>JAABUO010007638.1_pt1 | contig 12329 bp, 16 predicted proteins | sample 5559291 | NCBI WGS metagenome assembly JAABUO01 (sample SAMN10711878, study PRJNA513372) | rock metagenome | isolation source: Antarctica rocks | place: Antarctica: Victoria Land, Finger Mt sud
AGCTGCAATCACAGCTTAACTTGACCACTGGCCCCAAGAAGTCAGCACTTGAGATGCTCCGCAAGAAAATTGAAGCCAAAAACGAGCAGGTGGTAGCAGCCAGGCAAAAGTTTGTTTCTGCTCAGAAGGTAAATGCAGCTGAACGAGCTCCTGTCTGATCAATAAAGGAGCATTAAACCCATATCAAACGGCTTCTTAGTGCTCACCCAAACACCAGAGCCATCTGCAAGTCTCAGAGCAGAGAAGCTGGCACGCCGATTTGATGACAGAGGTAGGCTGTATGAGAATTCACACAATCTGTCATCAGCAATCTGATGGGAACTGATGTCAACATGGTCTGCTGTACAAGGCTTATGCAGGCTGACTGCACTGCAGGTGGCAGAGCAAGCACAGGAGGTACTGACATCCCATGAGCGCAGCAAAGAGCAGCTGTGTCAAGAGCTACATCTGCTTGTGCACCAAAGTGCCACTGCTGAGCTCAACAAGCTGGAGCAGCTCACAAAGCAGTTGGAGCAGCTGAACAGGTGAGCTGCCTCAGAAGCTTGCCCTGAATGCATGCTTGCCTCAGCATATGCAGCACAACATTTGCTCATGCTGAATGTACATTGTCTGGTCACCAATGTGGTTGCTGCAAGGGTTAAATTTGCTGGATGCCTTCTGCAACTCAGCACCTAGCGCTATCTTCGAAGCTCTGAATGCTTTTGGAACAAAAATTATGCATGCACTTGCGTATACGTGCCCTTTATGCACGCCTGTGTCAATGACATACCCAGGCTGCTGTATCAGGTAACTGCGCTTCCATGCAAGCATGCTGATGCATGCTGGACATTGTGCCATGTTGCTGAAGGACAGTTGTACTTTCAACAGGGGCAGTTTGACAGACTCATCTGGAGCAGAGGCAGCTGCAAGGGAGCAAGCATTGGCACAAGGTGTGGTGCTTAGCAAGGGTACACCCTCAGCAGAAGAAGCAGCTGCAGCTACCATTCAACAGCAAGCCTTAGCAGCAGCAGACGCAGCACACCAAGTGCGCCCTGCCAGCAGCCAAGCACCAACCCCCACAAATGCCCCAACTACACATGATGCTGCATCTCAACATTGCCAATCACAACCTTTGAGAGGTTTGAAAGCACAGCCATCTTCACAAGGTCAGCAAGCAAGGCAACCTCAAGCAGTGCCAGCAAAGCAAGCAGTGCAGCATGCTCAGCAGATAGGAAGAAACAAGAGTCATCAGAACAGAAGGCAGCTCGTCTCATTGGCAGATGAGGCTGTTAGTCCTCAAGTGGCTAGTGACTCTGCCGGAAGGTTCACAGGGTTTGAGTCATAGCAAGACACCGAGGCAGCCTTTTGATGGCATATGGCTTATGGCTGCATCAGACGCAATATGCCTGTGCTTTTGAGAAAACAAAACACTCATTCCCCAGGAAGAAGCTGCTAGCACTTGCAATACAAACTAGCACTATTAATACAAACTTAGTCTTTTGGCCAGTCAAGTCAAGAAGCGAGTGGTCAGAAGTCAGAAGATGGCAATCAGCATGACTGAGGAGGGCTCAGGGTCTACCCTGGTTCACCAACAATGGAAAGGTCATAATGGACAGGTAATTACATTTAAAACACAAAGAAAATGTAAGTAGGTTCTACATTGGACTTTGCGTACCTTCTCTACTGCTGACAGGGCAAACGGACATGCAAGTTGCTGGTGCTTGACCAGATTCTGATGAAATTATTGCTGAAAGACATGTTGACACCAGTGCCCCAGTCTTTAACTTTTTCTAAGCTGTTTATTTCCTCCAAATTTGACCGTCGTCTTCTTGTATATGTGATCAGACTTGTTGGCTGGCTAGAGCATTGTAATCAGAACGCAAGCATGTGCTCTATTCTTGGGACGGTGTAAACCGGTGTAGGCCTGCTTTGGGCCTGGTGGTGGCCCTTACAGCTTACCATACTGTATGTCTTCGGTATCCTGTAGGTGTGTTCAAATTACGCAAATATTCGTTTCATTTCATTTCACGGAATATCGGCAAAATAAGCCCAAATGAGCTCAAATTAGGGGAGTGGTGATACTGGTCCGGTGAATTGAGAGAATTGCACATCCCTAATGTTATTGCGCAGCCCTGAACAGATATGAAGGCAATGGGCTATCTTATGCTGTAGATGCTGAAGCTAAGTGTTGAACTATGTGGCTGGTTGTGCTGAGTTGAGGGCGTTCGTGTTGGGTTGCACTAGGATGTTGCCGGTCACGGTGCGTAGTCAGTGTGCACGTACCTGTGAGAAGCAGTGTTCACATGTTACATTGTACCAGTATGATGACCACGTGATTGGCAAATAGCTAACTCACTTCTCAAACGTGTTGTGAGATGTGCAGACACATCTACAAATCTGCAGTGAGGCATGCTGTTGCTTTGCAGTACAGCAGGCTGCTGGTTGTAATGCAGCAAGACCAGCAGGTTCAGATACAAGGCCCTGACAACACCTTAAACCAAAATGATCAGGACTAGCCGTCTAAAAACATACAGCATGAGCTATGTATACATATGGACAACTGGAACAAGCAACATGCGCTTACTTGAGCGCACTAGGCTCACAGCAGCACGACAGCCTGTTAAGATGCAACTGCAAATCTGCAAGCTTGCTTGAGCAACTAAATTCTGTTGTAGAGGGTGTAGCTCAGTCTACACAGATCTCCTCAGTCTGATGAAATTGCATCACACATAAAGACAACTACTTTTCTGATTCTGACGGTCTATTCTGGCCTTCCCATGTTGCCTGCCACTGCTTGTCATAGAAGGTAGCTTCATCCAACAGATTCTTGTACGCTGGCAGTGCTGCATTATTACGGTATATCAAAAGGCCAATGACTGTGACATTCAATAGGACTTTGCCCAAGAAGCTGTTTTGTTGGTCCACTAGGCCATGACCTGTTAGAACATCCACAAAATATCCCAGGGCATAGCCCACCATACATGCTCGTCCATTTATCTTTTCTGCCTGCAGATACATGTTGACATGCAAATAGGGATATCTCTGTATTCCTGGCTACTCAACAAACAAGCATGCATTTTACAACACACCGACTGACAGAGCTGGCCTGCAGCCTAGACACAGATGATGCCCAGACACTGTTGACAAGCACGTGACTTGAGACCATAGACTGAATGCTAATGTATTGTCATGTCATTGAATGCTTCTGACAGCTTGCAACAATGGCTGAGGGTGATGTGATGCACACAAGCAACCTGTCATAATGGAGAATAGCAACACAACACTCTAGACTTGCATGCTATGAAATTACAAGGGAACAGAAAGGTGAACCAGCTCAGTGTGTAAGTCAAGACCATCGCCCAAGTGCTGCCATGACTTGATGCAAAGGTGTGCAACAGACCAGTACAGAGAGTGTACCTCTGGCAGGTGGAATCTGCGCACCCAGGCCCACCATGGGATCTCAGATGTGTCAAACAGGACTGGCTCTTCCTGTGTGCTGGGAATTGGAGACTCTTCTAGCAATTTTCGCCGCGCCATCTCAGCATCAATCACCTGAGTAGCGCTATGCAAACTGATCTCCAGATTGGCAGCATACAGGCGCCGCATGCCAAGGGATGCTCACTCAGTAATCTAGGCTTTGTAGCACATAGCTCAGAGCAACAAATTAAAGATCAGCAAGCACAACACAATTATTTGGGTGGTGACAGTCAAACAACCATTCCATGAAGCCTCAAATGTGCCACAAACCGCAGCAAGTTTGCATGCAGCTGAGTGTTGGCATATCTGCTATCATTATACAGGGAGCATGTGAATTGAATAGTTGTGTTGACTGTGGATTTTGACTCGTACCTTGTCCCAATCCATGCTGCCACTATCGTCCTTGAAACTATCTAACACCCATCTGCCTTCTTGCCATCTGCTGTCTCTGAACTTGCCATCCACCAGCTGCAAAGTCATCTGCTCAGCACCATTGACGGCCTTGGCACCTGATCCTGCAGCCTGTAAGTCACCAGGGCACTTGCAAGCTGCTCAAAGCAGCAACCTGGTGCAACAGTCTGCAGCTGCGTTATGACAAATGATCTGCTACCTTCCCAGCTGCTTTCTCTCCTTTCAAAGTCCCCCCTCGAGCCAAAGGCGCAGACTTACGAGCCTGTAAAGCAATGTAGCATCTCTGAGCAACTGATCCATGTGGAGTATCGCACCCTCAGCAAGGCAAGACATATACACCGCTGACCTTGGTCTGTGCCGGAGTTTCTGTGCCTGCTTGCTGTGCTACAGCTTTCGGACTGCAAGCAACGCACGCACCTCACATGAACGAGTCAAAGCAATAACAAGTCAACAACACCACGCCCTTCAACTGACCTGCAGAGTGAGCTACGGATCCTCCTGGGCAACAGAGCTTGGGGCGCAGGATGCAACACACAGGAACGATGCAGATGTAACTGGTCCATGTTGCCGTAGACGTGCGGCAATTTCACAATTATGGCGTATGCCTTATCTCGAGTCGATCTTGACAGCAGTAGGGTTGACCTAAAGCTTACAATGCTAGGTCAGAGGACAGAGGAATCTATAGAGTCTCGTACTCTCAGGAAGAGACCAGATCAACACAACTGCGACCTCAACTTGCGAAATACAAGACAAGTGGTTGTTAGTGTTAGTCGCAAGTCGTTACAGCATTTGTAAGATGGTATCTGCTATGTTGGTGAGCCGCGGATCCGTTAACAGCGTTTGCCGACCGGCAGTAGCAAGCTTCACGTCACGCTCCCCGGTGCGCGCTCGGCCACAACTGAGGATGCGCATTGTAAGCATGGCATCACCAGAGCTGGTGAGCTTTTCCAGCATGCTAAGCGCTTTTTAGTGCCTGCACAGTCGGTCCGCACGACTGCACGGCTTATCTACTTGTTGCAACCGAGATCCCTTGCCAGCTTTGTCATACCTGCACGGTTGCATTGCAGACCAAGGAGCAGAAATCAGCAATTGAAACTGCAATCGACAGCGCTAAGGAAACTTGCGAGTCTGGCAGCGCCGGGGCATGCGCAACTGCTTGGGACGAGGTGTGCAGCCTAAGCTCACAAGCTAATACCTCAAAGCTTCAATTTCGCAGCAGCTCGGTGCTCCAAATTGGTTGTGCCACAATACTCTTGATGCAGCTGTTGCACTGTACAGGTTGAGGAGTTATCTGCTAGTGCTGCTGACAAAAAGCAGGCAAAGAGTACCTCAGACCCTCTAGACCAGTACTGTGACGACAACCCAGAGGCAGATGAGTGCAGGTAAGCTTTGGGCTTTGGGTTTTGGCAAGGCTGTATTGTGATGCAATCTCTCATGTGCAACTGGTAGCACAGTTGTTCTGACGTGCTGGATGTGTTTGCAGAGTTTATGAGGATTGAGGTTGAACTTTCCTCAGGAGATGCAGCAGGCACAAGGTTGTCACATGCACCATTGTAACTAGGTTGATGTAGCCAATTTTGTTGCATGAATAGCCGTCATCTGGAGTTGAGGACAACTCTCTCTGCAGGTCATGTTGTTTTGGCCATGTTGCATGCTGCTCAGGCTGACAGGCCCCATGCCATGCGAGTACGGTAAACAGAGACTTGGCACCAAGTGTGTATCTACCCTAAGCATTTCATGCATTTCAGCAGCGGCCTTATTTGCCAGTGATTCTTGTATCATAGCATATTGTGCTTACCTTGCAACAGAATGCACAGCTGTCTAACCTGCGGATTAGGATAAGCCATTGAGCCAGGCAGCTGACAAGACACACGTAACAAATTCATGAATAGGCACAAAACCTCTGATGCCCAGTAACAAATACTTCCAGTACAATGTGGTTTTGCTGACAGCCCTTGCAATGCGCAGCAATCATGACTGATCAGCAACAGGCTAGGCACAAACAGTTTGCTATATCGTCCTGATACAAATGATGGCGGTGCAGGGACGCTGAACAATGCTACAGGGACACACAACAACGCTGGGACACACAACAATGCTGCTCAATGATTTGCAATCTGAATAATCAACAATAATACAACCTGCCTGACAACCAATGCAGCGCCTTATCGTCCAGGCTGACAAACACAGGCAAAACATGGCAACTAGATTGCAACGAGTATCACTGCAACAAGCATCAGCTGTCCAATGATGCATTACTACGGGGATAGATTGCAGCTGCTGCTGTTGCTGAAGCTGTGATACACAAGATATACGTGAGGACTAGCCAATGTATGTGTCTAAGATGTGCTGCTGGCTTGACTGCTGGCGAAAGTGTCCAGCCACAGGGTGAGTCCATTGTTCCTGGCCTGCACCCTGCCTGCCTCTTTGATCTGCATGCACATCAACCCACTCAAAACATCTTGTTCGGCCTGCATTGCTGCAGTCCTTGATTGTCACCCTCACTACACAAAGAAACACCATTTGAGAACATAGTCTCAAAGCTGCAGACATATCCTGGAATTTTGCTTGCACTCAAGGGACCCTGCCGGATAGCAGCCTACCGAGCATGCATATACATCTTATGAGCAGTTTTGGCAATAGCTGAATACAGCAGTTCACTTTGTAAGTCATAACCTGACATGCCATCCTGCAGTGTGTACCATGGGGAATGGCGAAACTCCAGGGACTTGAAGGGGCGCTGCTCTGATAGGTTGCATGTGCTTGCTTGCTTGAGTCATCAGCTGAATGACGCAACGGCAAGCCAGGTGCAAGCAGTAAGGGCATGCAAGGAGTTGAGAGCTTACCTGACACTGAGGACTGGCTATGGCTATGGTTAGACGAAAAGGGTGGCTTTTGTGAAGAGGTGTGGCCCACCCGTGATGGCTGCATGGAATTGTCAGCTGCTGGTGCAAAGGCTTGTGACTGGCCTGGTTGTGGGTAGATTGGTTGAAGCTGCATGAGAGGACTGTCCAGCTCTTCTTCCTGCTCACTGTCATCTGCAGTGTCAACATCATGTGCTGAGTGCAAGAGCCTGGCAAGGCAGGAGAAGTTTAGCAGGCATAGCAAAGTTGCCTGTTGTGATGGAGTGACGGAATGCAGCTGCTGTCAGCTTCAAGCAGCACAAGCTGAAGCGTACAAAACAGGGCGGGGCAGGCAGAACCAAGTTTGACTGTGCTGTTGGTAATTGCAATGGCACAAGGTGTTGGCATTGTGTGCTGGCTGTCCACTGTCCTGTGCTTCTCAGAGACAGGCCTCAGCAGAAATCATTTTTATTCAGCTGATGCAAACCACATGATCACGAGCTGTACAGGGGATTCGTCTGGCTGTCTGGAACATTCTGGACACGATACACAAGGAAGAGGCATGAATCATCGTCACATGCAGGGTAACTTGCTTGGGCAGTTTTCATGTGTAGGGGACCACTGAGGCAAATGTTATGTACAACAAGCCTGACACACGTGCAAGGTCATTGCCAGAGGTGCACACCTGAGGTGGATTCACCAGAATGAATGTCATGGTTGTGGAGGGACAGGGGGGCTAGGCTGGGGGCAGGGCCCAGGCTCTGTACAGTGGTCAACAACAGGTCAGCCGGCACCAGGCTGTGCGGCTGCCGCTTGCCGGGACTCAGCTCCTCAAAGGGAATCTACAACACACACCATACTGTAAAAAAGCAAGGAAGAATCATGCATGTCAGCGATGTTTAAAGAACAGCCCGTTGGGTGAAACTGCGGAACGCGTCGCTGTGACAAGCAGTGAGCAGGTACCAGCTACAGCAACAATGTCTTGGCATGCAACTTCATTTGTGCAGTTGACTACTCTTTGACAGCTCTGGCGCTCCACTGCATGCTTGACTATACAGCAAGCTGACCATGTTGCAGGCATGACCTGCCTACCACAGTCATCACAGAGTGAGGGACCCCACAAGATGCACAATCAGACTCGACCCTTGTGTTGTGTCTCATACTCTCATGCAGCGTATCAAGCACAGTCAGACATACAGCACACTTCTTGCTGCTATAGACAGTGACAACCAAGGTCAGGGATGGCTGCTGCAACGAAACTGCACCAGGAATGTAATGAGCGAGTCACAAGCAGACCATACAGTGTAAAGCTTACACAACAGAGCTCAGCACAAGGCTTGCAGACACATGCAGTGCCTCTCCAGATTGGTAGACACAATGTGACAAAATGCAAGCACACCTGCAGCAGCACCAGCAGATTGACGCTGGGCTTGGCAGTCATAGCAAAGCCAGCATAGTCCAGCAGGGCTGTGTTTCGGAGCATGGCTGCAGTGCCGCCCCCAGCAGCAGCAGCTGGGGTGTCTGTTGAGGCCACCAAGCTATGCACACGCTCTGTGACGCCTTGCGCTTGTATCAGCCTCGCAGCCTCCTCTGAGCCTGCAGCCACACCCAGGTATGAGCATGCACCAAACCTATTGTTTCACAAAAGGCATCATGTAGGGTGTGCAGTCAGACAGCCTGGCTTTGACAAACTAGAAGGCTGTAAATGTCACTTTGTCTGATATCCAGAAGGGAAAGTGAGTGTATGGAAGCATGGCATTTTCACAAGTTGCACAGAAATAGTCAGACAGGCAGGCACCAGGTGCAGATCTGAAGAATGACAGTGCAGCCTGTGCATGGTTCAACATGGCTGAATGAGGCAGCACCCTGGACACGTGATGAAAGCTAGCTATATATTAGTGGCATACTGTCGACCAGCTGTGTGGCAGCAAGGAAGCAGGGCGGCCCTCCAGGCAATAGACGCACTGTTGCTCAGGCAGCACAGAAGTGTTCTGTCATGTGCCCCCACCTTGTGACATATCAAACAGCACATTGGCAGATACAGACTGCTCTGCCAAAGTGCCCTGGTGCAGCATAGCCAGCAGGGGCTTCAGCCCCCCCAGCTGCAGGAGCCCTACCCTAGCAGCTGACTGCTGAGCTACCAGCAGACCAATGGCTGCTCCAGCAGCTGCCACATCAGGCCTGTTGACTGATCCTGCTTGCTTGAAGTTGCACAGCAGCAGCTGCATGAGCTTGCTCAACCTCTGTACAACAACACCAGGACAAACTCTTAATGTTGCCTGGAAGGACAGGGCAGATTGGCAACAACAGTAGGTGCCGCATGAGGCACAAAGGCAGCAAAATGATCAGCGCAAAATTCATCATCAAGTGCAAGCAGCATCACAGATTCCAATACTGGGCAGGCACATGACTGCAGGACCAAAGGTGGGGCTGGATTGACACCTGGGTGAGGTAAAGCTGCAGAGGGGGGTGAGCTGCTGCTAAGTCCCCCAGGCATGCAGCAGCCACAGAGCGTACTTCAGCACTGCTGCTCTCCAGCATGACCATCAAATGCTCTGCCACGCCCGCCTGCACATGCAACACCACTCCCTGTCAGCCTCACACCTCCCAACTTTTACCTCACCCTCTTTGACACCACCAGCAGTGTGCGACCTCCTTTTGAGACGTACAAGAGCAAACAAACTTGCCATGCAAGTTCAAAGCAAAACACAGAAGGCATGGGTGATGTGTGGCTGGGCCATGAGACCATTGCCAGGGACGCGCTGACAGAGGCAAGTGCAACAGGTGCTGGGGCACTTGCTTTTACAGATGCTGAAGCATTGGAGCTTTGCCAGTTTCGGACTGGCTCTATGCTCACGGCAGGATTCCAAAACAGGATGCCATGCATTTGCAGTGACAGTGACAGCGCCACCTGAGCCGCCAAGGCCCGACCATTCTTGCACAGCTGATCATTTTAGGAAATCTTTTAGTGACCACAAATCAGGAGTAACTGAGCAAGCCACACAGGTGCAAAGGCAGGAGGCAGCACAGCCCAGGGTATACTAACAAGGAGCAAGCAGCACAAAAAGCCTTGAGGCCAGAGGCAAAGGCTAGTACCTGAACAAGCTGAGTGGCAACAGCCGAGTTGGCAAGGGCCAAGCAGCCCAGGGTGGCAGCGGCGGCTGTTTTGGCCTTGGCAAATTTGTAGCCCTTCATGACGATGACGTCCTCCCCTCTCTCGTAGGCCAGGTGGTGCACGGGCCCCTCCACACTGTCCAACATCTGCAGCCAGTCACACCTACCTCACCCTGCTCTCCCATTACTGTGCCAGCATAGCTGCACTGAGGCCAGGCCTGCTGGTCATGTCAGCCCAAGCAATCACAGGCAAGCCATTGTGCCGGCTGTCCAGCAATGACAACAGGCAGACCCATACAGACTGATGTTAGAGAGAATGGCAAGGAGCTCTGCCATACTGTAGGACAGAGGGATGCCAGATGTGGGCAGGCAGGCAAACATTTGGTGCTAGGTCTATACACAGCACATGGACAAGGTCACTGTGGGCATTGGGGGCAAGAGGGAAGCAAAGTACCCCAGGGGAGTGCTTGAGGCGCAGCAGGTGGAGGAGGGGGATGACAGCACCAGCTTGCTGAATGTGCTCCCGGTTGCTCCACTCCATGCTGAGCCGCCCCAACACCTCTGCTGCCACTATGCGACAGTACCTGCAGCCATGGCAAGCATGCTCCTGTCTCTTGCCTGTAACTGCACCTGTCACATTGCCTGTCACCTGCACTTGTAATGTCTGCTGTACCTGTACCACCTCATGCTGTATTGTTGCTACCTAACAACAAGCTGCACAACAGCGGTGTTTGTGCTCAACACGGAGCTACTGTGTTTGAAGCTTTGACTGCAAGACATACGCACTACTGGGCGAACTTCCTTCAAACTCAAGCAGTCTGTGAGAAGGCTTCAGCACACATGACTGGTGCATCTGCGATATCTGTCCAATGTAACAACGTCTTTTCACTGTCCCCAGGAGTTATTTAGTAGATGTTTGCAGTGTCAAGGGGCATTTTGCGAACACGGTCAAGTTTCTGTATCCTGAACAGCTGGCAGTCAGGTTGCAAAGCAAGAGATGAGCTGTACATGTCAGCCACGCGAGTCCAGCATTTGCGCTTTAGGTAAAAAGAGTAAGGCTGTGCGGCATAAGCCTGGCAGATGGCCCAGCTGTGGACATGCACCTGGGCTCATACTCACACTGTGCATTGTCAAACACTGTGTATTGTCAAACACTTTCTGCTTGTTGACTGGGGCTAGGCAGCAGCGTGTGGTGAGCAAAGTGAGGCAGAGTGACAAACAGATTGCAGCAGCGCAGAGGGGGCAAGGTGTCACCAGCTGTCAGCCTGCAGCATGAGCACCAGTGGCGGCACAGCCTTGCAGGCAGCCATGCTCAGCCGCACTTGCGCATCCTGCCCCGCCAGATTGTACAAGGCAGCTGCGGCAGCATACTGCCCATCCGGTTGTGCTATCTCCAGCAGCTGGATCAGAGCAGGTATTGCCCTGGCCTTGATGATTGCTGCCTGCACCAAGCCTTTGCCTCTCACTTGCACACCAAAAGGGTGCAACACGATGGGTGTGTGGTTGTCAAGGCTGTGCTGTGTGCGAAGATATACAGGTCCTGCAGCTGGCTGAGTCCCCATCACACTACAGGCCACAGCCAACTGTCCGGTACATGGCAGATGCGCTCTCATTCAGCATGGGCTCACTGGCCCACAAACGCAAGCCAGAACTCCAAACGCTTGGTGAAATGGTAGTTACAGGAGACAGGCTGAGCCCTCAAATGATTGCGTCACGCCTTGTCCTGCCAAGCAGGTTACACAGAAGTGGGGAGCAAGTGAGCAGCAAGCAGACCTGATTGTGTGGACTGGCAAGGGCCAGGTTGCATAAGGCGCCAGCAGCAGCACTGCGCAAGGGTAGGGGCCCGGTGGTGACCATGGTGACCAGGGGGGGCACACCCCCCTCTGAGGCGATGCCTGCTGAGATGTCTAGCCTGCCTGGACAGTAGGTCAGGGCCTGCAGTGCGCCTGCTGCTGCTGCCTGCTGCTGCAGGTTGCCTGCATGCAATAGGGAAGGTAAACAGGGAGTGATGCATAGGCACCCAGTGAATCATCATGCTTATTTGGTTGATTGGTCTGCATGTATAGCCACAGGGGCATGATGCTGCAGGTGCCTTAAAGTGGTAGGCCATGAGTCCAGCAAGCTGCCTGTGGCAAGCTGGAGAACCGTGGCAAATGACTCTTGCCTGACTTTGCAATATGTAGTCAACTTGCGTACACTGGACTATACCAATGAACGAACACACACACACACACACACACACACACACACACACACACACACACACACACACACACACACACACACACACCCACACACACACACACACACACACAAATACCCCTCGTGGAAGCAAAATGAATGGCCATAAATTGAAGGTCGCAGCATGCCTGCAAACAATGCTGCCCATGCAGGCTGATGTGCACAAGCTCTCAGGCATTCAATACAATAACAATTATAGCAGTGCTGATGCTTTCAAGGCCATCACGCACAATGCTGTCCACCAGCAGGGATGAGTCACATGTG
>JAABUO010007642.1_pt1 | contig 12327 bp, 14 predicted proteins | sample 5559291 | NCBI WGS metagenome assembly JAABUO01 (sample SAMN10711878, study PRJNA513372) | rock metagenome | isolation source: Antarctica rocks | place: Antarctica: Victoria Land, Finger Mt sud
CCGCCAAGGGATCTCTGCGCGGCAAATTCAAACGAGCCGGGTGGGACGACGCCTATCTCACCAAGCTCCTCGCACTATTCTGAAATGCGATTACCCTGGGGGTGTACGTCAAACGAACCATGACCGGCCACCCCGGATGTGTCCGCCAATCCTGGCACAGAAACGAGAAAACGGACACACTCGTTGCCGGACGGGCAAACGGACAGGGGTTGCCTTGGCAAACGTCGGCTACGCGCGGATGAGCACGCTGGACCAGGATCTGTCGCTCCAACTCGACGCTATGGCCGCAGCCGGGTCCGTGAAGGTGTTCGAGGACCGAGCCACCGGGGCCCGTGCCGACCGTGCCGGGCTGCAAGCGGCGCTTGACTACGTGCGGGACGGCGAGGTGCTCGTCGTCTGGAAGCTGGACCGGCTCGGGCGTTCGCTGCCCCACCTGATCGAGACTGTCACGGCGTTGTCCCAACGCGGCGTCGGGTTCCGCTCGCTGACCGAGGCCATCGACACCACCACGCCGGGCAGGCGGCTCATCTTCTACATTTTCGGCGCCCTCGGCCAGTTTGAGCGCGACCTAATCCAGGAACGCACCCGCGCTGGCCTCACCGCTGCCGCGGTGCGGGTCCGCAAGGGCGGGCGCAAGCCCGTCATCACCGACGATAAACTGAAGCGTGCACGCGGGATGGTTGGAAAGGGCCTGGCCGTGCACAATCGCAACGCGGCTGAAGGTGGGAAAGACAGCGCTCTACGAGGCGCTCAGGGTGGAGCCGCCCTAACCTTCAGCCCGTGATGGCCTTCAAACCGGGCCGAGCTCGTCAACTACCGTGTCCGCGGCAACCACATGATCGTGGATCGCCTGTTCGCCGCCGCCGAGCTGCGCCTCGGCGGCGAGCACCAGCAGAAGGTGCGGATCGTTCGCACCGACGGGAGGCCGACGTCGTGAGCGGCCGAGATGAGGAAGATGCCTCTGGCGAGCCGGGAAACCCCGGCCGCCTCGATGCGATCAGACCGGAGCGGCCCCGCTCGGATCAGGACATCGCCGCCGAGTTCCGGCTGCGGCCGGAACGGCCCCGGGTCACGCGCCTGTCGGGGCGCGTGCTTGCCGGTCTCGGCGCGGTCTCAGCGGTCGTGATCGCCGGCGCGCTGCTGTTCGCGCTCCGTCCACACAGGGGGGCTCGACGACCGCTACCCGACCGCCACCGAGGGCGCGCTGTGGCCCGAACTGCTGCGGCGCTACGAACCCGTCCGGCACGTCGACGCGCTGCTGGCCCTGCATCGCCGCGTGACCCCGCTGCCGGAGGTGCTCGGCCCGCCGCAAAGGTTGCGGACGCGGCTCGGCGAGCGATTCGACGTTCCTCCAGGGCCGGTTGACCGTCGCCGTCTTCAGGCCTCCAAGTCTCACGATGGCGGTGAAGATGGCCGACAGCAGCCACGACAGCTACCGCTTCGTCCCGGCCCTCGCGGAGGGCGGCCTCCTGCTGTCGCCCTGGTCTCCGACAGCGACGGCTTCGCCTCATCGCCATCGGCGACGGGCGCGATCTCGACGGCAGGGCCGTGACCGACGCCACGGTGGGCGGTTCCGGGATCGCGCGCCTGTTCTACGAACCTGAGATCGCGATCGAGTTCAAGCCCGTGGGGTTGGGCGACGTCACGCCCGGCGCGGACGCGCGCCCGCTGTTCAATGCCCTCACCCTGCGTCGGCCGTGGCGGCGGCTGGCCGCCCGTCTCGGGTCCCCGGGGAGCTTCGACGGAACCCGCCTGGCGGCGTCCGCCCCGACCGAGCTGACCCCGCCGACCGGGCGTCGCGTCTGCGGCTGGGCTTCGGCATCGAGGATGGCGCCTAGACGGAGGGCAGCGCAGGATGTGTGCTTCTCCGCCAAGGCGTCGCCGGAGGCGCCCGACGACCTTTGGCGGGGCTGCCTCGACCGAGCGAAGTGCCGGCCGACCGTGGGCCGCAGGTCGCCGACTTGGACCTGCCGCCTGGCTTCGCCACCGTGACGCTGCGGACCAGTTGCGTTGGACGCTGCGACTGGGGCTGGTCCTACTGGGACGATCCAACCCGAAAGGTGACGAGTTCCGGCTCAGTGCCGAAGCCCGCGGGCCGGAACCCCTCATGACCGCTGGCCGTCGATGCCGGCTCGCCAAGCGCACTCACGACGAACGACCGCCGGTATCGACAACCACCTGACACGCTCCGGAGGCGCGGGCGCCTGCGATCAGGTCGAAATGGCCGGCGGAGTCGCCGGAACGACCGAGGTACGGCCCACGATCGCCCTTTGGAGTGCCCGCGTCATGGGCCGCTCAATCATCCGATAAAGCGCGAAGGAGGCCGCGATCGCGCCGATCAGCATGATCGGGATCAGGAACCGGAAGCGCAGATCATGGCTGGCGATAGCCCTCCGGGACAGGACGATCACGCCATCGTAGAAGGCGGGGTGCAGGAGGTACAGGGAATAAGAGGCATCCCCCAGACCCTCCAGGGCGCGCGTGAGAGGGTTGCCCTCGGCCCGGCGAACCAGCGCGCCCGCCGCCACGATGGCGGCCGCCGGCAGTCCCCACCCCAGGCCGCGAAGCGCGTCCCAGTCTTCGCTATATGGCAGGAATACCAGGACTCCCGCGACTCCTACCGCTGCAAGGGCCACTGCGGACCATGCCGGCATCCGCACGCCATGGCGAAGGGCCTGGGCGACCAGCATGCCGAACACGAATTCGAGGATGTTGGATCGCGCCCAGAAGGACAGCGGCAGCGGGAGGTCGACCAGGCTCCCGAGAAGGGCGAGACCGAGGAACAGCCCCGCCACGGTCGGCAACCTGAACCGGGGCGCGAGCAGCATCGCCGACGCGAAACAGACGTAAAACAGCATTTCGTAGTTGAGGCTCCAGCCGACATCGTAGATCGGGTAGATGTCGGTGCTCCCCGGCATCTCCGGGAATGGCACAAACAGATAGGACGCGATCGTGTGCCAGATTGCGAAGCTGCCCAATCGCCCGTGCCTGTAGGCGTGCAGGGTCAGGACGAGGGTCAAGGTCGTGAACAGCCAGTAGAGCGGTATGATGCGGACCATCCGGCGAAGCAGGAAGCGGGCAGCCGGTTGAGGTCCCGAGTCGGGCTCGGTGACATGGAGCATGATGAAGCCAGAGATGACGAAGAACAAGTCCACGCCGAAGTAGCCGAAGCTCGTGTCGGGCATGACGTTGGGCAGTTCAGCATGGACGAGCGCCGAGGCGAGATGCGAGATCACAACGAGGAGCGCCGCGAACCCTCGCAAGATCTGGATGTTCGGCAGCATGGTTTTCGAGTGTTGCATGGATGTCGTCCACACGCGCCTGGGACAGGTCAGGCTGATGCTGAATGGAAATGCCGGCTCATGATCGTCGGAAGCAGCGGGCTGGGAGGCCGCGTCAGGGCCCTACGCATGGGAGCGCGGGCTTCCAGCCCGCCCCTTTCGTTCACGGCGGGTCAAATCGTTTATTGGAGAACTGAAATGAGCAACTTTGGAAGGGGAGCGAGCACGTCAGGCCGACACGGCAGCTGCACGACCATATCGGTTCAACATTGCAGAGGCGGCCCGCCGTGGACGGATGGAGCGGGCGAGACGCCCTGTCCGTTGGTGTTGGGTCGGCTTTTCTCATAAAGCGTGACGCACCCTGACGGTTCCGCGCTTCAGCGTCCCGGCGGATCCGACCTCGCGTGATCCTCGCCCGACACGGTTGCGTCGCCGATGTCGCAGAGCCGACCCGAGCCGGCGAAGGCGCGGAGCCGCGTAACCTCCTAGTGGATTGACGATCGGTAATACAGCAACGAGGGCCGTCAGAAAGCTGCTCACAAGGCCATCCAAGGCTGACATCAAAGTTCCCCCGCACGATGGCAATCGACCGCACCGTCACATGCCATCGCGGCGCACGGGATTTGATGAGCGTTTCCGAACACCAGCCGATCATGGTCGCACAGCCGCCCGGGCGTGCTTTCTTGCTGTGCAATGCGTGGCCATCCAACCCGCTCGTGGTCTCAGCCATCGACTGGGCGAGCCAGAAAGTCGAGCGCCAGCGTCGCGACGCCGAAGGCCGTTCCCGCCAGACAGACCGCCGTCCAGCCACCCCAGGCCCAGGCAAAGCCCGCGACGGTCGAGCCGACGGCTCCCCCAAGAAAGAACAGGCCGACGAAGAGGCCGTTGATGCGGCCGCGCGCTTCGGGATTCAGGAGGTTGATGGACCGCCTCCCGAGCGTTTGGTCGCCCGTGGCGCCCATGTCCAGGAGCACGGCCGCGACGCCGAGCACGATGAGCGAGATCATCGGCGACGTCGCTTGTGGCGCCCAGGCGGCAAGGAGCATTGAGCCGACGATCAGAAGGTGGGCGGCGATCGTCGCCGGCCGGGTCCAGCCGCGATCGCCGGCGCGGCCGAAAATTGGGGTCACGATCGCCGCTCCGGCGCCGACCAGCGCGAAGAGCGCAACACCACGCTGTCCGAGGAGGAAGGGGGGCTCCGAGAGCTTGAGGGCAATCGACGTCCAGAACAGGCTGAACGCTGCCATTGCAAGACTGGCCGTCATGGACCGGCGGCGAAGCACCGGTTCCTCCCGAAGAAGCCGCAGCAGGGACGCGATCAGGACGGGGTAGGAGGTGTGTCTCACGGGGGTGCGGCGAGGAAGCTTGATCGCGAGGACGAGGGTCAAAGTCGCCATTGCCGCGGCACTCGCGCCGTAGAAGCCACGCCACCCGACCGCGTCCGCCAGGACGCTCGCGAGCGGACGGGAGAGGAGAATGCCGACCATTAGTCCGCTCATCACGTCCCCGATCACGCGTCCCCGGTGCTCGGGGGGCGTCATGGACGCTGCAACCGGAACGAGGACCTGGATCGCCGAGCAGCACGCTCCGAGTACAAAGAGGCAGCCTAAAAGAGGGCCGGCGCCCTGGATCATCGTGGTTGCCGCGGCCGCGATAGCGCCGCAGGCGAGCAGGCGGACGACGAGCCTCCTGTTCTCCACAAGATCGGCGAGCGGTACCAGCAGGAACAGCCCGGCCGAGTAGCCGAGGAGCGAAGCCATGGCCACAAGCCCGGTCAGTCCGGCGGGCAGCTTGAGCGAGGATCCAATCACGCCCACGAGGGTCTGGGACGCGAATAGATTCGTGACAATCACCCCGACCGAGATCGCGAAGAGGAGGGTTGTCGAACGGGTAATGCCGGGGCTCGAGCGGTCCGACGAGGGACCCAGTAGCGCTGCTTGGGACATGAGCACCTTGAGAGTTGCGCATTAGGCTGCGCGACGTTATTCCTCCTGTGCAACATGATGCGAATCGCTTATGATCATATTTAGAATGCGGAACCCGCATGAACATTCACGATCTAGAGGCCTTGGTCGCCGTTGTCGAAACGGGTTCGATCATCGCGGCGTCGGCCCGGTTGAACCTGACCCAGCCCGGCATGACGCGGCGCATACAGAATCTAGAGGAAAACCTCGGCGCCGAACTGCTGGACCGGAAGTCAAAGCCGTTGAAGCCCACGGCTGCGGGCCGGGACGCCTACGAGCACGCCCGGCGGATGATCCGGTCCCTCGACGACCTCAAGGCCAGCGTGTCCTCCGAGGGCTCGGTGGGTGGAGAGTTCAGGCTCGGGATCATGCCTCACCTATCCGAGATCTCGCTGTCACGTCCGCTCGATCGGCTGCGCTGCAAGTTCCCGAACCTGCGGTTGCGGATCTCATCGGGCTGGTCGCCGCGCCTCGTGGAGCAGGTCGCGCGCAACGAGCTCGACGCTGCCGCGGTAGGCTTGGCGGACGGGACGGCTCCGCCGGAGGGAATCGCGGGCGAAGATCTCGGCGCGCAGGAGGTTCTCCTCGTCGCTTCGCCGGCGCTGAAGGTTCCTCGTGACCCGGGCCTTACCGATCTCGCCCGCTTCCCGTGGGTGGTGAATGAGAGCGGATGCGGCTTTCGGGATTTCGTCAGGCACAGCTTCGAGGCAGCACGCCTTCCGTTCGTCGTCGCCGTCGAGGCGCTGAGCTCCGATCTGCGCATGTCGCTCGTGGCACGAGGGCTCGGCATCGGCGTCGCCACGCCCACAGCCTTGGCCGACAGTCCTTGGCGGGAGGCCGTCGAGGTGGTGCGGCCACGCGCCTTTAGTCCGAGAATTCGTTGCTGGATCGTTTATCGGCCTCCGGCGGGCCGTCTTTCACAACCGATCGCCGCGTTCGCATCTTCAGTGAAGGATGAACTGACGAGAGCGGCTGGAAGCGTTCCCGCCTCGCCCAGTCATGCTTTCGGCCGAGTACTGGCCGACTGACGCGGGGCCTTTACCGGCATGTGCGGTAACCCGGACTGGTTTAAGGGCAGCCTCTGTGGGGGCGTGCCGAGATTGGTAGACGCGCCGAATTCAAATCCGGATTGGAAAGAGATTGCGGCATGGCTGCCCACACTTCGCTAGCTCAACTCGCCCCGTCAGGAAGGTTCCGAGCGATCGTCGCCGTGCTGCGCGTCTTCGCAGCGTCCGCCATCGTCACCGGTTTGCTCGATGCGGCTACGTCTGTGGCGGGACGGGCAACGCAGCGGTGATGGCGTTCACCGGTGCGGTCGGCGGCCAGTCGCCCGAGTGGGGTGTTCGGGTGTTCGCCGTAAACCCCGCTATGACGAGGACGGAGCGCAGCGTCGTCCTGTCTAAAGCGCGCGCCAAGGAGCGCTTCGGAGACGAGAACCGTTGGGAGGAGATGCTGTCGCACTCTCCATTCGGGCGACTCATTGAGCCCGCCGAGATCGCCGCTTCTGTCGCGTTCATGGCCTCTCCGGCGTGCGGATACGTGAGCGGCTCCACGCTCGACGTGGATGGCGGCGGTGCCTTCGCGTGATGCTGGCCGCTTCTGCCGAAGGTACAGTACTGGCGGCGCCGAAGGGCACGTGTGCAGGCGTGGTTTCGCCAACGTCCTGGCCGTGGTGGGCCCGGCCTTCATCGCGGTGTGGATCGCCGGGGAGCGCCGCGTGCCCGACATGAAACGCATTGCCGACTTCGATTGGGAAGACGCTCGATACTTCCTTGCGCTGGCGCGGGCCGGGAGCCTGTCCGGTGCGGCGCGGGCGCTGCGCGTAAACCACGCTACGGTGGCCCGCCGTATCGGCGCGCTCGAGGCCGCCCTCGGCCGCCTGCTGTTCGATCGACGCGCCGACGGATACGGGCTCACGCTCCAAGGCCAGGCCGCGGTGGAGATCGCGACCGCCATGGAGGCATCTGCCCTTGCCCTTTGCGACAGCACGGCAAACGACAGCGTTCTGGGAACCGTGCGGGTGACCACCGTGCGGTCGATCGCAGACGCCTTCGTGGTCGACCGCCTTGGCGAGCTCAGGAAGCGACATCCCGGGATAATACTGGAGATCGTCGCCGACGTGCGCGTGATGAGTCTGGCGCGCCGTGAGGCTGACGTGGCGTTGCGACTTGGACGGCCGGCGGACAGCGTCCTCGTCGGCCGCAAGCTCGCCGACGTACACTACGCCTTCTACGCTGCGAATGAAGCTGCGGACGGAGATGCTACCCATCTGATCGCCTACGACCGGGATGCCGAGGGGATTGCCGAGGCGACGTGGATGGAGCAGCGCTTCCAGGGGCGGCCTATCTCGTTTCGCTCCAACAGCAACGAGGCGCAGGCCGCCGCCGCGCGCGCCAGCTTCGGCGTAGCGATGCTGCCCCGGTACCTGGGTGACCCCCGATCCGAGCCTCCGTAAGGTCGACTTCGGCGAACCACACCCTCCGCGAGCTCTGGCTCCTCAGTCCGGGCGAGCTCGCCCGGACTCCGCGCGTGCGGGCCGTAATGGATGCACTCGCCGAGGCCATTACCATGGGTAAGGCGCTACTCGAGGGCGCCGGTCGATCCTGAGCCGCGCTGGTCTGTGCGACCACGATCAAGGGCCGTGCGAAGACAGGTCGTTCACGTCTCGGCAACTGCATGGGAAGGATCCCCGACCTACTATGGAGTCCGAGATGACGACCCTTCCCAAGACTCTCCTTCAGATCGCGGGTGCCGCCTCCAAGCCGGCCGGCCTCGCGGATTCCGTGCTCGTCATCATCGACGCGCAGAACGAATATGTTTCGGGCAAACTGCCCCTGGCCGGCGTTGCCGAGGCCATCCTAGGGACGTCGAGGCTCCTCGCGGCCGCCCGCGCGGCCGGAACGCCAGTAATCCATGTTGTCCAACACTCGGCGCCGGGACGCCCGGTGTTCGATCCTCGGACGTCCCTCTCAGAGATCGTGCCCGAGCTGACGCCGATCAGCGGCGAGCCGGTGATCGTGAAACGCCTGCCGAACGCCTTCGCGGGAACGACGCTCCAGTCGCTCCTCGCTGAGATCTCGGGAGCGCAGGGCCGCACGTCGATCCTACTCGCCGGGTTCATGACGCACATGTGCATCAGCGCGACGGCGCGCGCCGCCCTCGACCTTGGCATCCCGGCAACCGTTGTCGCCTGCGCGACCGCCACACGCGATCTGCCGAATACGCTGGGCGGGCTGCTCATGGCGAAGGTCGTGCATGAGGTGGCGCTCGCCGAGCTCGCGGATCGCTTCGCAACGGTGGTCGCTGATCCGGCTGGCATACCGGGCTTCGTCGAAGCGTAACCATCCTCTCGGTATTCGGGGATGCGGAGCCGGCTGCCGACGGAGAAGGAGAGATGCGACACATGTCTATGGATCCGATGCTCGCCCGGGGGCAGGCAGCACTGGCCGGCCAACCTTTCAGTCGAATGCTTGGCGCTGAGTTGACAGCCTTTGGCGAAGGCGGGACCGAAATCCGGTTGAAGGTTCGTGACGAGCTTCGGCAGCAATATGGATTCGTTCATGGCGATGTGCTGAGCTATCTAGCCGACAACGCTTTAACCTTTGCAGGTGGGGTTGCGCTCGATGGGCAGGTCGTAACCTTAGAGCTCAAGCTGAATTACATACGACCCGCAACAGGCGTCGAGCTAATCGCTAGGGCGCATGCCCCCAGTTCCGGCCGTACGCAGTCGGTTGCGCGCTGCGACATCTTCTCGGTTGAAGACGGCGTCGAGAGACTTTGTGCGGCAAACTCCCGTCCTTGGCTAGGAGCTTCAAGGGTGGCCAAGTCGCCCAAGCGCCTTCATTAAGGGGGAGGTAATTGGGTGAAGGCTCGGCCTTGGCTACGGTGGCCTCATGATGACGACCACGGTTCGACCCTTAGGCGATCACCTGCGCACCTGGCGGCAACGCCGCCGCATGAGCCAGCTCGACCTAGCTCTCGATGCCGAGATCTCGCAAAAACACCTCAGCTTTGTGGAGAGCGGCCGCTCCATGGCGAGCCGCGAGATGGTTCTGACCCTCGCGGAGCGTCTCCAGGTGCCGCTGCGGGAACGCAACGTCCTGCTTCTCGCGGCTGGTTACGCTCCCGTGTTCCCGGAACGCTCCCTCGACGATCCCGCCCTGAAGCCCGCCCGCGCGGCCATCGACCTCGTGCTGAAAGGCCTCGAACCCTACCCCGCGCTGGCGATCGACCTCGGAGCTTGCGCTCGAGTCCTTATTCCCGGCCGACGCGTTCACGGCGGAGGTCATGCGCCGCATGGGCGATGCAAGAGCCTCGTCTGCTTGAGTTTACCCCACCCCGAGCGGGAACGATGTCCCAGGCGCTCGCTCCTGGACAAAGTCTAGGAAGTCAGACGTCAAGCGCTCGATGTGCGTGACGAAGAGGCCGTGGGGGGCTCCCACATAGATTCTCAGTTGCGCGCCGGGGATGAGGTCGGCCGTGGCTCGGCCCGTCAGATCGAACGGGCTGGAGACATCATTATCCCCGTGGATGACCAGCGCCGGAACGGAAATCCCGGCAAGCTCGGCCCGGAAATCTTCCCTCGTAAGCGCCCGGTTAATCTGCACCAATGCCTGCAACGACGCCTGGAGGGCCATGCCCCTGACCCACTCCAGCATCTGCGGCGAGGTCTGCGGCGTTGCGAAGGGCTGGAGGTTATCTTCGATCCACTTGGGGAAGTCGCGCATGAGCTGGTCTCTGCGCACGCTCTCGAATATCGCAGCCTCGATGCCCTTCGGGTTGTCCGCCGTCTTCGGGAGGAACGGTGTCGTGGTCGACACGAGGGCGATGCGCGCCACCCGCTCGCTCCCGTGGCGCGTGAGATACCGGACGATCTCGGCCCCAGCCACGGAGTGACCGACGAGCGTCACCCCGCGCAAATCCAGCGCCTCGATTACGGCGGCGATGTCGTTGGCCAGAGTATTGAAGTCGTAGCCACGGCCTGGGTCGCTCTACCGCCCATGGCCACGCCGGTCGAAGGCAACGCAGCGAAGGCCCTGCTCGGAGAGCGCGAGCATCGGGTAGAATCACGAGTCGGAGGGCATGGACCAGCTCGCCACGAAGACGACCGGCTCGCCCTCGCCCCAATCCCGGTAGAAGAGGTCCACCCCATCGGCCGTGCGGATGAAGCCGGGCTCGCCTGAGGACGTATGGCCTTGAGTGGTGATCATTATTGGGCTCCCTTCGGCGTGCTAAGAGTAAGGCGCGTCAGAGACCAGCCGGGACCTGGTCCAGGAAGCCTGTCACGCTCTGGAGCCGTCCATCTGGCGCGAGCATGGCGAAATCGGTCCCGTGCGCGACTGGAGGACCGCCCTCGGCCCCGAGCGACCAGGAAAAGCGAACCCGATCGTTATGCCCGTCCGGCTCGCCCCTGACGACGAATTGATGCCCAGGGAAGCGCTCGTGAACGGCGGCAATCAGGCCGTCGATGCCGTCGTGACCGTCGCCCCTCATGAGCGGATCAACGTAGCCCGCGTCCTCGCTCCAGCTTTGAGCGATCAGATCGCGACGGCGCTCAGCGTCCGGCTCGTTCCAGACCGCGATGTAGCGAGCGGCGATGGCGGCGGCGTTTGTCATTGCGGATCTCCTCGTCAGGTCGCCATTATGTCTGGCGGGGCTGAGCATCGGCCCTGGAGTTCCGGTCCTCAATTCCGTCGGAGGTTATAAAAGTTACCGGTTCCGACGGGCAGCGACGCCCGGGCCGCAGATCACGGCGGTCCGCTCAGCGCCTTTTTTCAGGTGCCGACTACACTGGCGCAAACGTTCACGCGCCTCCGACTTATTCTGGAAGGGCCCGAGTATCCTCCCACAACGGCCCTTGACCTTACCATCGTTGGAGGCCCCACCTGCTGTTCAACAGAACAATCAAGGAGTGGTCCCGTGGCTTCCGTCGCCCTCGGCAGAACCCCAATTCATCGTCGAAATCCGGTGCTCGCCTGAGCCTGCCGGTCGAAGGCATGACCTGCGCCTCCCGCGTGGGCCGCGTCGAGCGAGCCCTCAAAGCGGTACTGGCCAGCCCCGATCAGGTGGTCCGGGCTGAACGTTAGTGCATTGTGGGCTTGAGCGACGGTTTGGGGTGGCCGGCGGAGCTGGTCGAGGTTCCGAAGCCGGCCACAGCACGACCTCCGGAGAAGGCGGCGGTGCGACTCATGTGTAGGGCGGTGACAAACCAGGCCACTGGAGCGCCGGCGAACTGCTGACGCGGGCGGAGCAAAATCCGGCCAGTGGATAGGCTCCCCGCTTTGGGGGCCGGGGATGTTCGTCGTGGAGATCTACGCCGCCGTTCGGCATTTCGTGTTCATCGAGGGGCACAGCCGCCGGGAGGCTGCCCGGATTTTCGGACTGAACCGCGAGACGGTGCTGAAGATGTGCCGGTTTTCGTTGCCTCCGGGGTACACGCGCACGAAGCCGCCCGAGAAGCCGAAGCTGGGGCCACTGCTGCCAGTGATCGATGCAATCCTGGAGGCGGATCGCGATGCGCCGATGAAGCAGCGGCACTCGGCCAAGAGGATTTTCGAGCGGCTCCGGGACGAGCATGGCTTCGCTGGTGGCTACACGGTGGTGAAGGATCACGTGCGGGTCTGCCGAGCGCAGGCACGGGAGACGTTCGTGCCGCTGTCCCATCCGCCAGGTCACGGCCAGGTGGATTTCGGGGAAGCGCTGGCGGTGATCGGCGGCGTTCGCCAGAAGATCCACTTCTTCTGCCTGGACCTGCCGCAGTCGGACGCCTGCTTCGTGAAGGCCTATCCTCGGGAAACCACCGAGGCCTTCCTGGACGGCCATGTCTCGGCCTTCGCCTTCTTCGGCGGCGTGCCGCTCTCGCTCCTCTACGACAACACCAAGATCGCGGTGGCGAAGATCTGCGGCGACGGCAAGCGTGATCGGACCCGCGCCTTCACGGAGCTGGTCAGCCACTGCCTGTTCCAGGACCGCTTCGGCCGTCCGGGCAAGGGCAACGACAAGGGTAAGGTCGAGGGGCTGGTCAAATACGCCCGCGCCAACTTCATGACGCCAGTTCCCACGGCGGCGAGCTTCAACGCCTT
>JAABUO010007645.1_pt1 | contig 12325 bp, 7 predicted proteins | sample 5559291 | NCBI WGS metagenome assembly JAABUO01 (sample SAMN10711878, study PRJNA513372) | rock metagenome | isolation source: Antarctica rocks | place: Antarctica: Victoria Land, Finger Mt sud
TTGACGAGGCGGCGCACATGGTCGCGGCCGACGCGCTGCCGCCCGACCTGGCGGCGCTGTGGGCGCGCAAGGCGGCCGAGCAGGAATGCGTGGCCGCGCTCGTGGCCGCCGCCATGCGCGGCGACCTACGCGCCCTGCAGGCGCGCGCCGCCCCGGCCCCGCCCGCCTGGGTGCCGCAGCGCGTGCCGCGCGGAGCGGGCGCAGATGCGTGGCATGGGCAGGGCGCAGCCTGCGGCTGCGCGCGCAGGCGGCGATCGCCGAGGCGGGCGGCGCGGTGGCGGCGGGCGCGTTCGACGCCGCGACGCGCTGCGGCGCGCTGCAGGCGGCGGCCGGCGCGGGGCGGCCGGACGCGCTGGAGGCGCTCCTGGCGGCCGGCGCGCCCGTGGACGCGCCCGACGGCAACGGCCTCACCGCGCTGCAGGCGCGCGGCGCCGGCGGCGCCAGGGCTCCGGGCTTGTTGTCGCAGTCATGGTCGCTTTCAACGTTCGTGCGCCCGCCTGTCTGCGGCTGGCAGGCTCGCGGGGTGCTGAGAGCTGCGCCGCGCGGGCTCGCGCCCTTGCACCCGGACCATGCGGCAGCCGAGCCGGGCGCGCTGGCGCTCCTGGCCGCCCTGGTTACCCGCGCGCGCGCCCCCGCTGCGTCTGTCCAGGCCTGCCGGCGCGAGGGCACACATGCCGCGCACCGCGCCGGGCCGATGCCGGGGCGCTGCGCGCGCGCGCAGGTGGCCCGCAGGTACGAGCAGTGCGACGCGGAGGGCGTGCTGCTGCGCGCCGGCGCCAGGGACCCGGAAGGCGACGCCCCCGCCGCGCCGGCGGCCGGCGGCCGGGGCCGGGGCCGCGCCAGGGGCCCCGGCGCGCCGCGGCGGCACCCGGCCGCCCGCGAGGCGCGCGGTGTGCGCGAGGCTGCGGCGGGCGCCGGCGACGGCGCGCGCGCAGAGTCCGGCGGAGCAGACGCGCCGCTTGCCGTGCAGGCCGGCCTTGCGGCGCTCGGGAAGGACTGCTCCGCAGCCGGCGCGCCGCCCCTATGCTGCCTCGGTCCTTGCATGCTGCTACCGTTAGCCGTACCATGCAGCACTACCATTGGCTGCACTGTATGCCTGCCACTGCTGCAGCCTGCGGCCGCTGTGGGCAGGGCTGGCTCGAGCAAGGTGCCAGATGTAGCCTGCGCCCAACCGCGGAGCTGTGCTGTGCGCCGCAGGCAGCCGGAGCGCAGCAGCAGCCACTGCCGGTAACGGGTCGGCAGGCAGCAATGGCGCAGCCGCTCCCGGACGTGACTGGGAGTGGGCGGCCGTGGTGCTGCATCCCGAGCGCTGGAGCAGCGCCCACTGGGTGGCGGCTTCATGCGCCGTCGGGGCAGCGGCGGGGCTGGTCTTGTATGTGATGCGCGAGCAGCCGCGCAGGGTATGACGGATGTGCAGGCGCGCGGGCGCATGTATGGTGGACGGCGTGAGCCGCTCTGGAACGGTGCTCACCTTGCGCGACCGTGCAGTGTATGAACGAGGCAGAGCGGGGACTCCAAGTGAGCTAGTTTTGTATCAGAGCGCGTAGGGCTGTTAACCGTCTGTTGGGTGTAGCACTTGCGTGCATGCTAGGTACTACCTCTGACTGTGTTTTGAGAGGCGTCTGTAAGCCAGTGTAAGGAGGCTGCTTGGCTGTGAGGGGGCTTGATGGCGATGGTGCGAAGGCACGAGCCGGCGCCGTGCGCGCCAGGAGCACGCTAGTCTGTTACATGAGCATGACGAGGCGAGAAGTAGGAGATTGCATGTCACACCATGGCTTTGTGATGCTGGGCAGGCAAGGGGAGAGGTTAAGTAGACAGATGTGGCCAGGGAAAGGAAGCAGTTAGACAAAGGGTAGGCAAGGTCGACTCATCGACATTTGCCTGGCGGCCTCGGCCTCCCTCCTCACTCTTCACATTCACCTGGTGGAGGGCGGACGCTGAGCACTCTACGCCTGGTGGACGGCGCTGTACAGCATTACTTGTCCTGACAGTAAGAATGTAGGCATGTTAGGTGCAGGGTGTACCAACGCATGCTTCTCGTGCACCATGGGCCAGGCTAGCTGCTGTCTGCAAAGCACCGCATGTGACCAGGAACCGTTGACAGCCTCTTTCATGCTGCTGCAGAACTTGGACCTGTCTCCGCGAATAGTTCAGCACACCATGGCGCAGGCAACACCCCGCCAGCTACTGCATGCGGTTTGCATCCTGCGCTGTGGAGCCTCGCTTGAGGACGGCAAGTAGGACAGTTGCCAAGCCTGGAAGGCCACATTCCCCGGCCGCCGGCACATACACTGGCATGCAGCAGGTGAGTGCTGCTGACCATGGTGCTGCTGACCCCACCATATATATTCATGTACAGAAGCGTGCTCCATAGCAAACTTCTTGCTGTTGCTGCCTACCCCTCGTCAAGTGTGCTTTCACCCGGCACTGCTGCAGACAGCTGTAACACAGGCAGAGTTCAGAGGTTGGGCGCTTCAGGGCTTGCTCAGTGCGCCATCAAAAGGCCTGTAAACTCGGAGAGCTTCAGGGCTGCTCAACACGCCGTTGACGGTCTGAAATAGCGGGTGAGCAGACCGAAGTGAAGTTCTGAGCTCAGCTGTATTGACGGCACTGCTGGCTTTGACTCACGCACCTGGTGCCGAGGTAAACAGGGGCTGCCGAGTGCACCAACGCGCGCTACACCTGGTCTGCAAGCGGGCAAGGAGCGGCAGTCTTGCCTCTGCTTTGCCAGGTGCAGCAACGCATTCGCTGCGCAGCCCCTGGCTTCCCCTGCAGCAGTCGTGCCACCGCACTGCATGTCCTGCCGCACCGATCGAAGCAGTGCTGGCGCGCGGGCCCAGGCGGCCTGCCATGCCTGCCTCTGTCAAATGCGGTGCCACAGCGAAGCAGCCTGCTCTATTCAGCCGCGCCCGCACCCCCAAGGGCAGCGGCTATGCCCGTAGCAGGTACACCTGCCCTCCCAGACCCTTATTGCAGGCGTGCGCCGCTCCTCCTTCCACCACGGACCTAATGTGCCTGGTTCACAGGTTGCGGGCTGCGCTGTCCAACCCCGCTTGTGCGCGCCGGGCCTTGCAGGTCCTGGCGCCGGCCTGCTGCCGCCTCTGGAGGGCCGCCCGGTCTGCCTGGCCGCATCCGAGTGGATTATGCAAAGACGACCATGCTCAGTGCTTCAACTGTAAAAGGCTGTGTCCTGTGCATGCAGAATAGCAGCGTCATGTATCTGAGCGTGGCTCCAGTTGTCTCGCCTGAATGCACGCTGCCAGCCTGGCAGCAGCGACTACCATTGCAGCCATGGGAAGGGCCCGCGGACGGGCGGGAACACGCAGTCGCAGTTCATAATGACACCGCATGTCCCGCGCTCGGAGCAGGCCTCCGGCCAAACGCAGCGCTCTCACCCCTCGCATGCTGACGTCCCCTGCTTTCAGCCCCGCAGGCCAATGCGCAGCCAGGTCTTGTCAAAGTGGCGGGTGCAGGGGCCACCCTTTGGCTGCCCCCCGGTGGCTGCGCCGGCACCCGCCTGCACCAGATGGGCCGCCGCGGATGCCGTCGTCTCCCTGCATCAACAACACACGCTTTGCAAAAGTGGTCCAGGCTGATCGCATGCAGTGGAGGCGCCAGGCGCATAGCAGCACCATACCAGATGACTCAACCCCCTCCCGCGCCTTGGGCGCGAGCCTGGCGCCCATGCATGCGCACGCGCAGGCTGGAGCAGCCAGGGCGACCGGGTCGCGCCAGGGGCTACGGACGGCGTCGGCGCGCCAGGCCGCGTGCCGCGCCTCCACCAGCGCGGTGTGCGGCGTCTGCCGGGGCACCCCGAAGTCGACCGCCTTGCGCCCCGCCCACAGCATCTCCTGCACGCGGCGCCCCGGCTGCTCGCCTGCGCGCGCGAGCCCAGGCGTGAGCGCCCGCTGCAGCGCCGCAGGCCCGTCAGCTCCCTGCCCGGCCCGTCAGTGCGTGCGGCGTGCGGTGTGTAGGGCCCGGCAGCGAAGCCGGCTCCTGTCTAGGCGGCGGGTGGGGCACCAAAGGACAGCTGGTAGAGGGTGGTGTAGCACGGCTGCCGCGCGTCGGCGTGCGCCATCACCGCGCTCGGCCCCGCAGGCTCGCGGCGGTCCCAGTCGTGCCGGTGGCACGCTATGCCCGCCCCGAACTTGCCCTGCGCCGGCGCGCGGCGGACCTGACTTGCAGGTATCCGCACGGCCGCGGCTGGTTCACCCCTGGGTTCGCCTGTGCGGAGTGCGGATAGCACCTGGGGCCCGTGCGCGGCGTGCGACGCGGACTCGCCCGCAAAGCGCGGCTGCGGGGCTGCAGCTGGGTCCGCGTCTGCGGCGCCCCGCTCCTCGGCCCAGTTGCCCTGCAGCACGCTCGGCCTGGGGCCCGCAGCAGGCGACCTCAGGGAACGTCGGCGGGTGCTGGCGTGGGGGAGAGCCGGGCGCGGCGCTGCGCACGCACCTGTACTGGTTCTTGTGACTGCTCAGGCCGATGCTGTGAGCGTCGCGGAAGGTGCGGCCAGGCATCCGAGCGCGGTGCACCGCGTGAGTGGCTGGCTCGAAGATTATTGCAAGGTGCACGTTCGTAGCCGCAGCGCCGCTTGCACGTCAGGTGCCGGAGAGAGGAGTGGGGGAAGCAGGCGCTACTCCGTAACAGCGGCAAGACCCTGGACTTAGGGTCTCAGACTTGCAGACTTGCCAATTGGCTCTGGAATGATTGGCCTGACCTCTGTTTGGCAGGAGCAAGCAGCACGCTCCGGCAAGGTCCCTGGACCAGCAGCTGTCTCTGTATGAAGCAGCCGTATTGGAGCGCTTGAAAGATGTTGCGCGTGTGTGGAAAGAACCCGTGTGAACACTTGTTGACACTCTGCTGAAAAGAGCGAGCTCTGTATGCCACAGGCAAGCAGCCTCCGGCAGGGCCCACCCTCCGGCAGGGCACTGCTTTAGTAGCAGCCTTTGTGTGAAGCGGCCGTATAGGAGCGCGTGTAGAAGTTGCGCGTGCGTGGAAAGAACCAGTGTGATCACACGCTACCACTCTGCCGCGAACAGTGCACATTGGACACACCATAACGACCCTCTCGCCCACGCTGGCAGGCGGCCTCGCAGACCACACACACCCGCCGCGCCGGCCGCAGCCGCGCCGACCGCTCAGAAGGAGGCAAAGCCCTTCTTGCCGCCGGTGCCCGCCGGCACGACGCGCAGCACATTGAAGCGCACCGTCTTGGACAGCGGCCTGCGCGCCGCCCGAGGTTCAGGCCCGCGCCAAACACAACAGGGACTCAAAGCGGGCTGGAGCTGGCACGAGCGCCGCGGTCGCTATGAGAAACACCCGTAGCCTGGCTGGCATGCCGGCGGCCTGCAAGCGCCGCGCCGCACCGGCACTGGCCGATGGTCACGGTGTCGCCCTCGCTGACGCGGAAGCAGGGCGAGACGTGCGCCGGGATGTTGCCGTGGCGCTTCTCATACCTGCAGCGGGGGCATCGGCTGTTGCGTGACTGCCTCCAGGGACAGGGCGCCTTGGGGTGCGCATTTCAGGAGCAGGTGGCGCGTGCAAACGCGCCTCGCATACTTCTTGATGTAGTGCGCGTAATTGCGCCGCACGATGATGGTGCGGTGCATCTTTGTCGACTTTACAATCCCTGCACCAGCACAGCACACCTGAGCGCAAGGGCCTGAAAGTATGTGACAGAGACGGTAGCTTTGTCGCACACGCCAGCGAGCAGGGGCGGGCTGGGCGCCCACCAGTCAAGATGCGGCCACGGATCGACACGTTGCCCGTGAAGGGGCACTTCTTGTCAATGTAGTGGCCTGCGCAGGCGCGCCCGTCAGCAGACAGACCCGCAGAGGTGCAGGCGCTGCGCATCTGCATACAGCAAGCGGGTCAGAGGCCTGCGCTCCTCCCTGCCTAGCACATGCTGACAGCAGGCTCCCGCGCTCGCCCTGACCAAGCCCGGGCGCACCCTCAATCGCCTCCTTGGGCGTCTTGAAGCCGAGGCCGACGTTCTTGTAGTAGCGCTGGCCCGCCTTGCCCGGGATCCGCTTGCTCTTGTCCACCTTCCTGAACCTGCCGGTTAGGAGCGGCGGCTCTTACCCAACCGCCAAGCCCGAGCCTCCCTCACGCGGCAGTGCTGAGCATGGCCCCCTTCCTTGCGGTGTGCACATCACAGTGCACTGATCACGCCGGGCGCCCCAGCTCCCCGCACACGGAGGCGGGGCGCGCACCCCATGTTGACGCCCAGCTGCTTCTGGAATGCCTGCGCACGCCGCAGCGCCCCGGCTCAGCGGGGCGGAACGGCGGAACAGCTCGAGCGCTGCTCCAGCAAGCGGAGCAGGCGCGGTGCGAGCGCGAGCGAGCTCGCAGCAGGGGAGCGAGCGCTCGCCTTCTCATTCTGGTCCGCCATCTTGACGGCCGGCGCTGGAGTGGCAACTAGGCCGCAAGCACCTCCGCAGCCTCCGTACCAGCAAGCAGCTAACTACTGGCGCCCGCGCACGGTCAGGGCCACGACTCTTTCCTGCTCAGGGACCAGGGAGCCTGCGCGCACTCAGCAGCCGCCTCCTCGCAGCCCTAGACCGGGCAGGTTACGCATTCGGAATCCCCGCGCTCCGACTCGACTCGGCAAACCGAGTGGCAAAGCATTGGCTGCCGAGCGGGTGCGGCTGTCGCGGTGCTGCAAGGCTGCCGACTCGCAGGCTCCTGCACCTGTACCAAAGCGGGTCAGACCCGGAAGTGGCCAGCTGCAGTACAGGGCTGGGGCAGCCTGCTGCAGGGAGGCGAGAGGAGGGCCTGCGACAGGCACGGATCCTTTCAGCAGAGGACTGCTGGGGGGCACGGTGACCAGGGGCGTGCCGAGTTGCAAGGTGTTTGGGTGAGCATGCTGTGCCGCTGCGCAGGAGGGCAGCGCCGCACCTTGGCCGCACAGAGGCCATGGCACGAAGGGGTTCCACCCGCAGCGCGCGTGCTGGGTTGCAGGCGGGGCTCAGCTGCGCGGTGCTGCTGGCAGCGCTTCCAGCTGTGCGCGGCCAAGGTGCGTCAATCGCGGGTTGCTTGCTGGCGGGTCGCACAGCGCGGCGCTGGCTGCTTATTCGCGCACGTCTCGGGCCTGAGGGGCTGCCGCGCGGGGTGCCACAGGCGGGTGCTCCGTGGTGGGCGACGCCATGTTCAGCAACTCGTGCCCGGCGTTCGTCGAGTATGTGCAGGCCTCCCGCAACTTCTACTACTCCCGGCCGAACAGCGAGCTGCAGGCGTACGTGAACCAGACGCCGGCGCCCAGCGCACAGTGCGCGCGGCGCACCCTCGCGGCGCACGCCCCTGCTTGGCCTTGCTCCAGGCGACAGGCGGCCAAGCGTGTGGCCGCCCCTGGTGGCGCGCGCGCTCGGCCGGCCTGCTGTGCACCTGCGGTCCCGGGACTTCGCGGGTTTGGCCCGCCGAACCAAGGTGTCACGCCCGTCACCTCACGCCCGCCGTGCTCGCTGCGCAGGTGCTGCGCCGACGCGACCGACTTCATCAGCAGGGTGCGCGGGCCGGCCTCGCTCGTGCAGAGCCGCTGCGGGGCAGGGCGCCCCCGCCGCCGCGCGGCGCTCACTGTGCGCGCGCGCGCAGAGCTGCAGCTGCAACCAGTTCTTCATAGCGATGGCCACCGCCCCGCGCGGGTTTGACGCGCAGACCATGGCGGTCGGTGCGCGCCTGCCGCGCGTCGGCTGCCCCGGCTTGTCGGGGCGGCGGCGGGGCGAGCCGTGCTGTGCGCGCAGAGTCGCGCGGGCCATCCAGCTGTCTGCCTGCGGCGCCAGCGCTGTCATCGTCAACCCGTGTGACACGCGCGGCATCCTGCCCGGGCCGCAGACGCAGGCGCGCCCGCTGTGCAGCGGGCCCCGTCCTGCACATGCAGCCCGCCCATGCGCCCTTGCACTCCTGCTGCGTCCGCTGCAGAGGCGGCCGCCGGAGCGCAAGCTTCTGTGGTGCGCGCTCGCACCGTGCGGACACTTAAGCTACGGCATGTTACACCATTCAGCGGCCTGCAGGGCCCACTGGGGGCGCGCACGACCGCCAGCGCGTACGGCAGCGGCGCCGGCCTGGTGGGCTCGTACGGCGTGCTGGGCGGCTAGCGGCAGCGCCGCGCCGCTTCCGCCGCCCCGCCGCGGCGGACCTTCTTTCTCCGCGAGCGCGCCTGCTGTCCAAATGTATTCTGTGCGCAAGGGCGCGCTTGCAGTGTATGTGCAGCAGGTGTGAGGGACCCGCGAGCGCGTTTTGCTCTGTTTGCTCTGTGTAGGCTAGCACTGCTAGGCTGGCAGCCCGCAACTGCTTGTATGCTGGGCAAGAGATCACTGTGCATTGACAACTGGGCGTGCAAAGGTAAACATGCGCCCCCAATGCATCACAGTGCACCAGCTGAGCCATGCAAGGCTTGATATGCCAGAGAGGGTAATCGATCTGTAACCTCTGAACCCGGCGTCGCAGCCGGGCTCGCATGTACGACACCGCCAATTCGCTGCACAGACCTGCTTCTCGAGCACTATCAGCGCAGGTGCTGGTTCCTGTGTCAGCCCGCCGCCCTGCGCGCCTGGATGGTGTACAATGACAGATGGTGTCAAGGAGGGCGCACTGGGTGAGCCGCACGGGCGCGTGCCGAGCGGGACAGGCCGGTTGGCGGCCGCAAAGCGCGCGTGGCGCGGGCTGTGGGCGGGACGGCCGGCAATGCAGCATGCGCAGAAGCAAGCCCCCGCGCGCGCAGAGGGGTCCGAGCTCGCCACGGCGCGGCAGGTCCTGAGCGCCTGGCGCCTGGCATGCTACTTCCTCATACTGGCGGTCTTGGGTGCGCCCCGCCGGCGCCCTGAGCTCGCATGCGGAGCGGCGCGGCGCCGCAGCCACCTATTGCTCTGCTGCCCGCCGCACGCGGCGCGCCGCTCTCGACAAGGCGACGAGCCGCGCGCTCACGCCCCACGGGGTGTGGCCGGAGCGGTCGGGTCGCGCGACTGCGTCCCCCTGCAGGCGGCAGCAGCGCACCCATGGCGCGCTAGCGAGCGCGTCCGGCGCGCCCCCCGCAGGCCTCACGGTGGCGCTGGCGGTGGTGGCGCGCGACCGCAAGGGCCTGCAGCGCGAGTCTGCGCGCCTCAACAACGCGACGGCGTACGCCGAGGCGCACGCCTGCCCGCTGTTCGTGGAGCCGGGGCAGGCGACGCTGCCGGCGGACCGCCGGCCGGCGTCCGCGCAGCCCAACCTGTTTGAGGAGCTGTCGGCGGCGGAGGTGACCGCGGTGCGCGCGCGCGTTGCCGTGTCCCGGCCGCGCTGGGGGGCCCGCTGCCGGTGCTGTCTGCCGCAACGCCCGCCGGCCGTCCGGCCCGGCACCGAGCAGGAAAAGGGGGCTGCTTGCTGCGGCGGCGCATCGGGGGTCGCGCGGCCAGGCAGGGAGCCGGGCGGGTCGCTCTATGCTCTGCATCTCCAGCTCCGCTCGAGTCTCTCGCTCTCTCTGTCTCTGATCACTCTAGCGCGGGAGGGCCTATACAGTGCGGGGGCGCCGCAGGTGCGGGACTACCTGCTCGCGCAGCCGGACCTCAACCTGACTAACCCCGACAACGCGGGCATGGCCGCCAACACGCTCTTCATGGTCGAGCTGCTGCCGCCGCCCAAGGCGGACGCGCTGGCCACGCTGGACGACGGCGCGCCGGCGCCGCCGCGCCAGGCGCGGTCCCCGCAGCCGCTCCGGGACGCTGCCTGCCGCGCGGGGCGCGCGAGCGCGCTCGCGACAGGCGCCCGCAGTGCCGGGGCAGCCGCCGCGGCCGCCGCGGCGCGGGCGCGCGCGGTGCCCTACCCTACCCTAACCCTGACGCCCGGCGGCGCGCGCGGCAGGCCAAGGCAACGGTGTACGTGGGCGCGGAGAAGCCGCCGCGCGTGGCGGAGCTGGCGGTGGGCCCGCTGCCCGCGCCCGGCAACCACTCGCTGCTGCGCGCGCTGGCCTGGGACCTGCGGCCGCCCACGCGCATGGAGTACAGCCTGTGCGCGCCCCGCTGCCCAGCCGCGCCCGCCGGCGCCCGGGCCCGCGGGCGGGCGCCCTGTGCGGACCGGCGCATGCAGGGAGCCTGTGCACGATCGTGCCCGCTCGGAGCTGGTAGCTTGCGAGACTGGCGAGTGCGGCGAGCGGGCGCTTCCTGGGAGGCCGCGGCCGGCCGGCTGGCCCGCCGCCCGCCTGCCTGATGCCGGCGCGCGCACGCGCCAGGATGGACGCCGTGGTGGACCGGGCGGCGGCGCAGCTGGCGCCGCTCATGAATGCCAGCTTTGGCGGCTTTACCTATCACAACTGCACGCCGCCGCTCTGCCTCTTCTGGCGCGCCCCCGCGGCCCCCCGCCTCTTCTGCCGCGGCCTGCAACTTGCGACGGCTGTGTGCCGTGCGAGAGGACGGGGGCCCATCCGCGGCGTCGCGCTGCCAGCATGCAAGCGTGCGTGTCCATGCAGCACATGTGTGTGGCCATGGAGGGCAGCGCCGGCGGCGTGGCCGCTGGGCAGACGGGCTGCGCGTGCGCGCGCAGGGCGGACTCGACGCCGCGCGGCCATGCGCCCGGCGAGCGGCAGACCTGGATCTGGTTCATGCGCTTCCTGGACGGCTTCTACCTGCACCCGGCGCGCCCCTCCCGCGCCGGACGCGCCGCGCGCTGCGAAGGAGCGGCCGCGCGCGCCGCCTGCGACGCCTCTGCTGTGAGAAACTTTCGGCCTTTGTATCGGTGGTGCACCCCAGCTAGGAGGCGTCGCGGCGTCGCGGCGCGGGCGGCTGAGGCGGGGCCGCCCGCCGGCGGCGCGGCAGGTGGGCCTGGAGCTGCTGGTCCACCCACCCTAACCCTAACCCTACACCTGCGGCGCAGGTGGGCCTGGAGCTGCTGGTCAACCACAGCGCGCCGGACCCGGGGCAGTGGGCGGTGGCGGGCGCCTACTACGGCGGCCAGCTCTTCCCCAACGCGAGCGCGCTGCTGGACGCCTGGAGCAGCCCGGCCGCGTCGCACCTCACGCACACGCAGGTGCCTGGCCCGGCCCCCTGCCGGGACCGGGTCACGTGCCCAGTCTGGCGGTGCCGGGAGGCCGCCTTGCATGCCCCCCCGCGCCGGACGGCTGGGCCCCCCGCTCCGCCGCGCCGCCCGATGCCGGCAAGTCGAGCGCAGCGGCGCCAGCGCGCGGCCTGAGTGCCGGGCGGCCCGGGCGCGCGCGCAGCTCGTCACGCCGCCGCCGCAGGACCTGGCCTACTCCAGCCTGAACTTCACGGGCGGGCCGGGCCGCCCGGCGGCGCGCGGCGGCGCGGCGCCGCAGGCCGGCGCGCGGCAGTACCTGCCCGCCGGGCAGCGCTTCCGCATCGCGCGCAACGCGGTCGACTGGCTGGGCTGGCGCTTCCAGGCGCGCGCCCCGCGCCCGGCGCCCGGCGGCGCCCCCGCAGTCCCGCGCACGCCGCGCGAGGCGGGGCTGGACAGACAACAGAGGCGCCGCACTCGGGCGCAGGTGGGCAGCCGGCCGGCGAGCGGGCTGCGGCTGTGGGACGTGCGCTTTGGCGGCGAGCGCATCGTGTACGAGCTGGCGCTGCAGGAGGCGCTGGTCAGCGCGTCCGGCGCGACGCCCTCCCAGGCGCGCGTGGGCGCGCCCGGGCGCTCCCGCTCCGCACGCGCGCGCGCGAAGGCTGCGTGCAAGCCTGACCCTGACCACCCCCCCGGCGTGCGCGGTGGTGCTGTCCAGCCCCGCTTCGGCATGCAGCGCTGGCGCCCGGTGCGCCGGCGCGCCGAGCACCCGAGCCAGGGCGCGTGACGCCGGGCGCGGGGGCGCCGCGCAGTCGCTGGCGCAGCAGTACCTGAGCGCGGCGGGCCTGGGCGCGGGCATGCACGAGCTGGTCGCCGGCGTGGATTGCCCGCACGAGGCCGCGTTCCTGGACACGGCGGCGCTGTTCGACTCGGCGGGCGCCATAGAGCGCCCGCGCTCGCTCTGCGTGTTTGAGCTCGCGACGGGCGTGCCGCTGCGGCGGCACTACGCGCAGGCGCGGCCCGCACGTGTGCGGGCGATGCGTGCGCGCTCTCCGACGGCCCAATGCATGCCGGCGCCCGTCGGCGCCGCATGCGACGCGCTGCCCTACCCCTACCTTACTTACCTGAGGGGGCGCACCGCGCCCAGCCGCGCTCACCGGCCCCTGCTGCCCGAGCGGGCAAGGGGCGGCGCGCGCTCAAATGTGCGCGCTTTGCGCGCGGCGCAGGAGTTTGCGCCGCACGGCGAGCAGGTCAGCTACGGCGGCACGCCCGGCGCGGCGCTGGTGGTGCGCGGCATCGCGACCGCGGCCGCCACCGATTACCTCACCGACGTGCTCTTCTACCCCAA
>JAABUO010007649.1_pt1 | contig 12314 bp, 14 predicted proteins | sample 5559291 | NCBI WGS metagenome assembly JAABUO01 (sample SAMN10711878, study PRJNA513372) | rock metagenome | isolation source: Antarctica rocks | place: Antarctica: Victoria Land, Finger Mt sud
CGGTGCTTCCACATAAACGCGCACCGGAAACTGCGGCCAGTGCAGAGCCGGCGCGTGGGCCGGCGGAGGCGGCTGGGCCGGGGCCAGGCCACTTTGGAAAAGGAACAGCGCTAGGGGAAGCAGCGCCGCAAAACGTCTTGTCATGCCTGATTCTACGGCGCAGCCCGCTTGTCCCGTTCCCGCCCCTCTGCCCTGTTCCCGCCAAGCCTCCTTAACGCTCCTGGTCTGTGGGGCGGATAAGAATCTCGTTGACGTTGACACGCGGCGGCTGCGTGACCGCATATATAATAGCGGCGGCAATGTCCTCGCTTTCCAGGGGCGTCATATTGCCGTAAAAATCCTCCGTTTGCTTTTTCGTGACCGCATCCGTGATATGCTGCGTCAGCTCCGTGGCGACCGCGCCCGGCTCGATAATCGTCACCCGGATTTCGTCTTTGTACACTTCCTGGCGCAGCGACTCCGAGAACGCGCCGACGCCCTATTTGCTGGCGTTGTAGACCCCCGATCCGGCACGGGCGGTCCGTCCGGCGACGCTGGAAATGTTGACGATATGGCCGCTGCCCTGCGCCCGCATCAGCGGCAGGGCGGCATGGGTCACATACATCAAGCCCATGACATTGGTCCCCATCATGCGCCGCCAGTCTTCCGTGTCGGCGTTCCCGATTGGCCCCAGCAGCATTACCCCGGCATTGTTGACCAGAATATCCAGCCGCCCGAACTCCGTGTTTGCCGCCAGCACCATTTCCCGTGCCTGGTCTTCGGAAGAAACGTCCGCCGTGATGGCCTTCGCCCGGCCGCCGCCGTCCGTAATTCGCTTCGCCAGCGCTTCGAGCCGGTCGGTGCGCCGTCCCGAAAGAGCGACGGCGGCCCCTTCCGCCGCGAGTGCCAGCGCCGTCGCTTCGCCGATACCCGATGTCGCGCCTGTCACAAGCGTCGTTTTGCCTTCTAATCCTGCCATGCAAGTTTTCGCCTTGAACTGCCGATAATTTAACTGCCGAAAATTAAACAACTGCGATCATCAAAAAGATGTTATAATCACTAAGACATGATTACTCGCAGCTTGCTCCCTTCACCGGGAACGAAATACGGCGTCCGCTCGTCACAGATGCTATAAACCTCGATGAACCAGATAAAATCTCAGGAGGATGCGCGGGAAGCCTGGCTGCTTCGCGCGGGTGCGGAATTGTGGAAGGCCGTTGTCGCAGAGACCGAACACCCTGCCGCAGACACGCAAATCGCGCTTGCCGCAGTGCGCCATGCCCTCGACTGCGCTCGCCGTCTGCGCCGGTCGGAGGAACAGGAACACGTCGCGCTGCTGGAACAGTGTGCCCAGGCCACAAAAAGCCAGATGATGGCGTTGCAGCAGTGGGGACGAGGGCGGGGCTTAAAATGGGATAACGATTGGGGAACCCAGTGGGGAGAGACGCTGTCTGCCGAAAGCAGCCAAACGCCTGCCCCCACCGAGGACGTTAAGCGACAGTGACGCTGTCTTGCACACGCGCTGACGTGCCTTCCGGCACACGGTCGCCGCCTTTTTGGTCATCGCCCGAAAGCGCCCGGACCGCAAGGTAAGCGGTAATGCCAAAGCCGACTTTATTGACGATGTCGGCAACCGACGCCAGTACATTGAACCAATCTAAGTTAAGGTTGGGATTGCTTGCGGAGATGCCTTCAGCAATGAAGACAACCGGGTACACGCCCCACAGCGACCACAAGTAATTGTTCATCTTGGTGACACCGTTGCGAATGGGTTCCGGCTGAGTTGCTGCCAGCTTCTTGGCTTCGACCAGCACGTAGTACAAAATGACGGCGTAGCCAATTGTGGAGATGAATCCCCAGACGTAATGCTCGGTCACGGTATGGCCGGGGTTCAAGACCCAGTGGCCGTTAATCGTTTGGCCCGAAAGCTCGCCGATAAAGCCGGTCACGATCATAAAGAGGTCCGCAATAATCAGCTTTGTGGCAAGCCCAATACCACGCACCCGCAGTATCTCCGGGTACTTCAACACCAACAGCGGCGTTGTGACCGTCCAGTCGAAATAACGGATGCCGGTTGGGAACGCCTTCGCCGGATCATAGTTGCGCGTCAGGAAATAGTACGCGACGGCGGCAACCCCACAAATAATGGCCGAGGTAACCATGGCCCCCCGGTACTCCGGCAAAATCCTCTCTTTTTCCGCAAGAAAAAAGACAAAGCCGGCTCCAAGCGCGAGCATGGAGGCAAACAAGCTGTAATGCACAAATGCCTGAGAGGTAGTGAGTGTTGTCGAAATCTGATCAAATCCCATAATAAGTGGCCCTTCTAGCGTGTGAATCTCTGCTAACCGTGTTACCCGGAACGAAATCACTTCAAGCAAGGCATTCACGCTATTTTTCACAAATTTTCGCTGAATGCGAAGGCTGGCTCAAAAGAGCAATCTGACTGTATCCTAAGACAAAAACAGCCCCGCGACTGGAAACAAAAGACCTGTTCCAGTCGCGAGGCTGCTTTCTTCTTCATCCCGGCAGCTTTACGCCGGCTTCTTTTTGGCGACTTCCGCAAGATGCGCGGCTTCGTCGGCTTCAATTTCGGCAGTGCTTTTGCGGGACGGCTCTTGGGCGTCGGCAGGCAGCAAATCTGAAAGGCTGACCAGCAGGCTATAGCGCAGGGAAAACTTCTTTTCGGCGGCGGACAGCTTGTTGCGGCCCTCATCGGATAGGCCGTCCAGCCATTTCTGACGCATGGCCTCGGTGCCGGCCTGATGGCGCTTGCGGATGTCGTCGGGCAGGCTGTCCGGGTCCACGGCAACCGCCGCCGTGCTGTCGCTGTAGAGTTTGGCGATGGTGCCGGTCAAACCCCGGTAATATGGGTAGAATAACCCAGACTTCGTATCGGCGGCGCTGGTGTCGCGGTCGGCAAGACGCACTGCTGCGCCTTCGGTGAGTGGTGGTGTGGCTTGGTGTGCCATAGGGCAGTCTCCTTGAACATAATTTTTAAGCTAGGTGGGGAAAACGATGGCTGACATTCTCTTTGACATTGGACTGGTTTTCACGATTTTAGCGCTGGTTGGGCTGGTCGGCGTTCTCGTGTTCCTGGCGATGACCGCGCTCAATCTGAAAACTTATGTGACGACCAATGCCGGGCGGCTTTACAAGCGTCCGCTTGCCGCCGGCAAGAACCTAGTCACGACCGTCAAGGGCATCGCCCAGCAGGAAACAGTGCGCGGCAAGCATATCGGCGCGTCCGCCAAAGTTGCCGGGCTGGCCGTGAAAGACGCCGCGCTGACGATCAAGGACACGGCGCAGTCGGTTCATCCCGAGCATTTAAAGCCCGCGCTGTCTTCCGTGTCCAACATCGGCAAGACCCTGCAGCTTGCCGTCAAGCTGTCCCATGCGGGCGCGGTGCAGAAAAAGCATTAAGCTACTTTGCTGCCGCCTGAATTGCTCCGATGACTTTCTGCGGCGGCGTGGCCGAAACGTCGCCGCTGATAACCGGCTTGCCGTCCACTGACACGCCGTTTGCCGTGACGGCCTGCGCGGCAGGAGAACGGTCCGACGCCGGGACATCCGTGTTGACGATCACCGCCGAAGCGCTGCCGCCGCTTTTGGCGACGTACTCCTGTACGGCCCGAAGCGGCGTCGTCAGCGACGCCGGCTGCTTCTGGTTGTTTTCATTGTAGGACCAGCCGACGACAATATGGTGCTTGGCGGTCGCCGGATTGCCCACCGTCTGCTCGGCAGGCAGGGTTGCCGGCGAGATGGACGGCGGCAGAGTCGCCGTTTTCTTCGCGGCAGGCGCAGGCTGTGCCGCCGTCTGCGGCGGCGGGGCATCATCGCCCTGGTCCGGCAAGCCGGTCTTCTTGATGCCTTGATTGAGAAAAACCAGCGCGGCAATGAGAATTGCCAGCCCGGCGACCACAAACAAACGGTTCATTTTTGTTGTCCTTTGATTCCTAAAAAAGCCGCCATGCGCCCGGTTACGCCATCGCGCCGGTACGAAAAAAAGTCCTTTTTGTTGCGGAACGTGTCTTCGTCGCAAACCGCGATAGACCCTGCCGGCAGGCCCGCATACAAAAGCTGCCCGAAGATGACCGCCCGCAGGTTCAGGCTGTACGTGCTGCCCATCTCGCGGCGCGGCAGAACCACGCTGGACGCGCGTGCGCCGGGCAGCGACCGGAACCGGTCCGCCACTTCCGGCCCGACCTCGTAGCTGCCCTCGCCAATGGACGGCCCCACGGCGGCAAAGCAGGCCGACGGCACACAGCCAAACTCATTGACCATCGTTTGCAGCGTTTTCCCCGCGATGTTCACGGCAGTCCCGCGCCACCCCGCATGGGCCAGCCCCACCACTTTTCGCACCGGGTCAACCAAATAGACCGGTACGCAGTCGGCAAACAGCAGCATCAAAAGCAGGTCCGGCGTACTGGTGACTAAAGCGTCCGCCCCGGCCACCGGCGCTGACCCCGTTCCCTCCGAGACAACCGCGACTTCGCTGCCATGCACCTGCTCGGCCAGCGCCACTTGACTTTCCGCTGCGCCCAGCTCATGCCAGACCCGCCGCCGGTTCGCCTGCACCTGCTCCAGATGGTCCCCGACATGCCCTCCCAAGTTCAGCGAGTCATACGGCGCGACGCTGACCCCGCCGCGCCGGGTCGTGAATCCCTGCGTAATGCGCGGCAGCCAGGCCAGCGTTTTGGCCTGATACAGCGGCAGATCGCCAATCGGTTGTTTGCGCCATCCCGTCAATTCTTTTTTCCCGTCAATTCTTTTTTCCCGTCAATTTGACTTCTTTACTTCCATCAGGGCATCCGCTTGGCGCTGGAACTCTTCGTAATTTGTGTACCGCTCTGCCGACCAGCCCCGCTGCTTTGCCGTCTCCACATGCGCGGGCGAGTCGTCCCAAAAGGCAATCTGCTCGCCGCTCAGGCCCAGCGCCGTCTCGATAGCCTCATAAAACCGCGTGTCCGGCTTCTTCATGCCCAGCACTCCCGAAAAAAACAAGTGGTCAAAGTATGCCGAGAAGCCCATGGCTTCCTGCATATACTTTGCCCGATGCGGCTCCTGGTTGGAAGCCAGGCAGCAGACAAACCCGGCGCTCCGCAGCTCCTTTGCGGTATCCAGCACCCGCGTATCTACCGCGTCTTCCACTGAGAACCAGAGCTGCATGAACTCTTCCGCCGACCCCTGCCAGCCCCATTCTTTAAGGTACGGCGGCAGAAGCTCGGTCAAATCCGCGCTGCCCAAAAGGCAGTCGTGAAACTTGCCTTGAAAGAACGCCTGCGTCGCCTCCTGCGTAATCTGATGCTCCCGCGTCAAATGCTCGGCAAAGCGGTCGGGAAACACTAAAACCCCGTCGGCGTCAAAAACCACAGCCTGTATGCTCATTCTGAACTTTCTATTTCTCGCGCCTCTTTTCGCGTCATCGGCTTCTGCGCGGCATGGCGGACATGAATAATTGTTACGGTCGGCGCGTCATCAGAGTTCTCGCGTTGGACAAACAAAACCCGGTAGGCTGGGCCGCCCGGCGTCCGGCGGTACAGCATCCGCCGAACGCTTTCTCGGAATAGCTTGTCTTCTTCGGCAATAGGCCGGGATGCCGGAAACTGCGCGAGCTTCGCAATTTCCGCATCGAGTCCCTGCCGCCAAGCGTCGGCAGTCTCCTCACCTGCAGTTCCCGCAAAATGACGCCAAGCGGCGGCGATGTCGCTTCGCGCCCGGCGGTTGAAACGAATTGCCCAAGTCGGATGCTCTCCGTTGTCTCTCATTGAGATTCCGCTGCCGATTGAGATTCCGCTGCCGGCTGCGGGCGCGAATGCTTTTCCGCCTGCTCTCGCCGCCATTCGGCTTTATCTTTTTCCAGAAACGCGAAGGTTTCCTCAAGGGAAAACGTGCGTCCCGCTTCTAAATCCGCTAATCCCTCACGGACGCCCGCAACCGAGTCGTCGAAGTCCGCCTGATCCTCAAACTCGGTCAGGTCAATTACCTGGTCGTTTTCAGTCAGTGCCGTGATGTATTCCGTTACATCCTGACCGCGCACCGTCGCGTTCATGCGTATCCGCGCTTCGGCTTCCGGGCTGAGGTCTAAAACAAGTGCCATTGATTTCTCCATTCGTGAAGAGGCGTGGGATTTTAATCCCACGTCGTTTACACCAATCCCTGCACCTTCATCTGCGCTTCCAGGCTGTCTATGGCTTCCTTCGCCTCTTTAAGACCAACGCCTGTCTGTTCGCGGTACAGCTTGATTGCGTTTATCTTGCGGCCCTGACCAAGCAATTCCTGTACCTGCGGGTCGGAGGGGCTTGGCTCAATTCCTAAACGCTCGGCAATTTGGTTCATCTTGCGCTCTAATCGGGTGAGGCGGGCAGTCTCTGGATTGTGAGTGCGCCACCATTCGTTTAAGAGGCACACGAAGAAGGAGATGCAGAAGATACTGATTATAGTCCAGGCGGTCATTGTTTTCTCCTGTCAGGCAGTTTTGCTTAATCCGCCATCTCGTACAGATCCATGCCGCCGGAAAGGAGAGCGTTTTTGGACTCGGCTTCGCAGAGGATTTCGAGCTTGGCTAAATACTCGCGGACGGTCATCACGACGGTGGCGTGGGACCATGTTAACGGCGAGACGGAGATGGGGTCGCCGTTGTAGGGGTGGATCTGCTCGGCGAGGACGCCTGACTCTAATGTGTGCTTGCGGACCCACTCCAAAATGTCCAAAGCCTGGGCCAGATCGGGCAGTGTTTTGGCTTTGGCAATGTACCACTCGGCAAGCCAAAGTGTGCAGATGATCCACGGGTTGCCGGGGACCGCGCCGACATCCTGACTGATTTGGTGGTAGTAGTCGTTCTCGTAGCGGGCGACGCCGCCGATGTCGGTCTTGCACCACAAGCGGCCTTCAATCTGCTCCATTGTCGCCACGACTTTCGGGTGGCCCGCTTCCAGCATCCCAAACTGGAACACACCGTAGAGGCTGGCGTCAATGTTCAGGTCGGCGTCAACCCTGCCGGTCTCCAGGTCAACCCGGATGCGGCGGACAAAGCGGCCCCGCTCCTCGTCCCAGAGATGCGTCAGCGCGGCGGCTTTGATTTCCTCTTGTGCAGTGCGAAAGGCAGTCGCATGTTCTTCGTCGCCGAAGGTCTCGGCAAAGCGGGCGGCGGCGTTCAGGCCGGCCCAAACAGCCGCGACGGTGAATGTATGGATGCCATGCCGTTCTTCCCATAAATCATAAGATGCGCCGGGCAGGCCGGTATGCGGCTCCCGGTACTCGGCCATAAACTCCCCGGCTCTTCGAATAAGCGGGGCATAAAGGCCGCGAATAAACTCCACGTCCCGGTAGCGCTCGTAATGCTCCCATAAGGCCCAAATCACAAGCGACGTTTCATCTTCTTGGATGGGAAGCTGAGAATGCCCGGCGCTGTCGGTCCACGGGTGCCACGACGACCCGAGCGAGCGGTCCGGGTTGTACTTGTGCAGCAGATAGCCTTCCGGCAGCAGAACGTCTTTGCAGAACAAGTAGAAGTTGCGGGCGACCTCCGGCTGGCCCGCCAAATCTAAAGCGTAGGCGACCAATGCGCCGTCACGGGGCCACATATACGAGTAAGTATCGTTGTTGAACGTCAGATAATCGCTGTCGTTCGCGGCGATAATTGCGCCCCGATTATCAATTTGCGTCCGCAAAATCAAAAGCGACTGCTTGTACATCGTGACGATGGGGTCGGGCAGGTCGCCGTAGGGAATGTCGTCTTTGTTGACCCAGCGGTTCCAGTAAATTCTTGCCCGGTGCTGAAAAAACTCCGCGCCGCGCTGCTTGACCAGGTTATGGATGAGCTTCACCGCCGCGTAGTCCTCGCCCGCCGCCAGCCAGTAGTAGGCCGTCGCCGTGCGGTCCAGTGTGACATGGGCGGCAATCGTGCTGTCCACAGCGCCCTGCGCGATGGAGTTCATGCCGAGAACGCCGTCTTCGGCATCGCGCCAGGTGCCTTCCGCGCCGTGGGCATGGGAGACGCCGATGGCGTAGTGGTGGACGCCGAAGTCCGGCTTGTCGTCTTCCCGGCTGCCGTCTTCGACGCTGACGCTCGCCAGCATCCACGTCTTGCCTTTGTAGTGAATAACGGACTGAAGATTAGGCGCGTAATACGCCGTGTTGCCTTCCGACGACTCGTTCAAGTTGAAGTCATGGTGCCAGAACAAGCGCACATCGCGGGTCATCGGCAGGAGATTTTCGATTTCGACTTTCCGAACATAGAGGTCGCGGTCAAAGTCCACGCAGTCCCGGCAGACCAGGCGCAGGCCGAGGCCCCAATGCACCGCCGAGACTTCCGTGACCAGGGTTTCGGTCTCGTAGCGCAGGGTTTTTTGCCAGGCCGGCTCGGAAATCCAGGACATCTGGCCGTCCACCCAGACCCCGAACCGGCAAGCCTGCCCCCGCGTGTGGTTGGACTGGCCGACAAAGGGAAAATAAACATCGCGCAGGGTATAGCGGGAGTCAAACGTCAAAAGCAGGTTACCGTTACCGATTGGAATGTCGCGTGGCATGGCGTTATTATACCCTGCCCGCAAGCGTTCCCGCCTGACTGCTTTGACGTCGGTATTGACATCTTCGGCGCTGTGTGTTATGGTTTATTACTAATGTTACGCAGGAACGAGGGAGTGAACTCCCTCGCTGAAAGGTAATCAGAATTACCGCCTGTCCAGGGGACAGAAGACCAACTTCGTTGGATTATAATCTGTATTCTGTCCCCTGGACAGGTGGCGTTTCTGAACGCCTTCCAGCGAGGGAGTTCACTCCCTCGTTCCTGCTGCTGCTTCGACACCGCTGCTCCATTGGAGGCTCCACGATGCTCTGCTCCCGCGCTGCTTTCTCGTTCTGTTCCGTTCTCGCCGCACTGGCGGCCCTTCCTGTTCACGCGGGCACGCTGCCTGCCCCTCTCACACTGCCTGCTAACGTCGAAGACGCCTTGCAGGAACGGGCGCAGGCGCTCAGTCACCTCATGTCCACCTGGCAGCGGTCCGACAAGGAGCAGATTTTTTGCTCTCTGTCCCCAGCCCAAATGAAGGATGCACGGGAGAAAGAACTGGAAGGTTCAGAAGCTGACTACCGTAAGCGAGGCATCACTGACGAGGCGCAAATCAAGCGCGATGCTGAAGAATCCACCCAGAATATCATGGCTGCACTGGAAGGCGGGTTTGTGGATTACACAAACACCTGGACATTCCAAAGAAACGGCCCCGCAACGCTTGTTTCAGGAACGACGCAGACGTTTAACGGGTTCCTCACCACGTCCCGTCAGTTCTATGAGAACCATCTGGCGCTTGCGGTCACCGATGAGAGCCGTTTCAAGGGGAAAGCAATTTCCACGCAAGACGCCACCGTCTGGCGCACTTCCGGGGACAGCACTTCCTATCCCGCCCCAGGCGCAGGCGGCCTAGACATATCACCGGAGCACTTCGCGCTTCTTGCCGGAAGCAATCCTCTGACCCTCCGGGGAATAAACTGGAAACTTCAGTCCCAATCCGCCCAATCTCTGGTGCTGAAGGCCGGCTTTATGGAGGAACACACGGCTTGGAACGCGACACTGACCCTCGCCGTCAAGAACGGCTACGCGCCGTCAAAGATTGTCGTCCGCTGCCCTTCCATCACCGAGCGGTACACCGCGTCCCACTTCCGCCGGTACAATGATAGTTGGGTCAGCGACCGCGTCGAGTATTCCAAAAACGCCCCCGGCTTCGTGCAGGAGAACCAGGTCTGGACCCTGCAAACTCTCACGCCCTCTGCGCCGATAGAAGTCCCTGTGACAGGCAAGGATACGGTCCGGGATTTCCGCTTCGTCGGGGCAGATCTGTCTTCTACCAACCTCATGCGGGCGGGAATGCCGCAGGACAGGCGCTTCGGCAAGATTATCACCTACCGCTGGCCTGGAAGCTTTCCCTCTGACACGGAAGTAGACCAAATGTTTGAGAAGCAGCACCCTGGCGAGCCTTTGCCGGCGACAACGCCTGGAAATGCTTGACGCCGGGAACAGTTCGGGTTATAATGAGGCATGGCACAAATACTGGAAGCCGCGACGCGGGGCAAAGCGAGAAAACGGGAAGCAAAGCGGGAAAAGCCGCTGGGGGTAGCGGTGGCGCTGGGACTGGCGGTGACGCTTGGGGTCGCGGTTTTATTTGTGGCCGTGCAGCTTCTTGTCCCGCATACGGTCGTGAGCAATTTCTATAAGCTGGTGCATTACAATTCCAGCGCGACCCTGCCGCTGAACCCGCTGTATCAAGGCTGGTACGAGCAAATTTCCGAGGAAGACATTCCCGGCACCGCGTTTTCGCTGCTCTGCGGCGGCCTCGTAACCGGCTGGTTTGCGCCGAGCTATGAAACCCGCCGCCGCATCCTTGTGGCCGGCGGGGCGCTCGGCCTCGGCCTGCTGCTGGCTTGCCAGGCGTTTCAGTGGGGTGCGGGTGTGCTGGAGCAAAACACGCTGAATGCCCATGAAGGCGGCCAGCAGGTCGGCATCGCCGCGCCGCCCTCACTGATTTTATTGCAGGTCGCTTTCATACTGGTCTGGACCGCGTTTTGCGTTCTAGGAACCTGGATTGGCTTCCGGCTGCGCCGCCGAAACCGTGTGGCCCTGGGGGCTTAAGGCAATCTCCATTCCGGTTAGGCGTACTGCGGTCGCGTCAAGGACAGTGCCGCTTGGCGTGCGGCGCAGCGTTCCCGAAATCCTGACGTGGTCTCCCGGAATGACCGGCGGCACGAGACGCGGCGCATCCACTTCAATCGGCTCGCGTCCTAAAGCGTCTGCCGCAAAGAAGTGGTCGCCAAGCCGGTCTGAGCCGCTGGACACGACAGCATCTCCCAGAATAACTTGCTGGCCTTCCGGCAGACCGCTCAGGCCAACGACCGACGGCGTGAGCGCCGCGCCTCCGTCCGGCGTCCAGTGCGCTACCTGCCCGGCGCGAACTGTAACGCCGGCAGGCGGCGTGTTCGGCAGGGAGATTTGGTAGTCGCCGGGTGGCAGCGATGCAAACTCAAAGCAGCCGCTGCCGTCGGCGATGGCGGTCCGCACGGCAGACCCGCCGCGTGAGAGCGTCACTTCCGCGCCGTCCCTCGGTGTCAAGTTCTCCCCGGCCAGCAGCGTTCCTTCCAGCGCTCCGGTTTTGGGATGCACCTTCCAGGGCATCACCGGCGGCGGCACGGCGCGGGTCCAGACCTTCGGCAGCGCGGCAAACAGGGCCGTGCTGCCCTCGATTTCCTGCCCGTTCAGCCCCACCGGCGTATCGTAGCAGTAGACGACGGCCCCCGATGCGGCGTGTCCTTGCGCCGTCGGCTTGCGGCTGTCTTTGATGGCTGCCAGCGTTTCCGGCACGGGGTTCAGATAGCCGCCGACGCCCATCGCGCATTCCCGGCCATACGTCCGGTCCTTGATAAACGTGTTCCACCCGTCCCACCGCGCCGCCGACTTTTGCAGGCCGAAATACGCCATCGGGCAGTTCAGGTCCAAAATCCCCTCGCGCATCCAGTCTCGGAACGGCGCAAAGACTTCCGTATACGACGCGCTTTTCGTCTCATACGCCGCGTCGCTTTTCGGCGCATCGCCCCAGCAGATCGTCGCCGCGCTCACAATCAACTGCGGTTTCAACGCCTCGGCTCCAACATACACCCGGCGCACCAAATCCGTCACCTGCTCCCGCCGCCACGCCTGCCAGCGCGGATCGTTCCACTTGGGGCTGCCGAGCGTCCCGTAGCGCAGGTTGTACCGGGCCACCGACACCGCGTTATAGCCCCAGTGCCCGGCATTCTTCCCCTCACCGCCGTACCGAATGAAGTCCAGATGGATGCCGTCCACATCGTAATGCCGCACCACGTCCATATAAACCCGGTAGGTCCAGTCCGCCGCCAGCGGGTTCCCCGGATCAATCTTCGTCGCCTCGCCGTCAAAGTCCGCCCCCGTATCCGACAGCGACAGCCATTCCGGGTGCAGCCTCGTCAGCGCCCCCGCCGTCGCGTTCCCTCCCACCGCGCAGGCATTGATCCAGGCATGAACCTGTATCCTCGGATGCCCCGGCGCGTGAGCATGAGCGCACAAATACGCCAGCGCATCAAACTCCTCCGGGTCATCGGACGCCCACCCTTCATAATGGGACGCATAATACGCATCCGCCCGCTTCCGCATCTGCACAAACACCGCGTTCGCGTGCATCGCCCGCAGCCGGTGCAGCAGCAGATCACACTGCCCCGGCGTCTTAAACCCGTCATTAAACCCATCCACCCAAAACGCCCGCATCTCCGGTTTAGGGGGCGGGGCAGGGGACCTAGCAAACCCCGGCAGCAGCGCACCGCATAGCAGCGCG
>JAABUO010007651.1_pt1 | contig 12313 bp, 16 predicted proteins | sample 5559291 | NCBI WGS metagenome assembly JAABUO01 (sample SAMN10711878, study PRJNA513372) | rock metagenome | isolation source: Antarctica rocks | place: Antarctica: Victoria Land, Finger Mt sud
CAAGATACAATTGATGTACATGCATGTGGAGTGGTTGCGTAAGTCAATGTGTCATGCCAGCTGCCAGATGAACCTCACATGGAGATCAGGCTAGGACTGTGTGTACCTGATTCTCAGAAAAGACACTTTGATAAGTCCAGAAATAAAGAAAGGGCATGATGTCACAAGACCAATACAGAACTTTTTGTAGGCAGCATTCACTCCTAAGGAGCTCAGGGAAATGCTGAGTATGGCCGGAGTGAGCATACATATAGCCCCTGAAATGATGAAGGTGACGCCTGTTGATGAAGCAGAAATGAAGGCCACCAGAATGAAGCGGAGAGTCTATGACATTCTAAGCAAAGCAGCACAGAAGCCTGCTGACAGGAAAGTACTGTTGTGCTCGTATCCCTCGCCTGTCTGGTTCATGCTCCATCGCTAGACACGCTTCAGCTTGCTGAAGTTACTTCCATCAAAAGCTTGACATCACAGAAACCTCGCATATATCGTTGCCTGAAAGGTGTGTTTTGGTTTATATGGTTCACAGTCCAGCATTGCATATGCGGTCAGAGGTACACATGCATATGCTTAGCGTGTGGTTCTGTGCTGACTGCTGCTGTTGTACCTGCAGTCAGCAGGCACGTCAGCTACACCTGCACTTTTTGAGGAGTCCAAAGGAGGTAAAGGATTCTGGTTCTGGTCATGTTGCTGGGCTTGAGATGGAGACCAATGCCTTGCACACCAGTTCAGACCAAACTAGTCAGACGGCTGTGGGCACCGGTCAAATGCAGTCCTTGGCAGCACAGCTTGTGCTGGAAAGCATTGGGTACAAGTCGCATCCTATTGAGGGAGCGCCGTTTGACGACAGACATGGCATCATACCCAACAAGTGAGTTGTGTCTGCATTGCTGTGTGATGGTCAAAAGCATGATGTGCCAGCGTGGCACTTCAGAGGATTTGCGTTTCAGTGGTCATTCAGGCACACAAAGAACTTGCATCAAATTAAGAGCAATTAGTTGAGACGCTGCAGCATGGTCACAGACGATTCCACTGGGTGTGCTATGAGGCTGCCTGAATGATGAGCATTGAATGAATAATCATGTGCCTCTGGGCATTTTATTTGGTGAGCTTGCACGTAGCATCCTTCCTTCATGAGATACCAGCATTCTCACTTTGTGGCATGATGCCATACACAAAGTTGCTTGATGCTCCTCATTTGCAGCTTTGGCTTCATTCAGTCCACTACATCATTAATTTGTGCACTCTCATCCCGCAGGCTTGGTAAAGTTGTCCAAGCCAAAGACAGTAATGACCACATACCAGGCTTGTATGTCTGTGGCTGGGTAAAGCGCGGGCCATCCGGAATCATAGGTAAGCCACTAAGACACATTACTTACATTTGGTTGAGTGCAATTTGTACCGGTTCTCCTGTTTGCACAACCATAACCCAAGCTTGGGATAATGAAATGTGGCAGACCTGCCTACATGCTGGTGCAGCAAAGAATCCAAAGTACAGCACACAGATTGTGTAACTTGCTTTGAGAATGGGAGCAAGGAGGAACATTGCAATACAGGAATGACCCTGCTCAACCCTCAGCATTCACATTGTCAAGGGTTGACATAGGGCATGCTCATGGCTACAGGAACAAATCTGTGGGATGCGCAGCAGACTGTCGATTCTATCATTGAGGATTTCCCTCCAGGAGCTGTAGCACAACTAAGTCAGAAGTCACAGACACTGCAATCACAACTGATCAAACAGACAGTTGTGGACTATCAGGGCTACTGCAAGATTGACAAATATGAGATCGAGCAAGGCCATAAGCATGGAAAGCCCAGAGAGAAAATAACCGATGTTGGCAAAATGTTGCAAATAGCACGATGAACGAGTGTCGTACATGCAACATTGTGCTTGTGTGAGCGAGTTGATAGCCTCATGAACAGCTGCCTAAAATTCAATGTCTGTCATGTGTTCACTTATTCAGTCAGTGTAACAATTCATTTACACTCGTATGGGCATGCCAGCTTGCCTAAGTCGCAATGCCTCGAAGTGTCAACCTCCCTACATGATAAAAGCACCTGACAGTCTACTCCCTCATGAAGTCTGATAGCTTGACAGGTCCACTGCTTTTGCTGGGCAAGGCCTTATGGTCATCATCACTACTTGATGCATCACTTGAGTCTGATGCCTGCTTTCGCTTGTTTTTGTGGTCCTTGTCATGGGACTTGTGTTTTCGTTTGCTGTGTTTACTGTCTTTATGTTTTTTACTGCTGCCCTTGTCTGATTTGTGGGCTTTCTTGTCTTTGTGCGACTTTTTGCTCACTTTGCCTGATTTGATGCCCAAATCACCTTTATTTGTGCCTCCTGACAGCTTAATGATTCTGTCTGCAGCCAATTGAGCTTTGTACTCCCTGTGCACGCACAGCCACCAATGGTCAGCAAACGGGTTTCCTGTGCAGTGTGACTGTGCATGCGATTGCAGAGCAAATTCTTTCACTGCCTGTGTGACTTACCTATTTTGTCTGTCTTCCTCATCCTCTACTGCAGCAAGTGCAGAGGCTTTCTCTTTCTGCTCCAGCTTCCATTCTTCCCATGTCTTCCGCTCAGCAGTCAATGCAGCCACCCTTGCAGCATGCCATTCAGGGGTATGAAAGCTCACGTCTACGCTGGTATCACCGTCAGGCAGGTCCTCTCCTTCCCCACCATGTCTAGACCGCTGCTGAGCTTTATGTTGCTGGTTCTTGCCCATGACACCAGCACTTACGTATTATAGGTGCACCGAGAGTGCACTCACTTTGAATAGGTCAACAGGAGCTGCAGAAGCCTTGCGCCATGGGCCAAGTGAACACTCACGGGCAACTCCTGCTCGACTTCTGGGTCGCGTGTGCACAACGTCACTAGATTTGGCTGCTTACGAGCGACGTCCGCGATGCTTGCCTGTGTGGTCAGTTCATCCGCCTAGCGATGTCAGCAGCAAATGGATGCACATGCATCCGAGCACCTGAATCAGAAGCTACAGTCTAGACCTGGAAGCAGATCTGGAAGCGTTGACCTGCATGTTGTCTGATAGACAGCCAGGCTGGCAACATTGTTGACTTTTACAGCTCCACCCAACTGCTCTCGGTCGGCCTATTGCTGTAGTCTCTGTCCCGCAACTGCGATATGAATAAGGATTAGGTCTTCTGCTGAGATTGACTGTTTCAGGGGCCGAGGTCCTTGCAGGCTCGTATGTGGAAGCTTATTTAGCTTCAGTTGATGGCGAGCAAGGCCTGCGTAAACAGGCTTCAAAAAGAATACAAAGGCTTCCTGAAGGTGCTATACAACTTGCAATCAGCAAAAAGGTTGAACCCTCAAACTCAACACATCTGGGTGCTTAACATAGGACCCCCCGCCAAACATTCAAGCTCACCCTTCACCAAACAATCTTCTTGAGTGGCACTATGCACTTGAGGGTGCGAAAGGGACTGAGTATGAGGCTGGAGTATACCATGGCAAAGTTACCTTTCCGGCAGACTATCCCTACAAGCCACCATCGATTGTGATGCTGACTGCCAGTGGCAGATTCTCAATCAACACAAAGCTTTGCCTGAGCATGACTGATTTCCATCCAGGTGACAAGCTTCATGCTGCTGGTGTCTGTGTGCAAAGCTTGCCTTATGTAGACACCTTGCCATGCAGGCTCTGTTTGCTACAAGGATGAATGTAGCGCATGATCTTGCTGCCTTCATCACTTATTTGTTGCTTATAAGCTTCATGCAAGACCTGCATTTCTAGCAATTATTGAACAGAAAGACCTCCTGCAGAAAGCTGGAATCCCATGTGGAGTGTGGGAACAATCCTGAATGGCCTGCTTTCTTTCATGTATGAGAACAACATCACCACTGGCAGCATATCAGCATCTAAGGCCGAAAAGCGCCGATTAGCATCAATCTCTTTGGAGCAGAATCTGAGAAGTCCTATGTTCAGAAAACTATTTCCGGAGTGGGTAGAGGAATACCATCGGCGACAAAAAAAGAAAGAGGTAAAAATTCAGGTCTTTGCGAGGTCTGCACCTGAGCAGTCAACATGCAGATGTGAGTACACAGACTGCATATGCAGATTGCCATAGATCCACGAACAGAGCGTGTCAAGTGTGTCAATTGTGCGTAAATGAAACACAATGTCATGCAGGAACAAGAAGCCATCAGGCAGGCTCAACCTGCCAAGCAGCCTGTGCCAGTAGCAGCAGCCAGGGCAAAAAGCACTCTGGGGTCTACACTGATAACACTGAGCATAGTTGCCAGCGTCTTTGCGTTGCTTATGGTGCCTCTTTTCTCAAAGTAGTGCAGAGCATGTTGCCCCATACATGGGTTGCATGCCGTAGCAGCTATTGATCATACACGGGCTGTCTGCTTTCCAGCCTCTGAAGCCATGCAGTCATTCAAGCATGCTGACATGGGTTGTACTCTTGCAGCTGTACAGCATGCAATCTATTTCGTACACAGTAGGATATTGAGTACCGCATGCCAGGGCTCCTTTGAATTGCATGACAATGATCTGCTGGTAACGCAATCTTGGGCGGAGCATGTTGTGCTGTTTGCATTGCGTTCAAGCTAGGCTTTTTAAACTGCAAGGCAAGCTCAAAGAGTGTCAACTGCGTCTATGCAATCTATCTCATCCACCCTTGTGATGTGCAAGACACGATTCTGCTTCTGCGATTCATCACATGCATTCAACATCAAGGGGTGAGCAAGGGCTGAAAGCTTAAGATACGCAAAGTGAGCTTACGGCGCATGCTCACTAGCACATGAATTCGAGAACTGTACTTGTCAGATTGACCACCGATCATAGGGCTTAATGCTATGGTTGCCATGCTTTTGTTTGAATCAAAAGGTCTGGGTGTGTGATTCCAAGAATCTCAATACAGGGCCCTTGACAATTATTCAGCATTGTTTTAATGACTCAACCTTAGCCTCATCTGTCAGAATAAGTCACAGGTGCTGTAACTAAAATTACAAGGGTTAAGGCACAATTGAGATTCCCCTAATTGAGACTGTAGACGCCAGAATTATGGCTGCAACACAGTAAAATTTCTCATGGTGCAACACTTGTACAGCGTGAATAACATGAGTGTCAAAAGCATGCACTGACAATCACATACAAGTACTGATGCCTCACGCCAGATCATGCACTCAGGCACAATAGACAGGCAACCTTTGACAAATCTGGCACTCCTTCCATTTGATCAGGCACCTACGAGCACCGTGTACTCTTCAGCACCGGCTGGGAAAAACAATCCATTGCCATCATGTGAGCCACGAGTGTCTCAGGATAAGCTTGAAGGCCAAGAATCATGAGTGGGATGCAGTCCATCAACAATCTGCATGGCCACCTTGTGCCCTGTGAGTAATGCTTACTGCAGTGAGTAATCATGCGTTATATTTACGGCGTAATGCCGCCAGTTTACGCCGTGTGGCTTGGTTGCCTTGCTTAGTGCAGTGGTCTACACAGTGAGCGATCCGGTAACCCTCAAGACCCGCCATATCTGTGTGGTGTGCAACACGTAGCGCTCAGCCACACATACGTCGGCTTAACAGTCCCGAGGACTGCTGCGCTCCGCCAAGGATCCAGTGACTGTTGACATCTGCTGAGCAAGCACCGGCCAGCTTCGGCTGCGACCAGCAGAAATGGCTAACTTTGGAGGTACCACGCAGCGAGACACAGAAGTCCGATTACCTCGTGCAACCAGAGTCAGGAACAAGCAGCCTGCAGACCAGCAGGTGCGTATCTCAGACCTAAAGTAACTCCCTTCCGCCCACCTCAAGGGAGATGTTAACTGACTGGATCCATTTGACTGACTGGATATAGTCAGCGAAGCTGCTGAGCTTGTCTCTGCGCCAGTCTGCAAAACACAGTGCCCTACCTTTCTGCTGCAGATCACTGCTGAGCAAATCCTTCGAGAGTCAAAAGAGCTTCAAGAGGTTGATTTCAAAGCCCCCAAGCAGAAGATCAGCAGTCCTGCAGAGCTTGCAGAGTACAGGCTACGCAAGCGCAAGGAGTTTGAAGACCTTGTGCGCAGAGTCAGATGGAACCAGGGAGTGTGGGTGAAGGTGTGCTCTCACTGTTGTATACAATCGATGCAGGCATGACTTGTTGCACATGCTTACCAGCTGTGGTATGATGCAGTACGCTCAATGGGAAGAGTCCCAGAAAGACTACAGGCGAGCTCGCTCTGTCTGGGAGCGGGCTTTAGATGTCAGCTATGCCAGTGTCACTCTCTGGTTGAAGTATGCTGAGATGGAAATGCGAGCACGCTTCATCAACCATGCACGAAACGTCTGGGATCGGGCTGTCACACTGCTGCCGCGCATTGACCAGTTGTGGTATAAGTACATCCACATGGAAGAGATGCTGAACAATGTCCCAGGAGCTAGGCAAATCTTTGAGAGATGGATGCAATGGGAGCCTGATCACCATGGCTGGGCAGCCTACATCAAGGTCAGCAGCATCTCCAAGTCCTTCTAGTTGATCATGGATCTGGGCTGAGGTCGTTCATCAGCAGCAGTGCTGTGGCTGCATACTTCCCTGTACGGTTGCACTGTCATTGCACCTCCTGTTCTGCATATAGCAGCATTAAGTCCTTGCCACAACAGTGTTGCAAACTAAGAATGCAGAGCGCTGAGCACCAAACGCTTCTTTTGGTGCAACCATACAGATGGAGCTGCGTTACAGCGAGGTTGAGCGGGCACGCAACATCTATGAGCGCTATGTACAGTGTCTGCCTAGCGTCAAGGCCTGGGTCAGATATGCCAAGTTTGAGATGAAGAATGGCCAGATTGGTTTGGCCAGGACATGCTATGAGAGGGCAGTAGGCGAGATGGGAGAGGATGCTCAAACGGTATCAGTCATTTCGTCTTCAAACTTACGCTGCCAGCTCAACGAAGAGTTTGCATGATGTTGCATCTGACCTGAAGACCTGCAGTCATCTGGGCAGCCTAGCCTGCATGTGCTGTGAGATAGCTCGCAAACATGCATATCGCAATCAGTCCGACTGGAGAACAACTCTCTTGCTTGCTTTCTATGTACCCAATGTCGTCCTTGGCAAGCATGCAGCGCAAGTGTGCTGATTCTGTATAAAGATCAGGTGTATCTGGCAAGGCGAGTGTCACTTGCCGACAGCACAGATTGTATGGTGTCATATTCACCTGTAGTAGCCCGCAGGAAGAGCTGTTCATCAAGTTTGCTGAGTTTGAGGAGAAGTGTAAGGAGCCTGAGCGGGCCCGTGCCATTTACAAGTATGCTCTGGACCATATCCCCAAAGGCCAGGCGCAGGATGTGTACAAGAAATTTGTGGCATTTGAAAAGCAACATGGTGACAGAGAAGGCATTGAGGTAAATCAATCATGTCTGCTGCAGCGCATGTTCTGTTCCTTCATCAAAGTCAGAGTGATGCACCAGATGCCATCTGCAGCCTGGTGCATATCACCCAAAGTTGCATGCTGCATTAGGTGCTGCTAGGCTGCTGGCAGTATGCTGCTGCAGCTTGGCTCCTTGGTACCTGCTGATGGTCTGTGAGCTGTTGCTGACCCTGACACTGACTGGCATGTTGTATTGCTGATGTTGTCCACACTGAGCCTCTGTTGATTGCCTTTGCAGGACGTCATAGTAGGTGAGAGGCGTTTCCAGTATGAGGCAGAGGTCAAGAAGAATCCCCTGAACTATGATTCCTGGTTTGACTACATCCGGCTGGAGGAGGCAGCAGGTGACCACGACAAGATACGCGAGGTATGCAGCAGGATGATCCCTCACTTCACCCCTCTATTCCATTGTCTATGCGCTTGCTGTCATTCAGTAACATCAACTGCAGATGCACTCTCTGCTGTACACAGATCCAATGTCTCTCAGTTTATATCGCACTACAAGCAAGTCTTGTGACCTTGTGTCAATAACGAGGCAATAGGGGTTGGCGCAAAATTCAACTGGTTTGATCAACATAGTGTTGATGCTGTCTGCAAGCTAATGGCTGTCCTCGATCTTTGGCAGGTGTATGAGAGGGCGATAGCCAACACTCCGCCTGCTGATGAGAAACGCTACTGGCAGCGGTATATCTATCTGTGGATTAACTACGCCTTGTTTGAGGAGCTAGCGGCCCAGGATGCAGAGCGCACTAGGGAAGTCTACCGGGCTTGCCTCAAGCTCATCCCCCACAAAGCCTTCACATTCGCCAAGGTAAGCACCTGTGAGCTTCTGTTATATGCTTTGTGCAAGGAGAGTTGATCACAAAAATGTACACAAAACACACAATCTTTGTTCAGGAATTGTTGACAGGTTGTGAGACAGGTTGTGCCTCTTTCATTTCATTGTGTTTCTGGCACTGGTTGAGGCATGTGGTTCACAATGTGCTGCTTGCCCTTATCAATCTGCTTGTGGTGTACTACCTGCAGATGTGGATTCTTGCAGCTCAATTTGAGGTACGGCAGCAGCGCCTAGATGCTGCACGTAAGATATTGGGCATGTCTCTGGGTATGTGCCCAAAGGACCGGACATATAAAGCTTACATTGAGGTGAGCACCGCTATTGCAGCATTGGAGTACCAGGTTGATACCATGACCTCCTGCACAGACCAAGCACAGTGCAGTTTTGTTGCTGAATTACCTATGTCTGCAATTGTACCAAGAATATTGCAAAAGCAGCATATCACTCATCACTTTGTAGCTGCCCTAGCAGACATGTGCCAGACACGCAAGCCATTGGTAATCTTGAGACACACTGCATCGTGAAGCACAATGCTTGTGTTGCGCAGATTGAGAGACAACTTGGGAACATTGAGCATGTGCGCACCTTGTATGAGAAGTATCTAGAGTGGAGCCCAGCTAACTGCACAGCTTGGTGCAAGTTTGCTGAGTTTGAGCAGCAGTATCTTGGGGAGATTGACAGGGCGCGTGCCATATATGAGCTGGCCATTGCTCAGCCTATACTGGACATGCCGGAAGTGCTATGGAAGGTAAGCAATGTGCCCTTTGTCACATGCTGTTGATTTTGAGTGTCTTGGACATGCTCTATGCTCAGAGTATCATACTACATTTGCTGTGGTATACAAAGTCATGTGTAGTATTAGCTGAGGTGCTGAGTCAACAGCTGCCTGATTTTTGACTTGATTTCAAATGGACAGTTTTACAATGAGTGCTGGCAGGTATAAGGCTGTGCAGCAAACATAGAAGGATGCTGCAAACTCATCATCGGTCCTGTTGTGTTGCAGTCTTACATTGACTTTGAGATCAGCGAGGGCAATAGGGAAAACACACGGAAGCTGTACGAGAGGTTGCTTCAGCGCACCAAACATGTCAAGGTATGCTGCTCTTGTAACGACACCCAACCTTTCAACTGCAAAGCTTGTCTGGTCCAGCAGCAACAAGCATGCACCTCAGCACCTTTAGCTATGGCTCAAATCGTAGTCAACCCCTGCTGTGAAGATGAACTTCACACAGCACTGTCAAAGCGTCCTTGCGTCATGCAGCTTTACCCTCTCATTTCGCATAGTAAAGGTTGTTCCTTTGGAGAAGTTAATGAGAGGCACTGCTGTTGCAGGTTTGGCTGAGTTACGCAAGTTTTGAGGCAACTCCCGCCAGCATGCTGGGTGAAGAGGAGCAGGAGGAGGATGGCAGTGAGGCTGGCAAAAGGCAAGCGGCAGCTGAACAGGAAGGCCCGGCTGCTGCTGCTGACAGGGAAGCTCATGCACGCAGGTCAGCCTGCCTCCCCTGCAGCCAAAATATCACATTCACCTGTACTTCTAAGTCATGTTGCCTCATGCATCACAAGTTACTCCACATCCCAGAATGTCAAGGACTACAGCTACAACACAGCTACCTGCATTCCCCCTTTCCCTCACCCCTCCCCTCCCCCTCTGTGTCAGAATGAGCTACAGCCCTTGCACTGTTGTGTCTCTTCCACATGTACCTGTGTGCAGACACCTACAGTCGCTATCAGTCTCAGCTAGTGTGTCATGCCTTGTACGCAAACAGCGCCTTTGGTCAGATACGCTTTCATGCGAGCGCGGCTGATGCTACAAGGTCTTCAAATCAAAGCTTGCAGTCAGCAGTGACCTCAGGCTTGGGCGTCATACCTGTGCTCATGTCTCCCTGCTGGGGTTGTGCATCCCCTTTTTCACGCCATGCACGGGCACCATGTGATAGACTCATGACCTGCCTGTAGCACAAGCCTATCTGTAATTAAGTAAAATCTCTACACCCAATGCCTTCTCCTGATACACTTGATCCTGGTGATGTTTGCTTGCTGGCGCCCGCTTGCCAAGGTTTGCTGGCCAAGGCTTGCTTGGTCATAGCTGCTTGGCAAATCTTGCTTGGGGTCATGTGCAGTGTATACGAGAGGGCTTTCCGCAGCCTGAGGGAGAACCAGCCTGACGCCAAGGAGGAAGCCGTCATGCTTTTGGAAGCCTGGCGGACCTTCGAAGCCGACACTGTTGCAGCTGAGCAACGCCAGGTCAGTCACACCTTGCAACTCTTGCCTGTAGCAGCATCCCAGAAGACGGCAGATACTATGGGTGTGCACACACAGCTCAAGCAGTCACAAGTCAAACAGCAAGCACCGTGTTGTCACACCCCTGCTGTTTACTACAATGCATACGGCTGATAAACATGTCGACCACTCTTTACCATACCTTACACTGAGTTGTGCTTCAGGCATGCAGGCCTTTTTGCTTTGAATTGCTGTCACTGAGTGTGCCACAACCTTTGTCAAACAGGTTTGCCCATGAAACAATCATAGTTTAGCTTCCCCACTGCACTGTGCGGATTGGAGTACAGGCCTGGCCCGCGGTCTTGCATCTTGTACAGCAAGCTTTGTTGAAAGCCGCAGTGTCGTTGCAAGCAAGGTGCAAGAGATTTATTGATTGCACCAGCCGGATGTTCTTGTAATCTGATGCTGCTTGCAATGTTTGCAGACGGCAGTGGAGGCTGTAGAGCGCAAAATGCCAAAGAAACTCAAAAAGAAAAGAAAGATTCAGACAGACGAAGGTATGGACGCTGGCATGGAGGAGTACTACGATTATGTCTTTCCTGAGGAGGAAGGCGCAGCATCAAATCTTAAGTTTTTGGAGCGCGCTCAAGCCTGGAAGAGGCAAAAACAGATGGAAGCAACAGAAAATGGGGTCTCGTAGCCTCTACATACTTTTTGCAATTGTCAAGTGTATCAAGTGTCTGCCAGCTGAAGCGTGGCTGTCTATCACGTTGCTGGCTTCAGTACTCATACAGTCTGGAGATGTGGGCACTCAGACGCATGTGGTCTTCGTTTACAGAGACTCCGCCAGCTTTCTGCACTGATAAATTGAATGTTGTGTTGTATCTGCTTTGAAGCACTGCAGGTGAAATCAGCTACATGAAAAGTATATGTGCTGTGTCAGTAGAGTGTGATTAAGCACAAGGGGAGTGGTCTTCACCACGACTCAGCCACGCGGATAGCACACTTAAATATGGCATCTACATCTGCGCGCACAACTGACTCGTAACGCTCACAAAGCAAAGTCTTGCAAGCAACACTGTGAGCCACCACACCGCATGCCGTTCTCAATTTTGGGAAGAGCCGCCAACTCCAGATCCTGCAAGATGCCGACACTGTTGAACAAGGTGGTTGAATCAGCAGAGTCGCCTGCGAAGAGCGAGGACTACTTGAAAGTCAACGGCCTGCGACTTGTAAGATGCCCGCCGCTGGACTCAAGCAGCGCGTGTAAGATGCATAAGAAAACCGTACTTCGTTCGGTTACAGGTGAAACCGTACTATTTCGACTTCCTGTGCTCTGTGAAGCAGAGATGGCTGGGCAAGACAATCATAGATGTCTTCTCTGAGGTATACAACGCTTGTGCCCGTGCATGGTTCTTCCAGTGCCAATGCGCAGACAAATTACCCGCTGTATATGTTGCATCCCCATCTTGCAAGCTCAAAGTGCTGCACCAGACGGCTCAAGTTGCTGTTGCCCTAGGCCTATTTTGCACAGTAACAGCTGAAAACTCACATGTACCACTGTTGGCAGTCATAGATTCTTTGCAACCCAAGTCTGTTCTAGGAGTTTGCATCCCGCCCAAGAAGCTACTATCAAGAGGCTTTTGAGGACGGCCGGCTGAGAATTGAGGGTGGTAAGGGCACAGCCACAGCAGACACTCTGTTGAATGGCAACCACCGCATGCGGCATTTCATTCACCGCCATGAGCCACCTGTGCTGGATTTGCCCTTGGAGGTACCCACCTGACACCTGCCATCTGCTACATTAAGTGCAACATGCACTTGTCTGTGCACCCAGACATCAAACATCGCATAGTATCACAATGGAGATCCTGCATG
>JAABUO010007652.1_pt1 | contig 12313 bp, 4 predicted proteins | sample 5559291 | NCBI WGS metagenome assembly JAABUO01 (sample SAMN10711878, study PRJNA513372) | rock metagenome | isolation source: Antarctica rocks | place: Antarctica: Victoria Land, Finger Mt sud
TTAACGAATATATAAGTTTCTCGAAAATTCGTTAATAAATCGTTAAAAAAACGTTCTTATAAAATACGTGAAGTAAGTAATTTAAATCTTCTTCGTTAAAAAGTAACTTTATTTAAAAACACAGAGATATCTGAAATAATAGCGATAAATGACATAGTTTAATTAAATGATTAACACGTTTTAGATTTCTGAAATTCGATAATAAATAAATTAAAATAATTTAAAAATAAATCGATGACTGATCTTAATTTTCTTTATAAAGACTGATTATTAAATTCAGACTTATCTTTATTAACTGAGTAATCAGTAAATTTTTCAGAAAATACTTCGCTTAACGCGTGTTTTCGATTTTAATGAGTAAATGATTAAGATTATCGTTTAATAGAACTAAACTAACTCTCGAGCATTAATATTAAGGCTTAATCGCGTTAAATTCGACTCATATTTTAAAATAAATAAGCTATTTAATTAATTAGCGATAAATAATTTTAAATAAAGAAGCTAAGCATTATTTCGAAAGTTAAAAACTTAATAAATTAATTACGTATTAAAATTATTAGCTGAATTAAATTTTCGAAGTTTTAAACTTTAATTTAAATGATTAACTCAGAGAATAAAAATAATTAAGTCATTATTTACTCTCCGTTTTACTGTTTTTTACTGATTAAGTATCATTTATAATAAGTAAGATATCTTGTCATAACTTTAGTTCTTTAAGTAATTAATGAGTTTAATAAATGAACTTTTAATAATAAATGCTCTGCGACTCGAGCTTATAATTTGTTAAAATATGAATAAATAACTTAATTACTATTTTAGCTACGAAGTTAACGATTTATTTACATATAAGTAATAAATGATTAAGATTAGCTTAAATTACGTAATTAAGCACGTGATTATATTTTAACTAAGCATATGATTAACTCGTATACTTTTAATAATTCGATCACGTATCGTTAGCATAACTAGTAAAAATATTAAAAAACTAAAAATGTTAAAGACAGTAATAAAATGAATTATTTCTTTCATGCAAAAGAGACGATTAAATTTAATATTTAATAATAATTAATTAAATTTTTAAGAAATCGAATCAGAAATATCTTAAGACTCATTTATATCACTTATATTATTTCTAGTATATATACGATTTCTAGCATTTAAAATACGCGCAATGTATATATTAACGACGTTATAATTTATGTCGAAAATAAAATAATAGCTTAAAATTATAAACAATTATTAGAAATAATACAAAATGTCTTTAGCTGAGCAGATGAAAATACAGTTCAGTTTAATGATTTTAAATCAGAATTAATTCATTTTAAAAAATCGAATAAAATATTTAAAAACATTATCACGTTATTAAATTTAACTATACTTAAATTATAAAAGATAATTAAATGACTAGAAATTTAATTAAACAGAAAACTAAACTTTAAACATTACGTTAAAATTAGAATTGCATCTGCGACACGCGTAATGCATTAAATTTTTTCATTAATGAATTTCGAATGAGGTTTAAAAGCTGATAATGCACGTTAGTTATATTTAACGTGCATTATAATTATATCAGATTATGACTTAAAGATTTAATTTAATAATTAAACGAAATTTATTATTTAATTTTAAAACTTACAAAATAAAGCATTACGTAAAATACTAAATCAGTAAAAGTAATGCAGTTAAAAGTAAATATATTATGAGTTAAACTACGACTGAGTCGTAAAAATCAGAACTATGCGTTACGGATTGCATAAATAGAAATATTAAACTTAATTAATAATAAATTTTTAAACACATTTTCATTAAAATATTAAAATAATGAATTAAACCTGAAAATTAACTCGAAACGAACTGAATGAAACGTTTAAGAAACGAATACGATATAACACTTAACGTAACTAGTCAGAATTTTGCACTTTATTAAAAAATAAATAAAAAGTATAATCGAGTTATAAGAATTATCAGAAATGATTAAATCATGAAAAACAAATTATTTATTTATTCAAATTAATTAAACTAAAGAATTAGTCATTAAAAATCATTACAGAATTTTAAACGAAAGTTATAAATTTAAAAACAAAACAGTCGATTTAATATTCTACACGAATAATTTAAAAGTAAATAATAATGCGACGACAGCTTTAATATTAATTATTTTAAAAACTCAGATATTTAATTAATTACAACTAGCTATTAACTTAGTCGTTATCGATTAAAAAAGTTAAATACTAAATTATAACTGAAATTTAAGTTAAATTAATGTAGTTAATGCCGAAATCTTCGCAATAAAAAAAGCTATAATTTAAATATTAAAACTAGTTCAAAGATTTAATATTAAAAGAACGATAATAATCTTCGTCGATAATATTCTAGCATTAAAAGCTATTTCGAAAGCTAGAAATCAGACTTTACACATACACGAAAATATCAGTTATGTAAAGAAATTAAATTATTTAATTAAACTGCACTGAATTTCTAGTTATTAAAATATTAGCGATAACGATTTAATTGATGATTTAGCTAAAAAGAGACATAATCTAGTTAAAAGTTAAAACACGTTAACGTCGTATGCTTTAATTAAAAAGAAAATTAATAAAAGCATTATGAATAACTGAACTGAGATGTAGTAAAGCTTTAAACATTAAGATAAACACTATACTTAATTTACTACAGCGTCAGATAGTAAATTAGTAAAATATTTATTAAACAAAACAGATAAATTAACGCTATTTATTATTATTTAGTTAAAAATGAGTTACGAATATTTTCGATCATATTTAAAGAATATATTAAACGAATATATAAATAGATGCATAAACAGATGTAATGAGATTTAAATATTTAAGCATTTATTAATTAAGTGTATTTATTATCGAGAGAAAATAAAAGAAATAAGAAAACAGCTATTAATAATTAACATTACTATGTTATTTAATACGAAAAAAGAATTAAATTTATTAATTAAATATTTTAAATTTATTAAGATTAAAACGAGAAAGTGAATATTAAAACTAGCAGAGAAAAAAGTTAAAAATATGAAAGAATGAAGAGAAATTAAGTAAGAAAATAAATTAGTTTTAATATTTAAATTGTAGCTTTTTTTAAAAAGAATAATTATAACACGATGTTAAACTCTCTTTTACGCATGATATATTAAACAACATATTAGTATATCAGAACGTTACAAGCTATCGAATAAGCTCTTATACTGTAAATTTAACTCAGTAACGCATCGTCGCAAAGACACAGTCGAAAAATCTCTTCGCACGCGCGCGCAGAAAAATTTTTCACGTTAAAAACACTGCAAAATCTTCGCGAAATTAGCGTTTTCATCGCACAACAATCACACACTAGAAAAATTATATATACTTTTTAATATTTCATTAAAACACATAATACGCAACAAATCTATCTCTTCAGATTTTTATTATACATACTACATCGCAACGATATAGCAGATATAAATATTCGATAAGAAAATCTGAAAATCTGAAGATTATCGATAAATAACAAAGCTAGTAATTAAATCAGGCTCGAAGAGTAAAAGATATATATATTATAAAGTTATACTGAAAACTCTGTCTTGTATTAAGACTTATAGAAAGAATCTTCTTAGTTAAAAAATCTGATTTTTGTTATTACATTTACAAAAAAAATTACATTTAGTATTTGCAATTTTCCTATCATTTTAAATATCGTAAAGTCAGATAACGAGATAAAATACTTAATGTTAAGCGAGAACGATGTTTTATCTTATTAAAATTTATTTAACGTGTTATAATTAAATAAATAAAGATTAAAAAAGAAAGAACTATAATAAAGCATTAAAACGATGTAAACGTTCAGTAAGATTAAAAGAAATATGACACGAGTTTTCAGCATCGATTTTCTATTAAAAACATTTATAAAAATGACTTAAGTAAACATACTGAGCTCGTTAAATATGCTATAAACATAACTAAATTAAAGCTTAAATGCATTAACTAGTTAAGAATTACTTAGTACGAAAATTACTAGAAAAATAGTCGCAATATTTAATTAAGAATTATCTAGTACGAAAATTACTAGAAAAATAGTCGCAATATTTAATCAAAAACATAAACGAACGGCGGTTAAACAAGAGATTTAATAAACGACTCAGTTAATAATAATAACATTAACTAAATTAATAAATTAATTACTAACTGAGTCGAAAAACCTGCTAAAAGAAGCATATCAGATAGAAGAGAACGTGCAAGTAACGTTATTAATTAATTTAATTAAATTTATTATACAGTAAAAAGTATCGAAAGTAATAACTCTTAACACACTAAATGACGAAAAAAACACTGTCATTAAAAAATTAAAAATAACAAGCTACAAATACGTAAATGAATGAAAAATCGATTAAAAATGCCTTAATAAAGCAAAAAGATTAAACATAAGTAAACGTTGTAAAAGATAATGCAGTATTTAATTTTATTACTAAAATAAATACAAATATAAACGCATCTGCTAGTGCAAAAACATATACACAATCAGCTATAAAGAGATGAACGAAAGTTTAAAAATCGATTAAAAATAGTTACATTAAATGAATTTCTCGAACTAGATCTCATTATAATTCGAAACGCAATTAATCTTGCATTTTAAAATGTAAAACTAGAACGTATTCAGATAGCAATTATCGTAAAAGCTTAATTTAGTAATAATATCATAATTACTATCATGTCTTAATGCTTAATTAATGATGTAATGCAACATCGTTACATTATAAAGTTAGTTATAAACTCGAAAATTATTATAAAGAATGAAAGACTGTATAAAGTCATCGCACACGAAGTTAGTAAAACATTATAAATTATAACTGAATTAAAATCAGAAATATAAATGTACAATGACATTTATTTAAATCGAGATTCTCATTAATTAAGAAAAGAAGTAGATTCGTTAAAAACACATTCATCAGTAGTGTTAATGTTTACTAACGAAAAATAAGCATTATTTACTTTACAAGATCTTAACATAGCTGAAAAAAGATGTAATACATTTAAATTTAACGAAGTAAAACCTACTACATAATGCATGAAATGTTTAAAATATAAACATCTGCATTACATATGTAAAGCAAAATTAAATTATCAGATATGTACTAAAGATCATGAAACTAGGCTTCATAAATGTCATGTTTGTGAAAGTGCTAAAGTCTGCGCACACGTATTTATTAAATGCGTAAACTACGGCGAAAATCATTAAGCAAATGATTTAAACTGCTCGATACGTCGAACGATGTTTAAATTAAAAGTAAATAACTCAGTCACAAACATAACGAGTTATACATTTACTAAATGATAGAACATTATAAAGATACATCTTCTTTTTCTAATAATATTAAAAGTATTAAAAATGATAATAACATTAAATTTCTACAACACAATTATATGAAATTAATAAATGTAATGCAAAGTTGTTTAAAATATACAACTATAAATAAATATGATATTATATTATTACAAGAATCATGAGTTCGTAAGAAAAAAATCATATCACATTTTAATTTTATATGTATAATATTAAAAGTATTAAATTATCGCGTAAGAGTAGCCATTTTCGTTATCAAAACGAACAGAAAGCTAGTTTATACATCTAGAGTAAATATTATAAACGACTCAGACTGTTAAATAATCGATATATCGATAAATGACATTAAAAATTTAAAGATCGTAAACGTTTATAACGAAAGAAGCCTAAACAAAAACAAAATCTGAATAATTAATTGAATATTATTTAAACTAGATTTTAAAAACGATAAAGTCATTATATGCGACGACTTTAACGCACATTATAATTAGTGAAATTCGAAAATAAATTAATTAACTCGCGCAGAAAATTTAATTAAATGAATATAATCATGCAAATGCACATTAATTAACATTAATGATAAAATTACATACATATAAAAGTCATATAACGAAGTTACATCAGTTATTAATTTAACATTTGCAACTCGATTAGTTAACGACTGAGTCGTTAACTAAAAAATCGACGAAGAAACAAATTTCGACTCGAATCATGAAGTTATTAGTTTCGAATTAATTACATTTACAAGTAATATAACGAACTACGTAACTACATTAGTAAATAAATATAATTTGCAAAAAGCAGATTAGAAAAGCTTCGATATTTATTTAAAATTAAATTTAGTAAATACAAAACGAGCGATAACTGAGTTTTTAGCAAATGTAACTAAAGAAAATCTAGATGAAGCATTAAAAGTATTAAAAAATTTAATTCATAAAGCTTCAGAATTAAATATATTTGAAATAAAAATATGTGCTAAATTTAAAAGCTAATGAAACAATGATTTAACGACGTTAAGAAAAATAATGACGTTTTATTATTAAAAGTTTAAATAATGTTAAATTTAAAACAACGAAAGAATATATAAGTAATCTAAATTAAGATACTTTCATGAAATTCGACTAACGAAATAAAAATTCTGAATGAAATTTCTACAAAACGTGAGGGCGACACGACTGAAGGAATTTGTATGTTCTCGTTCGCTTCGCTTAAGAAGCGATAAATTAACGAATATTTAGTTAAGTCGACGACGAGTTCGAATCTCGACAGAGTAAACGATAAGTCGAAACTTAATAACGTAATCCCTTAGTTAAACCTGAAAATAAATAGTTTAATTAAGAAATAGTTGGCTAAAAAAAACATACTGTCTTTACAAATCTGCTTTAATAAATACACAGCGAAAATACATGTACTGCTTTAACTACAGTAAGACAAGATACGATGAGCGAGTGTTAAGTTTTAACGTTAGGGAGCGACACGACTGAGGGAATTTGTATGTTCCCGTCCGCTTCATAAGCGACAGATTAGCGAATATTTAGTTAAGTGAGCGACGAGTTCGAATCTCGACAGAGTAGGCGAAAAGTTAAAACTTAACAACGTAATCCCTTAGTTAAACCTAAAATACATAGTTTAATTAAGAATTAGTTGATTAAAAAAAAACATACGATCTTTACAAAATTAATTTACAGGCAAATAAGCGCAATACATGTACTGCTTTAATTACAGTAAGACAAGATACGATGAGCGAGTGTTAAGTTCTAACGTTACTTAAACATTGTACATAAAATATTAGTTTACATAATCGTCATAACCTTAGATTGCATGCGCTAAATGAATTAATAAAAAATAAAAAAATAAAAAAGTTTTAACGTTACTTAAACATTATACATAAAAATATTAGTTTACATAATCGTCATAACCTTAGGTTGCATGCGCTTAATAAATTAATAAAAAAAAAAATTCTACAAAACGTAAATAATAAAGAAGTATTTAAAGCATATAAATATACAAAACTCAGAATCGTTTAAAAACTGTCATTAATTCAGTACGAAAACAACACACATGTTAGTTTTTAAGGCAAATGTAATGCATTTTACAATGCAATGTATTTAAAAAATTTCTTTTTAAATGATGAAATTAATTTAAACGATTATTTTAAGCATGATAATTAGTTTAAATAAAAAATAATTAAAGAAAAAGAAATACAAAAGACAATATTCACATCGAATTCTAAAAAAAAGCATGTAAGTTAAATAACATAAAGTTTTTAATAATACAAAAATTATACGAGATAATTAAAGAACTATACTTATTATTGTACTTAAAATTATTAAATAATGATTATCATTTTAAAGTTAGCGAACGAGTTTAAAAGCGATACTAAGAAAATTTAATAAAAAGAATTATTCGCTGTTAAAATCATATAAAATCATTAGTTTATTAAATTGTTTAAACAAAATAGCTAATAAGATTATGATAAACAGAATATGCTTTTAAAGCGAAGTAACTGAGTTATTAAACTTAAAAGCTTTATTAAACTTCGAGTAAATGAGAGATAAAAAGAATAATTCAGCTATAAATGCAGTTATTGTTAAATATATGACGAGAATTCAGTCGTATATGTATAGCAGCAATGATAAACGATGTCGCTAGTATACAGCGTGTATATTATGTATTTAGTATATGATAACTGAAGTATATAAGAAGTATCGTTTATAACGTACGAAGATACGAAGAAAACTCTGCACTCGATACTAGTTTTAATAGAAATAATTAATTACGTCGTACGCTGTACGTCGTACGATATAATAACTTTAATATTTAACACTTCTTTTAAGATAATATATCGTACGTTAAAACGTAGCATATCTTTCTCTGAATTCATGAATTCTTTAGTTCACATATTCTCTGTTAATTAAAAGCATTCGATAATTTTCTCGTTAAAAACTCAGTGAAAAAAGAATAAAATTAATGCTTCGAATACTGCTTGAAAGCACTCTTTTTCTTTTAAATCTTTTATTCGTTCATAATAAAATGCTTTCGCAGTTAATAATTAATACACGATCTTCGTACGATATGCTTTAATTGCTTTAATGAATCTTATTTAAATCTGAATATTTAAAGACAGTTAATTTAATATAATAAACAGAATACTCAGCTTTCTTCTGTACTTCATAAAGATTATCTTAAATAAAGCTTTCGTAAAATCGTCTGCTAGTTATTTCTTAATGAATACTCATTTCATTCGCACGTAATTATTTAATATTAACTCTTTAACATAATAATGTTAAACGTTAATGTGCTTAATTTTATCGTAATATTTAACATTCTTAATTAAATTAAGATTAGTTTAATTATTTTCTAAAATTCGTACGAGCGCGAGAATTTCATTTAAAGATAACTCTGCGAGAAAACGACGAAGTTATACGACTTGTTTAACGACATAATTTATAATAATGTACTTAACTTTCGTAATAAAGATAAATATTATACGTTACTTCTTTAAGCTTCAGCATATTATATTTCTTATCAGAAAGAAATAATAGCTCATAATGAACTTTCGTTTCATTATGTCTTCTGTAAAATTATTATTTAAGTAATTAAAAATAATTAATAAATGCTTCGTGTCGTCGTACGAATTATTATAATGAATTTTCATGTTTATCGTTTTTTTAAAATATTATTAAATCTTTTTAACGACTTTATCGTGATTAACGCGAGAATTTAAGTATTACTGTGAAAGATAATTAATCGCGAAGATTATATTTAATTATGTTTCGTAAACGATGTACAGAAGCTTTTTAATTAAGCGTTAATATAAAATAATTTATGTTAATTCGTTATCGTCGTTATCTTTTAACGAAATGTACGATTCGAGAATCATAAGTACGAATATCGTGTTACATATTGTTAAGTCTTTGTCTTGTAATACTTCGCGAATGTACGATGTTTAATTAAATGTTAATAGTTTCTTAGTTTTATAACGTATAATTCGCATATTAATGATTATTCGAGTTTTTTTTAAATCATGCATGTCGAATTTCTTACAGAGCGCTGTTTTTGCTCTTTTTATTAAGTTTATTATTATTATTGCAATGAGTAAATCGTTCACGTAAATATTAATTATAACGAATTCTGACTCGTACGAAGCGTACATAATGCTTTTATCTGTTAGCATAAACTTCTTGTTTCATAAGCGTGCTGATTATTTTAATTCATATAAACTTTTCACGATTCGTTATACTAACTTCGTATAATCTTATCGTATGTTTATTTCTTCGAAAATTCGCATATAAATCTTTCGTTCTTTTATTTTTAAATTATTAATTAAATATGCTACTTTAACATTCATTTAATGAAGCTTTAGATTTAATGCAGCGACGATAACTAAGAAAATTCTTAGTGATTTCTTTCGTACGATCGATGCGAACGTTTTTTTATAATTAATGTTTTCTTATTGCGAGAATTCTTAAGTAATTAAGCGAGTCTTATACTTCGTTATACTTTTATTCTCATCGTATTTTAATTTAAACATTTACTTACATTTAATAAGCTTTCTTTCTTCGAGCAGTTTATTTAACTTTTATACTTCGTATGTTTATAAACTTTTTAATTTAATCTGAATGATATTTCGTTAATCTTTTTCATGAATAAAGTCTTTTAATGTCTTTTCATAAATCTTTAATTCTTTAACTTTCTCGTACGAAGAACTTAATTTCATCTTTATAAGCTTAGTTCTTTTATTTAATACATAAATCTTTTTATTAAACAGAACTTCTGTATTCGTTAATCTTAATTAATCACGTAATGCTTTTTCTTGCATTACTAATTTTATAAAGTGCGTTACATTTAGCATGTCGCTCGTTTTTTAAAATTCGCTCATCGTTAATAACTTTTAAGTAACTTTTAATTAATGCGTAAACGAGTTAATTATTTCTTTCATACGTAACGTCTTTTACGTGTCATATTCTTTAATATTTTAAGTAGCTTTCGATTAATGCGTAAACGAGTTAACTGTTTTTCTTACATTCAGTTCGTACGAATTTCGTGTAACGCGCAAATTAACATTAAGATAATTATTTCTTATTATTTTATAAGCGAGTAACATTAAATTAGCGAGTATTACTCGAGCATCTTTTCTTATTAATGCTGCAAGCTTTACTTCAGCATTTAACTTCGTTACTTCGATTATTAATATCTGATTATCTTTTTTAAAACGTTTTTTATCTCGTTTAAAAACTTTCACGCTCGAGAACTTACTCTGAGTATTTTCTTCGTTTCTTAAGACAGATGTAATGATCATCTCAGTATGTACTGACTCGTACGATTTTTTTCTTCTTCTTATTTATTAAATTTGTTTATTAATACGTAATTAATCTTTAAAGCGTGATGCATCTGAAATAATATAATTAATATTCTTAATTTTAATAAAATTAAGAAGAAACTCGTTAAGTAAATAAGCGTTAAATTTCGACTCATTAATCATAATAATTAATATTTCATAAATAAATCGCTGTCGAGAACTTCATATTTAATATTTCTTAATAAATTTCGTGTAGCTTATGAAAATGTTAGTTCATGTACGTTTTATATTTAATTTAATTCGTTTTTTCTTTAAAATGTGCATATAAACAACGCTGTTAAATACGCGTAAATGAGTTACGTTTAATTATATGTCGCTGATCGCATGATTCGAAACTTTATTTCTTTTTAACATTAATAATAAATTTTTAAGTTCGTTAACGACGTGCATAACTTCAGCTTAAAATACATTAAATAATTTTGCGTTCAGTAATAGCGAGTTCTTCATCGTACGAAGCGTTCTTCAGTTTCGTTTACTTATTACGTTATGCTTAGAAATGTAAAGCGTTGAATTACTTAATGACGATTTCTTTAATCTTACATTAACGTAATAATGCATGATTAAAATACTTTTTTTCTTCGTTAACTTTAAAATGTGCTAGCTTTTATTCAGTGAATCGTTTTAAGCTCGAAATTATGTAAATAAATTAATTATAAAAATCTTTCTTATCTTTTAAGAAATTAATTCATGATTTCTTAATATAATTATTAATTAATATGATTGCGTACGAAAATCTTCTTAATGATATTAAATCATGTAATTCTTAAAGATTCGAATGTAATCTCTTTAATACTTTAATAATAAGTCTTATAAACGTATAATAAACGATTCGTATTTATTTACTTTAAATGCATAACGTATAAACGTTTAACGCATCGTTAAACTACAAGATAATTATTAAATGTTTTATATAATAACGAGACAAAGCATTTATCTTTACTAAGAAATCTTTTACACTTTAATGTTAACGAATTAAATTATTTAATATATTTACTTCGTACGAATCATTTAACTCGTTCAGAAATAAATCGTTAATCATGATAAAGATTAATTTAATTTTAACATAACTTGCGTATTCGAATCTTCTGTGTCATAACTATTATAATGATGTTATTTCTTTTAAATTAATAAGTCTTTTTAATTTTTCATGTAATGTTATTAAGATTTTCTTATCGTCGTACGACATTAAACGATAAATGTTCTGTTTTAAAAGCTTAACTCTAATCATAAAGATTTTATTTTTAACTAGTAGCATGTACTCGTTTTCATTCACGTACGATCATTCATTTCTCTTTAAAATGCTTAATAAGATTAAGTTAACGAATGTCTGAGACACGTAACATACATCGCGTATTCGTACGCTTAATGTAACGTTAATATTAATTATTATTATTCTTTTCTTCGTACTGCGCATGACTTCGTCATTCGCAGTTTTAAACTCATAATTTTTCTCGTAAAACGATGACGCATCGTATAAGTTTAATTAATTAATAACGTGTTATGCTGCGTAGTTATTAATGTATTAATAATTATTCTTCGCGAAGATTCTTTATTTAATCATTCTGAATGATAATTTCTTTTCTTTTTTCTCGCTGAGCTCATTCTCGT
>JAABUO010007653.1_pt1 | contig 12312 bp, 11 predicted proteins | sample 5559291 | NCBI WGS metagenome assembly JAABUO01 (sample SAMN10711878, study PRJNA513372) | rock metagenome | isolation source: Antarctica rocks | place: Antarctica: Victoria Land, Finger Mt sud
TGGCAGACTTCGATGCTATCCTGAAGGGTCAAGAGACCAGCAACAGGCGCGCGGTCTTTGAACAAATGATCTTGTCACTCGTGCGGGTGCTCAACACCCTCGATCACCTCGATACCAGCAAAGAAATAGTTCGACTTCTGGCGGAAGTCCTAGACGGAGAAGAAGCAACATTCCTGGGACCGATGGAAGATCAGTATTGCGACAAAAAAGTCCGCGGGCACGACCACGACAGAGCTTCCGTGGAAGTTATTGACGCGCTTTTGAAGTGTATGAAACCGATAGTGAAGAGTGGCTGGAACGCAGACGCCGACTGGACGTTTATACCACCTCCTGATTAACGCATTGTAACTGCCTTCCATGACGACTTCAGAAGCTGAGTGGGACCTGGAGGATTTGCTGTGTAGTCAGTGGCTTAAGCGGCATAAGGGATTATGATGCATTAATTGTGGTAATTGACAGGAGTTACGCGGGATGAATTGTATATATGAGACCGGGTTTGACGACGTCGCGACAATATAGAACATCCTCTTGAGTAGATACAGGATCTCATCGTGATAGAAAGACGACTGATAACCAATGCAGTAGTGATTAGAAGCGTTTCGCATATCCAGTCCAAACTATTGAATTCCCTTGACCATATTTCCCCTAATCAACTGGTGTGTTTTCTGAGCCCGACGATAGCAATGCGTGAAATGGCTGTAACCTCAAACCTGGAGAAACACCGGGACAAGCCCTCTACATCTTCCCTTGAATTCGGGGGCCAGTCACTAGATTTTGCGGCTACCTTCGGGGAAAGTGCTCGGTTCCGAGTGGATTGCCCTTTTCATCATAGCATACTCCGCTATAATGGGCACGCTTGTCGTTGTCACTTGTATGATCGGCTTCCCTAGGTTCGAGATATCTATTAGCGAATTGCTGGTCAGATTAAAAGACAAACACTTACCTCATGGCGATTTCTGTATTTCCTCTCGGCAAAGGTTTCTTCGCATTCTGTACAGCCTTGGTGAAGCCATCTTTACTGGTCTGCAGGGCGAACGCTGGTCTTGTCCAACGTTCGGATACCGTTGCGGCGGAGAGCCTCACCGCTTGACTACCCTTTGTGACTGTCTTCTTCAAGTCCACTTTCTGGATGATTCTGTTACTTGACAGGGCGGGATGGTGCAAAGCCTCTGTATAGGTGAAGTGGAAGCCATCCTTCGAAACACCTTCATCGCATAGTCCTCGTAGAGGTGTGAGTTGCACGGCAGCCTGTGGGGGCAGATGGGCTTGGTTTGATCACCAGCGACCAGACATAGGCCCTGGGAGTCCTGACTCCTAATTGGTTGAACCCCATCTAATCGAAAAGTAGGGGCGCGTTTCAAGCCGCGGGCGGATCATCCCGGTGACTCACCTTGCTGGAGGAAATTCGTTGGACCAATCAAAGCTAATATTGCAGCCCTGAATTTGTGCCGCCGTCAAGGCGTCATTGCTCGCCAACCACCACATCTTCTGTTGGGTTGTTCATAACACCGTTCTTCGGCATCCTAGCGGCAATAAAGAAGTGTGCCTTCCCTCCTATCATTTGCAATCATCATGTCTCCATCACGAGTGAAATTAAATGTCAAAAGATCCGGGCGGCAAACTTTAGCGCGGGGCAACTTGAATAGCCAAGGTAATACGGCTTTCACCCATGACCCAAGTTTTCTTCTGTTGACAGCCAGTAGCAGCACACTCAAGCGGTATTAGAAGAAAGGAGGCGCTTACACCCGTTCGTAAGAGCGTACGCCTACAAAAGAACACACCTCTCCATGAGCAACCCAAGATGCAAGAGCAACTCCTTCAACTCCCTTCACCAACAAGTATCACTCCTGACAAAGGGGTACGTTCTACGGTCCTTCAATTTACAATATGACCGCTGACTCCAGCCTAAGCATCCGCACGGTCCATCTGCCTCAGTCAGACCTTCCCATCCAGATCGAAAGCGAAAGCGAAGTGAAGAGCTCGGACCGAATCAAAACGTCAAGGCACAAGAAGTTGACCGTCCACGTTCCCAGGGCAAGGAACAACCCAGTCGAAAACGGCAGCGACCGTCATCTGCAAGCCGTATTGTTGGAGGCGCAATACATCCAGATCTAAGCGTTGACGCGAAGAGCAGCGACCTCGATCCAATCCAGCGTTGGATAGAAAAAGGAAGCTGGGCCGGTGGAACTTTAGAGCAAGATATTAAGATGAGCCAATCGGTCACCCGCAAAAGGTCGACTCCGTCTCTCAGCAAGCATGAATCAGATATTAGTGGCGTCTCGTTGAGAGAGGGAAAAAATCCTGCCGTCAAGAGTCGACGCTATGAGACGATTCTTGCATCTGCTGGAATCTCTATGGGCAAGCCTGAGATGCCCCCTACGAATGAGTGCAAAAGCCTCTGCCAGGCCTTGCTTCATACTGAGCAATCCACTCCTAAGGACACAATCTTTCGATATGACCTGTTCGAAACGGCTTGCGACAACATAAGAAACAAAAACGAGGCTAGAGTCATTCAAGATATAGGTCGATTGCTAGTGCCTTCTCCAGAAACTTTAACGATGTTTGGTGCTACACACCTCAAGCACTTGATCGAAACCGTTGATGAGAGCTGGATCAAATCGATCCCCCTCGTCAAAGGTCCTCGCCCGCAGCCCGACTTTGCAGTCGGGGTCAAATCGTCTGCATTCACCTCTGACCAGCTGAAGAAGTTGCAACCTTCTATTGGTGATTGGCAGACTACATCTCGTCTGGTGGCGACAGATGAGATGTATTTCCCGTTCCTGACAGCGGAGGTGAAATGTGGCAACGAAGCACTCAATATCGCGGATCGGCAGAACGCTCATAGCGCCGCCGTTGCGGCAAATGCTGTCGTCGAGTTGTATAGGTTGGTGTCGCGTCAAGACGAGCTCAACCAGAAAATCCTTACATTTTCAATTTCACACGACAATGAGGCTGTTAGGATCTACGGACATTACGCTTTGATCAATGGAAAGGATACATCCTTCTACCGCCATCACATCAAGAAGTTTGATTTCACCAGCGAGGATGGTAAAGAGAAGTGGACGGCCTGCAAATTCACGAGGAACGTCTACGACACATTCGTTCCAATCCATCACAAAAGAATCTGTTCCGCGGTTGACCAGCTACCCAATCCGGAAGATTTCGCTGTAGAGTTCTTCTCCCAGCAATCAAACCTCGAGTCCTTCGAACAGAACGACAGCCAATTGACCACCTCGGACTCACAACAGACAATGCCGGTGCTTCCGTCATCTCAGGCATCTGAGCCTGTGTTCAAGAAACCCAAGGGAAAAGCTTGAAGCAACCATACTATTGGCAATAAGCTGTGCAACCTCCAGAAATAGTTGCTTATTAACCATGAGACCATTTAAGAATTTCACCGAATGGTGGAAGCTATTACATAGTACGCTGTCCGGCCACCTGTAGAAGGTGAACATGCAATAAAAGACACCCTTATGCTTCTTCTTCTATCGCCAGGACTTGAGGCCAGTAACCATTAGCCAAGGAAGATTTGGTAAATCTAATAAGACACCTTCCACTAATTTGTGCCAAAAAGCCTGCCGTTAAAGTAAAGGTCTATGGTATATATAATCTGCTACAAGCCCTCCACTGTATTGTTTTCTCACTTGTGCTCGTCCAGCCACTTTTAACTCACCTTTGATACACTCCCATCCGATCCCAAAGAAAGCGTAGCTATGCGTATGCCTAGCTATCTGACATCTAAGAACCTTAAGCTTATGGGCTACCGTCGACATATACCTGCAAAGCACGGTCATAAACAACTGTTGCGGTGGCAAGGATGTCTCAAGGTTACTGCGGGGAATGATGTCGTGTGATCTACAAATTGCGTCATGAAGTATTTTCTGTTGCACTAATACCGAGGACGCCACCCGTTTATGATGAAGGATTAGGGATACTCCAGTGTTGTTGCCTAACATTTGTCGACTTAATCATGTCAACTTCAATCGGGGATCAAGATACTCACTTTGATTATGGTATCGTCGGGGGAGGTTGTTTCGGCGCTTCAACTGCGCTTGCACTGATTCGTGAGTGGCCGGACGCACGAATTGTATGGTTCGAGGGCAGCGCCTCACATACAGCCTCAAAAGACATTAACAAGATCATCCGTACGCCTTACCCGGACAAAGACTACGTTGCTTTTGCCGAGCGAGCAATGAAAACGTGGGAAGAAGTCGCTCCTTATTGCGATTTCTTCCACCGGACGGCTTGGATTCAAACGATTAGCGAGAATAGTCACAGGAGTAGGATGAAGGGGCCCAAAGATCGATTAATATCAACCCAAGAGCTCTGCCAGATGGTAGGATCACACGAAAGCCCCAAGCTCGATGCTGACGAGGACCTTTGGCTCAATGAGGACATTGGTTATGTCGATTCAGCCTCAGCTGTTGAAGCAGTAGCCAAAGAAGCATCAAAACTTGGTGTTTTAAGAGTACTGAAAGATGTCTCAACGCTCGTCATCGAAGATGGTATCTGCACAGGTTTTGAATCAAATTATCGCAGAGTCAGCGCTGGAAAGACCATCATAGCCGCTGGTCCATGGACTCCTTGTCTACTCGAAAGCTCGAAGGTTGAGATTCCGAAAGATTTCTTCACCATCGCTGGCGTTGGGGTGGCCACGATGCTTCTCCATGAGACAGAGTTCAGTGAAATGAAATCCATGCCGATCCTCGTCACCGAGAGTGGTATGTTCTGTTTCGTGTACCAAACTTTGTCGCAGCTTACCCATGTATAGGAGATATCATGCCATCTATAAAGCACAAGGTCTTGAAAATAACCACAACTGGTACATTCCAGGTTGAAAACCCGGACAAGCCGAACAATATAGACAGACCCGCAAACATTGAGTTAAATCGTGCCGTCTTAGAAAAAATGCTGCCCCAATTTGCTGGAAGACCGTTAGACTCCTGGATCTGCCCGTATGTAAGCTCGAATCTTCGCTGGGTACCATCGTCTAACCCTGTAATAGAGACCTTATGACCCCTTATCAACATCCCCTCGTCGACCAGGCACCCAAGACTCGACAGCTCTATCTCGCAACAGGCGGCTCTTACCATTCATTCAAATTTCTGCCCATTTTTGGCGATATGGTAGTCCGACGCCTTCGTGGACAGAACGACTCTGATACGCTGGAAGACAGACTTTTGAAGAGATGGGGTTGGGAAAGATCAGAGGAAACTATAGCAATACACAAGAGTGTGATACCGAAGCTTTAGATCAGTTGGAGTCCAAGGCGAATATTTAATCTCGTCTACCGTACTAAGATGTCAGTACAGTCAGCTCACACAGATTAAACTCCCATTCATGGTCAAGTCGAGATACCCTGTTAAATCTTCCCACCAGTCTCCGCTCAAATAGCGACCACGTTTCCATTGCCATATCCATCTAACTAGCCTTAACAAATCTGACACGTTCTATAGCAATAGTGAGTTTGGGTCCTGAAGAAAGGACGAAAATCTCACCGATTTATTGGCATTGCCAATGTATTCCAGTATCCTGTCCATTTTCGCGAATTCCTCCGGATCCTCGATGCAGGCGCAGGCAATTGGGAAGCACCACGCGGGGTGAAGGCCCGAATACTCCGCTCCACTTGCTGGCAACTTGTAAAGCTCGCGCGTGAGTCTATTGCAAGTTGCTCTTACGCTAGGATGACTTGGAGTAACCCTGTGGGAATAAGAGAAGGCTGTTTGGATAAGCAGGGCGGAGCATTACCTGCACAGCCGAGCTAACGCGTACAGTTTCGTTGCCAACTTATACGTCTCCGCCGTCTTCAAAGCGATCCGCGTCGCCATCTCTGTTTCTGTCTTATCCAACCACTGATAGGACTGTTCAATCTCATACAGAAGCTTTTCGTGATGTATTGTATTTGGGAACTGAGAATGTCAGCTATTGTTTGATCTGTTCTGGTGATATTACTTTAGCGGCGGTCGTAATAAGGTATTGAAAATACAGCATTTTCCGTGACGTGCCTAGGATGCCGTTCACCTTTGTCAAGCTGTGCTCCTCACCACAGCCAATCCAATCGTAGTTGAAAGTCTGTAATGGGTATTTCTCATTCAGAGGCAGAAGAGTCATTAGCCATATAGAATGCCTCGCCATAACCAAGTTTGACTGCTGGCCAGGGAAATCCTGTAATTGGTACAAGTACTTGGTCCAGTGTTCGGCATGTGCGCTCTGGTTTAAAATTGCGTGGTGAATGAGAAGCATTCTTGCAGCGTCTCCAGAGTAGACATGGCCTTCTAACGCATTCCGTTTCAAAGATGTCATGGTTTGCGTAATAGCTTCGATCTCCAGGTTTTTCATCTTCTCCTTCTCGACACTTCCATCTCGCAGATACTCCTTATAGTAGGACGAAGTTAGAGCTATCATGGCGTATTTTGTAGCCGCATCGACAGTTACGATTGGCAGGACTTCCTGGAGGTAAGCATTATCTTTGAGAAGCGTTCGACCGGCACAAATGGAGTGCACGTCTAAAAGAACGTCAACTCAGCAGTGGACCATAAACGCCCGACTTACAAAAGTCCTGTAGATTTCCGAGGCTACCCGACAAGGAGCTCGATTTAATCTTAATGAGGCCATCTTGGGCCAACTTTAACATTGGTCGCGGATTCAGGTAACCGCTGTTGTCCATCATGGTGTCACCGCTAATTCCTGCCATTTAGTTTAGCTTTAACTCGGTATCGGAGCTTTCACCTTTATAGCTCACTGAGTTTCATGTTGCTTATGCCACTGCCCTGGAGGATAGGAGGAATGTCGGCGTTCGGGAGGTTCTCCATCTGGGTGGTTGATGCACTTAAATCAAGGACAGGTGTGGCAAGAAATTCACCGTCAAAGTTATCATTTGCATCTTCACGGATGGATGAATATCTAGTAGCCTTTAAGATGCCTTCGCTGCGTAAAGACCAGTTGCTATCAGGCGAAAGATTGTATGACCCCAATGATGGCCGGTAGAACGCCGCAACCTGGTTCTGAGGCTCAAGTGCGTCGCAATCGATAACGCTGCCTGGTAGAGTTGAATGGCCGTTTGTATCGTTGTCATTGGCTGTATCGGAAACGGGAATGAGGATACCGCTGCTGAAGCCCGTCTCGAGCGGACTCAAGCCGTCGCCTTTGCTAGGGTGGTAAGAGGCAAGCACGGTTGCTCCTGCTTGCTCCATTTGTCGAGATTTGTCGCAGACCTTGCTCCTGTCTTCAGAGAATACAGGACAGGTCCACGCAATTGATTGAGCCGTATGCTCAATTTGGCAGCGCGTTCCAGGGGCGACTTCAAGTAGGGAGGTTGCATCAGTATCTGTATCAGTCAGTCATGAAGTAAGGCAATAACGGATAGATCCCGTACTGAGACCAAATTCAATTGCCTTCTCCTCTAGTACACGACTAGAGAGCGAGTCACAGTTTTGCACCACATGTTTTAAAAGGATTGTACTTCGAGATGAGGTCAACCTGTCCAACGTACGTTTTTCTAGACTGCATATGAGGAGCAATGCAAATGCAGGGCCAGCCACTCTTGAAGTCAACCACACTAGCCGCTCGAAATTGCCATAACCTTTACGAGTCTCGCGAGTCTGAGAGTACCTGATATTGCCACTTTTGAGCGCCCCTAAGAACGTACGCGCTTTCTCCAAGGACGTTCTGTCCTGGTCGCTCAGAGCTCCCAGACGGTTGATGCTCAGAGCTTTTGCTTGGAGTTTCGCATAGCAATTTGTGAGGTTGGTATCCACTTGAGGGTCCGATCTAGCCGCAAGTTCTGCATCAATTGAATGCAGCGCGTTGCGGCACTCGACAAGAAGTTCCTCTAGCTCGGCAGTTCCAACGTCCTCAAAAGAGTCTGTCCATAGGAATCTCGGTTTCTTGGGGGTGGAAAAGGCAATGTGAGCTGGGCACATGGCGTAGAGGCGCGAGACCTGACCAGTAGTTAGTACATAGAAGGATAAGCGGGATAAAAGCCGTAAAAGCAACTTAATATGACATGCCAATCTCAGGTCTGGGTCCTTATGTCGCAAAAGTAGCCCAAGTCTCTCTTTTTCAAGCAATCACGCTCGGATTCGTCCTTGACCTTTTCATTACGACCTCCAAAGCGTCGACACGTCTAGCGCTGATTATCAACGCCAGCTGCTGAGCAGTACAAAAGCCCATGTGAAAAAGATCAATGAGAGAATGAAGTCTTCATGAAGTCTTCACAAGTGCAAAGTACAGATCGAATAGATACAAACGTCGAAAGGTCGCCCGCAATTTGCCAAGTCTGTGGCTGTGTGAGCGCTAGCGGAGGCTAGTACGAAGTTGATCAGGGGTAGTGTGGCGTCCGGCGGGACCCTGAGAAAATTTTCTGTCTGTGCAGTCCGATGGGTAAACAGCTGGTACGGTCAGACTTCTGACGATTGTAAACATTGGCTTTGTGTGGCCACTTGCGTGGTCTGGACATTTCAAAGGGGTGAACTTTCGAAAAGGCCAAACATTTGCTTTAGGCACACAGGCAGGGTGTTTGGACGACAAAAAAGCCTACACACCTCTGGACGTTCATTAATAATCACACCGGAAATAGATCATAGCCCCCCTCTCCCTGAACCCTTGTACGGCCTCAAGTCCCAGACTATTACAATATTCATCTACAACGAAGTTGGTGGAGGACCGTCATGAGCGAGACGAGTGGGGCTTCCAAAGAGACGTCAATTTATTTATCATATGCTTTCTGGGTTGGGCGCATCAGCATTGCGCGCCCCATAGCTAGTATATCCAGTATGATCCAACTAAAAAGTACATAACGCATGCCAGTACATAACATATGCTTCAAAAGAAAAATAGTACATAAAGATTTGTGAGGAATTGCGGAGCGCTAGGTTGTATCTTGTGGGTAAAGGCGAGGAATCAATCACTTGGAGGTGATTGGACGGTAATGCAGAAGCGAAATGGCTCAAATTGCGATGGCGGACAACCTCTAGCTGCGGTACAGATGCTGAGTCTTCACAAAACTTCCGACATGGTACTCCACGGTACAACGCTCCTTTGGATCGCCACTAGTATGGAAGTTACAGCTTGGCAATAATCAGCAAAATCAAAGCAAACTCTGGGAGAACGCGCTCACATCACGACTGCTTTATCATATATCTTTCCATCTTTTCCCAATAGTTTGGTTTGATAATGTTCACGGGTGAGCTTTTCGATCTCAGCTCTAGTATTCGATTCCGTGGAGTACATGTTGGGCGGCTTGAATTCGACACGTAGGACCATGGCAGGCAATAGATATTTACTTTGAATTAAACGTTTGATAAAGAGGGGATTGTTCAGTGATAAGAGGTCTGCAAAGGAAAGAAAGCTGGGACTGCGAGAGTATTTATATTCTCCGCAGCATTTCAGAGGTACGACTGGTGACAAGATCGATTAGTAGATTCAACAGCTCGATATAAATACATATGGGTGAAGGATAAACGCGGGGGAATCCATTAGATGATAATTGATTGCGACAAATGGAATTATCGCCTCGAGTTCTCAACTACGGGTAAATATAGCATAGCTGAACGTCCCTGCTGTTCTGATATCTTTAGATTTGGGCGTTTGGTGAGCAAAATAATTCGGAGACTTTGGGAGCGACCTCGGCTAAAAGTGTCCGAATTATTCTGCTCACGTATTCTAACTTCCTCCTGCAAAAAAATTCGATCTCCCAAATCCTTCCCCTGACCACGTCCATCAGCTGTTTCGCCAACCAAATGAGCCTCAATCTCTTCTTACTCCACAACTTTGTCACTGTTTGAAGGGTTTTCCATCTCTATTGTCTAGATTCCCTCCTTGAGTATAGGAGATGCGCCGATTTGAGAGAATTTATGACGTTGTAGAACCTATCGAGGAATATCGTGCGGGAGGCTACCATCCAGTGCATCTGCATGATATTTTCAATCAGAGATATGAGGTTATCGGGAAATTAGCATATGGCCAATCTTCCACCGTCTGGCTCGCAAATGACCAATGGTAAATTTCATGTTCCAAAGAATCCCTGGTTCAGACAGTTACGCCGAAAAACTGACATTCTGATTCTTTACCTTTCCCAGGCTTCAAAGACATGTTGCGTTAAAAGTCCTTAAAGCAGATTCCTCAAATCACAGCAAAGAGCTTGCTATTCTTCTCCACTTATCGAATGCAGGCCTTGAGCACCCGGGAAAGCGGCATGTATTGGAATTGTTGGATCATTTCGAGTATGATGGCCCAAACGGGACCCACCTTTGTCTTGTGTTGCCGGCAATGATGTCTGATGGCGAAGCAATAACTGTCGGAGAGAACGAACGTCAACCACCTTATGTTCGAGCTGTCTCGAAACAAATCCTGCTGGGCTTGGATTTCCTCCATGGACTAGGCATTATCCACGGGGGTGAGTAAGCTATGGCAATATGACCGGTAGTGACATGCTAAGGTGCTATAGATTTACAGCCAGCGAATATTATATTTACCGTGATCGGGGATATATCCTGTAATATCACGTTACAACCGCCCGAGTATAGTCCTGTTGAGTGGCTTGAAGGAGTAGAAGTCAACGATACTGCCCCGCGGTATTTGATGACTTCACAAAGATTGCGCGGGGCGCTAGGTAATGTAGACTTTTCCACACTGTTGGTCAAGATAGGCGACATGGGCGGAGGTAATGTAGCATTTCGTCTACACCGCTATTTATAGCTTATTGCCGCTAATTACTAACTCGTTACGATAGCTATGTGGAACGTACAACGTGATAAATGGCCGGTGACTCCGATAGCCCTCCGTGCTCCTGAGCTTATCCACCGAGACCTCTGGGATTCTAGTATCGATGTTTGGGCTTTGGGCTGTCTGGTGGCTTCTCCCTGGTGCATCGAACCCTGGCTCTCGCACTATCTAATTATTCTTGATAGATTTTTCAATTAGCAACGAACAAGCCTCTCTTCCCCGTGCGCTCTTTCGGTTCTACAGCTCAACAGATCAACGAAGAGCATGAGCTTCTGATACGCAAGATACTCGAAGATGAAAACCCAATGCAGGGCGGTTTCAGGGCCTATCTGAGTCGGAGGCTGCCATCTGACTACGGCAACAAAATCTTGGAGCTTCTCACATCATTTCTTCGCTCAATGCTACAACGAGACCCGGAAGCGCGAAATTCAACGACCCAATTGCTCAACCACCCATTCCTAGCCGGCAAGGTGAGATCGCAACGACAATAAATGTGCCAAGAACGGCAGGTTGTCTCCACCAACCCAGCAGAAGCCAGCATTCTACTGGCTACAACGAACATCTGGCGCGAGGGTCGCATGGCCGTGAATAGAGGGCTTTGCGTAATTGATAATAATTATTACGCTCAAATGGAAGCTATCGAGATCTAAGCCGACACAACCATGCATGAAACCCGCGCTTGCGCTTTGCAGCCTTCACTGTTCTCGAGTCAACTTATTCTTCTTCACTCCTGACATCACTATCGGCCTGTCCGTTCAATTCTAAAGGTTCGAGATGCCTCTCTCGAAGATGGGCGTTCGCATCGGAAGCCTCTACACGATCGGGGTCAGGGCATGTCTTATCGTGTCTGCGGCTGCTGAGGTGGTACGCTGGCGACCTTGAGGTGCTGGGTACTACTTGATTACAGACCGAGGAACGGTAAGCAAGTTCGGGCCGACTCGGCGGAAGGCACCGTAACATTAGGATTGGATGAGAGAAACTCGGGATAATGCAGGATCGTAGAGCAAAAGTTGTAAGCGTAGCAACGGCAAGAAAAGCGAGAATGATGAGATCAGCGATCGATTGGGTGCTGTCCATCCTGAGAAAAAAGTGCGGTATAGGCGTGCAGCTGCGACTGCTGAAGACGAGGCCAGGTTAACAAGGCAAGTACGGCAGAAACAATATAGTAGATTGGTCCAGAGCAAAAATGAGGCAACAGGACTGATATTTCCTGGAGGAACTGTCCATAGATGCATGCACATAATATACTTGCAGATTCTCTCCTAATCCGTAGCTGCCAAGAGGAGCTCGATTCTCCATCAGATAAGGGACGAGTACCGTTGATCTTCTCGCTTTCGGAAATGTGGCTTGACTGCCCTGACTTCCATAGCCTGCGTTCTTCACCCATGGAACGGAACAGGCGGGGAAGTGGGTGAACTGTCCGCTTATGCACGCCCAGACTTTTGGGACCCTGTCTTTTACCATGCGTATCTACTACTAAAAGACAGGGGTCCATGCTGACTAGCATGATTACCTTATCCAAGCACAAAATGGATTTCGAATCAGGCGCCAGGTGCGGCAAGGCGTGGATCCCCTTATCCAGGCAAC
>JAABUO010007654.1_pt1 | contig 12312 bp, 16 predicted proteins | sample 5559291 | NCBI WGS metagenome assembly JAABUO01 (sample SAMN10711878, study PRJNA513372) | rock metagenome | isolation source: Antarctica rocks | place: Antarctica: Victoria Land, Finger Mt sud
AAGTCACAGTCTTGGAATCTTGCAGTCATTGATGCCTGTTTGCCATCACCCAGCACTGGAGAAACCCTGCTATGTGCCTCCAGCCCCTTTTGCCTTGGTCCTGTAAACAGCTGCCCACACACAAAGCGTTTTTGGTCCAGTTCAGGGAGTCTTGACAAATGTGGCTTGACCTGGTGTTCTGCTGGCAACAATGCCTTGGCGCCATCACCCAGCACTAGCATTACTTTACATGGAACTTTGAGACCATTTGCCTTCGTCCTGGCTCAATTTTCCTCCCGGCATATCAGGCAGCAAGCTCACAACTCGAGTGCAGTCTGCTGACAGCCAATGTGAGGTGTGTGTGATCTGCCCGTGTTGTCAGCAACGGCATCAGGAACTTACATGTCACTGATACAATTCATTGGTTTCCATCTACGTATGATTCTATACCTGGGTTGGTTCCTTGCCAGGCTGCATCCATAACTCCCCCTTGAAGCCACCGTACAGGATGCCTTCCAGTCCTAGAGGGAAGACGTCAGCTACCCATTGCCCATTGGGCCGCTGGTAAAGGGCATGAGGCTGTGGGGCACCCTCTGCCTCCATAGCTTCTGCCAGCTCCCTCATCTCTGTAATGATCACCATGTAAATCATCCTGTATCACACGACAACAGTTTTGCTGCTGCTTGAGATGGTGCTCAGGACTGTACAGGTGCCCATCCTGTTGTCAGTACAGCCTAGAACCAGGCTTCCCACCAATCAAGTTTTGTGTTTTGCCGGGTCCATCATCTCTGCAATGCTGTCGTGTAGCTGACATAAAAGGACACCATCTGCAAGCTTCCCATGACTTGTGGTAATTGTGCATCAGCAGCCATGGTTCACCATTTGTTAATGGTTCTGTGCATGGGACTCTGGCATCCAATGGTGAACACCTGTCTGTGGCTTCCTGCCCGTACTTTCCTTCCTGAAGTCAAGACTACATACACATTCCCGTAAATAGTTCCCCCAAGTCAAGCAAACGAGTTTTCTAATGCTTTAGTTGCACCTACAAACTTGTGCAACAGGGCATGAGCATGAGTTCTTTGTTGACTGCTAGCCGCTGCCGAGTTGACTTGCCATACCGCTGCTGAGTTTGCAATTGAGTTTGAGAATGGTGGCATGTGTGCTTGCCATGCCTGTGACGCAGACTTGAACACACAGACAAACCAGACATACAACACCTGAATGTCACAGGCAATCGCAGGCGAGTAGCGTCTGCAGCTTACATCTCTTCTGCTTTGCCTGTGCTGTAAGCACCCTTGACCCTCACAGTCTCATCCACAGCTTCGTCTTTAACCTGTATGAAGATAATTCTTCAGTCATGGTCGACTCACTTGTTGTCCACTGCAAACCAAAACTGGCATAACGTTGTGTCTTCCCACACATTCAACATATCTGACCTTACCAGTAAAGCTTGTTGGATGCAAGCTCTCAGCAGCTCTGCTCGCCTTGCGCAAGATTGCATCACCCATTGCTGCTTTCTGTCTGTCAGCTTTTGCAAGGCGGCATCTATGTCGGCTTTGGAGGTAGCAGGTACAGGTGTGGATCCTGCAGATGTGACAACGTTATGCTAGCCTTCCCAAGACCAGTTGCTGCGGAGACAACATGACAGCAGGCTACAGTTGAGAGACTGCAAAGCTGCAGGTGAGAACAACAGTAGTTGTTGGCTTGGCCTTACCTGTAGGAAGAATAGCTTGCTTCCTTGCAGACTTGAAAGGAGAAAGCAACGAGCTGAAGAGCCACAAGGCTGGTCCCGAACTTCCACCCAGTGTCCTGTACATGCTTGCTCGGTAACTCACACGTTCCTACGTCAGACAATAAGACTTGCCCTTTGAACTAAGATCGATCCTGCCACTGACTGAAAGTGTGACAACAGCGGCAGAGGCATAGGGCTTTGCGCGCCTGTGAGCGCCCACTTTCTTCTGATCAGGATTAGGTCGAGTGGCTCTTAGGCATTCGTCGCTGCTGTTGATGCAACTTCCAAGATCTACACTTGCTATGCGATTGCAGAGTCCGTACACGACGCGATCTTGCGATATGATCTGTGGATCCGCAGCGCATGCTGACTACAAGTGCGATGATGTTACACGTAGGATTACTCATTGCCATCTCAGCAACCCATGTAGTCTTCATGATGAAGCCTGTCAGAAAGCCAGCCAATGTTGCTCGGAGAGGTCCTGAGCCTTGCAGGTTGATCAAGAACCCTGCGAGGCCGAATGCGCATAGCGCATGCAAGAACGCTGAGTTCGATAGCGCCGCTACTGACCTGCGTAGCAAAGCTTGATCTGGCGGCATGCACTCTGGGTCAATTCGGCTGGCTAGGCATCGTCCCTCTGTGACTCCGTGACACCCAAATCACTCAGCAAGATGCAGAGGGAAAATCATTGGAAGCTGCCCATATTGGCGCTGCTTGTCTGTTGTGTCCTGGGTCTGACACTATTGATGGTGCCAGATCATGGCAAGTGCGTCATGACCTACATGTGGCCTTCTTATCATAGCCTCACCGAGCTGGCCAACCTCGGTCAGCAGTATGAATTATACCTATATAAGGAGGGCAGGCAGAGCTTGAGCAACTCACGTAAGGTGCAACCCCTACTCTTGGTGCCTTGCAACCTAGCTGCTGGAGCCTTGCACTTCTACCTGTGCTGCACTAGCAGGTGATGCGCTGGCAGTTGCTACTGGACCTCCCGTATTGTTTCTTCATGGCAGTGATGGCAGTTACAAACAGGTGCGCCTGGATCAAATTTACTAAGAAGGTCAGGCTGTCATGTGTCACACACTGCGAGGCACATTTCCAGTCTGTGCGTCACTGCTTGTCACATGCATGATGATAGATTGCTCCTATTGTCATTGACCTCAAAGGTTGCCATGCAAAACAGGTCAGGTCTCTTGCATCAGAAACAGACAGGCAGAGTGAGGCATCAGGCAAGCCTGCATTGGCATGGTTTGCAGCAGACTTCAAGGAAGAGATGTCTGCCTTTGATGGAGCCATACTGGTCAGTTCTCGCAAAAAGTCTGCTCAACACAAGCTGTTTGCAACTGTCTGCAGCATGATACTGGCATAGCTTGTCCAGCAAGCAAGCTGTTGATGTTGTATGTCAACCACTGAGATGGGCAGCATGTGCCGGACTGTCACAGTTTTTGTGTATCATGACTTTGCCCTGACGTAGACATGCGCAGGTGCTTAAAACAGTCCACTAGGCATATGCTGCAGCCTCAGCTCCATGCTTATAGAACTGCTGCTGCTGTGCATAATATCATGACTGCCTATCTACCCTGAGCAGCATTTTCCTCAACACAGCATGGGGCAGCAGCATATCACACACATGCTTCATGCCTGCTGCATAAGCAAAATTAGTTGATCCTCTTAGGAGCGGCAAACCAGCTTCGCCGTGGACTGTGTCAAATGGCTGAGGCAACACTACAGGCAGACATATGCATCAGACATGCCTGTGGTACTCGTGGGGCATTCCATGGGAGGCCTTGTGGCAAGAGCAGCTGTCATTGCCTTAGCATCTGAAGCTGAGTTAGGTCAGTAGCTCTTGTCACTGCCTCGTCGTCTACAAAAGCATGCCGATGCTCTGCTAGACAGCCACTTGCAGAGGGACTTGACCATATGGTCAAGTCAAGCTTCATCAAACCCACTAGACTTATCTTGTGATGCATGTTTTGTCCTTGCCTGATTGAAATCTGCTCAAAGGCAGCTGATTGCACTTGTGCATGATTGTGCATACCAAAACTGGCCACACAGCTCTACTGGCACACCAGTCACACTGCTGACATTGACCGTATGGGTGCACCCTTCTGCAGCAGCATGCACATATGTGACATACACATGTGCACATATGTGACATAGGGCAGAGCATCCTGGCAATCGTCACACTAGCAGCGCCCCATCAGCAAGCCCCAGCCAATGTGCATGCCCCTCTGCATGCCTTCTACAGCCGGCTGCAGAGGGCAGCTGCAGTAGGAACCTCCCTTGGGCCTGCTGATGGAAAGGAAGCAGGCTCTGGCAAGGCCAATGTGCCACTGCTGTCTGTTGCTGGAGGTAGGGCATCGGCTTCTTACATACTGAGCAGCCTGTAGCTCTGTCTATACATCTCAAAGATATACCCACCCTTGGGTTTAGGGATCAGGCTTAGCGGCCTGTGAGTCTTGACCAAGGCTGCATGGCTGAGCTGTCAGCTTGTTGCTGCAATCATGCTTAGTCACCAGATGACTGAAGGAAGTTGGTGCCCTGCATTATGGTCATCAATTTGGGGCTGCTGCATCTCACCGTCACCCACAGTACAATGCAACAGTGCTTGTACTGCAAGTGTAGTACTGATATACAGTCTTGTAAAACAGCTCAAGGAGTGCATTTCACTGCTTGCCATGCATTGCTACATTTGGCAGTTGCAGTACATCATGTGGCCCTTCCAGCCATTGTGGAAGCAAAACAGGGTCCTTATTACAAGCTCAGTGAAGAGCATTTCCATCATGTCATGATGCACTGTTGCACCCCTCGTGTCATGCGCTGCCAGATGAGTCGTACACTGTCATCTGGAGCATGTAATGCCCAATGAGTCATGCACCGCCACATGAGGAGTGCATCGCCTCATGAGTCATGCACTGCCCCACATGACTCTTTGCAGCATGGAACATGGCTTGTGCAGGTGCCAAAGACATGCTGGTGCTGCCAGAGCTGAATGCTCTCGTTGGTGTGTGGCCTGACGAGCTGACAGTGGAAGCTGATGTGAGGGACATGCCAGGCATCTGGGTGTCAGCTGACCACCAGGTGCTGCTCATACCTGACATGCCCATTCTGCCTCTTTATTCATAGCACTTGACGTGACCTATGCATTGTATCTGTGGATACAGTTTTGTGCAAGTTTTGAGCAAGATCATGCTTTGCTTTGCGCAGCTTGAGGGCAGTGAGTGCATTTGGTAACAGCATGCCTAGCAGCCAGTGTCCTAATGCAAGGCATGCCTACTGTAACTTGGGAACTGTGCCACCAATGGTACTGCGTAAGTGTGAATGTGGGGGACAAAAGATCCATCCATCCGTCCGTCCTCCCATCCATCCATCCATCCACCCATCCATCCATCCATCCATCCACCCATCCATCCATCCATCCACCCACCCATCCATCCATCCATTGGTTCATTCATCCATTCAAGCGATGTTGTCCCCCAGGGCCAGGTTTATAAGCCCTGAGCAACCTAGAGAACCCCACAAAGATACAGATTGATGCTGTGAGCAACCAGCTGGATGTGTTTGTGACCGTCCTTGTTCTATGCAGAGTTTGGTATGGTGCAACCAGCTGGTGGTTTTGATCGCCAGGATGCTACAGTCCATCACTCAACCTACCATCCTAGCTCTGCACTCACAAGAAGGAGCCAAGTCAGCCATTGTACAGCACATGCGAGGTGTGACTCAGCCCAATGTGGCCACAACCCTGGGATTGGCACTGTACTCTGTGGACGCGCCTATCCCCAGCAGCACAGCACAAGTGCCCAGGACAGCCGACAAGTGCCCCAGCAGAAAAGTTGATGCAGGCAGTGTTGTGAAAATGGGTCATAAGCTGCAAGTGATCAAGGTTTCCAGTGCTGTTGGCTGCTCGACGCGGTAGGCTCCAACTTTGCTTTGCCTCTGCATGGAAGCATACCTTGTACTCATAATTCACATGTCTTGACCATCAATCTGTTAAGAGCGAACACCTTGTCCTTTGAGTCATGCATGATGCCTGGTTCCTTTGTGGCTTGACTGCCTCTGAAACCAAAGTGCCTGCTTGTGTTCCCTTGATCTTGCATCTGTGCTTGCACAGTTGTACAAAAGTCTATACATGCATGCACTGGAACACAGGCCTGAAGTTGCTCTGTTAAGAATCAAACCCTACAACCCTAAAGTCAAACCCTGAACCCTTATGTTTGTGGGCTATGACATGATCAACATGACTATGTCCACATTGCAGGGCCGGCTGCTGGTGGCAGTGGAATCAAACAGGGGACTCTGAACACCAGAGCTGGACCCTGCTGATGCAAGGCGCATCACCCTGCCGTGACTTTCAGGTCACGCACAGCAGGTCAGACAGACAGCAGCCTGTTGACATGACCCACACGGCAGTCCAGCTGCCGGATCTCACACGCCAGAACAGAAAAGGCAGTGCAAGCCCAGATTCCACGCTTGGCAGCCAGACCTGGTTGGTTCGCCTGAGAGCCTCTGGCAGTATCAGCTTGTGGATTGGTGGCGATGGGGTTAGTGATCATGCTGTCAGAGCGACTGTTCAGGTATGTGCTGCATGTGTGCAGCATGCAATGCACCACATTTGGTTGTATACCATGTTTGCTCAAGCATATCAGCCAAGTGTTGCTGCATATGCATAAGAAGAGGAAGATTGCAAGTGTCAGCCAGCCAACAAGTCTAATAGCTTGTGGCAGAGCTAAGCACCCAAAACTGTACTTGGAATTGTATCGTGATACAACACAACAGCACAGCAGCACCTAAGCATCACACCACTTCCCTTGATGCAGCTACATAGCAAAAGATACTGTGTTCATTGCATGCTGGGTTGCATGGTATCAAAGCTCTCTTATGTTTGCAGGTGTCTCCTGATGGTGTGATTGTGCCACAGCTGTGGCAGCTGCTGAACACTGGCTACAACATCCAGCCGCCACATGCGATCACTGCCACAATCCTGCTTCCGTACCCCTCCTGGCTGCAAGCCTTAGGCATGCAGCTCACAATTCTCAGCATCAGGGACAGGAGCCAAATCCCCAATGGTAGTGACAGAAGCCATAACGGCAGAAGCTGGGATTCTGTCAGCAGCGCCACAGACAAAATTAGTCATGATGACAGCGCCAGCAGAGACCAAGGCATCTTGCATCAAGGTCACATCACAGACAGCACTCACGCACAGGCTGCCAGCAGGGAGACTGACCCAGGCAGGAGGGGGGGTCCCAAGTCATCCCAAAAGGCTGTCAACAAGCATCAGTGCTGGCAGCCTATGCTGCTAGCTTATGGGCAGTCAGCCAGAGAGACTATGCAGTCTGCATCGGCCAGGGAGGTGATCAGGACCAACTCAGCTGAGCTGAGCTTATGGGCTATTGAGGCAGCAGGGAAGGAGATTGGGGTGCTGAGTGACCCATCATGTGTTCTTCATCTCACGTAAGCGTTTCTGTAATGTAATTGTGTTTCAAGTAACATGTTGCGCTTGCAGCCTGTGTTGATTTCCCAATGTCAGAACAAACCGTCTCTGTACAGAAGATCATCTGTACCCAAGACCTGATAGCATTTGGGTGAAGAAGATCTCAGGTCTGCAGAGCGACATCATGTCCTGACCTTGATCTTCAGAATAGCGTGCAGCCTTTCGCGCACATGCCTTCTGTGAATATCAAGCAGACAATCTGCAGCCAAGCCTCTGCCTGTCATGCACCACAGGTAGGGAATTGCAAAGCAGCCCCTGATTGGCTGTGTACTGACGCTGCAATGCTGCAGTGGGTCATGGGCAACATCAGGAATGCTGAAGCCTCACATTGACAGGCCAGAATGCTGGTCGCTGCCAACATGCTCGCACGTGTGCCAATGCTGTCAATCTGTGTCTGCTTTTTCACCTAACTCTGCTGCTTTCCTGCCACGTCTTACGCAGGTTTTAATTCATAAAAGATAGCAGTCTGCGCCCTCTTTGCTTTGGCTTGCCCAGATTTCTGACCCATACCATGCAGAAGCGCTGTCTGCAGAAGTTGTCTTCTTGCATGCAGGCTGGAATGGGAGGTCCGCAAGGCAGCTGCAAACGCCCTGGGGCTGCACGTAGCTGCTTTGCCCGCCCTTGCTGCTGCCCTTTTGCTGATTTGCCTGGCACTCATCATCCTCATCCACAAATCTGATAGCCAAGAAATTGGCTACCCTGAGGGTCAGCAGTCCAGCACCCACACACATCACCGCCTAATTGCTCTGTCCATGTCTCAGACCCTAGTCAGCCATTTGGCGGCTAATTCATCCAGCAGGCAGGTGTTGCAAAGGGGACAGCTGGTAGGGCTGACAGCTGTTTGGGCATCCATGGCTAGCTGGCTGTGGCCACAGCTAGCACTATGGGCTAATTGGATGAGCCACCGCCGCCCAACCCTGCCAAGTGTTCTTGGATCTGCCTTTCTCATCGTTCTGACAGAGGGTTTGCTGGAAACCCTGGAGCTTGTTGCCACGCTCATCACCACATGCTGCCGCCTGCTGAGGCAGCTGATCAACAAGCTGATTGGCAGGCGATCTGCCAAATTGGCGCCTCGCAAGCCTTATAAGCTTCAGCCTGAGAACTGTGGAGCTCAACTGCCCAAACTAGTGAGGTAGGGTTCGAGGCTGGCAAGGGCTGCAGTTGTGCGAACACATCATCATGGCCCCTACGCAATATACGGAGCAGGGCTATGCAGCTGACATCTAACCGGAACGCTATACGTGCATTCAAGTGTATTGACACAACAGAAGCAACAACAACAAACACTACCATTCTTTTTAGCTGTGTTGACGAGATGCTGTAACTGCCAAGAGAAAGCCTAGGACCACAATCGTTTTGTATGGCATGTCAGCAGCTTGGCACTTCACTTCGCCCTTCCTGATAACAAATGTCATGCGGAACCTGATCCCAACCAACTGCTCTTGCATGCAGGACTACAGTGATAGCAATCATTGCAGCAGCAATCACACTGGCAGAGGCCAGAGCTTGTCCGATGCTAGCATTGCTGCATGCTCTGATCTGCCACCTGTGGTGTGCTGCCCATGAACATCAGCCCAGCAAACCTGCCCTGGTTTCATCACCAAGGCTTGGCAGCAATGATACAACCTCAAGTCCACAGCAGCAGCTTCAGCCAGAGCAGCAGCAGGGGCAAGACTCAGAGACTGCAACTGATGCAAAAAGTGAGTCATCTGGGAGCCCAGATGCTGCAGCAGCACTGGCAGGCACACTGCAGCAGCAAGGCATGCAGACAGAGGCAGAAGACTTGTCTGGACGGCGTCATGGGATGCCTGATAGGCAGCATGGTGTATCCAAAGGGCAACCAGGTGTCTTCGATGGGCAGCCTGATCAGCAGCAGCAGCATCAACAGGCAGCACAGCAAACCTTTCCAAAGCCATCAGTGCAAGAGGGGTTGTCACATCAACATCAGATGCAAGCATTTCACTGTTAGATGCTTGTATGTGCAATAGCACTACAGGTCTTGCCATGTGTTGCCTGGCTGAAGCAGCTACCACACACGCGACAGCTGGCAGCTTGGCAGGATGCTGTGCCCTGCGCTGTGCTGGCCGTGCTGGCCCTCCATATCAGCCATGGCGGTGAGTATATCTCTCTTGGTTACAATGACAGGCACAGAAGGCTCCATCACTAAAAAGCCAGACCCTGGCATGCAGAAACCCTACTGTGTCTCAGAGCATGTGCATGTCAGCCCTGGCTTTAGCAGTGATGTTGTCAAACAAATTAGTATTGTATGGCATTCTGGACAAGCTGCCATGACAGCAGAGGGCTCATCTCGCACCAACTCGTGACATTGAAGCGCAGCCTGCCATACAGTTGCACACAGCGGTCTGTCTGTACACTTGTATAGGAACCTCAAGTTTGCATGCAGCATGTGATGTATGTGTCTGATGTATGCTGCTAGCAATCCTAAAACCCTGCTGTGTATGTATCGTGCTGATATGCATCATGCTGCGTAGGCTTTGCCTGGCAGATCGCTCACAGGAAGCCCTCGAGGCCATGATCAGTCTGACGCCCCGGATATGACGTGCTGCATCGTGCACACAGCTGTGGTAGCAATCACGGCAACATATACTGCAGTGGCTGCTTTACATGATCAGCCCTTCAGAGCACTGTACAGCATTGCCTTTGTCTGTGCACTGGACATAGCTTGCTGGGCTCACAGCCGTTTGTGTGAGCAAAACAGCTGCAAGCGTAAACCTTTGTGATTACAAGCATCTCTTGAAGGTTTTGTGCATCAACACTTGCAACAGGTTTGCAGTTAGTTCAGGGCTCGAGCTCGGTACATCTGAATGAGGTCTTGTCTAAGTAGGACGCCTTGCCCTGGCTTAGCAGTAGGCAATGGCTGCAATTGCTCAAGCAGTGCAGAAAAGCTATCAATAGCTTGTCAGAAACAGCCAAGCTCCAGACAACATTGCAGCAGGCTTGCTTGTGTACTGTTGAACCCTAGCAATGCATTGATCAAGGCAGCGATGGCATGTCCCTTGACCTCAAAACAAAGCACAGCACACGCAAGCAAGTTTTGCTCAGGCTTTTGTGCTAGCAACTTCTCCAGTTGGTGCTTGTCCTGGCAGCAGCTTGTGCAGAGGTCATTTGCTTACGGTCAACAATGATCAGCTACAGGTTATGTTCCTTGTGAGAGCAAGCACATTACTTACAGGGTTGTGCAAACCTGACTGCTGACTCAGCACGCATGTATGGGCATATGCTCATAAATTCGGAATGGTTAGATATGGTGAGAACAGCTGCAAACAAATGGTGCTGCGTGATATGTTGCAAAACATTGCTTGTGCGGCTGCCTTACTACAACAGCATGTGTTGTGTGCGCATGGTGCACGTCAACCAAGGCACAGTGCTGACGCCTTGGTGCCATCATCATACTGCCCAATTTTCAGCTTGTGAGCCTGTGCATTCATGAGTGCTTTGATATGGCCACAGATCTGTAGATTCAAAGTGGCTTCATTGAAAATCCTGCTCCTGCTGATTTCTGCATACCCCAACTTGCCAAACAGGTTCAACGAAGACTGATTGCTAAGTCCAATCTTGGCATGGAAGCATGTTATCCCCTACACATTCAGACATGATACTGTCTGAATCTAACATCAATCTTGGGCCTGTGCAGACATATTGCTTATGATGTCATGCTGTGTATTCAGCATCCAAAATTGCAAGCATTCACCCATTACTGCCATGCTGATGAATGACACTTGTTTTTATGAGTCTGACAGATCTGCATGATCAAGTGCTTGCAACTGTTAATGCACTTCAAATCCAAACCTAGCTCCAATGGTCACCAAATCACCATGCTAAGGGCCTTGCAGCGCACAAACAAGGCACGATGTGCAAGACAAACACCCACCAGGTACTTCACAGCATATGCCATGAAGATGGTCAGTGCCTCAAATGCAAGACCTTTACGCCGGCTGGCTTTCACAGCAATCATGATTCGCAGACAGCCACAATCCTGACTTTATTTGGTTTTTGACTGCAGAGTTGAACCGATGAAGCAGCAATGGTGCTTTGTGAATGGGTAAGGACCAGCTGCCTGGGCAGTCCGGTATCATACTTGGCTTCTCATTAAATTGGCGCCGAAAGGTGTAGTCTTTTCTTTTCTTTTCTCAGGACCAGCTGCATGTGCTTGCAGTGCATTTGTGATCTGATTACCTCAATTTCTACCACAGTTGGCTCATCAGCATCATTCAAGAAGAGATTTATGTCGCCGATCATGCCTGTGTAACACAACAAGTATAAGCGAACGGCATGCAAGCTTGTAGCAGGCTGTTGCCTGACATGTCAGCATATATTGGAGCACACAGCTTGACTCATTGCACAACGAGCAGGCAAGCCAGCCTCAAGTTGTGATGAGCAGCAGTGAAAGGCAAATATGAAAGGCACCATGCAAGGCACCATGGAAAGCAGGATTTTGAAAGCAGCATTTGCAGACAAAGCGGTCTCACCTCCGCCATGCTGGCCAGTTCCTTCTGTGTCAGGTAATGCTGGGTCCAACAAAATGAAGGTGCACTCTGGCTGAACAAAAGAGTACATGTGTTAACCTGCTTTGTTACTACAGACAAGTGCAGCTGTTGCTGATGTGTTGTATTGGGACAGTAGAGTAGCTGGAGTTTCCTGACATACTATCAGAGTCTTCTGCCCAGCTTTTCTGCAAACTCCTACAGAGCATGTTGTCGAGTTTAAAGGCATAGTTGAGCAGGGTTTTGCAAGCCGTTGCAACTGCAAGCAGATACCTGCAGATTCAAAGGTTCTGAAGCTGTTGCCTCCTGGAGCAATGAATCTTGCTGCAGCAACAAAAATTACGTCAAGGCTTGTCGTGCATGCTTTGCACTGCCATGCGTGCCGTGGAAAGTCAGGTATTCTTGAAAAGTACTGTGGCAAAGTTTACTTGTTTTGCTCAGCCCGCAGACTCACCATCCAAGCATGATACAGCGGCACATGTTTTTTGCGGTAGGGTACGAGAACAACACCTTCTCCAGCGAGCGTGACGTTTGCATTGATCTTCATATCTCGAAGTTCCTCACCGGCCAGTTTGTCAGGCGGGCTTGAAGCAGGAAATCCTCAT
>JAABUO010007656.1_pt1 | contig 12310 bp, 17 predicted proteins | sample 5559291 | NCBI WGS metagenome assembly JAABUO01 (sample SAMN10711878, study PRJNA513372) | rock metagenome | isolation source: Antarctica rocks | place: Antarctica: Victoria Land, Finger Mt sud
CCTACAGCCGCATGCGCGCTAAAGTAGCGCAGAGGAGCAGCAGGCGCGCCTGCTGGCCGCGGCCCTGGCCGCCCGCGTCCGAGTCAGATCGCGGCGCCCGCGCAGCACCCAGCGCGCTGCTCTGGCCGGATTTGTCTTCGTGGAGGGCGGGCGAGCCGACGCGGTCGTCCTCGCCGTCGGCCGGGCTCCCCGCCGCCGGGCCCTTGCCGAGGTCCGCGCCCAGGTACGGGCACGGCTCGGCCGACTGGTCGTCGCGCGTCAGCGCGAGCGGCGCGTAGCCCATGACCACATACGCGTCGTAGCCCGCGCCCAGCAGCAGCGAGACAAGGACGGTGGCCAGGTCAAATGCGTCGCCGCGCTGCGCGCGGCGACAGGGCGTCAGGGCGCAGCAGGGCGCACGCATGACCCAGCACCGGTGCAGCCAGCGTGACGGCTGGGGTCAAATGCGACTCCGCTGTACCGCTGAGCGCGCTTGGTGCAGGGTTGAGGCGTGAGAGGATGGCTTGCCACCGTCCAAAAGCGGCATGGCCAGCGCCGCGGCCCGGTCGTATGTGCCACTGCGCTGAGCATGACCACGCAGGCTTGTCGACAGGGCCCATGGCTCTGATGCAGCGGCGACAAGACCCGCGCAGTGACCACGCCAGCGACGCCACTGCGCCAGGCGCATAGGGTACGGCAGGGCAGGGTAGGATTGTTGCGCGCCTGCCACGCGAGCACCGAGGCAGGGGACGCCAGGTGGCCGGGCGGCTGCACCGCGTCCGCCAGCGCCTCGAACGCCAGGAACTCCGCCACGAAGCGGGCGACGCCCTCGTGGCCGCGCAGCTCCGGGTGCGCCAGGCGCGTCGGCCGCAGCGTGCTGCACACCTGCGCGCGCGCCCCTCGTGGACCAGCGGGGTATGCCGCTCGCTGGCCACGAGGCCAACATCCTCTGAATGTCCCTGCAAAGGCCCCCAGGGCACCTCAGAGGGGGCCGAGGAGGAGGCCGAGCCGGTGCCTTGGGCAGGCCTGCGGCTGGGGTGTCCAGCGCTGGCATGCATGCAGGCGCATGCGTGCAGAGCCGGTGACCCAGCCCTGACGACACACTGCGCGCCGCCCGCCCGCCTCAGGCGCGGCCGGGGCGCCGCGCGTGAGCGGCGCACCAGCTTGCGTACGCCGGCCTCGTTCGCGGGCGCCAGGTAGAGCGGGCGGCGGTGCGGGTAGCGCTCGCCAAACAGGCGTGCGAACGCGTCCGCGTACTCCAGCGCCGCCGCCTCCTTCGCCGTCAGGCCTGAGCGCAGGCTTTGCATTAGATAGAGTAGGGTAGGGTATGTGACCCTACACTACCCTACCCCAGCGCCATGCGTTGGCGTGCATGGGCATGACAGCGCCATCTGGTGCCGCGCTGCGCGCATTGCCCCGTGCGGGCGGGTTCTCCGCGGACCTTTGTACGAGTCGGGCAGCTCGTCGAGGGCGCCCAGCACGTGCGCAATGCGCGCAGCCTTCGCATTCTCCGGCTCCAGGCCCTCCGGAGGGGGCTCCTGCACCTGCGCGTTTACGGGCAACGGTCGGCGCCTCGCTACCTTGTGCTGGTCGCGCGACGGGGTCGTGCTATGGCTCCTCAGACCAACAAGCACACCGGGCAGCGCCCAGGTGGCTTGTGGCTCGTAAGCGTGCGACGCAGCGGGGCCCAGGGGTCCGCCTGCATCCTCCGCTGTCCCCACCGCAGCGCCAAGGCCTGGGCGCACTCCCAAACTGCTTTGGGCCGCATGGGGTGCCACTGCGGGGGCGCATCACCGCTAGATCGTCCAGTTGCGCGATCTTGTAGACGGTCCAGGCGTCGGCGGCGTCCGGGTCGCCCGCGCGCGCGCCAGCCGGCACCGGGTCGCCCACCTGCATCAGGGGCCCCGCACGTCACTCGCAGCTCTTTGCAGAAGCGAAGCACGCGCACGTCATCACAGGACGCACTCAGGCAAACCATGTCTCAATCGATGGGCGTGTGGCTGGGGTTGAGCATGTCGAAGCTATCACAGAAAGGCGCAGGACGGCCGCCCTCAGTGGGGGGCGGGCTCACTCTCCTGCAGTCTTCGCAAGGTCGTACAGCCCTGGTACTGCAAGCTCACCAGATGCAGCAAGCCTGCCATATGGCACACAAGGACGCCCTCCGTGTACGGTCTCCATGCATGCAGCGCGAGGTGGGCCCTGCGCGGGGCCGCGCCTCCAGCAGCACGAGCGCGCCGTCCGCGAGCACGGCCGCGCGGCAGCGGTTTGGCGCCAGCTCGAGCCGCATCTCCGCCCACTCCGACCTGCAGTCAACCAAGCAGTGCATGAAATGACAGGCACCAGAAGGCGTAAAGTGGGCTGACGGCGCCGCATGCCCAGGCGTGCGCGAGCAGCGGACACACAGTGCTGCATGCTAACGGCTGCTGCGCCGTTCCTGCACTGCGCAATCGTGGACGCCGTGCACATGCGCTTCTGGCACGAGAGCCTTTGCATGTAGGGGTTTACATGGGCGCGGGCAGACAGGCAGCGCACTTGGCGGATGCGCTCGCGTCCGCCGCCGGCAGGCTGAGCCGGTGCAGCGTCGCGGCGGGCGCCGTCAGCGCGTCCACGCCGCCGAAGAGCCAGAGCCGGCCGCCGGCGGCCGCGGCCGCATGGCTGTGCCGCGGCGGCGGCGGCCGGCCCGCCGCGTGCACCTCCGCCCATGCGCCGGCCGCCAGGTCCAGCACGAACAGGTCGTCCAGCACAAAGTTGCTCTGCCCGCCGTGCACGAATGCGCGCGCGCCTGCCGCGCGCAGGCATTCTACTCCTCAGCATGGCTGGTAGCAACAACCATTTCCAAAACACTCAAACAAAGACGAGTGTTGGTTTTAAGGCAGGTGATGCGGCCCGCGGTGCGCAACTGGCGGCTGCGTCGCATGCTCGGTTCTGCTGATTGCGCTGCGGAACGGTGCAATCAAACGTGAGGCGAGTCACTTTCTGCGCTTTGCGACGCCCGCGTGTCAGCCGCGGCGAGCGCACCGCCCTGGTGCCAAGTTGCTGCGGTGCATGCTTCAGGCGGCGAGTCCTGCCGCCCCCAGCTGCCACCCCCGCCGCCGCTGCAGACTGTGCCCGCAGCTTCGGGGGCGTCGCACCGGCCACGGCGAGCGCGGCGCCCTGGCGCGGCGAGGGCGCGGTGCCGGCGGCGGGCGGCCGGCTCCACGCCCAGCTGGCCAGGTCCAGCAGGTGCGCGTCGTTGCAGCGCCCGGCGCCCGCGCCGCCGAAGACGAGCAGGCGCCGGCCGGCGTCGCCGCCCGCGGGCACCAGCGCCGCCGACGCCGAGTGCCGCGGCGCGGGCGCTGCGCGCACGAGCGGCCAAGGTGGATCACATTGTCCATTTCTTTGAGCCCAGTTTACAGCGAGCATCTGCAGCCCTAACTACACGGCAGTGCCGCGTGCCCATCAAGCCCATGCGCGTCCTGCGTGCAGGCACGCCGCCTCAACCGCGCTGGCCCCAGAGGGCATGCCTTCCGACCCCGCCTGCCCGACGAGCTCCCGGCATGGTGGGACCTTGGTGGACCCGTTGAGCCCGGGAAGCGCTCCAAACTCGCGCATGCACACCCCGCATCATATACGCGCCCCAGCGGGCTGTCTGCCAGGCTGCGTCACGGGAGGTCGGGGGGCGCGCCGGTGCCATCCGTGAGCACGCGCTTCCAGGCCCACGTGCCCAGGTCCAGGCAGTGCACGTCGTTGAGGCGCCGCCGGTCGGCGCCGCGCCCGCCGAACACGATGAGCCGGTGCGCCGCCGCGTCGTACGCGGCGCAGTGGCGCTCGCGCGCGGCCGGCGCGTCGCCCGTCGTCTCCTGCACAGGCGGACCCCGGTGGCTCTCCAGCATGGGCAAAGTAGGGTGTACAACACCTGCATGTGGCTGTGTTGCATGTCAGGCACCCACTCTGCTGTTCGCCTCACAGATGCTGCTCGTGTCTCGCAGTCCACGCACAGCTCAGTGTGTGCCACTCCGGGGCGTAAGAGTGAGCGCAAGAAATACCTGGGCGCTCGGGGAAACAAGGCTGCACACAGATCGGCAAGATACGGCAGGCAGCTTGCCACAGACATGCAGCTCCGTGAGCGTCCATGCTGACATGGTCTTAGCACTTTGCAATTCGATTACTGCACCCGAGCGCCACGAGCACACGGCAAGGCCGCTCCTGAGCACAAGTCAGCGGTGGCGTGCTGCATCGTGTCGACACAGACTTGCTGGCCTCTACGCGCGCCGTATTGGGTCCCGGCGCATGATCGGGGCCGCGCCTGGGCGTGCCACTCCATGCGCTCGGTCGTCATCCACGCGAGCTCGTTGGTGCATGCGCCCGCGCGCCCCTTGCCGCCGAACACCAGTACGAGTTGCCCCGCCTGCAGCGGCAGGCTGTTGTTTCAGCGATGCACCATGTCATAAGACAGGCACCGCAGCGCCCTTGAGGCAGATCCCGCCACGTCAGCCAGACGGCCGGAATCCCGCGCATGGCCCAAGCGCAGCAGCGGCTTCAAGATCGAAGGAGCGGCGCTCAAAGTCCAGAGAAGAAAATGGGGTGGCCACTGTCACTGCCCTTGATATCCTTTCTCAAAGGGCGCGCCATGGTGAGCGTGTGCCCGGTGCGCGCCCAGCAGCGCGCATCGGCGGCGGCCAGCGCCCCGCCGCCGCCAGGCGCCGCCGGCTGCAACGCGCCTGCCTTGCAGCGGAACTCCGTGAAGTCTCCCACCTGCGCGCGCCGCGGCCGGTGGGCGCAGGCGGGCGGCGCATGCGCAGAGACGCGCGCAGCACGAAGACCATCCCGTGTGCCTGCGCATGCGGCCTGCATGCGTTTGCAGGGCACATGCGCAACTCCCGGTCCAAGGCTCTGCGTGCGCGCTTACACACACGCTCGCGCATGATGTGGAGGCACTTTTGGCACGCCTCGATCACCACACCACCGCAACCGCTAAGCAATGCAGTCCACATGTTGCAGTGCACAACAATGCCTGCGCGTGCCGCGGCTGCCCATGCAGGAGGCGGCTGGTAGGGTGCCTCCCGGGGCACCACGCGCGCCGCCGCGCAGCACGAGCCGGTCACCTCCGTAAGACTTGCTTCCCCGTGGGCCGGGGCGCGGCGCGCCTGCATGCGCGCCTGCATGCCGACCATGCCCGCTAGGGCCCTACCAACAAAACAGAGTTAGGGCAGGAGAGGGTATATGACCCTACCATAACCCTAACCCACTCCGCCTACTCCATGCCGCGCCTGCACGCCGACCGGCTTGAGCGCCTCCAGCGCGGCGGCGGCCGCGCGCTCGTCCTCCTCGCGCAGGTGCGCCAGCAGGCGCGACAGGCCCTCCGCCGCCTTGGCCGCCAGCGGTGCCTCCAGCTCGTTGTACCTGGCGGCCGTGCGCGTATCCTGGATTAAGGCGTCCTTAGGCTCCTTTATTTGTTCCATTATGCGGGTCCCAGGAGAATGTAATGTGGCGGAGCTAGCGACACTGCTCATGGCATGCCGCGGGATCCATCGCGACGCACCAACCGGGCAGGGCAAGCGGCCCCAGGTGGTGCAACATCACATGCAGCCCCGCCCTCGGCGCCGCGAGGTGGCGCCCGGGTGGCCTGTCTCTAAGACCAGGCACCCAATGGCAGTGGCCTGCCCCGTCAGTAAGCCATACAGGCCGAAGCCCATGGGATGCGGAGGCGCGCGCCGCAGGCTGAACTCCTTGAGGTGGCGCATGTGCCCGAACGCGGGCGGGATGGTGGCCAGCCGGTTGTTCGTGCACAGCAGCCGCTGCAGCTTGGGCAGGCCCGCCAGCGAGGCCTGCGCGGCGCGCGCCCGGCGCGCGGTCTCTGGCCAAGGGATGCAGCTGCAGCCTGACACGCCAGGGGTCGAGAACCCTGCGATCACGCCTGCTCTGCCTGCATGCTTAGGCCGCGCACGGAGCTGCAGGCCGCGCACGCCGCGCACCGGCAGCGCGCGCAGTTGGTTGTGCGAGACGTCAAGGCGCGTGAGCGCCGCGCAGCCGCCCAGGCTGGCCGGCAGCGCGTCTAGGCGGTTGCGCTCCAGCGCCAGCGCGACCAGCGCGGGCATCGCAGCCAGGCCGTCGCCGAGGCGCGCAAGCGCGTTGCCGGAGAGGTCCAGGTCGTGCACGGCGGTCAGGCCCGCCAGCACGCCCTCGCCCAGCTCCGCGATCTGGTTGCCTGCCAGCTCCTGCGCGGGCGCGCGCGCGTGGCAGCACGCCACCGGGAGCGGCGTCCAGGTCGCCATTGGCGTCGAGGCCGCGTGCCAGGCGCAGCGCTCAGCGCAGCCCCGCCAAAGACGCCCTCGGTCAGACCTGACTCCTTGCCAGCTATGTGAGCAAGCCCGCACATGCAGCCCTCTAGCTTGAGCTCCAAGCCCAGCACGCCGCCCGCACAGTTCTGCGCGGCTCCGCAACCTAATCCTGCCTCAGCCCTGCGCGTCAGGGGCCCTGGAGGCCGCCGGTGTGGGCGGCCAGACTGCCGGCCGGAACACCTGCTGAACAACACGCAACTCGCCGGGACGCACACGCTTCGCAATCAGCACCAGTGGGTCAGTATGGCGCGCTTGCTCACAGTCCTGCTCTGGTACAGCGCTTGCACTGCAGTAGGTAAGGCGGCGCGTGCGTGCGCTTCGTGAGGGGCGCACGAGCGTCTCGAGCAGCGGCAGCCGCGCCAGCACGGCAGGCACGCACGTGAGGGCGTTGTACTTGCAGTGCAGCACGCGCAGCTTGCGCAGCTCCGCGAGCTCCTCCGGCAGGTCTGCCAGCTTGTTGCTGCGGGCCGGGGACACGTGCGTCAGAGCTGCACTGGTCTGCAGCCCTGCAGCCGAGCGAGGCGGCGCGCTGAGAGAGCGCAGTGCGTGCTGGCAGCACTCAGCTCAGGTTCAGGGACGGGGCAGCACAGAGCAGCACGAGTGGCACAGAGCAGCACGAGCAGCACAAGGCAGCGCGGAGCTTGGTAGGGTGGCGCGCCTGGAGAGGTCCAGCTCCTGTACATCTGGGCAGTGGGCGCGCACGAGGTCGACAAAGCCTTCAGGGAGCGCCAGCAGCGCGGCGTACCTGCGTGCACAGTGTTAATTGAAGCGCACCGAAGCAGTGCTGTCAGGCACCGAGCCTGTTCCAGGGCCGCATCTGCGCCCTGGCAGCGGCGAGCATGCATGCGCCGGCGAGTGCGCGCGCACCCGAGGTTCAGCTTCTGTGTGCGGCGCGCCTCCTTGAAGCGCTCCAGCAGGAGAGCGGGCGTGAGCGCGATCGCAGCCATGTTTGCTGCGGAACAGCAAATGCACCTTGCGAGCCTCGACACCAGGCGTTACCCGCTCTTCTTACAAACCCTGCCTGCTACTGGCCCTATGCGCTATCTTGGCTCCCATTCCTTGTATACCGGAGCCAATGCAGGGGCCTGCAGACACACGGAGTCACATGTGTTCTACAAGCACAGGTAAGGGCGCAAGCGCTCAGCCAGGAAAGCACGGACGCCTGGAAAGCACTGAGGCACGCATTTACACCAAGACGGAGGACGCCTGAGAGGACCTGTCGTCATGTACGTGCGCGGCCACATAGGCGCGCAGCACGCTGGGCGTCATGCCTGCCGGGTGCTCGCCCAACGCATATACGATGTCTGCGCAAGTGATGGCCGGGCCCTTGCCGGGTGGCGGCGGCCCAACCCCACCACCTGGCAACAGCCCGCCTGAGGTGTCCACGGCGCTCCTGACTGCACCGGCCCCTGGGCGCCGCCGTAAGACAGTCAAGCGAGCACCGCCCGGCTCAGGCCCGCCCTGCTCGGCCGCGCTCGACAAGCCGCCGTCGACCGCCTCTGCGAACCCTGATGACGTCGCGCCCGGCTCCCTGGCGCAGTCTCCCTCCGGAGATGAACATTCTCCAGCAGGCTCTGGAGCCGCCGGCGCCTGAGCGGCAGGCTCCTGAGCCGCGGGCTTCAGAGCCGCGGGCTCCGAGGCCGCGGGCTCCTGAGCCGCCGCGGGCTCCTGAGCGGCGGCCTCCTGAGCTGCAGGCTCCGGAGCCGCGGGCGCCTGGCCGGAGGCATCGCGCGAGGCGCTGGCGAGGCCGTGAAATTCGGCCACGCCGTGCGCGAGCAGGCGCTGGAAGCCGTCATCGAGCTGCAGGACCAGCTCCGCGCAGTCCTCCTGCACAGCTCCCCCAAGTGTCACTGCTTGCTGAGCAGTGACTGCGAAGCCAGTATGAGCACTCTCGACCATCCGGCTCAAGGCCCCAGCTCTGTAGCTTTCATGCAGGCAGCATGCAGGCGAAACTCTCATGGTTGAAGATGTTTACATTACCAATGCATGCCACGTGAGGGCCGTGCCTGCTCCAGGAACTGCAGCACGCGCAGCTCGATCTCGTCCACCAGCGACGGCGGCGCGCGCTTCAGGGCGTCCCGCGCCTGGCGCGAGCAGGCAGCGTTGCCCTTGCTGCCTCACGAGACCGGTGCGTACCTCTAACTGACACATGCCGGAGGCAGGTCCAGGGGTGCAGGAGTGCAAGTGCACAGTGGCTTGCAGGGAGGGTGCGCGCCTTGCGAGATATGCCCGCCCAGGCCCGCAGCGCCGCCAGGGCGGCGCTGGGCCGCGACGGCGTCGCTGCCGCCCGCACGTGCTCCTCCCAGCGCTGCACAGGCGTGCACGGCTCAGTTCAGACGCGCGCCTCTTCGAAGAGCTGCGTGTACTGCGAGTGCGAACAAGCTGAGCACGGCCGCACCTCCAGCACGCGGCTCTCCCTGTCCATGTCGATAGAGCGGAACGCGTCCCAGAGCGCCTGGTCCTCCATCGTCACGGCCTCGCTGAGCGCGGTCACGTGGCGCGTCTCCCCGAACGGCACCGGCTTGAACAGGCCCTCCATGGCGCGCGCCGTCAGGTGCCCGGCCATGTCTCTGAGCAGTATGTCGTTGAGCCACCGGGTGCGCTTCGCGCGGCCGCGCTTCAGTATCGCCTCGATCTGCCGACCGCAGACGCCAGGGGAATGAGACACACTGAGAAAGTGAAGCTTCACGTGCGCCTCTCCGTCAGCCAACACCAGAGCCACACCTCCTCGCGGCTCTCTTGCGCGCCGGGGCCGGCGACCACGCGCACGGCGTGGCCCCTGCCCGTGCTCCTGTGGCGGCCCTTTTTCGCCTTGCGCGGCGCCCTCGCATCCCGCTCGTCGCACAGGTACGCCGTGAGCCGGCTGCCATCCGGCATGATGTACGGCCTGTGTCCCGTAGCTTTCTCAGGGGCTGCGCGAGTGTCGCGGCCGTCCTCACCCATCCTGCGGATGCTCCGCCTGCAGTGGCCGCTTTGTGCCAGGCGGCAGTGACGTGTTCTCCCTCCAGCAGGTGCACGTAGCGCAAGGCAGCACACACGGTCGTCAGGAGGCTTCCACAGCACAGAGCTTGAAATGAGGCTTGTTCAATACTTGTGGGTCCAACACTTGTCAGCACTCCGCCAAGCACTCCACCCAGCACATGCAGCTTGGTGGTGCACTCCATGCAGGAGTTGGTGTAATCAAGGTGGTGCGAGGCGTTGTCCTGCAGCAGGCGCTTGCCGCGTGTCTGCACAGGCAGTGCAAGTGGGGACGAGCGCCATCAACATGCGCGCAGCGCAGGGCGTGCGGCCCTCTGTCAGAGCCCCCTGACGTGGCGCCTTTGCAGATGTGCCTGGCATGTTGCGTGCGCCCAGCACAAAGAGCCTGCCGGTGGCAGCGCCGGCGCTGCCGCCCCTGCGCTCCAGCCCGTCGCTCGACGCGGGCCGCGCCCGGCGGCTGCGCTCGCCAGGGGGCAGCGCGCCGCGGTTTGGCGCCCTGACGGAGCGCCTGGGTCTGGCGGAGGTCCTGGCCGGGCTGGTGGGTATCCTGCTGCTGGCGAGCTGGGCGTTCATCGTGACGCACCCGGACGTGCTCCGCACGTCCAGCCCGCGCGGCCTGCGGCGCCCGGCGGAGGCGGCCATCCCCGACCTGGACGCCGCGGACGCAGACGCGTTTGGCCTGGAGGCGGACGGGGCGGGCGGCGGCGGGCGGGGGGGCGGCGGCGCGGAGCGGGGCCGGGACGTCGGCGGGCAGGCAGGTGAGCGGGCAGCGCAGCACGGCCCCCGTCGCTTGCTGCGTTTCTGCAGCAGGTTCCGGGTGGCAGGGCGCTGTAAGGCAGCACAGGCTGCACCGCGGCGGCGGCGCCCCCGGTCCCTGGGTGCCTGACGCCAGCTGGCCCTAGGCGGTAGGGCATAGCGCTCCAGCGCTGCGCACCACGCTGTGAGCGACCTGGTGCTGGTCCGGAGCCCTTGCCGCAGCCGCAACAGTCGCGGGTAGCAGCGCGCTGACAGCGCGCGCTTGGGCAGCGAGCCGGCAGCAGGAGCAGCTGTGCCAGGACCATGCAGAGCAGGGTGCCGGGCTGGACCATGTGTCCCAACAAACTTGCCCAGCACATGCCCGCCGCACCGCGGTGGGGCTCTGCACCATGTTCCAGTGCGCCAACCATGTCCCGCGCCTGTTCAGGCAGCGGCGGCCGCGCGGCTGCGCGCAGGCGCGCAGGCGGGCGCGTCGGAGGGCGCGGCGGCGGACGTGAAGCGCGCGGCGCAGTCGCGCTTCGCGGCGTCGGCCGCGGCAGCGGCCGCCGCGGGCGCGGCGCGTGTCAACTCAGAGCAGCAGGTCGGGCGCCCCGCATGCGCGCGCGTCCGCCGACGTGCACCCCAGTCGAACCAGAGTTCTGGGCCACTGTGTCGACAGGGCATGTGTGCAAGCGTGCTGTGGTGTGCGACCTTTGTTGATTATTTGTTGATTATTTAAACGGACCGCGCACTGTGGAAGGAGGGGCGGCCGTTGGGCGAGCGGCCGGCTGGCTGGTCACGGCGCCGTGCGGCGTGCCGACCCTCCATTGCCGCACGGCCCCGCCAGGGCCACAGGAGAACCTATATCAGGGCTTCCTGCGCGCAGGTGGCCGTGCCCAAGGTGGGCGGCCACTGGGCGAGCGGGCAGCCGTACCTGGACGGCGCGGTGCGCCGCGCGGACGCGCGCACGGCCGGCCTGTGGCTGGCGCTGCGCCGCGTGGACGTCGGGCCGCTCAGGGCCGCGGTGCTGGCCGAGGGCGAGGCGCTGTGGGCGCCCGACGTGCAGGTGCCCGGCGGCCCTGCCCACGCCCCACCCTCTCCGCTTGAGCACACATATATCTGCAGATGGGGAGGCCGGACCCATGGGGCATGTTATGGTCGAGCGCAGCAGGGCGTTGCGGGGCGGCTGCTGCCGTGGTACGTGGGTGCATGTCAGTGTGGTGCGCACTACATCCATAATCATAAGCAGTTCCGGAAAGGCATGGCGTGCCGTCAGGCGCAGCAGCAAATCCATCGCGCGGCGTTCGCGCGCGAGCGCAGCAGGCGCTCACGCATCCAGTGCGCTGAGAAGGCTGACGGTGTGCGCCGGCCAGACGCGTAGCGGCAAGGCGCATCATGACGAAAAAGCCGTAGGGCCGCGGCGCGCTGCCGGCGCGCCGGGCGCCGGGCGCGGGCGGGGCGCTGCCGCCCGGCGCGCGAGAGTGACACCCCCCTTGCGAGGCGGCCAGGCGCGCGACAACGCGGTGGTGCGCGGCCGCGGCGCGCTGCTGGCGCGGCAGGCGCCGGGCGTGGGCGAGGCGCTGCTGGCGTTCTGCGACGCGCGCGGCGGCGCCGCGTTCCGCTTCCCCTGGTACGGCCGCTGGGCGCCGCTGGTTGAGGCGCTGCTGGAGCAGGCGCGCGCACGCGATATTGGGTTAATGTATAGGGATAGGGTAAAGCGCTTCCCCTGGTATGCGCGCTGGACGCCGCTGGTGGAGGCGCTGCTGGAGCAGGCGCGCGCACGACGCGGCGCAGCAGTGCAGGGCCTCTGTTAGTCACACAAGGTTAGATAGGGTAGGGTGCCATCTGTCCTATATATGGCTCGTGCCGTCGAGCTGGGGGATGCCATCCACATGGAAAAGAGCTAGGGCTTGACGAGCAGTCCTTGCTTGTCTTCTGCAAGTGCACGACCAAGCTAGGGGAACACGAAAAGAACTCAAAAGTAATCAAAAGAGAGGAGGAGTCTTGGAAGGCGACCCAGGCATGCGTGTGGGCGCTGCTGGGTGCTGTGCGACACAGCTGCCAGATTCTCACCGGTGAGTGCACTCATGGTCGTCTGCACCGGGGTGCGAGGCTATGGTGAGGACGTGGGAGAAGATGATGAGTGTGCGCGGGCGGTGGCCTGTCCACGCAGTACGCGTGATGGCAAAAACACGCTCTTGGTCAAGGAGGACGCCTGTGAGCGGCGGCTGTTGCGGCGCAGCTGCTGGGGCGGGAGGACCTGCCCAAGCTGCTGCGGCTCGCGCTGGTGCGCATGC
>JAABUO010007657.1_pt1 | contig 12309 bp, 8 predicted proteins | sample 5559291 | NCBI WGS metagenome assembly JAABUO01 (sample SAMN10711878, study PRJNA513372) | rock metagenome | isolation source: Antarctica rocks | place: Antarctica: Victoria Land, Finger Mt sud
CGCCGGAGGAGGCGACCTCCTGAACCCTGGCGTCGGTCAATATCACCTTGTTGTTGCCCCCGCGCACCGTCTGTCCGAGGTCGACCCCTTTGTTGACCTGACCGGGGGCCGGCGCGGCGGTCGCGGCGGGACCGGGTTGGCCGGTTGGGACGAGGGCCCACAGGTCGTTGCTGTCGATCGCGCCGGGCTGGCGTCCGCCGAACAGCAGCGCCTCGTTGTCGGCGGCGTCCCACACCATGCGCTCCTGCTCGCGCAACGGCAGGGAGGCGGGGTTGGCGATCGGGACCTGGCGCCAGCCGGTCGTGTCGTTCTCGTACTCCCACACGTCGGGGCTATCGCCCGCCATCGCGCCGCCGGGCCCGACGATGAAGCGGCCGTGCGTGTCGTCCCAGGCGTACCCCGCGGCCTGGCGGCCAGGCGGCTGCGCGGTGACGGGCTCGAAGGTCCAGCCGTTCGCTTGTGACCAGGTCCACGAGTCGCTCATCGCGCCGAGCCCCGGATTTTTGCCGCCGAAGAGGCGCAGCGCGCCGGCCCCCGTGTCCCAGGCGATCTGCGCCCACTGGCGCGCTGGCGGGTTGCTCTGATCGCCGCCGCCCGCGGCGAGGGCGCTCCACGACCCACCCGCCGCGGTAGGACTGAAGGCCCACAGGTCGTTCGTCAGCGTCGAGCGGATGTTGTCGTCGGTCTGACCGCCGAAGACGAGCAGCTGATTGTGCGTCGCGTCCCACGTCACGGCGGCGTGGGCGCGCGCGCTCGGGGCCGTCGCGCCCGCGACCCCGCCGGCCGAGAGGTTCGTCCAGGCGTTGGTGGCCGGCGTGTAGGCCCACACGTCGCCGTAGAACCCCGCGTAGGGGCCCGCGCCATGCATGCCGCCGAAGACGAGGAAGGCGCCGAGACTCGGATCCCAGGCCGCGCCCGCGCCGTAGCGTCCGGGGGGCGGCGCGTTGACCGGCGTGATCGTGGTCCAGGACCCCGTAATCGTGCTGTAGGCCGAGATGTCGTTGTAGGCTTGCGACGTCTTATAGTCGGTTCCGCCGAACACGAAGAGCTTGTGGTCGGCGTTGTCCCAGGCCGCTGCGTAGTCCTGGCGCGGCGCGGGCGCGGGTCCGGTACAGAGCGGGACGGGCGTGGTGGTGGCCGTCGCGGCGGGCGATGGCGATGGCGATGGCGATGGCGACACGGTCGCGGTGGGGATGAGTGGGGCGACCGTCGTGGCCGGCGTCCCCGTCTGCACGGCGGCGGTCGGCGACGGTGAGGGCGACGGTGAGGGCGACGGTGAGGGCGACGGTGAGGGCGACGCCGTGGTGGTGGGCGTCAGGGTCGCGGACGGGGCCGCCGTGACCGGCGCCCCGCACAGCGGCAGAGTCGACGTGAGTGGGATCCACTGCCACGTCGCGTCGAGCGGGCTCGCCGGGTAGGCCGTGGGGACAGGGAAGGCCGTGGCTGCGGGGATCGACGTGACGGTCGGCGAGGCGGTCGGCGTCAGGGTCGGCGAGGCGGTCGGCGACGCGGTGGCGATCGGCGTGGGCGTGGCCGGGGGCGGCGGAGGCTGGCCAGGGGTGTAGCCCGGCGAGAGCAGCGGGGTGAGCGTCGTGGCGCTCCGCCCGATCTCGACGCGCACGCGCAACGACGTCGGTGCGACCCGGCCGTCGAGGCGGACCGTGGCGTAGCCGAAGCCCGCGCCGTTGGTGGTGAGGCTCCCGCTCGTCGGGTTGGCTCCGCGCGTCACGACGAGGCGCGCCCGCGTGAACGGCGCGCCGTGCAGCGCCAGCGTGACGCGGTCGTATACCTGCGGGGTCAGCGTCAGGGCCGGGTCGAACCGCGGCACGGCCGGGGCGTGGAACTCGGCGAGGCGCAGCGGCCGCCCGGACGCGGGATAGGCCAGGACGACCGACGGGGCGCGCCGGTCGAAGCCGATCGCGCGGAGCGGTCCCGCGGCGGCCAGGCGTTTATCGCTAAAGAGGGACCAGGTCAAGCCGCCGTCGCGGCTGTGGTAGAAGCCCCGGTCGGTCAGCGCGTAGACGAGTTGTGGGTTGAACGGGTTGATGGAGAGCGCGAGACCGCGCGTGGCATGCACGGCGCGCACGGGGACCCATACCCCGCCGTGGACCGTGCTGCGATAGAGCGCGGTCCCGACGACGGCGAAAACGATCGCGCCGTGCGCGGGGTTGACGAACAGCGTGGTATGGCCCCCGCCTCCGCTCGCGCCGCTCGTGGGCAGACCGTTCATGGCCGGCTGCCAGGAGTGGCCGCCGTCGAGCGACCGGTACAATCCCGCTCGCGGCGAGCCGCGCCCGGCGGGGGCGCGCGCGGGGATCGCCGCGTCGGTATAGAACAGGGTGGGGTTCGTCGGATCGGAGACGAGGTCGCGCAGGGCATAGGCGCGGGGGGTGCGGGCCCGCGCGTCCTGCGCGTACGGCAGGCCGGCCGCGAGCGGATCGGGCTGGGTCACGCGGCCCCGGCCGTCGGGGCGCAGCGCGTAGAGGCCGCCCGTGGCCGCGCCGCAACCGTAGTCGCGGCGCGCGCGGGCCGCGCGTCCGGGGTCGCCGGCCGTGGACAGGAAGAGCGCGCCGGGCCAGATGCCCGCGACCGCCAGAGCGTCGACCGCCCGGTAGCGCTGGGGCTGGCAACCGACCGTGCGCGCGTTGCGCGGCGCGACGGGGTTGAGGATCGCGGTCCAATGCCGTCCATCGTCGAGCGATCGCTGCAGCAGGGTTCCGACCAGGCGGTAGGCCAGGCGGCGGTTCGCCGCGTCGGTCGCCGTCATGCTCGGTCTCGTCGCCGGCCGGCGCGGCGCGGCGCCGCTCCCGCGCGTGCGAGGGCGCGGCGCGGCCCGCGTTCCCGCGGCCTGACCCGCCTGCCCGGCGTGAGTCGCCTGGGTCCCTTGCGCCGCGCTCTGGCGCGCCGGGACGAGCAGGGTCAGGGCAAGGAGTGTCGTGAGGAGGGCGACGCGGCGCGGACAGCGGATTGAGGGCATGGAGGAGGGCACGTTGGGCACAGTGGAACTCACTCCGGACGAGTCGTGGTGAAGGGGGAACGTGTGCAGCCTATCAAAACGGAGGCCCGGCGTCAATGCGCGCCCTCGACGCGACGCATCGATGCGTCGCGTCGACGCCCTAACGCGCCATGCGTCGCGCGACGCCCTAGCGCGCCATCAACTCCCGGCAACGGCGCGCGCCGTCGTTGACGGGGGTGCCGTGGCCGGGCAGGAGCAGGTCGACGTCGAGCGTACCCATGCGGGCGATCGAGCCGCGGGCCAGCGTCTCGTCCCAGGTGAGCGGTCGCGGGGCCGGCCGCAGCGCGCGTCCCCCCACCACTGTGTCGCCCGAGAAGAGCGCGTCGCCGTAGCGGAAACCCACGTGACCGGGGGTGTGTCCGGGCAGGTGCAGGACGATGAGGGGGGCGAGGTCATCGCCCTCGCGCAGGAGTCGGTCGATGCGGGGTGGGATGACGTTCCGTCCCCATGTAGCCGCGATAGCGCGTCGCGCGAACGGCCCCGGCGCCGGCCGCGCCCCCGTGATGAACGGCGCGTCATCCGCGTGGGCGCAGATCTCGGCGCCCGAGACTAATTGCAGCGCCCGCGCGTTGCCGACGTGGTCGACATCGCAGTGGGTCAAGACGATGCGCTCGATGGCGGCCGCTCGTACCCCCGCCCGGTCTAGCGCCTGCACGAGGCGCGCCAACGCGCCGGGCGGTCCCGTATCGACGAGGGTTAGGGGGGGACCCGCCACGAGATAGACGTTGCTCACGCGCGACGCGTCGAGGCTATGGATCCCGGACCACAGTTCCATGGCGTAATGAGGCTCCTCCGCTGCCAGCGTGTCAAGCGTGTCAAGCGTGTCAAGCGTATCGAGGACGTTAGAACGTCGATCGGTGTACACGGACGTAGATCAAGTATAACGGGGCGGCGTCTCACCCTGTTCATAAAGTTCGAAGTTCGCCGCGTATTGACACGGCTCTATAGTTCGATTACTATAGAACAATGCGGATGAATAGAGATTGATAGAACGGCGCGTGAGGTGTGTATAGGCGTGTACAGGGTGGATGTCGATGCCAGCCCCGCCTACGAGCTTATCGTCAGCCTGTGGGCGTACACCTCCCGCAAGGAGCGCAAGACGCTGGACCTGGGGGCGGGGTGGACCGCGCGGGTAAGAGCGGGGTTGAGCGACGGGCTCCGCGCGCGGCTCGACAGGGGCGAGAGGGGCGAGGAGCACTCCAAGACAGGGCTCCCCGTCCTTCTCGTGTGGCAGTGCCCGCGTAAAGAAACGGTCGACGGCTTCCTGGAGTGGCTGGGCCGCCTCGCGCCGGGCGAGTTGTACGAGCGGCTCTCACCCTATCTGCGCGACGACGACCTCGCGCGGCTGCGGGACCTGGGCGGCTGGCGCGATGACTACCTGGCGCTGCTGACGGCCTGGAACGAGCAGTACTTCCGCGCTGTCGATCCCGCGATCCCGCGCGGCTTGGCGTCCGACGCCGCGGCCAAAAGCGCCGGGATCGGGATGACCTCGCCGCGGGACCTCGTGGAGGCGGCGACATCGGGAGTGCTCCTGGAGCCCGCCCCCGGCCTCGACGCCGTGCTGCTCGTCCCGCAGTACCACTACAGGCCGTGGAACCTCACCGAGGAGCACCGCGGGCTGCGGATCATCCTCTACCCGGCCGACGCGGTGGCGCCGGGGGAACCCGGCGATCCACCTCTTGCCCTGCTGCGTCTGACCCGCGCCCTCGCCGACGAGAACCGTCTGCGCATCCTGCGTTTCCTCGCCCCGGCGCCGCGCGGTTTCACCGAGATCGTCGCGATGACGGGCCTGGCCAAGAGCACCGTGCATTACCACATGGTCTCCTTGCGGGCGGCCGGCCTGGTGCGGGTCCACGACGCGGCCGACGGCACGAGGAGTTACAGTCTGCGCGTCGACGCGCTCGACACGTTGCGCGGCCGCCTGGGGGCGTTCCTGGAGGGGTCGTAGCCGGACGCGATCGACAGTATCTGGGAGGGAGGCGGCAGTGTCGAAGAACGTTGTACAGGCGCAACAAGCGCAACAGGCGCCCGACCCGGCGCGGCCTTTGCGTCCGTTGTGGCGCAACCGCGACTACATGCTGTTGTGGAGCGGCCAACTCGTCTCCACCCTCGGGACGGGGGTTTCGCAGCTGGCCTATCCGCTGCTGGCGCTGGCCCTCACGCGCTCCCCCGCCCAGGCCGGGTTCCTGGCCGCGGCGCAGGCCCTGCCCTACCTCATCTTCAGCCTGCCGGGGGGCGCGCTGATCGATCGCTGGAACCGCAAACGGGTCATGATCCTGTGCGACGCGGGCCGCGCGCTCGCGCTCCTGAGCGTTCCTCTCGCCGCCGCCACGGGGCATCTCACGATGGTCCAACTCTATATCACCGCGTTGGTCAACGGCACGTTGTTCGTGTTTTTCAACCTCGCCGAGGTGGCGTGCCTGCCGCGCGTCGTCCCCACGGAGCAACTGACCAACGCGACGGCGCAGAACGAAGGCGGCCAGATCACGATGGGGCTGCTCGCCCCGCCGCTCGGCGGTCTTCTCTTTACGCTCGGCCGCACCGTCCCCTTCCTCCTCGACGCCGTGTCGTACACCGCCTCGGTCGTCTCGCTGTTTTTCATCAAAACACAGTTTCAGGGCACGCGGACGGCCGCGCCGCGCGCGCTGCGCGTCGAGATCGGGGAGGGACTCGCCTGGCTGTGGCGTCAGCCGCTGATCCGCTACATGGCGTTCCTGACGGGTGGTCTGAACTTTGGCAACGCGGCGATCGACCTCATCGTGATCGTGCTGGCCCGCGGACAGGGCGTCCCGCCGGCCGCGATCGGGCTGATCTTCTCCATCGCCAGCGTTGGGGGCATCCTGGGCTCGATCCTGGCGCCCCGCTTGCAGCGCCGGTACCGCTTCGGGCAGGTCATCATCGTTACGACCTGGATCACCGCGCTGCTGTGGCCGTTCCTGGCCGTCGCGCCGAACCCATTGCTGCTGGGGGTCGTCCTGGCCGGGCAGTTCGTCGTCGGTCCGATCTACAACGCCGTGCAGTTCTCCTACCGCCTCACGATCATCCCCGATGAGTTGCAGGGGCGCGTCAACAGCGTGTTCCGCCTACTTGCCTTTGGGTTCCAGCCGCTCGGTGCGGCGGTCGCGGGGGTGCTGATCCAGCGCGTCGGCGGCGTCTCCACCGTTCTCTTCTTCGCGCTCGTCAACGTGGCGCTGGCCGTGCTCACAACCGCGAACGCGCACGTCCGCAACGCCCGCCCCGTCGCCGAGGCGCGGCCAGCGTAAGGGCGTCGGGGGTGTAAGAGGGTAACAAACCTTTCCGCTCGCGCAACTACAGAGGGAAAGGGGGAGACGTTGCGGCAGGACACGACGGACCCGGACGATAGCGACGCCGCGCTGGTGCGGGCGGCCAGAGACGGCGACGCGGACGCGCTGCCCCTGTTGCTGGCGCGTCACCGGCCGGTGCTCCTCGCGCTGTGCCGGCGGTCGCTCGGCGACGACGCGCTGGCCGAGGACGCCGCGCAGGAGGCGAGCCTCCAGGCGTTGCTCCACCTCGATCGCCTGCGCCAGGACGAGCGCTTTGGTCCCTGGCTGGCGGGGATCGGGCTCAACGTCGCGCGTATGTGGCTGCGCGCCCGCGCCCGCGATCGCTGGTCCTGGGACGCGCTCGACAACGCCTCTGGGGAACACGTGTGCGGCGAGTCGGGGGACAGAGATGGAGCCCTCCGTACCCTGCGTGCCCTCCGCCTCGTGGCCGATAGCCGCGGGCACGACGACCCGGAGGCGCGCGCCGCGGCGTCCGACCTATCCGCGTCCGTCCGCGCGGCCGTTGCCGCCTTACCCCGCGGGCAGCGTGCGGCGGTACGTCTGTTCTACCTGTCCGGGCTCTCGTACAAGGAAACGGCTGCTGTACTCAAGATCGAGGAAGGGGCGGTCAGGACGCGGCTGCACAAGGCGCGCGGCGTGTTGCGCGGGCGCCTGCGTGCTCTGGGAGAAGAGGAGGATTTGATCGTGTATGACCGACAGACGCCGGAAGAGACGACCGTAACGCCGGACGGGGAGCGGGAGACAAGCCATACCTGCTCGTTCTGCGGCAAAAAGAACGAGGAGGTTTATCGCATGATCGGCGGCCCGCCGCCGCTGCGCGCCATTATCTGCGACGAGTGCGTCGCCGTGTGCAACAGGATCTTTGCCGAGGAAGAGGCGAAGGCGGCTCAATGACACGGATGGCCGACGCCGCACACGATGCCACGCGCATGGCGTCGCCTCGCCCCGTGTGGCGCAACGCGGATTTTCTACTCCTTTGGAGCGGCCAGGCCGTCTCGACGCTGGGCAGCAGCGCCTCGCGATTGGCCCTGCCGCTGCTCGTGCTGACCCTCACCGATTCTCTCGCGCAAGCGGGCCTGCTCGCCGCTCTGCAATCGTTGCCGTACCTGATCTTCAGCCTGCCCGCCGGCGCCCTCATCGACCGCTGGGACCGCAAGCGGGTCATGATCCGTTGCGACGTGGCCCGTTGTCTGGCCTATGGCTCGGTCCCCCTGGCCTATGCGACAGCGCATCTCTCCATGGCGCAGCTCTATGCGGTCGCCCTGACGGGGGGGACGGCCTACGTTTTCTTCAACATCGCGGAGGTGGCGGCGCTGCCCCGCGTGGTATCGGAGGAGCGTCTGTCGCAGGCAACCTCGCTCAACGAGAGCGCGATGTCGGCGAGCAGCCTGATCGGTCCGGGGTTAGCTGGGCTCATTATCAGCCTCGGACGCGCCACCGCGTCCGGCGCGGCGGCCGTCTACCTCGTAGACAGCCTCTCGTATCTCATCTCTACCCTCTCCCTCAGGTTCATCCGCACGCCGTTCCAGGCCGAGCGGGCGCCGGTGCCGGTCGCTGCTCGGTCGCTATGCGCGGAGATCGCCGAGGGCGTGCGCTTCCTGCGGTCGCGGCGCCCCCTGCGCGCCTTGGCCCTGTTGACGATGGGCATGAACCTGTTCTTCGGCCCGCTGCCCCTCGCCGTTATCGTCTTGGCGCGGACCAGCCTCCACGCCGACGCGCGTGCCCTCGGGCTGATTTTCAGCGCCGGCAGCGCTGGCGGCCTGCTTGGCTCCCTCCTCGCGCCATGGGTCAAGGCGCGGCTACGCGTCGGTCACGCCATCATCGGTGTGGTCGCGGGCATCGCCTTGGCGACGCCGCTGGTTGCGGCGACGGGCTCCGTGCCCCTGCTGTTCGCGGGCTATGCCCTCATCGGCGTTATGATCCCGATCTACAACGTCGTGTCCATCTCCTACCGCCTCATCCTCGTCCCGGACGTGCTCCAGGGCCGCGTCAACAGCGTCTTTCGCCTGCTGGCGCTCGGCAGTGTCCCGTTGGGCGCCGCCGCAGGCGGGTTCTTCTTGGAGAGGATCGGACCGCGCGTCGAATTATGGCTAATTGCCGCGGGCTTCGCCCTCTGCGCCGTTGCTGTCACATTCACCCCGGTACGACGCGTATAGGGGAGGATGCCGATTATCATGCTCTTGGGCGTAGCGCTTGACGAGGGCGCTGGTATCGAGGTAGTAGGACGGCACGCGCTAGCGTCGCTCCTCGATAATGTGCTCCGAGACCGGGCGACCGGTGAAGGGTACGGGTTCGAACGTTGCGTCGTCTAGCGCCTCCTTGACGGGTATGTTTGCGAACAGGCCCGCGGCGCGCAGTTCCTCGTCGACGGCTACGCTGTCGTCCGACGCGTCCGTGAGGTTCGGCCGCACCTCGACGGGGATGCCGTCGGGGAGGTGAAGATCGTCGGGCAGGATGATCTTGTTGTCCCGCGTTACGCCGTAATACACCGTCATACGCTCGTCCCCTTGCTACTTGTCGCTACGACGTGCGACGCGCGACGACGCGCTCACCTACAGGACAGCGCGTCTGGCTGCTCCTCTAAGCGTCGCGTCTGGCTGCTCCTCTAAGCGTAGTGTAGCAAAGCGATGGGCGCCCCGGCCCTTACATCATGCGCCTACGCCGCTTAACGATGGCGCGTGGGACAATACGGTCATGACAGGCATGATACGGCTACGCGACTACGACGAGGCCCTGGCCTATCTGGATCGCCTGGTGGCGACGCCGGTGCGTGTCGAGCCGGGGGTGGGGCTGGAGCGCACGCGCCGGCTGCTCGCCGCGGTCGGGGACCCGCACGCGCGCTTCGCCGCAGTCCATGTGACGGGCAGCTCGGGGAAAGGGTCGACGGCGACCGCGACGGCCGCGATCCTGCGCGCGTCCGGCCGTCGCGTCGGGCTCTTCACCTCGCCCGATCTCGTCGATAAGACCGAGCGGATCGTCGTCGACGGCGCGCCGATCCCGCGCGACGATTGGACGCGCCTGCTCACGATCCTGATCCCGCACATCGAGGCCATGGCCGCGGGCGACGCGCCCGATGCGGATAACGCGGGCGACGCGCCCGGTGCGGATAACGCGGGCGACGCGCCCGGTGCGGCCGGCGATACGCCCGGTGCGGCCGGCGATACGCCCGGTGCGGCCGGCCGGCCCGCGTTCATGGAGGTGCTGTGGGCGCTGGCCGCGCTGTATTTCGCGGAGCGCGGCGTCGAGGTCGCCGTCGTCGAGGCCGGGATGGGCGCCCGTTACGATCCGACGATCATCAACGACGCGCGCGTCGGCGTCATCACCAACGTAACGCTCGAGCACACGCGCCGTCTGGGGCCCACCGTCGCCGCGATCGCCGCGCACAAGGCGGGGGTCGCCAAGCCGGGCGGGATCGTCGTCACGGCCTCCCGTGACCCCGCGGCGCTCGACGTCATCGCGGCCGAGTGCGCGCGACAGGGCGCGACGCTGTGGCGCGCGCTGCCGTGGGAGGATGCGTCGACGGCGGATCCCGACAGTGGCCGGACCGTGCGGTATAAGGGCGTGCGCGGCGACGGCGGCGCGGCGACCCTGGACGTCTCGACCCCCGTCCGTTCCCACGAGGCGCTCCCCCTCGCGCTCCTCGGGCGGCACCAGTACGCCAACGCCGCCTGCGCCGTCGCGGCGGTCGACGCGCTGGGCGTCGTGGGCGTGGCGGACGTGGACGAGGCGGACGTGCGGCGCGCCCTGGCGCGGCTAAGCGTGCCCGGCCGCCTCGAATGGGTCGCGTCGCCGCCGGGCGATCGGCGCGCGGGGCGATCGACGCCCCCGCCGCCGACGCTGCTGGACGGCGCGCACAACCCCGACGCCGCGCGTGCCCTGGCCGACGCCCTGCGCGATCTTATGCCGCGACCGGAGACCGTGGGCGGGGCTGAAGATCAGGGCGGACGCGTCGTGTACCTGCTGGGGATCCTGGGCGACAAAGACGCGGCCTCGATGGTGGCGGCGCTGGCCCCGCTCGCCGCGGCCGTCGTCGTGACCGAGCCGCCGTGGCCGGGCCGCATGGGCGCCGGTCCCGACGTCGTCCGCCTGGCGCGCGGCTACCTCGACGACGTGGCCTTCGTCCCCGACCCCGCCGCGGCTCTCGCCCAGGCCCGCGCGCGCGCCCTCGCCCTCGGTCTCCCCCTCGTCGTCACCGGCTCGCTCATCCTGGTAGGGGCGATAAAGAGCGTCATGGACGCATAGCTACTCGTCTTCCGCCGCTGGTTCGAGTTGGGCGAGGTCGCGGTCGAGTTCCGCTTCGAGTTCGCGCTCGGCCGTGCCCGAGAGGAGCCCGCGCGCGTAGGAGGCGTGGATGGCGTCGCGCTGGACGCGCAGCAGCCGGCGCAAGGCCTGGATCTCCTCCTCCCGCTCCAGGGTGTCGCGGCTGTCACGGCGCAACATCTCGGCGACCCGTTGGCTCAACTCCCGGCGGCGTTCGCCGTACTCCTCCTCCAGCTTCGACGCCAGCCCATCGTCCAATCCGTGGGCCTGGCGCAGCGCGGCAAGTTCGCGGACGGCGGCGTCGACGGCGCGCAGTCGTCCCCGTGCGATCTCGAGCTCGTGACGCGACGCTTCCTCGGAGACGAGTCCCAGCCTCTCCATGACGAGGCGGATGGTCAGCCCCTGCGCCAGGAGCGTGAAGAGCGTCACGCCGAAGGTGAGCGCCAGGATCAGGCCACGCTGCGGGACGTAGTCCGGCAGACTGAGCCCCGCGGCGAGTGCGACGGCCCCGCGCAGCCCCGCCCACGTCAGCACCGTGCGCCAGCCGCGCGGCCAGGGGTGGCCGGCGCGCTTGAGAGCCAACGAGACGGCGAGGGCGATGATGGCGCGCGAGACGATGACCGCGACGATGGCGACGGCGAGCGGCCACAGGAGCCCCGGTCCGAGCGCGCCGCCGAGGGTGTGGATCGTCGTCTGGCCGACCGGGCGCAGCTCCAGCCCGACCAGGAGGAAAAGGAGCGAGTTGGCCAGGAAGTCGAGGAACTCCCAGGTCGCGCCGGCCTGCAGGCGGGTCGTCGGCGACATGACGCGTGTCCCGCGCGCGCCCAGCATCAGCCCAGCCGTCACCGTTTCCAGCGCCCCAGAGAGAGCGAACCGGGTCGCCAGCAGGTAGCCGCCATAGGCGAGGATCAGCGTGATGGTCGTCTCCAGCAGCGCGTCGTCGATGCGGTGGAGCACCGTGCCGGCCACGATCCCGACGGCCGCCCCGAGCGCCAGCGACCCCGCCACCTGGACCACGAACCCCTCGGCTGTCGCCGCCGCGTCGAACGAGCCGGCGGAGATGACGCCCAGCACGGTCGTGAAAATGACCAGAGCTGTCCCGTCATTGAACAGGCTCTCGGCGTTGACGATCGTGGCCAGCCGGCGCGGCGCGCCGATCGCGCCGAAAATCGCCAGCACGGCCACGGGATCGGTCGCCGAAACGATGGCCCCGAAGAGCAGCGCCGGGCCCCAGGCGAGGCCTACCGCGAGGTGGAGCGCCGCCCCCACGAGCGCGGCCGTGACGATGACGCCGGGGACGGCCAGGAGCGCGACGGGGGTGAGGTTCGCGCGCAGGTCGGAGATATCGAGGTTGTAGGCGCCGTGGAAGAGCAACACCGGGAGAAAGATCGTGAGGATGGCGCCGGGCGACAGCGCGATGGACGGCGTCTGCGGCGCGACGGCGAGCGCCAGTCCGGTCAGCACGAGCGCGACGGTGTATGGGACATGCACGAAACGCACGGCCGCGGCGACGATGGTCACGGCCACCATGAGCCCGATGATGATGGCGACGCCCGACTCCGATGTCGTGGCGGTCGCGGCGCCGACGCTTGGTGCGAATTCTGTCATCTCAGCCCGTCATGATCGTCATGAATCGTGCCCAATGCTTCGTCAGCGGGATGTCCCCACGGGGACCGTCCCTACAAGGGTAGGTTTTTTGTGTGGCGGGGTGAGCAGCAACGCTGCTCA
>JAABUO010007658.1_pt1 | contig 12308 bp, 15 predicted proteins | sample 5559291 | NCBI WGS metagenome assembly JAABUO01 (sample SAMN10711878, study PRJNA513372) | rock metagenome | isolation source: Antarctica rocks | place: Antarctica: Victoria Land, Finger Mt sud
ACCGAACGAACCTGGTTTGAGCCCGAACAACGGCCTAGAAAACGTGTCCCTAAGCGATCAGTCCATGGCAAGCAATCCCCGCAAGGGGCAAGCAAAATGTCCTGGCGCCAAGACGACCAGCCATGAGTGGACGAATATTTGCTTGTGCCTGAGTGGGATCTTCGCTCAAGCTCCCACACACATTCTGAGGGCTTCCTATTCTGCTGATATAGGTACAAACACTGACACAACCTCCAATCTCAGCTCTACGTGCGTTGTGCTTGAGCTCGTCGCCGGCCGTCTGGACTGTCAGCCTCGGCCTAACAATCAACAGCAGACGCTACAATTGTTCCTCAGCAGCTTTCGACGTCAGCAGTTTTACTTGACTGTAAACATAGCCTCCGAGATGCATTTCAATGCATTTCAGTGCATTGCGCAGCCCAACACAGCCTTGCATGACTGCATGCTGTATCTGACATGTGCCCTATAATCCAAGCATTTCACCGGGCTCTGCAAATCAGTGTATCCTTGGGGACGTGTATCTGAGATCTAATCTATCAAGGGAACACAAGTCACCAAACACTTCAATTATTGGCTTCCACAGACGTCAGGAATGCACAAACAGCCCAGCGAGGTCGATAGGCAGACGACATCAAGGGAAGTCCATCATTGTGGGTTTTTGGCCCCAGACAAAACAAACAATTGATACACAAATAAGCTGGACTGTCGAACCAGCCAATTGGCAACGCTGGTGCACTAGTTGACTCGGCAATTGATGTCACCAGCCGTTTCATCCTCTTCATCTGCATCACTCTGACGGCTGGCTAAGCCTCTTTGCAGTAGGCTCAGCAGCTGAGGATTGTCATGCAGAGCCTGCAACCAATCATCCACCTACTCATTACATGCATCGTACCATCCTCAAGAAAACTTCAGACCAAAGCAATGCATCTGCTGCCGGTTGTGCACAGCACAGGATAATGGTGATTGCAAAATGTGCTCAAAACATTTTGATGCTGGCATCAACATTGCAGGGGTGAAAATCAGGTCTACATCTGCGGTTGTGAACAATTGCATTTCAGGGCGTAAGTATGAAACGTATGCAGACCTGAAAGACTCTTGGGCTAATGCTGCGCAAGACTTGAGGCCCTGACATGATGCGCTCCTGGTTTCTGCGGATCCTGACAGCACAGTCAACAGCATCCATTGGTGAGACAGGCCCCTCAGGAGACCACAGCTTGATGGTGTGCTCAATCCCACTGGTTGCCAAAACCGGCAATGTTGGATGGCACTGCAGGCATCATTTCCATGTTAGAAGTAGTGATGCACATCTTGGATCAAGTCTAAGTGTAATGGTGTCAATGACTGTGCAAGGCGCAAAGCTGTATGACACACCCTGTGGTCCTTGCCTACCTGTCTCAATCAGCACAACTGCAAGAAGTATGCCCTACCAGACTGCAAATCTAACTTTCCACATTGAACAGAGTGTAGGTACCATGCTAGCAGGACCAGTGTCATCGATCATTTTTGCACAGCTGAACCATGTGGCCAGCTGACAAGGGCAGCATAAGCTCAGCCAGGCCAGTACAGCAGACTTGGAAGCAAGACGCACCAAAGCTCACCTGGACGCAATTAGCGACGTCTTCATCAGCCTGCAGGATGTTGACTACCTGGCCCGTGACTGCATCGTAGATGAAGACACTGCCATCATCACTGCCAGCAGCTACCAAGTCATCATGACTGCCCATGAAGATGGCTTCCTTGATATCTGTCTGAACATTTGCATGACCTGCACATAGCATGCATAACTATGTGGGAAGCAGAGTGGAACATGGCAGGTGGGAGCATGTACCACCACTGTCAGGGCTGTCCACAAGAATGACCTTATTGAGGATGGCCCACCAACATGTCAGAATGTTTTTCATTGGGTAAAAGACGTATACTACGCCTTTCATGTGTTGTCCAGCAAAGTGCATGGCTGCAACTTCTGCCCAATGAAAGCATTGCATAATGCAGATTGCAGGTGATGATGGGTGGGTAGGTGTGTACCAACATATCTGTGTAGCATGCGGCGGGCCCCCACGCCTTGCCTCCAGGTGTTGGGCCCATTCACTAGCCCTTGCCTCTTGGCAGCCACATCCTTCCCTCCTCCATCAATCTCCTCACTGCATTGCACATTCCATCAGCCCAGGCTGCTTGCTTGTGCCATACAGCTTCGTCTTGAAATGCATACAACCACTACAATGAATGTCAAAAGCACCCTGGACAGGTGCCCACTGTTCCTTGAGCAAGCCACTAGTTCTTGTAGCTATGGTGCATGCAGGTGCAGACTGGGACAGCTGCCCCATGGCTGACATGCAGGCCACGCACAGACACAGAAGCATGTATGCAAGCAAGCATCTTGAGAAAATCTTGCACACGCACTGCACATAGGGCAGCACCCATTACTGAAAGCATCTGAAGCTCAATAGCAACTACAGTTTGTGACAGGGCTGTCCTAGCAGAGATAGTCAGTCAGCAGTACAAGGATGTGAGCAGTGAGGCACTGTACCACATCCAGCCCTCCTCTGGGAGCTCTGCCTCGCCACTTGGCGAGTCAGGCCCACCCTCTGAGCTCAGATGTGCACCAGCAGCCCAGCGCCGCCGCACAGGCTCAGCCTGATCTTGAATTTGCATATCAGCGGTGGGCAATAGTGAAGGACCTGCTGCTGCTTCAACTTCAGGTGAAGCTGACTCAGAAGCTGATACTGAAGCTGATCCAGAAGCACTATGCTGTCTAGCTCTGCTGGGCTCTTCCTCTTCTTCAGCCACAGCTTCACCAAGCTCAGCACCAGCACCAGCGCTATGATGATGTACCGCTTGTGCTCTGGATTGACTGTTTGCTGCTGCTGCACCCTCACACTCGTCTTCTTCAGACATTGCCTCATCAGGTGAATCTAGGTCTTCCAGTAGATCACAAGGATCCGCCTGAAGTACTGGGCCATTGTGGAACCTGGCAGCAGTCATGTCGTGATCTGCATGCCTGACTGCCTGATGAGGCTCACCCAAATACTCAGCACGTATATCCCCATTGCACTGCTCATCAAGGTCAGAGTCACCAGTGTGATCAACGCCAACACTGTGATCACTACCCGCATTGAGATCATTGGTTGCACCCAACATGACGGCATCATGTTGCCCCACATCTGGAACAGGGCAGGGCACTTCCGATGCCAGGTGACTGGGTGATGCTGCAGGGGGGGAGAGCTGTCTGGCAATGTTGAGAGGCGACAAGGACGGTATATTGCGCTGGCGAGTGGCTCTTTCAGGTGAAGCCATCGAGCTGGCTTCTGCCTGCTCATCCTGCATGCAAGCTCTGCTTTTGTGCATAGCTTATCCTATGAGCCATATAGTTCGCTTCTTTGTACCACTGCAAACACTGGGGGAACAGCCAAGCTCACTTGTGGCAAAGGACACTGCGCCTATTGGCATACACAGGCGGAGACTGCCACCCTGAAATGTGGCTTGCATATGACACACATGTATGCAGAGGGCTGTATCATTTGCAAGCTGCCCACCATTGCCAGAACAGCTGTCTCAGCACCGCTGTTCTCCTGACGTGATCGTGCGTTTGCTTGTGCTTCACCTCTGGCGCGCTTCTTTTGCATCAGCCTCCACTGGCGCTGCTTTGCATGCTGTGCACGCTCCTCCAGCAAAGCATACACCTCCTCCTTCAATCGGGCTGCGTCCTCACCAGCTGTGGGAAACTCAGCCTGGAAGGCCTCAATGGCTGTGTAGGCAGCCTGCAACATACATCTGCCATGGTTTGCATGACATTGGATGTCAGTTTGAGCCCTGACTGTTGTGTGTGCAACCTGCAATACCATTTGTGCCACGTGACCTAGTGTTGAACGTAAATCAATGCCCACATGCTGTACTAGCCGAGGGGACAATACTTCCTTGGGTGCTGATCCTTGTCTGCTCTACAAACCATCGGGACGCGTGATGAAACTATTGAATGATGCAATGTGCTCAAATGCAAATGTTGGCTGTGACCAAGACCATGACTGCAGTGCTGACTTGATTGGTGATCCCTTGTCTGTGCTCAAGAGCACTGTGGGACATGTGACAAAGAGTGTTGAGAGATGCAGTGTGCTGAAGTGCAAGTGGTAGCTGTGGCCAAGACCGTGACCAGCAGCTTGCCTGCATCTGGTTGAGGGCCTTGAGGGCTTGTATTTGGCGGTAGTGTGCCTTGGCCAAGCTGGGCTCTAGCTTCAGAGCTATCTCACAATCTTTCAGCGCCCACATGGCATCCCCAACCCAGTCCCTGGAAATCAAAGCTGCAGCCCTGCAAACACAAGCACAGAATATGAGCATGATGCGGTCTTCATTTGTGTAAAACAACAATGACTCAGTTGATTGTTGCACCTGGTACCAAAAAATGCACCATGTGTGAGCAGGCTCAGAATGGTTGTCACAGAACAAGCTAATCCTGTAACAACACAACTGTTCTGTGCCTGAAAGGAACAAGAGCATGGCTACCTGTTGGTGTGCAGCATGGGGGAGGTGGGGTTGAGGTGCAGGGCCTGGCTGTAGAACCCCACCGCCTGTGGTAAATCCTTTGAGAAGAAGGCATGGTTTCCCATTGTCTTGAAGCCCTCTGCCTTCAATAGTGCCTCCTGACTGGCAGCTCTGCAATGGAAATAAATTCCCAGCGTTGGTTGCAGACTGCAATGCTGCCTCTGCCATGCAGTTTAGGACGAGTAATGCATGTTGCATTGTGCATATTGCATATTTTTCTTATTTGTACGCTATCAGTGCTGCTGCCATGACACACAAATGCAAAGGGATATTGACCCAATGCAAGCAGCCTATGAATGCATGCACGTCATTCATCATGATATGCAGCATGCAACCTACAGACTCATCTCACAGCAGGCTGAGGTGTTGCAGCACTTGCCTGATGGAAGATGTTGACGGCATGCAATCATCTGTGGGAGCATCTCTGTCGGAAGCTGATGCATCTGAGGCCATGCCCGGCTCTGCGCCACTGCTGTCAGGAGTGGTGCCATATGCCGTGGCGCAGGACCCAGTGCCACTAACATCAAAGGCATAGGCCTGATCGCAATGATATGTTGCCACCAACTGCACAGCAACGCAGGAAAACATTAACAATATATAGCTTGACAGGTAACCAGCAAACCACCATGCGCTGATGTGTGGGGTCGTTAACAATGCTGCAACAGGCAGCCTTGCCAATGTTCTGCATAGCAGCTGCTGCCAGCTTTGGTTGCAGCTGCCACACGCTTTGCACAAGTTTGGCGCTACCCTGGCATGCACAGAGCAGCAAGCAGCAAGGCTCTGGCCAATCTTCAGCTGCAACTGGCTTTTCACCACACAACCCAACAGGACTCTGACCACGTGTCAACAGCAACAGACAATATAGTGGTACCATTGGCTGACATGGAATGTGCGAGTACCTTGTCCCCCCTGTTGCCAAAGCTAACACATGTGGTGTGGGCCCGACCAGCACGCTTGTTAGAGTTGATGAGACAGGTATGGGGCGGAGCCATCTGCAGCACAGGCTCAGCCCTGACACGCTCTTCTTTGGGACTACCTGCACACATCCAGCCTCGCTGATAACGCCATCACAATGGATTACGCAGATGTGCTGTTGGTGGCAATGTGCTGCAGCACACAGCGTATATGTATGATCATGAACGCGTTGACTCTGCAACTAGCACCATTTGCTCTGTCCTACAGCAGTTGTCCTGTGTGAGCAACCTGACTATGTAGTTGCAGCTGTAACAAGCACAGGTGCTGCACCTTGCATGATGTGGTCCCTAATGCAGCGGCCAGCCTGACTGCATACCTTGATCACGCAATCAATGAGAGCTCATTGTCAAAGTCACAAATATCGAGCAAAGATGACAGGCTTTGGCATACGTGCCGTGGCCTGGCTTTTGTTGTCATCAAGCAGGCCATGCACAGGCTCGCAGTCATTCACCTGTGCTGAGCATGCGCCGATCATACACTCGGACATACACATCTCCTGCTGCAATTGCCAGCTGGTGAACATGTGCCTGCATGCAAACATGTCGATACTGTCTCAGATGACTGTTGACCAAAGCACAGGTCAATGTGACACAGCTGTCACACCGCATGGCCCTCTGAAGAGTTGGTACAGCAAGACGCAAGGTTTGTCAGGCCTCAGTTCTCTGTTGACATAGAGACTCCCAGTGCAACAAACAGCACAAAGGTTGATGGTGGCAAACAGAGATCAGGCACACCTGGTTCAGGCTGATGCCTTTGAGCTCAATGCTGCGATTGGCAGAGCCTGCACCAACTGCCTTCACAGAAAGTAGACAGTTGGCGCTTTCCCAGGACTTCTGGCGGTTGTTGGACAAGCGTGTGTCATACTGCCTCACTGTGCCATCCTCTGCAGCAGACCAGAAGAGGTGGGGGTTGTTGGGCTCCACCTCCACCCCCTACAATAATCCAGGTAGTGTTCCTCTCTTGCCTCTTGCATTGCATCTGCTGCTGCTAACAAAGCTTGGAGAATGCATGCAGTCTGGTGCATCGCAAGCCATGCAGAGTAGTGCTATATTGCTCACGGTCAGCAGGACTGTAAAATTGCATGTCCATTGGGCCCCGTTGCTGTACAGACAGCGGCACCACCAGGTTGTAGAGGCGTGCTGGCTTTGAGTGCCAATACAGGCATTGAATTGTGAGCAGTGCACCTGCTGCTATTTGCCATCATGGTGTGATGCAGGGACAGATACAGCTGTCAGATAGAAGGAGTTCAAGGTGTCTTTGACACACCTTGACTCTTGCATGATGGCAGCCATACAGTGTGCTCTCGAATGCAACTGGAGTAGGTGTTCCAGTGGTTCTTCTTGACAGCTTTGTAGGGAGTCTGTCTATGTGGTGCAGCATGACTGTGTTGTCCATTGCACCAGTGATGATCTGGCTGTTACTGGTGCAGGGCATGAATTTGACACCAAAGATATTTGCTGCATGCTCTGTCTGTAATGCCAGAGGGCTTTTGTCTGTGTCTGGATATGACCAGAGTAACACCTGTCAAGGATGGGCACAGTTGTCAGGTACCACAGCAGAGCCAAATCGTCAGAATGCCTGTAAGCACGCTCAGTCAGGTAGAGGTGGACTGCTACCTGTCTGTCATCAGAGCCACTAGCGAGCAGACTTCCGTCCTCACTCCATGCCAATCTATTGACACAGCCTTCATGGCCGTTGAGTTTTTGGACATTGCTCAGCTTCTCCGCCCACGATGGCGTAAAGCGCAGCGCTTGACGCTGCAGTACCCACTTCAGAATACAACACTCGGCGAAGGTTCCCAACGTGCAACCGGATGACACGCAGGCATACCTGAGTGCTAGTTTGACGATTAAAATGCAAGTTTACAAAGTTTGCGGGCTTTGTGTCGTCCGACATCGTCCTCTGCAATAACAGTTGAACTACACGAGACTTTGCTTTTGCAAGATCGACAACTCAGCAGACTCTCAAACTTCTGACGTTGTGCACGGCATTTGTCTATCGAACACACGTCATGTCGACAATATTTAGCATGCTTGCACCGCGTCACGAAAAGCCGCGTGTCCGCAATAGTGTCGAAGGAGTCAACATGTTTCGGAGCTACCGGTCAACGCCCTCGTTATGCCTTGTTCGTCTTCGAACAAGCTTCTTTGGGCGCAACTCAAGCAGGCAATTTGACCAATCTACATCGCGTCAACGGGTGTAAACCTCTTTCTCTCTCTTTCGCCTGTGCACGAAAAATATGGCAAGCTGCATGCTGTACAAATGGCACTCTGGCTGGGGCCTTCCTTCGGTGTCGCCAGCATGCATCCAAGTAGAGGTGATGTTCGTTGTTGCATCTTAGCCTCTTCGAACCTCTTGTAGACACTCATCTGACATTTTGGAACAACTCCAGCAGGCCTATTTGCGATTTGCTGCAGCCGACTTCGCGGTTGAGAGCTGTGACTACACCCACACTTCTCCAACAGGTTTGACTTTGCAGTCATATGGGTTGTCTTCTTGCCAAAGTCTTGACTAGCACCTGTGGTTGCATCCTTTTAGTGATCCAGTTGTTCAGCAATGCCAGTGATCAGAAGGTGCCCTGCCTCATGATGATAATGTCAGACTTGGTCTACAGTTGCAATAGCTGATCACTGATAAGGTCAATTTAGGTCACCAACCAGCTGTGGACACCAGTGGAGAGATTGTGGCAGAAGACGAGGCGTATCAGTCAGCGCGTGTCATCATACAGCATCTTCAACAGCAGCTGAAAGATATAGACGCTGACTTGTCAGACTCTGACCGTGCAGACCTGATTGCTTTCCGTACATTAGTGCAGAATGCTCTCGAGCCAGCTACGCAATATACCCTGTGGTGCGAAGCAGAGAGCTTCAGCAAACATACACAGGTGCTGCTTCACTGCTGCAACTTGTTTAGCATTCTCAGTAGCATCTGCCCTTCAGCATTTTAGACTGCTGGAAGCAATCGCAACCTCAAATCTGCATGGATGTCATGTCTTGTTGCAACTTACGTGGCAATTGCAGGTCAAGTATAGCCATGGTATGCCGTTTCCTCTAAACTATATTTTGCCGCGCATCCACCAGTTCCATGTGTGGCAGATGTTGAAGCTCACCACAGCAGAACAGGTAATCAAATGCATGAGCTGGCTGTTGGCACAAGATTCATTGCACAATGCACTGAATCCTATGTGCATGTTGGCTATGTGCTGCTCAGCAATGAGCCTGGAACAGGGTTATGGCTATTACGCTGGTGTGGTATTGCAAGTCACTTCTCTGGCAGCTGCAGCGGTTGAAAGTAATCCAAATGAGGATGGTATACATTTGATGAGTTTGCACGTTGATGAGTACCTTGCTGGCCTGTAGATGTATACTTCCCTGGCAGATGCTTATGCAGCAATAGCTGAGAGGCTGAGTGGCAGTGATGGTGACTACTTTTTTGGAGGCAAACCTAGCAGTCTTGATGCCCTGCTGTATGGTCACCTTGCATTCCATCAGGCAGCACCTGTCGCCTCCCCTGAAATCAGACATCAGGTCAGACCTCCGATACACATCTTTCCTTGGGCACATGCAGTGATCACCTTTCAGCTATACAGTTGTGCTAAATGTCCTGCTTTTTATGCCCTCAACTGTTTATTGACCCAGGGACTGAAGTATTGGCAAGCCAGCTTCTGCTGTGCTTGTTTGCTGGCAGCAGTATTTCCTGAGCGTGTTATGCTGCCTACAGATCAGTCAGCATCCTGTGCTGCGGAAGTATGTGGACAGGATATCCAAGGATGTCTTTCAAAGGCCCGTTCCCTTTGCATCAGCTAGCATGAGTCAAGAGTGGCAACGGCGAGCAGATGCTGCGGCAGGTGGCTCCAGGTAACAGACAGTGAAGGCACTGCATAAAACGCATGGATGTTCTCATATTGTTATGTTCTCAATGCTGTATTGCCTAGGCAGCTTGAGATGAACTGCCTGCTCAGACCTAACACTGGCAAAGCCCAGTATCAAGTATAGTAACAATGCAGTGGCCTGGCTGGACAGGCTAGATGGGGCTTCTGGTGATGCAGTTTCAAACATGCTTTGATATGCAGCAATGCTGCACACTTTATCCTGGACCTTCCTGTATAGACCTTGCCATTGTTACATCTGTGCTTGTGCAGGAACGCAGCAAACAAACAACATACCAAAGCAGAGGAAGAGCTGACTTCCAAGGGCAAGATTTGGATAGGTTTTGCTGCTGCCGCAGTGATTGCCTTTGGGCTATTTAGTGGTCAGTATATCAGCATAGGACTTGAAGAGGACCTCGAGGAGGACGACGACCTGTGATCTGTCATTAAACCTTGATGTGGCTCTTAGGTGCAAAGAATGATCGCATTCTGCAGTGTCAAAGGTGACAATAAACAGAATGTAAGTAAAGCTGTATGTTACAGCACTAAAAGTCTACAAGTGGCACCCAAATTGCAGAGCATGAAACTGTACAAATCCACAGTAAGCACTGGCTCATACTGTACATCCTATGTTATACAACACTGCACTTGAAGATCCGGAATCTGCTTTCTACTGTACTAAGTCCTGAAATAAATGTCAATGTCGCTGCAGCTTCTTGCGAAGAAGAGCACTGATACCCAGACAAATGGCTGTTGATATAGGCCGCGTCACTCCAGCACAGAATGCAGCAGCATTCAGCATTGGACCGGAACATCCGGTACTATGTGCTGCTTCTGCTGCTACGAGGCCTGCAGGTTGCAAAATGCGCAAGTTGACGACCAAATTCTGGGCATACTGACGAACAACTTTGGCACAACATGTTTGCCAATCAACGTCCTTTTCGGTTTGCTGATAACAGAATGTTGGAAAATGAGTTGTCTTCAGGATACGTTTACTTGAGCTCAGATGGGCGAGTGGACAGTGCACCAATGGTCTTTACCTTGGAAGGGACAATGCCAATACAAAAGCAGAGGCTGAAATCCCTGCACATATGCAAAGCATTTGTGTTGGGCATATTGGTCATGCATCACAATTGCACAACTGGCTCTGAAATGCATAGATCACAGAGGCGTGGCAGCCAAGATGCAGAGTCGAGACAATGAGAGTGTGTTTAAGGCAGGCAAAAGACATACATAAGGAGTGGCCTTGGACCCATACGTGCATTGCATGCAGCAAATTGTGAACACCAGGTGTAAATGCAATCCTGTAGGACGATTTGGAAGTTGGGCAGGCAGGCAGGCAGGCAGATACGCTTTGAGATAAAAAAGCACAGACATGCATGGCACATGCTTCATGCTCATCTGGTGCTGGTCCCTGCACTAACGTTACAATACTTTTCAGACATCACATCTGAGACATGTCAGACACAATGGGCTTCTTACCTACAGCCAGGCCCAACAGCAGACTGCTTCTCCAGCGGCTGTTGGGAGGCCGCGCCCTGATTTGGAACTGGTAGGACGCCATGTTAGGGTTGTCAGAGGGCGCCTTTGCATTGCTTGGCTGAGCATCAGGCATCTGCTGTGCTTCCTCGTAGTCGTCCCCCACACACTGCTCCCACTGTTCCCTCCAGACTGCATGTGCAGGAGTGACATAAGTCTTCTGATGCTGCTGCATGAGTACCGATGATCTGCATAACGGGAAGAAGGGGCATGCTACACGACTACGTCAGCTGATAATGCTGACATCTTGCCTGCAGCAAGATTCATGCAAGCAGGCCTCTGGCAACATGTGTGGCTTCATTTTGTAGACATCTGATTAATCTTGCAATGACAGGCAATTGTATTGGTGACTGAGGAGCTGTCCCTTGATGCTAGCATGGATGCATCCAGCAATTGGCATGTCTTAGCCACATACTTGATGTCACACGCAGATGGGACAGACAAATGCATTTCTTCATTTGCTCTTTCACACATGTTTTGACTAAAGCATGCATACGCAGAGGAGCAATTGCGTACCTTGCATAGGATGCATGCACAAATTTAATGGACATACGTACAATTTGATATGGCTTGGCCATATGTACAAACTAACCTTGGGGGCTCAATGGTGACCAGACTGTTTCCTGGGCCAGTGAGATGACAAGTGTATCTACCAGCAGCATCCTGGCAGGTCCAGGCAAGCTGGCAAAGAAAGGGCTGGTGGTAACGACCTTCATCAATGTTTTTATCTGCAAAACTGGCTCACAATCAGCTAATTGCAGACTAAAATGACAAGCACAAGCACAGACAGTGAGACCAACACTGGCACTGCCTGGCTTGGACAGTCAGTGACAGTGGAAGTCAAGCTTGCTGTGTTTGAGGGATCAGTGAAGACCGGCAAATAGGCACCACCTAGGTAGAGCCTGAGATCTATACCAGCAGCTGGCAGATGCTACATACATGTCTGCAAAACCAAAAATGCATGCCTTGAATACATGCAACACTTTGCAACACACTGCGGAGAGTCTGCGGTGTATGCATGGCAATTTGGTAAGGTCTTGCCTGACTTTTAAAGCTTCTGGGGTAGAGGTGGTGATTGTCTCTGGTCCAGTGTAATGGCACCTGAGCTCCAATGAGAGCAAGCACTAAAGCTGATGGCCTATGCCCTGCACAGCACAAGGTGTCGCGCAAGGTTAGGCTGAAGCTGACTGATAAAACTCATAACTGCTTGCCTGCCATATTTGCTATATCCACTGGCGACAGCGTAACTGGCTTCTTCCAAGGAGTTGTGCCTTCTTTACCATCTGCTGCAAAGTTTGCTATTGTAATTCCTTTGCTGAATGGGACTTTTTGAGTGTACAGGAAGGCTGCCAAATTCACGTTGCCAGTGACTGCACAGTAGTGGTAGGGA
>JAABUO010007662.1_pt1 | contig 12304 bp, 5 predicted proteins | sample 5559291 | NCBI WGS metagenome assembly JAABUO01 (sample SAMN10711878, study PRJNA513372) | rock metagenome | isolation source: Antarctica rocks | place: Antarctica: Victoria Land, Finger Mt sud
TCTAGCAATGAAATTAGTTACTCATTAAAGTCATTGATTGACACTGAAGCAGCTGACTATTCGTTCATTGATGAATTAATCGCGCAGAATGTTTGTGATCATTTGCAAATCGAACCTTTACCTTTAATCAAGCTCAAATCAATAAGGGAATTCGATGATCATTATGCAAAAAAGTTCATTACTCATGCGATTTATTCGAATCTAACTGTTCAAGATCATATGAAACGTTTCGTCTCTATGCTGATCACTCGATTAGATCAACATCAGATGATTCTCGAAAAAACATGAATGAACAAGATCGAGATGACTATTGATATGAGAGACGATCGCCTTCAATTTTCTAGTTCCGAAGCTCATATCAAAGATTCTATCAAAGCTCATTCGACTGTTCTTTCGAGCAAGAAAATCGCGATAGAACAGAAGAGTTCGATCTCTATTCAAATACTAAAGAGATCTATTTCTTCTGTTGTCACTCGACTCAGCGAGAAGTCATCTTCATTCAGTAAAATCGTGAAATCATCTAATTCAGTCAACTTCGCTTCGTCTTTCGATTCAATGAACATAGCAATGATAGAGGCTGCAGCATATAGATCACTAGCCAAACGATCGAATGTGACTACTTTCGCGATCATCGTCACGAAAATCGATCGACTTCTAAAAACAGCTAGAAATAAACTCGAAGATGTAAATCTACAAGAGCTTTCACACGAAGAGATCTTGAAAGAAGTCAAAGCTAAGCTTTCTTCGAAATATCATGACTATCTAGACGTGTTTGATCGAGCGATGACTGATCAACTATCTTCTCATCGTCTCTACGATCATAAAATTGAGTTGATCGACGAGAGAACATCTTCTCGAAGTCGTCTCTATCATATGTCTGACTACAAGCTTCAAAAGATGAAGAATTATCTGATCGAGCATCTGAATAAAGGCTTTATATCTTCTAGCTCAGCTTCATACGCTTCGCTCATACTATTCGTCGAAAAGAAAGACGATAGCTTGCGTTTCTGTGTAGACTACAGAAAGCTCAATGCTTTGATCAAACGAGATCGCTATCTCTTATCGCTAATAGACGAAACTCTCGCTTGTATTCAAGGTAGCAGATATCTGACTCGATTGAACATCATTGTCGTCTTCAACAAACTGCGTATGCATTCGAGCAGCGAAGATTTGACTATCTTTATCATCTCTTTTGATTTCTACAAATATCACGTGATGTCTTTTAAATTAATCAACGATTCGACTTTCTATCAACACTATATGAACGACGTGTTATTTGACTATCTTCATCAGTTTTGCCAGGCCTATCTAGATGACATTATCATCTACAGCAAAACACTGAAGAAACATAAGCGACACGTACGATTAGTTCTACATAGACTACGAGAGACTGACCTTCAGATGAATATAAACAAATGCGAGTTTCATGTTCAGAAGATCTTCTTTCTGAAACTATTGCTATTCATCGAAGAACTAAAGATGAATCTCAGAAAAGTACAAGCAGTAGTCGAATGATCTACTTCTACAAATCTCACTCAGATGCAGTTCTTCGTCGACTTCTGCAATTTCTATCGACGTTTTATAAAGAACTTTTCGAAGATTGTTCGTTCTCTGATTCGACTAATTCAAAAAGAGATGATATTTGAATGAAATCAAGCTTGTCAAACGATCTTTGATCATATGAAGAAACGAATGACTGAAGCCCCTATTCTTCGCCATTTTGATCAGAATAGAGAGGCTATTCTTGAAACAGACTCATTCGACTACGTCAACGATGACATACTTTCTCAGTATGACGACGAAGAAACATTGCATTCGATGATCTACTACAGCAAGAATCTGAGCCCCGCTGAGTGCAATTACGAGATCTATGACAAGAAACTACTAGCAATCATTCGTGTCTTCGAGCATTGACGATCTGAGCTGAAATTGACTGAGCTATTCATCAAGATGTTCACTGATCATCAAGCTTTAACGTCATTAATGAAAGATAAAGAGCTAAGTAGACGTCAAATGCGCTGAGTACAAAAGCTCGTCGACTTCAACTTCAAAATCATGTATCGTTCAGGCAAACAAAACATCAAAGTCGATGCATTGACTCGTCGAGTCGATTCAGTTTCTAGAAGTCTCGAGAATGAACGATGTCGCTATCAGCGAACTACGATTCTCACGTCGAATCGAATGAAAATCGCTGATCTAGAAGAGAAAGAGAACGATGAACCAATTTATCGATTGATTCTAGAAGCTAACAGAATCAACGAGAATTGTATTCTACTTCGTGAAGTCGTATTAAAAGATGAAGCTCAATACAAAGATACTAAATTAAGGAATTGCCGAGTTCAGAACGAAATACTATATCGGAATGATCTTCTATGAATTCTCTTCGATGAGCATCTTCAAATGAAGCTAATTCGAGAAGTTCACGATCAACCTTCTATTGATCATCTCGGAATTCTCAGAACGATGAAGATCATAAGAAGATACTACTATTGATCTTCAATGCGAAAGACAATAGATCGATATATTCAAAACTGCTACATTTGTCAGCGATCAAAGACTTCTCGAGATAAATTCAATGAACTACTACATTCTCTACTCATATTTGAACAGCGATGAAAAAACATAGTCATGAATTTCATCATCGACTTATCTCTTTCGAAAGGCAAAAACGTCATACTAACAGTGATATGTAGACTGTCAAAGAAACGGCATTATATTTCTTGCTTCACTGATGACGAGAAAATCACAGCAGAAAAAACAGCTGAGCTAATGCATCAGTGAATATATCGGATACACGATTTACTCGATTCCATTGTTTCGGATCGAGACCTTCAATTTACCTTCATTCTATGAAAGTCGCTTTGCAAAAAGCTAGGCATTAATCTTCGACTCTTCACAGTCTATCACTCTCAGATCGACGATCAAAGTGAACGAGTCAATCAGAACGTCGAAAGATATCTTCGATTCTTCTGTTCGTACATGCAGAATGACTGAGCTAAGCTACTACTCATGGCCGAGTTCGTCGACAATAATGCTCTGTTCTCAGTCATCTTCTCGACCCCTTTCTTTCTAAACAAAGACTTTCATTCTCGTATGAGCTTTGAACCCGATGTCATCGAATATGAAAGTTCCCGTGAACGCTTGCAGACGGCTAAAGCCGAGGATATATCTGAAAATATGAACAAAACATTGAAGTTTGCTCGCGAGTCGCTAGTCAAAACACGGGAACAAATGATGAAACAAGTCAATAAGCATAGAAAAGAAGTTGATTACGAGATCGAATCAAAGATGTTCCTGAATGAAAGAAACATCGTTACAGCGAGATCTTTCAAGAAGCTAGATGACAAAATGCTCGATTCTTTCACCAATCTAGATCTCGTCGGCTCTTCATATAAACTGAAATTATCAGAGTCTATGCGTGTTCATGATGTATTTCATTCTGATCTACTTCGCTCTGCCGTCGACGATCTCTTGCCTGATCAAAAGAACGAATTCTCAGGTTCAATAGTGATAAACGACGAAGACGAGTGGAAAATCGATGATATATTGAATTCTCGTCGATATCGAAGACGGCTTCAGTATAGAGGCAAATGAAATGGCTATGACAATGATCTCAATTGATACAACGCTGATGACGACGAATTTATGAACGCTCAGAAGGTCGTTGACGACTTTCATATTCGATATTCGAACAAATCGCGCTAATCGACAATTCAATCAATCACGATTTAACAGATCTGAGCCTGTGAAATCATGATTGAGCAATCAATCGAGCCGAACAGAAAATACATTCATGCGAACATGAATCGTCGAAGAGAGAAGATAATGTCACGATTCTAGTCTTGTCAGGCTCAGTCTTCTAGTCTTATCAGATCTATTCTCGCTCCGTCACCTTGATTAGTTCTCATTGAGCCTAGCGTCGGCTGAGGAACACACATATGTAGCCAGCTTCTTTTTCGTAGCTATCTTTCTTTCTTAGCATTTATCTTCTAGTTAAATGACACCTCTATCTGACTCGCTCTAGGCAGACTTCTAACAGATTCTCTTTCTATTTTTCAACGCAAGTCTAATTGAAAAATGCAAAGCATTGAGAATTAAAATCAAAGTGCTCAACTTTATAAATGACATCAACATTCTAATATATGACAAATTCATCGAAGAAATTTGCAAAACACTGAGCAAGACACACGACGTCTGCGCGAAGTGAGCTTGAACTCATGACGCAACGTTCGCATCAGAAAAATACGAGCTCACACATTTCACTAGAAAATCGAGAAAATTCAACATGATGACTAGCATACAAATAGAAAGCTCAATGATTAAGTTGAAGTTAGACGTGCAAGTTCTAGAGATTCAACTGAACATGAAACTGCAATGAGACGCGCATGTTTGACAGATAGAAGCGAGTCACGTCACAAGAATGCTTGAGCTTAATCATTTAAAAGTCTTCACATGAGAAACAATCTTCACAAAAGCGAGACAAATGTACTCAGCTGTAATGAGATCAGAAATTGCATTCAAAGCATCAATCTGACATCAACGTGACAAAGAGAAAAAACTGTCAGACAAGAAATGCAGACTAGAAACTCTGCAGAATCAGACTCTACATTACATTACAAAAGTGTTTAAAAGAATAAGCATTGAAACGCTAAAGATTGAAATGTACATAAGTTCGCTGCATGTTCATTTGAACATGCTGCAGAATAAAATCACATTACGCAGTCAAGAAAATGACAGAACGCAAGAGACTAGATGAGCATGTGAATTCATATGCACTTGACTGACGAGAATTAATCATCTCATCTTTCGCTTTTCTGTCATCAAGAAAATAGTGCTTCTGAACACATTTATTTAAGAAGACGCAAGAATGCAGTTTAGATGCAGATGATTCAATCTTTCTATGATGATTTCAATAAGCAATAGCATCGCAATAGTGTTATATCACAAAGATCAATGAAAGCAATAATGAGAAAAATACAAGAAATACATTGCAAATGTCAATGCAATCTCAGCACAAAGATTTCATTTATTTAACAAGATGATAAAGATGCATAATGATCTTCAAAAGATTGAAAGCACTTTCACAACTTACATCAAAATTGAACGCATAGATCTTAATGTTTATCTGCACTTGAGAAACATTTCAAGCATGAATAGCTCGCGATGCAACTGCGAATGAAGTCATCAGACAGCGAAGCATGTACTCATGCACTGCTCGAACTGAATGCATCTGCAATTGAGAATGCTACGCGATGTTGACTTCTCAAACTATCGAATAATCGTCGCGATCACGAAAGATCTCAGAGCAGCAGCAAGAATAATAATGAAAATGAAGCTTCTGAAGCAATTTAAAGTGATTAGAACATTCATTCTTTAACGTGCAATCAACATGAACAAATTTGATACATAATCTTAATCTTGTTGTTTCAACTGCGTGAAGCAGTTGTATAGATAGCGAGTGATTTTCTATCTCAGAAAGTTTTGTTCACTTGATACAAATAGCATAAAGTTTCTCATGAGTTGACTTAATCGATGTCACAAGAATGTATGAATTTATTATTATTATTATTTCAAATTCAAATTGTGTCTGAAATTGAATTCAATCAATCAATCATTAATTCACTTAAAAATAAACTGATCTTCATAACAGAAAAATTAAATTCATAATTCAATTGTTTTGATGCAAAAAATCTCATTAATGATTGTATTATTGATGTATTCATATTATTACTTTCACTTAAATAAAACTGTTTTCAAAACTGATTATTTGAAATATTTTATTATACTTTGAATCACGATGAAAAGAGTCGAAATTCTCATTCAAATAATGTCATGATAAATTGATATATAAAGATTAAATCAAAGATTAAAGTCAAAGACTGAGTTAAAAATCAGATCTGAATTAACTCTGAAACTTTGTGACTTTGTCAAAACATCATTTAGATCACGTCATATTTTCAACTTAATATATCATGAATTATGTCATGTTCAACTTGACAATGCTTGATAAACTTTCTATAGTTGATTGATTTTCTTGAGTTATCAAGAGCTTCTTAATAATTAACTTTATCATAATATATATTCATTCTGTGTCTGTTTAAAATATCACATTGTCATATCACTTTCATAAACTTTGTTTATTCATTTAATAAATTCAATCATCACAAATAAACTCATTTAAACTCAAGAATTTCACTTGCTTAAAAGATACTGAAAGTATACTCATACTGTTTTCATCATCAGTGATCACAGACTTTCAAACAATTTCAATCAATGATGATTTGATTAATTTCAATGAATCATTAAACTTGTAATGCTCATCATTAATTGCTTCAAATAACTCTTCAAGAATGCTTGAATGAAGATAAATTAATAAATAAAGTGAGAATAAACATTGAATATATCAGAACACATCAAAAAAATTTTGAAGAAATTCTCATTAACTTATATAAAGATTTTTCGCTAATTACATCAAAATTAAATGAGAGTTGAAAGTTTTCTTCAATAAAATCAGAATTTCATTATGTAGAATTTTTGTATAAGCAGCTTATATTGTATCATATGCAATCATGATATGTCTTTACATATGATTGAAAAATATAAAGAAAAAAGTCAGTAAATATTAAATGAACTTTACACTAAGTTTATACAAGTTGTATGATATTGTGATACTTTAAACAGACACAGTATATGTAATGATATTTGATAACATCAACAAAATCGTGAAATGTTAATGAGTTGAACTAATAAAGAAGTCAATGAGAATTTAAGAAAGTTAATGAGAAAGTCAATGAAAAAGTCAATGAAATATAAAGAATTCATTATCATTATTTCAAGTTCTTCTTCATAATGATAGTTGATATAGTTTTTTCTTTTATGCAAAATAAATAAGATAAAGAACTCAATAAAGCTTTGTGATGAAGTAAATGAAAGTAATTTGTAATTGTAATTGTAATTGTAATTCATACATTCTTGTGACATTGATTTAAACTCAACTCATGAGAAACTTTATGTTATTTATATCAAGTGAACAAAACTCTTTGAAGAAGAAAATCACTCGTCATTTATATGACTGCTTCACGCAGTTGAAACAATAAAATTGACATTGTGCTATCAAGTAATGAATCTATAGCTTTTATTCAGCGCGTGATGCTTGAGTAAATTCTTGATGAGAGTGTTTATGTTGTTTGATTATGATGCATCATCTTTGTTCTGCTCTTCATTGATGATATTTTATACAACGATGTCTCAATTCAATTCTCAATTCAAAGATGAAAGATGTTTTCTTTGCACTCGTGATGCTCATGATTTGTCAAAGACTGAGTTAAACTAGAGATACTATCAATATAAAAGACTGATATTATTATTACTTTGATAGAATCTAAATACAAGACAATACATCAGATAATGTATAAAATGAAAGACAAAGAGTGAAAGAAAAGAACAAGAGCTCGACTTTTATATACATGAATCGAGCAGAATCAAAACTAGACAATAGTTTTATGACTTAAGATTGCAATTCATGCACACAACTGAGATGATCAAAACAAAATTGCTGAAACTAAATTAAAATGATGATGATTAAATTGATGACTTGATTCATTGAATTGCAAAACAGATTCAATGAATTGAGATTATTTAAGATATCGATGATCTATGTTCTAAATCAAGTTGATGATCTGACATCATGACATGATTGTAATGTACGTAGAGCTGTGTTCTCTTACTCAATGATTGTCATTCATTGAGCAGAGAAATATGTGATGAAAGAGAGATGCACACGATGAGAAGATAAAGTGTGATTGTATTGAATAATTCTTTTCTTCTCTTGATTTGACTTATGTCATGTAGACGTTGAATGAATTGTTAGTATAGACATGCAATCGCAATCGTTCGATGTTTGACTCTGATCAATGAAAGAGAATGCGTTCTGATCATTCTCTTGAGCTCTCGATTTTTCACATAGATAGATGAATGACTTGATGTTAAGTAAAGAAGATGAGTTCAAGTTCTCTCAATATATCAGCATGATCAACGAATCACTACTTCTTCGAGCACTGTAATCACGACTCTTAATACTTGAGATGATTATTCTATCTGATATCTTTTCATTAATTACTTGACGACATTATCAATGTAATGAAGATGTTTCAATATCGACGCAGTCGACGAGTTGCAAATTCTTTGATCACTTGTAATCACAACTCGCAGACTCTTCATCTGAATTGTTTTTTTTACTAGTAGTATCTTCTCATCTCTTACTGACATCGACATGTCATTAATCTTCTTCGTAGATTGATTGTGACTGTTAGAAAGAATGTTGTCGCATGAGTGAAAACTCTGCACGATGACTTTTCTGATCACGCAACATTCTAACATCATTCAAACTGCATCAAATTGAGATCTCTTGATTCTTCTGACTTCTATTCAAACACAGAATAAAATCAAAAGATTTGTAGTTGACATAATGTATAAATGAATCTCATTGTCAATCAGTAAATGAAAGTATAAATAGAAAATGTAATGAAGAAGTTAATGAAATAGAAAATCATGTAAAAAGCTCTTGATATATGAGATCAGAAGAATAAATAAACATGTAAATATATTGATTGAACTATTTAATAAGATAGAAAGTATGAAGAAAGAAAAGAAGATAAATACTCTGAATTCTTTGAATTCATTAAAGTTGAATGAATGTGAAGATTACTTATAACAGAGATAACAGTACTGTTTTCTGTTTTCAACAGAAGCATTGTTTGAAGCATTGTTTAATGTATGTTATGCACTCAATCAAAGCATGTTTTGAAGCATGCAGCGTGTTTGATAAAGAATCATGAAGAGAGTCATGAAGAAAGTTATGTAGAATGTTTGATAAAAAGCTTGATAGAAAGCTTGATAAAGAGTTTGATAAAGCATTTAATAGAAAATTTGAGAAACATTTGATAGAAAGTTTGATAAAGTGTTTGATAGAAAGTTTGATAAAAAGCTCGATATTGAGTCATGAAGAATGCTTTCTATTGAGCTAGTTAACATATGCTATGAAGCATGAATGAAGCATACTATGAAGTAAATCATGAAGTAAGTTATAAAGTGAATGATGTTGTTGTAACATGAAGTCTTGCATCTCAAAAGCTTATGAAACAGTATTGATTCAACTGCATCTTCAGAATTCATGAGAATATTAGCTATCACTTAGAAATTTCTCAAGTGAAATTTTCTTTTTCTTTCACATCTAGTCATTTACATCATCTACATATCTATTTATTTACTAAAGCGATCGTTGCATGTGTTCATTGTTTGCTCATTCTGTTGCTTTTACAAAGCTTTTTATATCACATTTAAACTGTATTTTATTTCTTGACAATGTATTTAAACATGTTATATGAAACATGTTTTGAAGCATGTTTTGAAGTAAGTAAATGAGTGAGTAAACAAACGAGTAAATAGTTGAATTGATAGCTGAACATGTAAAATGATGAGCATTTGAGTAAATGTTTACTGATTGCATTCAAAAATGTGACTTTAACTGACAAAGTTAACTTGTCTGACTTAACTGATTTTTATCTGTATACATAATTAATATTAAAACTGATAAGTTTCTAAATTGAACTTGAATTAAACTGATCATCAAGTCAAGTTTTGAATTGACATTTTAAATTCAACTTAATTTAAAGTCAAGTTGCTCACATTTTTAACTTGATGCAACGACTTGACTAGAATTGAGTTAATTCAACTCAACTCATCAAGAACTTGAACTTGACATCAAGAATGTTAAAAATAGAAATTTTTTTGCTTGTATTATCTTTTTGCATTATCTTGAAGAATATTTGATAGAGAGTTATGATGAAAATCATGAAGATTGTTTGATAGAAAGATTTGATAGAAAGTCATGATGAAAAGTCATGAAGATTGTTTAATTAAATTATTTACATCTATTTATTTACTTTTTGTCAAGTCAAGTCGAGTTGTTGAGTTCAGTTTTTCAACTCAACGCGATTTGAATTCAAAAATCTTTTAACTCAACTCAACACTTTTTGAGTCAAACTTTTCAAGTCAAATACTTGACTTGATGCAATCAGTTTAACTTAAATACAATTGCAAAAATCAATAATTTTGATAAAGCATTGTTTAATCAATGACATCTGCTTCAATAAGTTTACAAACAAGCACTTCATGATAAAAAACTGTGAACAATCATTAGTATAAAGTAAAATCTTGATGAATAATAATGCAAACATTAATATTAAATGATCTTTCATTTTACTATATAGTAAGTAGTAAACAGAAAGCAATTATCACAGATTTTGCATGTACAAAAGTCATGTTCATTCGATCAACAGATGTGAGACTTGATCATTTTCACAAAAAGAAAGATCAAAGAAAATCAAAGAAAATCAAAGAAAGAAAAAGATCAGAAAAGAAAAAGTGTTAAAGAAAGTCAAAGAAAGTGTGATGATCAGATTTACTAAATGAGTAGATGAAATTTATATAAGTGATATGACAATGTGATATTCTAAGCAGACACAGAATGAATATATATTATGATAGAGCTAATTATTAAGAAGCTCTCGATAATTCAAGAAGATTGATTAATTATAGAGAGTTTATCAAGCATTGTCAAGTTGAGCACGACATAACTCATGATATATTAAATCGAAGATATGACGTAATCTAAACAATGTCTTGACAGAATCATAAAGTTTCAAAGCTAATTCAGATCTGATTTTCAACTCAGTCTTTGACTTTAGCTTCTGATCTAATTTTTATGAGTCAATTCATCATGATAATTGTCTTCTTTTCTAAGTGAGTTCATTCTCGATCTCAATAATTAATGTCTTTGTTTACTTTGATAAATTATGACGTGCACTCATTGATTTGCTCTAGAAGCTCTCAATAAAAATCTTCAAATCTCTGTGAAAAAACAAGAAAAAAAGAAACTTTCGATCAGATAATGATTCATCTTTGATTATAATGCATATAGATGACAGTGTAAATAGTATATGTTATGTGTAGTTGATGTAGATGACAGCAATGATGACATGTAGATAGCACATAAACATTGTTTATCTTTCAAGTAAATGATGTTGTTGAGATGATAAAACATAAACAAGAGTGAATAACAATTGTTGTTTTGTTTATTGCTCTTTCAATTTTTCTTAACTTTTCATTTTCTTCAACTTCATCTTTTTTCAATCACAATCATATTTTTATCATTGTATGATTACTTTGAACAAACTTTGAGTATATCTGTATCATACATCTGCAATTTGTAAAGAGTGACAGAGACAGATTTTAGCGCTTTTAGCGATCAATATCTCAAATATTCATTTAATCTCATGTTTCAGATTTGCGTCACTTTTAGCTGATGCATATTCATAAAAGCATCAACATCTCTAGAACTTCTATGAGCGCAGTATGCATCTTTGATGTTTGATTCAACAAACACGATTCTGACACTTGTAACATTGATAGTTGCAACGTTGAATAATTAATTTGACTATCTAAATAATAGCTATTTACACAGTTTAATATATGCGCTGAGAAAATCAATGAAGAAGTCAATGAGAAAGTTAATGAGATAGAAAGTCATGTAGAATGTTCGATATGAAGTCACGTAGAATGTACGATAGAGTCATATTTGATGCTCGATAGAGAACAAAGTTGATTCTTGAATGATGTGTAGAAAGATCAATAGAAAGCTTGATTGAAAGATCAATAAATAACTCAATGAAAAGCTTGATCGAAAGATTAGTAGAAAGCTTGATCGATAGCTCAATAGAATGCTCGATCGAAAGATCAGTAGAAAGATGATGATAACTCAATAGATAGCTCAATAGAAAGTTCAATCAAAAGATCAGTAGAAAGATCAGTAGAAAGACGATGATAGCTCAGTAAATAGCTCAATAGAAAGTTCAATCGAAAGATCAGTAGAAAGACAATGATAACTCAGTAAATAGCTCAATAGAAAGTTTGATCGAAAGATCAATAGAAAGATCAATAGAAAGATTGATGATAATTCAGTAAATAACTCAGTAGAATGCTTGATCGAAAGATCAGTAAAAAGACGATGATAGCTCAGTAAATAGCTCAATAAAAAGTTCAATCAAAAGATCAGTAGAAAGATTGATGATAACTCAGTAAATAGCTCAGTAGAATGTTTGATCGAAAGATCAGTAGAAAGTGTTACGAGCGTACCAAGGCTGTACAAGGCTGAAGCCCTAATCAATTCGCAGTGAACGCTAGCGAGTTCCCTGCGTAATGATTAGGGCTAACCAGCGAGCTAGCCAGGTTTGGCCCAGATATG
>JAABUO010007664.1_pt1 | contig 12304 bp, 8 predicted proteins | sample 5559291 | NCBI WGS metagenome assembly JAABUO01 (sample SAMN10711878, study PRJNA513372) | rock metagenome | isolation source: Antarctica rocks | place: Antarctica: Victoria Land, Finger Mt sud
CATAATAATCAGAGCTGTCGTTATTATTACATGCATCGTCTCACTCGCCGCAAGAAGACTATGTATGCTTAGTTAAAAACGGGGAACGAATTCAGCATCGAAGACCTGCAGGAATTGCCCATCAGACCCAAGATGTCCGACCAGGCAGACGACACGCCACGCTACTCAAGTCCCGAACCTGAAGATTTCACAGTCACGTCCGGACAAGATCCACTCACCGCGGCTCTCATAATGGGGTCCCAGAAAACAGCAAGCTTGCCTACCGAGCCTTGCGAACCTGCTAAACCTACCGGACCTATCGGCCAAAATGACGGTAACAATAATGAAACCAGCGAAAATGGCTGCCCCAAGGTAGAACGTTTTGAGTTCTGGGACTGGCAATACCAGGGTGCATTCAACTTTTCGACCATGAGCGAGGGACGACGTATCTATAACCGGGATAAATACTTCTTCGTTTATCAAAGCCGTTTGCGGAAAAAGGATTAATGATATACAAGAAGCTCACAGATTCTTCACCCACTTTAACACTCTCAAAGAATTAAGACTTAAGGCTCAGCGCGGATCGAAAGATGCTGCAGTTATACAGTTCGAAGACAGAGCTCGTGGCACAGCCAATCTTGAATAGATTTCAATGTTAGCAGCAGATCGCTGCTTAGAGGATCAAGGGATTTATCCGTTATGCTGCCCGCTTAGGAACCCAAAGGCCAAGGATACATCAGTGTAAATAGTGATAGCAATGGAGCTATGCCTTACATACCGGATCAGCACGCGCTACTGGAAAAGACAGACGCTTTTTAGAACGCACAATCGTGTACGCCGAAGACTATAGTGAGGTAATGATACTGGTGCTGAAAGCGTTCCCAACGATGGTAGATCAGACTCGAGCTATCAAGTTCATTACGACGACAAGACAGGCTCGGGTAGCGCATAACGTTTGTGAATCAATTGCAGAAACAGAATCATAGAACTTTAACACGAGAACGACAAGCAGACGAGCAGAAAATTGAATACTATCGTCTCTCGGACCGCCGTTCAGCCTTTTCTCGTGATCTTTACTTTGCACTTTCCGATATTGAGAGAGATTGAAGGTCTTGCGCAAATCTTTCACAAAGAATTTCAAAAAGCATGAAGCTCTCTAAAAAATAACTTTGCCTCCCTCAACGCCACCACCACCAAGCCAACCCAAACACCATCATCGAAACCTGCCAATAGCCCCGTAAAATAGCTCGACGCTTATATATATATACATAAATTTCTCTAACAAATCGAGCCAACAGATGAGTGGAGAGTTCTCAAGAGAGCAAAACGACCTCCACGGAAGAGGTATGCCTATGAGATAAGGTATCGTCTTCTCAGGGAGCTAGAATTGACCTTATTAGGAAAAGCTGGTCCAGAACGAAGGATGCACTCATCAAAAAACACGTGTGATCTCTGCTTGGGTTCAGAAAGGAGTAGCGCTTGGTACGGGGGTGACGTGGGCGTGCGGATATGGGATGCTGGCTTAGGATTTCCATATTTATATATTTGCGGATACTGATCTTGAAGAAAGAAATGTACTTCGAGCCGAGCGAGGCTTCTCAAAAGTGCTAAACACGTCATCAGCTTGCAACTTTCTACCTCGAGAACACCGGCTTAATTCGAAAATAGAAGTTCAAAGATAAATCTCGAGACAATGGTTCACAAGCAACGGCATCGAGGGATCCTGGAAGTCGAGTGATCCGACTGTGATTGAGTAACACATAAAGCACAAACATCTTTTCTGATCTTCTTACCGCATCATACCTTTCAATCATAATTGACGCAGACCTGCAGCATTTCTTTTAGATGTAGTAGGCCTTGCGAAACAAGCTTTCATCCCCTTTGGAAAACGTCTTGATAAAAGAGACGACGGCACACAACATGGCACGAACCATTCTTCTCTTCTTCAAATCCGCCACCTTTAACAACTCTTCTTACACTGCAGCAAAACATCAGGGGAGACAACCACGCTTGGCATGAAAGTTCATGTCGATATCTAGCGAGTTTCAGGTCTCAGAAAGAAAGTCTCACGCTTCGCGCGAAAATGGCCAACAAAAAAAAGAACCATTGATTGATTGATTCTTACGCTGATCAGCTATTACTTAGCTATGCAGTACTTCTATGAGTTACTGACAGGAAAACCTATTGCTAGATGAAAAACCTGTTTCCATGTCTTCATGACCTTCAGTGTGTCGTGTGAATGATGATATCGTTATCGTCTTCAATGATCATCGTTTGTGCAAACACTTAACGTGAACCTGTTGTCGCTACTTTATGTTGTGCTGACTGTTTTAATCCTTCTTCCTCAGTCGCGCTGAGGGGCCCCGAGGCTTGCGTCCTCTTTTCGCTGCTGTAGCGCAGGATACAATTCCTTATATTCAGCACGAATGATTTCAGAGATAACGCTTGCTGTGCTTTTGTAGGCCCGCTTTATTTCTCGTATTCTTAATGCTCTTTGTGTTCCGCAGACATACGACTTCCTCGAAGACAAGTCGTGCATGTCGTAAATAAATGAGCTATGATGATTATTCGCGTTAAGTTTTATTGTGAGATCGATGTCTTAAAATGGTCGTGTTATTAACATGTCTGCGTTATTCTTTGTGACTCTGAGAATCATTACTTCTCAGCTCGCTTTAAATCTTTTTTCGACTCGATCGCATCGTACGATGTCTTTATAATGAATTATGTACTCTTCTCGATCGTACAGATTCATTCTGTAATAAAGATTCAGTTCTGCTGCAGATCGAATCTGCAGACGATCACGACTTCATCCGTGAATCAGACTATTTCGCATGTACGCTTTCTATTGAATATACTTCGTACGATGAAGTTTCGAGAGTTGATTTGACAGAATGTCGTAGTCGGACTCGTACGCTGTTAACGAACGCGTCGCAATCCTCCCTTCACGACGTAATCATGCCCGCCTTCGCAGGCGACAGGATGGAATCTCTTGGCTCTTCTGTAACTAGACAAGCCAGCACCGCGTACATGTGAATTCCGTAGCTGGCCAAAAAGAACCATCAAGAACCATTAAGACGATAATCATGGCGAGAAAGAAGAAAACACTCTTCACAAGAAAGAAGCACCCAACGCTCCTTAACGCATTAAGAATACCATTAGAGCCTTTTCCTTCAGCCTAGCGATTTGTTTTTAAATGATAGACATTCAAACAAGATTTTACTACCACGGTTTTATTCTTATGTTCTGTATAATATCTCTGTGATATATATAATTCATCTGAAGCGAGTGTCTTTAAAAAACTCGCATTCATGGAAATGCAGTTTTAGGAGAGTGGGATGAAGTTGGCAGACCTGAATCCATGTTAGATGAGGTTGGTGGTTTCGATAGGCGAAAAGGAATTGTTTTGAGAAAAGCGTGGTGTTCAGTCGAGGAGGGGGACGAGAGAGGAAAAGAGGTGAGGTGGAGAAAGGGGAGGAGAGCGTAGAGGGAATAGAGATGAGATGAGTTGAGATTTGTAAGACGGGAAAAGGATGTGGGGGGTTGTATTGGGGTTAAGTTTGTGCAAATATATCCACCTCGCATGGCCTTCAACTCTTAAACCCAATCCTGTTATATCAGGTTTCCTGTTCGTATAATTCCCCGCCATCCATCCCACCTCGCCCTGACTCTTTCGAAATCTTCCACTAAACATATTCCCTCAAGGTTCTAATCGCAACAACCCCTTCCGTTCTTCAAAGTCGCGAATGCAAATAAAATTAAGAAGTAAAATATATATATAACCATCTACATAAAAATAAATCATAAGCGCCCTCAACCCCCACACCTCCCCAAACACCCCTCCCACGCCCTCATCGAAACCCTTCCGCTCTCAGCTTTCTCAGGCTTCCCCCTCCCATAATTCCCCGCCATCCACTTGACGTCGCCGCACTGGTGCGGGATAGTCCAGTCGACGTTTTTACCGGAAAAATTGAGCATAACGACCCATCTCCCGCCCGTCTTACTGGTACGGACATAAGTGAGAATATCATCCCCGCTGTCTTCGGAACCCAAGAGTTCAAACCCGCCGTAGATGAAGACGTCTCTATGCTCTTTCCTGCATTCCAACCCGCGTTGCCAGAAATGCCATACCGATAACTGCTCATCCCTCTCACCGGAATCATCAGCGGAGGAGAGCTGCGCAGCCGCATTCACAGATTCGTAATCGTCATTGACGCGCATCCAGGGCTCGACACCCTCGGGGCAGAATCCCGCATTAGGCCCGCCAGTCCATTGCATCGGCGTCCTGGCATGGTCTCTTGCCTTCTCCTCCAGGACCTTGCGCTCTTGAGCCAAGCGCTGCGGAGAATGCGAATAGAGTGTTTTGGATTTGCGCCAGAAGTTGAGGGATTCGATATCCTTGTAGTCCGTCTCCGGGTCCCAGGACGCGGGGGCGTTGCGCATGCCCAGCTCCTCGCCTTGGTACACAAACAGCGTGCCGCTGAGCGTCGTCTGCATTAATGCGAGTAAAGTGGCGCCATAAGTGCGATAAGTGTCGCTGTCATCCGTGTACCGCGACACGGAGCGCGGGTTATCGTGGTTTTCGACAAAGACGCTGTTCCAGCCGCCATGCCCCAGCATGGCGCACTGCCACTTGTTGATTATGCGCCGGAGGTCTTTGACGGACCAGGGATGCAGTGTCATGCGGACTTTACCAGGGCTGTCGTCGACGCATACAATGTCGAAGATGAAGATCATGTTTAGCGCTCCATCCTTGGAGCCGACGGTGCGAATGATCTCATTGATGTCGCTTATACCGGGCATTTCGCCAACGGTGATGGCGTTGTGAGGGGTTAAGACTTTGTGTTTGATTTCTTGGAGGTACTCGTGCATGCGGGGCCCGTTGACGTAATATTTCCCCCCCGGGTGGTACTGTGTGTTTGGGCCAAGGACGGGGTCTGTGTCTGGGAAGCTTTGGTCTTTGCTGATGAGATTTATGACGTCCATGCGGTAGCCACAAACGCCGCGCTCGAGCCAGAAGTTCATAACGTCGTGGACGGCGGCGCGGACTGCAGGATTCTCCCAGTTTAGGTCGGGCTGTTCAGGGGTGAAGAGCGAGAGGAAGTACTCGTCTGTTTTGGCGTCGTAGGTCCAGGCGCTGTTGGCTTCGCCGAGGATTTGCGACCAGTTGTTTGGCGGAAGAGGGTTGCCCGTACTATCACGACGGGGCTTCTTCCAGATGTACCAGGAGCGTTTAGGATTGGTGAGGGAGGACCGAGACTCCAGAAACCAAGCATGCTGATGTCGTGTCACTGCAAGAACCATCAAGAACTATGCGTATTATTCTTACCTCGTCCGACGTATGGTTAACCACAAGATCCATCATCAGCTTCATGCCTCGCTTCTTGAGCTCGGCAATCATTTGATCTACATCTTCGATACTGCCGTATATAGGATCGATGGCCTTGTAATCCGCAATGTCATATCCCATATCCTTTTGGGGACTTTTGTATACTACCCCAACGGTTCAGCATGCTCTTATCGTCCCGCTAGACATTTTGTGCTAACTTGGTGATACCCATACTATGTCCACCCCCAGCTCTTTCAGATAATCCAGTTTTGACGTGATACCCTTGACATCCCCCCACCCGTCTCCATTGCTGTCCAAGAATGATGAAGGGTAGATCTGGTTATGGAGATGCTCGAGTCAGTCTCGGAAGTAAAGACCGATATCACGCATTAGCTCAATACGAGGAATCACCTGATAGATCACAGCTTCTTTCCACCAAGCCTCAGTCATAGCTCCTTCCCTATCAATATCAGCCCCGAATTATAGTACTTTACTCGTTGTTGAACATTGTTATAGTTGGACTTATCTATCATCTTAAGTCCAATTGAAATGGTTTACATCATGGGCGGTTCGGGAGTCGGGCCGGGAGCCACATTGGCTCCCTCTGATCTGCGCAAGGATACCCCTTGTTCGAAGCGCGTCACTCCGGTTGGGGGCTTCTCCTCCTCCTTCTATTACACCGACTTCGATAAGGATCGCATCATCCCATCTCGATCTAAGATAAGGTAAGCCGGAAACCACCCGTTGCAAGGAGCGGAGATGCAGGTGAGCAAAATAGGATTGCGAAGTGCACGCTATTTTGATGTAGTGGTGCGCTCTAGCTCCCAAGATCTTTGGGAGAGTTAATCGATTTGCTGAGATCGTGGAACTCCTCGTGAAGTGCCACTAGATTTCGGAAAGGCATTCGAACACGGCCCATTTCAGCCATCTGCTCATTCGAAGGCCTGTGATGTTGCTGGCGGGCCGCGGTCATGTTCGGTGTACCGTACTCTGTGATGGTAGTCTCTTAGCGAATCAACCCCCCCCCGTTCTTGCCAGAATTCACAAGTATTCAACAATGAGATCTATCTTTCCTTTTTATCGTCGACCTCAGATCTCGAAGAAGAGTCCATCATTGGATATGAGCTTCTGTGCGCCCTGCATTTGCTCAAGGGGCTGATGCAGCTCTCCGCCAATATCATCATCCCTTGAAGGTGTTGGCCTAGAATTAGTACTGGAATCCTCTTGGCTTACAGGAAAGCCCAGTAAACCTTGAAAGACGTGAATGGCTCATAGTATCTCTGGTTTATAGAGTTACATGTGTTTTTGAAGCTATTCGAACATGTCCAAATCTAGACTTTGTGACCAAGCCCCAAATTTCCAAGGATGATCCGTACAACCGAAGTCATGTTGCACAAATGATTTAGGGATTGTATAGCCGGTCAGTAGGACGACACTCCGCCTGCAGACTGCGGCATGCGAGGCCATCCTTGCAGGAAGTGTGACCTGGTTGTGGGTGAACTGTGGATGCAAGTATCCGTGTTGACTATCTCAACGTTTACCGCATTCTTTTACCCTCAAAGTGCATCATTACCGGGCGAAGGCGACCAGTGGCATGGGAGGAGGCCCAAAGCTCCAGCCGCCTGCTGGTTTAGGTGCCTCATACAAGTTCAGTCAGTTGCGAAGAGTGTTTTTTCCTTGTACGACCTCGGAGTCGGGGCGTGTTCTGGAATGCATCTTACGCATACCCTCTCTACAAATACAGTTCCATAGTTCCTTTTATCTTCAAGCTCGACCCATACCGTTCCTGGCACCTTCCGTCTGTGGCACTTTTTCCGATTAGTAATATTGACGTGTGAAATCTACTGTAGCCATCAATTCTTTTTCGGTTCTGTTTCGTTTCAAGACATCTGACCATTTTGGTATTACTTGTACCTCCGCATCTTGACTTGAAAAGTTTTGGTTCTCTTCTCTGGTCATATCCAGCTACTCAAGAATGGACACTAGGTACAGGACAAGCGAGAAACTTGATCCGTCTGAAGATCATACTGGTAACAGTACCGGTTCCCAAGACAAGGACAGTGCTCTTGAACCCATGGACCAAGCGGCCGAGAAGAGACTTCTCTGGAAATGTGATGTTCATGTTCTGCCCATGATATCGATCTTATATATGCTAGCTTTTATCGACCGGATCAACATTGGAAACGCACGGATCCAAGGGTTGGAAAAGGATCTTCATATGAAAGGGCACGATTACAATGTTGCCCTCCTCGTGTTTTTCGTCCCTTATATACTCTTTGAAGTGCCAAGCAATATGGTATTGAGAAAAGTCGCTCCTTCAACTTGGCTAAGCTTCATCATGATTTGCTGGGGTAGAGTCATCCTTCCACCAAATGTATCTAACCCTGTTTATGCTAATTATCCAGGTATTGTCACCATTTGCATGGGACTTACAAAAAGTTATGTTGGATTTCTGGTCTGTAGATGTCTTCTCGGTTTCTTCGAAGCTGGCTTTTTCCCAGGTAAGAACGCATGTTGCTACAGACAACAGTACAACGCTAATCAGCAGCAGGCTGCACGTACTTGATTTCCATGTATTATCGGCGGTATGAGTTACAATGGAGATTCAGCCTCTTTTTCTCGGTCACCATCCTGGCCGGTGCGTTCAGTGGAGTAAGCATTCCCTTCCGATCTTTCAAAGTCCGATTGTAATGTCCGAACAGCTTCTTGCGTATGCGCTTTCAAACATGGCAGGCATCGGTGGTTACAGCGGATGGCGTTGGATCTTCATCATAGAAGGTCTTGCCACCGTCATTCTTGCGGCTGTTGCCAAGTTCTTCATTGTTGGTTGGCCCGAAACTTCCAGATTCCTAAATGTCGAAGAACGTCAATTGCTCCTTCGTCGCCTGTCTAAAGATGCCGAAGAGGCAAAAATGGATCATCTGGACAAAAAGTCCAGGCGTCGAATCTTTGGTGACTGGAAGATCTACATGGGGTATGCTTTTATTCAACCCAAAAACCGCGGTCTGTGTACTGACAATTCCTCGATACAGTATAATCATGTACCTTGGTGTGACCAATACTGGTTATAGCACTTCATTTTTCACTCCCACGATCTTAAAGGAGCTCGGATGGACCTCTGTTCATGCGCAAGTTATGTCAATCCCGATCTACCTTGTCGCTTTCATTGTTACTCTCATTGTAGCGTTCTTCACTGATCGTCTACGCCACCGCTACTCCTTCATCATGACTGGTATTTCTCTTGGCACAGTTGGTTACGTGATTCTTCTGGCGCAGAAGGCCGTCTCAATTGGAGGGCGATACTTTGCTATCTACCTTGTCACAGTCGGAGGCTATATCGCGCAGCCGATCACTCTGGTTTGGCTCAATAACAACTTGGGTGGGCATTACAAGAGAAGCGCAGGGGCGGCGATGCAGATTGGTTTTGGCAATTGTGCTGGCCTCGTCGCCAGCAACATCTATATCACTAAAGAGGCACCTGAGTATCCAGTGGGCTACGGTACGTCTTTGGCCCTGCTGTGGCTCTCTGGGTTCGCTTGTACAGCTTTTTTGATCGGCCTCTGGATGGAGAACAAGAAGCGAGACCAAGGCGGACGAGACAATAGGTTCAACCTGCCCAGAGAGGAGCTGGAAAACCTTGGAGATGATCACCCAAGATTCAGGTTTGCGTACTAAGTGGGGGTATATTTCCCGTCTCACATTTTCGGGTGGACTTTGTCATATTTCTGTGCTTGGAGTTTTCCGGAACCCGGATCATAGCCGAGCAACGCAGCGAGGTGGGTTCTCATGCGACCATGATGTATGATCTCCGTCATATCTGCAACAGAGCTTGGTTACTGCTTGGATGCTGTATCAGAGTTACATTGCTTTTCGTATCATTGTAGAGCTATTCGATGTATCTCAGCTCCACCTATGGCTTCATTAATGTATCTTTGTCTACTCGTGTTTCAATTTGCTCTTGCTGTGTCGTCGCAGGCCCTCGGCTAGCAACCTGCATAGCTTACTAAACGTTAAGCCACTTGAACCGAATCGCTTGACAGGCCATCACACAAGGACTCTTGTGTTTGACAAAATTTTCTTTGACATATTCCCCACGTTTCCCTTCTCCCTGGCAAACCTTTCCGCGTCGCACAACCAGCGGTGTCATGTAAGTACCAGACGTCCCAGAAACTGACTCCCAACCCCAGGGACAGGCCGATCCTTGATGCATGGTCACACGCGCACGTCGCGTCCTTGCGGCTGAGTGCATACTCATGCATATGTGGGATACCCCTAGAGATCCGACATCTATAGGGTGTCTCATCTTCACAAGGGATTCGAAAACCACGCGAAGGATCTGTATCTGGGTTCGGTAAGGCGGATAGGGGAGCCGCAGTGGGGTTGATGCAGCGTGCCTATCAGCCAAGACCCTGTACCCCCGGCGAGATGATTGAGTAAGAGAATCGGTAGACTCGAGGACACACTAGAACCTTTGGGAAGGCGGTGAAGGAAGGGATGTGGTGTTGGCATTGCGGCATCGCGACGTCGCAGCTTCGGACCATGGACCGAGATGGCCACGAAGTGAGGCCGCATCGGCAACCAATGATCCCTCACCTCTCACGAGGTTGAATGCGATTGTCCGTGGGAAGAGTGCTTAGTAAAATGTGAACTCGCCGAGGGAACATGCGTTCTTTCAGTTTCGCACAGCTTTTCAGATGAGATGGATGCTCGTAGTGCCATGTTATCAAAGCCTTTTTGGTACTGTAGGACGATATGGAAGACGGGAAATGATGGCCGCAGGTGGTAAGCCAAGCGCTCATTGTTATCGATTAAGCGGAAAGTTCCGCTAATGGTTTTGGGATCAGCCGCTCCGCCTTGCTTTCCGCTCCGTCAATAGCCGATTGCGGGGAAATTACGAATGACAGACTCGCCAACTCTCATCACCTCATGACCAGATGATGCTGACTTATCCAGACGTCCTCTCTACACAAACTCGATGACTGCCACCTAACGACTGAAGTCAAAATCAATGTTTGCTTCCAATCTGTTCGGATTTTCTTTCACTCGCCCAAGTTCTGCGCCAACTTACAACAGAATTCCATTGACCGAGAGAAACATTGGATTTCTCCACATACAGCTGAAAAATGCCGGTCACCAGGTTTATTGTACCCGAGAAATACGAGTATCAGAATGGCTTCGACTCTTATCATGAGTATGAGCCGCCTGTTACTACGAGATAGTTGCCATATTCATAGTACAGCAGATCCGAAGCGGTAGAGGGGACTCTGCCAGTTGGAGCCAATTCTCCTCAGAAGCCACCTTACGGTCTCTACGCCGAGAAGCTGTCAGGGACCTCTTTCACCGCTCCTCGACATGAGAACCAGCAATCATGGCTCTACCGAATTCTCCCTTCTGCCGCTCACTCTCCCTTCGAGCCTCGAGAAACCACAACCTACAATACTAACCCTGAGCCTGAAAACCTCCACCAAATCCCGAACCAGCTTCGATGGGATCCCTTTGACATGGACGAAACGGTGGACTGGGTTCACTCGCTCCACCTTGTCGCGGGCGCCGGCGATCCTACAATAAAGCAAGGCATTGGAATTTTCATCTTCGCAGCCGGCAAATCCATGGATCCGCACTCTGCCTTCTACTCTGCCGACGGAGACTTCCTCATCGTTATCCAACACAACGTCCTCGACATCCTTACCGAATTTGGCCCTCTCCTCGTCCGCCCCAACGAAATCTGCGTCATTCCCCGCGGCATCCGCTACCGGGTCTCCCTCCCCTACGGCCCTGTCCGCGGCTACATCCTCGAACTTTACCAAGGCCACTTTCGCCTCCCGGACCTAGGGCCCATTGGCTCCAACGGCCTTGCCAATGCGCGTGACTTCCAAGCGCCAAAGGCCGCCTTCGCCGAAGACGCCAACGGTGAAAACACATACACCATCCTCTCTAAATTTGCGGGCCGCCTCTTCGCCGCCACGCAGACCCATACCCCCTTTGACGTCGTCGCCTGGCACGGCCTCTACTACCCTTACAAATACGACCTCGGCCGCTTCAACACCATCGGCTCCATCTCCTACGACCACCCGGATCCGAGCATCTTCACCGTGCTCACCGCCCCTTCCACCACCCAAGGAACTGCAATCGCAGACTTTGTAATCTTCCCTCCCCGCTGGCTCGTCGCAGAAGACACCTTCCGCCCGCCTTGGTACCACAGAAACACCATGTCCGAGTTCATGGGCCTTATACATGGGAACTATGACGCCAAGACCGGTGGAGGGTTTCAACCGGCGGGAGCGAGTTTGCACAATGTGATGAGTGCGCATGGACCGGATGCCGTGACGGAGGGGAAGGCGAGGGAGACGGGGCTGGGGCCGGTGAAGGTGGGGGAGGGGAGTATGGCGTTTATGTTTGAGAGTTGCTATATGGTTGGGGTGACGGAGTGGGGGTTGAGGGCTTGTGAGAAGGTGCAGGAGGGATATGAGAGGGGGAGTTGGGGGGAGTTGAAGGCGAGGTTTAGAGCGCCGGGGCAGGTGGTGACGAGTTCCGGGGTGGGGGTTGAGGAGAGTTAGGGGCGGTTTAAAATATATCTCCTACACTTTACCGTCTCTCGTTAATAATATAACTACACACGACACTTCTCATTAGACACTCCCCCTGCCTCCCCACTCGCCGCCCCCCACCCTATCCCATCCTCTTCCTCAGCCTCCTCATTCAATATCCCACACCCCCTTTCCTAACCCACACCCACACCCCTCTTCCTCTAAAACCCCCCCATCTCAACCCCTTTCTTCTTGAACTCACACCTCCCCTAACTCCCCCTATCCCCTACAGTCACCGCATCCCCTCGTCCTTGCCACCCCGCGCTTACAGTTGCGATTGGTTTGTGATAGGTTCATCTGAGTGAAAGGATTTCAAGGGGGGAGCGGTTGGATTTGGGCGGATTTGGGTGGGTTAAAGGGGTGTGAGGGATAAGGTGGGTGGATAGAAGGGGTTGGGAAGGGATGGGAGGGA
>JAABUO010007669.1_pt1 | contig 12292 bp, 12 predicted proteins | sample 5559291 | NCBI WGS metagenome assembly JAABUO01 (sample SAMN10711878, study PRJNA513372) | rock metagenome | isolation source: Antarctica rocks | place: Antarctica: Victoria Land, Finger Mt sud
ATGCCTCACCTTGTTCCTGAATGCCATACAGCACGCTTATTTTAGATGCCTGAAGATGTGCAGGTGATGTGGTGAGTACCTAGTGTTGCTGGCACAGGTTGACATCAATGGCTCTTCTCAATCCCAAAACGTCTAGTTTAATTCAGAAACGTCATCCCTACACTGGACATCTAAAATCAGAAACGTCTGGGGACAGTAAAAACTCGTTTTTTCCATTGTGGAGATGTTTTGGGTCAATCAGTATCTTGCACCTGCATGCACAGCATTCTGAGTGGCGGCATCCAGCCATTCTGGCTGACACACACAGGGGCACTGACATGTGTCGTCACATTGCAGTAGCAAAGGCAGGAGCCGTGTCAAAGCAGCTGAGCCAGCTTCAGCCTCAGACAGCACAGGTGCACCAGATGCAACCCTAGCACCTTCTGCCAACAGCACCCTGGCAGAACCAGCCAACCCTAGTTTGGCCTCCCCTGCCAAGAAGCCTAGAGGTCGTCCGTCCAAGACTGCTGCTGCAGCAGCTGCACAGTCTGCTTCTGTAGCAACTGCCACAGCACCTTCTGCAGAAGCAGGCACTGAGACAGCGGCATTGCAAGCATCACCTAAGGGCAAAGCGGTCAAGCCGAAAGGCAGAAAGAAGAAGGCAGAGCCTGTGAAAGAGCTGGAGTCAGCTGAGCTGCCGAAGGGCCCAGCGTTTGCCTTTGAGATTGACCACGTGCTGGCACTGGGCTCTCGGTGTGGCTTGCCTATGGACAAGGCAACCAGAGACGAGATGTCAGTTCAGCACCACAAGGAGGTCAGATGGAAACAGCAACAGGCGCAGTCAGCCCTGTTGGACAGCGTCAAAGCCCCAGAAAGCAGCAATCAGTCCGTAGCATTGGACAACTCTGCTCAGGCTGGCCCTGCCGCAAGGACTGCTGCTCCCCAAGTTGCTTTCAGTGGGGCTCCCCCCCCTAGCAGAGATGGCGCCGTGATCAGCGCAGCTCAGCAGGCAGGATGGCCTCCGGCGTTACCTCCTGTGGCTGATGCAGAGCTGCCCTTGCGCGATCGCCTGCACAAGATTCAGCGCCTGCTCCTGCAGGCTGGCTTGTCCCCAGCCCAAGCCTTGCTGGCAGCAAGCACTGCCTCTCACAGCGAGGCTGCTGCTTCTGCACAGGATGCCTCCAGCAGCCTGCCTGCTGCAAGCCCAGTGGACGCAGCAGCTGGGCTGAGCAAGCAGCAGCAGCAAGACGACACCATTGATCTGAGTGATGCTGATCTGTCCAGCACAGGGCTGTCACATGGTGCAGGCAGCAGCACAGCAGCTGCTGGTGGTTCGCAGAGTGTGAGCACACCCATGTGGTCACATGGTGTGACTTACGATGAGATGATCTGCCTGGTCAGCCCCTCCCCTGTTCCTCTTCATCAGCGACTGGACAAAACCCAGGTTCCAGGCTCTCCCTCCCTGCCTTCAGATTCTCAGCCCCTCCCTGTAGAACCCTCCCACAGTCCCCCTGCAGCGCCCAGTCTTCTTCCTCAGCATGAGCAAAGCCCGGTCCAGTCACCCAAGTCTGTAGTGTTGGTCAGCTCATCTAGTCCCCAGAAGCAGAGCCCTAGTCAGCAGCCTGCATCCCCGACTCGCACAATTAGCGATGGGGGATTTAGAATAACAGGGGGAGACACAGCACAGCTGGACTTACAGCAGGACGCACTGTCAGCTTCTTTGTACACCATGGATGAGTCAGAGCTTAGTCACAGCATGCATGGCAGTGCCAGCTGTCAACCCTCTCCTGCTTCCATTGGATCCATCCCGCAGACCAAGAAGAGGAGCAGGTGAGTGTGCAGAAAGATGCTCCCATGATTGCTCTCCCAATATCAAGTCTTACATCCCGATCTCCAATTTTTTGGATGAACCTCTTTGTGTTTGTGCACAGAGGGCAGAGCAGAGTCTTGATGGCAAGAACTGCTTCATGATTTGTTGCCCAGGTTCATTTGGCGTCAGGCCTTTTCTGATGGCATAGGTGCATGTTGCAGGTCTGTGCCTAGGGCAGGCTCCTGCAAGCAACCTCCCACTGCAGCCCTGCAAGGCACAAGTGCAGGAGGCGCATCCTCGCCACTGATGGAGTCTTGCAGCAATGGCAAAGAGGGCAACATGTTGCAAGCAGAACAGCCGCAGTTGTTGGGTGACACTCCTCGCAGCAGGACTGCGAGTAAGCTGGCAGCATTGCAGGTTGACAGTCCTGGTTACACCCCCTCACCTATGCCTCTGAGGCGTCGGTTGAAGAACCGCGCCGGCTTGCAGCAAGCTGCAGAAGACAATTCTGATGTTATTTGTATAGACTGCTAGTGTGCTGTATACTTGCTTTCGTTGATAGATTGGATCTCAGATACACTTTCACTAGGATACACTAATTTGCAGAGCTTGGTAAAATGCCTGGATCATAGGGGTAATGCGTCAGATACAGTATGCAGTCAAGCAAGGTTGTGTATACTTGCTTTAGCTTGAAGTCAAAGGAGTCGACCTTGCATTTAATTCGGGTGGGCCTCAGCCTTGGTTCGACATCTGCTCGACCATACAGAGACGTCATTGCTGTGCATACTTGGTGGTATGTTTGTCAAATTTACTCCTGCTGAGCACTTCAAAAGCAAGCTGAGAGCCGTCTGGAAACGGTTAAAGCCAGTGCTTGGCCTACCATGTTTTGTTTGAAACACAATGGCAGAATTGAACTGGTGGTGATCCAAACAAACTGACATGTGTACTTTTTCTACTGATATTGACAGAGTCTTGCTTGGTGGTGATTACGCCACGGTTTGTCATATGATGCATATGTCGGTGTATGTGTCTGAGACGCTGTCAAAAATTTATGCATATGTCTGTGGGTATGCTCTGCCCATAATCATTCATCTCACATACATGCATAGCAAGCCTTCGAAAATTTGGTATCACAGTTGCAATGCTGTTGTGTAATGCTGGGGTTCACAGTGCACTATGCAGCGTGTAACTGCAACAGTACAATATCGTTCCCCAGTATGAATTGCAAAATGGGCTAGGATGCAACACAGGCACTTGCCTTCCGAAATGCATACCACATGGCATGTTTACAAAACAGGTATGCTTGTGCGTATTGCACTCACCCATGCTGTATTCAAACGCAACTAGCACTTGATCACTATAGCTCTGAACACAGCAGGCTGACAGAGTTTGCCACAAAGGCCTAGATCAAAATCACTCCGGCCAAGATTCTGATTTGATTTGATTGAAAAGCAACGTTGATCAACATTGCCTCCTGCATACTGTGCTGTGTCGAAACAACATTGCTGATGAAGCTTGGGGACCAGTGACAATCAAATGCTGACCTATGCGTGTGTTTTGACATTGCGCAGCACCTGCAACCAGCCCAGATGACATGTCTATGTAAATTCCAGGAACAAGTTGGAAGTGAAACATGTTGGACAGTTTCACTGGCATGCATGCCCAAAACAAACTCAAATGTGCTTGCAGTCAGATAGGACTACACTTTGCTTGTGTGCATACAGAGTACGTGGCATATGTTGTACCTGGTACTCGGTGTCATCACCAAAAAGAATCTTCATGCCAATGCCTAGCTTCTTCTCCTTGCCATTTTCCAGCTTCTCACCATCAACAGTCACACTCTTTTCACTGTTGACGTTCTGCATAGCCACAAACGCTGCTAAGGCAACAGGCAAAGGAACTACACAACTAGTGCTCAAATGTGGTGCTGGCAGCCTCAATGACAATCTTTCGCCGTGATGCGATGGCAGGTTCACAACAAGCCATGAACGCTGTCCACAGCAACCGAAACTTTAATTGTTGCGCCTGAAGGCCTACCTTGATTGCGAGCTCGGAAGGTGAGTCGGTTGGGTCTGACTCGCCTGAGGCTACAAACTCGACATGGATGCCCTCGATCTCGGGAAGGCTCTGCAAAAGTATAGGCTTGGTCACAAAGACGCTTGAGGTACGGATGCACAGAAGGTTTCAGCAAACGACATACACGGTGCACATAGCGCAAGTTGCCTCTAGAACGGCCAGCACGTCAAAGCATGCACCTTATCCTGGTCTGAACCTGCACCTCCCACACCGCAGATAGATTTCTTGCCAACTGTGTCGGTTAGCTCAATTTCCTTCCCCTTGGAAGCCAATGACCACAAGGTGGCATTGTGCACTTGCAGTGCCCCTCTGGAACGCACAGTGTGCTTGACTGATGGCCTGAACGCCACTGGTGTCACAAACTTGGAGGACAAGGACAGCTTTGCAGTGTTGAAGCTCATGTTTGCTGTTGGTGTACCGAGAAGTGGGCAACCTGAAGTAGTGCTTAAGTGCTGTAGAAGGTGGGCTATTGCTGGCTGGTTCGCTGCACGGCATCCGCTGCGACAGGCTAGGGCGCTTCGGACCATTAGTACATAGTCGTAGCCCTCGTGAGGCTATTCCGACAACATTTCTTGGCCCAAAAAGTTACAAGGCTCAAACACATCCATTTGTAAATGAACACCACAAACGGCAAAGCTGATGTCCATCCATGTTTGTCAAGCCTGCTTAAAGTGCGATGGTTAGAATTCTAAGCCTGAACTTTCGTGAATGATCGTGGTTGGTGGTGGATGATCGTGGCTGATCGTGAATAATCGTGGATGATCCTGAAAAAATCCCACTATGTTGATGTCCTACAGCTCTTTGTAATACCGAAACGTCTATTTCAGTTCAGAAACGTCCACTCTACAGTGGAAATCTCAACTCAGAAACTTAGGGCATACAGAGAAGCTGTGCTTCACTGTAAATTTGCGATCATACACAAAAGCTCTTAGTCAGCTAAGTCTCTGCGCAGTGCAGGTCCACCGATGCGCGCAACTTGCTTGCATCCATTGTCCACCAGGACAAGGTTGCAGAGCTGCTAGCGCTTGCTTTGCAAACACAGGTCTTGATCGTGCTGGTCGACGGTGTCCTCGGCAGCACGCAAGCAATGCACAAGCAACGCAGCTTTGTGCGGAGCACCACTGCTGAAGACGGGGACATGGCATTGGCGCTCGCCCTGGACCAGGCCGAGAGTCAACGTGCCATTTGTTCGGCTGAACAGCCTCTGCACAATTATCCTGTGTCAACCTTAACCGGAGAACCTTACCACAATCCTGGTAAATTCCGCTTGCTGAGCAGCACTGCGATTGAACAATTGCGAGGCTCAATTTGCACGCGTTGCTTTAGTTGCCTCAATACGGACCACAACTGCTGAGCCTGCACCATGGATAGACGACGATGACCGCCTTCAGCGTGCTGTCAGTCAGAGGTTGGGCAGCGTGAAGTATTCGAGGGTGCGCCCCGCTAAGCTGCCTGACTTCTGTGTTGTTTTGGCTCGCTGACCTGACGTACTGTCACTGCAGCATTTGCCGCGAGTCAATAGCGAACCGCTGAGCCCTGAGGATTCAAGCACTGCAAGAGCAAGGTATGCTTGGGGCATGCTTTGTCTCTCTGCCCCCTCTGCAACCCCGTTTGAGCTTCTCATGACTACACCTCGCATGTGTTTTCAGGCTGCTGTCACGCCTGGATATGTATGGCCTATGTGAGGTAGCTGTGCATGGTGACGGCAATTGCCAGGTGGGTGTTACTGGTTACTTTGTAAGTGTGACCTGCTCAAGGTGCTTTAATTGCATGCAGAAGTGAAGGCAACCACATTCTGCCCCACAAACAGGCTCGAGCTCTTGACTGTTGCAGTTCAGCGCCTTATCAGACCAGCTTTACAGGACACCTCACGAACATGGCTACATCCGAGCAGCAGCTATAGCACAGCTTCAATCATACCCCAATTTGTATCGGGAGTACATTCCTGAAGAATATCGGGAGTACTGTCAACGTATGCAGCAGTTCGGCACATGGGGGGATCATGTGACTCTCCAGGCTGTGGCAGACACTTTTGGGGTGCGCATAGCTATCATGACATCCTATCAAGACAGCTGTGTGATTGAGATTCAGCCTCAGGGCCAAGTTCAGAGCCAGCGGGTGTTGTATCTGAGCTTTTGGGCTGAGGTGTGCTTGTACGACACCCTCTTTAGATTTTGTGCTACCTCTTTGCATCTTGCACAACTCATGTTCTTGTTGACTTGACCTCGACTGGCTCATTGTGACATCCACATGACCATTGCATTGTGACCCATGGGTGACACTCCATCCTGTACAGGTTAGTGATTATGCACTGTCCACATGAAGCTTGAGTCTCAGGCAAAAGCATGGCTGCACTTGCTTGCAGGTACACTACAATTCAGTATATCCTCAAGGTGAAGCCCCCAACAACAGCAATCAGCATGTCAACAGTAAGGTCTTGGGTAGCAAGAAGCTTAGTCGGATAATCCATGCATTTGTGTAAAGCACCAAATATACAAGGTCTTAGCAGCAGTAGCTGCGTGTTTACTTACATGCTGTCAGATCATTTTCACCTTTGTGCATCATGACTGCACAAACTATGTCTCATTCGAACACTGATGTGCTAATATATGCTATATAGCTGACGAACATTTTGGACATATCAGCAGTGCAGATACTGGCTTGTATGCGCCAGCAACTATGTGCTGGATGGCTCTTCGCATTTCAGGTTGGTGAAGGTGCCCTAATTACATTGCATATCAGGAAACGATGTGCAGAATATGTATGGTGACTTAAGGTGCAAGGTAAAGGTTCAGCCTTGGTACCGTTGTGTTGACACAGCGACTTGCACACAGACCACAGCCGCAACAAGGCTTGCGTAGCATTTACACCTACAACATCACATTACAAAGCACTGCTTACGGCAAATCTGGCAATCTAAGTATACGTTGTGTACAACAGGTGCATATGTACGAGCCCTTCTAGGTATGAGAGTAGACCATGGTGGCGCATTTCATGCATGGCTTTGTTCTTAGTAGCCTTGAGTATCATCAACTTAAGCCCATCATTTGGTGGGGTCATGACCCCTGCAATTCGTAGATCCAGCAGAGATCAGTGACAAACGGCGTCTTGTGCTGGAGATGTTGCGAGCAAATCCACCCGCGTACCAGTTCATCAAGCTGTATCTCCACTTGCTGTCTTCGACGTTCTTGGGCCGCTGAGCCAAATGCCTTTTACAGTAGGCGTTGACGTGACTCATATGCTGCAGATCCTCGTCTGTAAACTCGGAATCCTTCTTGGGCAGCAGGTCGCAGATGTACCGTCCGGACTGGTGGCCTTTAGACTCTCCACCTTCTGGGTTCCAGCCAATCTCTTGGGACTTGTCCGTTTCTAGCCAATCCTGTAACTCTCTGACGCTCATGTTAACATGAGATCTGAAGTCGGAAATAATTTCCTGCGGATCTTTTTTTGTCATGATTGCTGATATGCGCAAAGCTCGTCGAGGCACGTTTGGTCTGGCAAATATCTTGAACACAGCTCCGCGAGCTGCAAATTGGTTCATGTGGCGCGTTGTGTCGGAGAGCAGCCACGTTGGCTTTCCGACAAAGCGAAAATTGCTGTTCGTCTTCCAGCTCAAAAACAGGGGTTGTTAATTGAACCTTTGTCTTCTTCAATATGTGAGTGTAAGCATTGTAATCTCTAGTTCTAGGTCCGTATCCATATAGTCATATTGGGGCCTCAGATTTTTTCTAGCGTCTCTTGCAATGTCAACCTGGAATAATCAACAACCGCCGGTGGCGGGCCGCCTATACCCTAAACAGCGCCTCAGTTGCTACTTCAGACAGACAGCATTGTTGAATGCAATCATGCAATGCTACTACAAAATGCGCAGTCGACACACTAGCAAGCAGAATTATTTCATCAGGTTCATGCTGCACTTAATCTGACAAAACACCATGATATACAAGTACAAGTTCAAACTCATAGTACAAAATCGCAGAATGACAAGTTCAATGGCAAGCTCATATGCTGTTCTAATTTCTCCTCTTGTGCTTTGCTTTGCTTTTGAATGCATTGGCGCCCTTGCCTCCCCTCCGGACTTTGTTCTTATCTCTCTTGGACATTGAGGCCTTTCCACTGGCAGGAGCCTTGACTTTACCACTCTTTGGCCCTCCAGCATATACCCTAGAGCTCTTGAAGTCTGCACCTGGCTTGTGAATCCCATCGCCCTCAAACAGTCCTTCCTGCCCCTTTTTCCTGCAATTTTAATCAAACGTGTCAAAGAGCTTGCTAAAAAGCTTATAACATACTCCTTGCTGCACTATGCCAAGCCAAGCTTTCTGTAATGAGAAGCTTTACACAGCATGTTGGGCATCATGTTGCCTTGTATGCCTCATCACAGATCATGAAACAGCGCTTGTGTGGCAGTGCAGGTCTGTGGCATGACATGCTTGTGTCAGGGACAACCCGCAGCTAGTAGAGATACCAATAAAAATTGAAGACTCGCTAGTAGAGAGACGTGCGTGCATTGCAGATAATGCCATGCAGATGAGAACCGTCAAATGCACAGTGGCTTGACACAACATGAGTGCAATGCAAACTTGCAAGGGCAGCAACAACTCACTTCTTGTCCCGTTCTTTCTGCTTTTGGGACTTCTTAGGAGTGAAGCCCTTCTGGTTGAGGGCAGCAGCTGCGGCAGCTTTGCCAGCCTGGCCTGGGGTCAACCCCTGGCCCCTGAACTTGGCCTCTTGGCTCTTGATGGCCCTCACAGCATTCTTGGCTTCCTTGGTCTCCTGATTAGGCAAGGTTTTAGGGTTTAGGGTTTAGGTCTATATTTAGGGTTGCAAGGACATGACTTGCTCACCCCGCTCTCTTGTTTTTAGCAAAATACAACAAAGGGTAACAAGCATACATGGAGATCTTCTGGCCAAGACAGGTAGGTTGTGCATTGACAGCAGGAGTTGGCACAATACAACAAGGGTGCCAAGCATACATGGAGATCTTTTGGTCAAGACAGGTGGGTTGTGCATTGACAGCAGGATGACATACAACTGACTGGCCAGAAGCTGTGTGTCATGTTAGCAGCCTGTAGCACCTGACGCAAAAAAATCCCAAAAACCACTTCCTGCCAGCAAGATAATACAAAGGCAAGTGGTCCTGCTGCCTTACCTCGATAAGTGGGTCTTTCTGCTTCCTGCCTTTCTCCTCTTTGCTACCCTTCTCCTTTCTGCCTTTGCCTTCCTCTTTCTTTTGCTTTTTAGCTTTCTTGCCTCTGGCCCCTACATCCTCTTCATCAGCATCAGGCCTGCCTCGCTTGGAACTCTCCTTCTTCTGCTTCTCTGTCTGAAACCATGTGCGAGGCGGCCGGGCATAGATCTCCGCCTCGTGCTCAATCATGTTCTCGGCCTTCTGAGTCTGCATCTCAACCTTTCTGAGCTCTCGCTCTTCTCTCTCGTCCTGCATCAGCAATGGCACGTTGGAATTGAGCAACTCACAAGGACAGCGAGTCATCATGCAGCCTATCCCTCACAAGTCAAGCAACAGAAGCTGCAGCAGGAACATACGTTGTTGCAGCAGTGCATGCTCTGGCTGTGTTGTGTGCAACATTGCAAGTGCAAGCACGCATCGCAACAGATGTATGCATCTGATGCCTCACCTGTGAGGCATCAGATCAATGGCAGAAGCATCTCTGTCTCCTGCAATCAAATGCTGGGCTGCACGCTGTGCAGTCTGTAGGCAATGTTCAACTTCACAGCACAGATGAGAGAGATATTGACAATGTGGCGTCACATGGCAATACTTCTGACATAGGCTCTGTGCTGTCAGGCACTCCCAACGGATTGCAGCGCATGCAGCTCAGCCCAAGAATGCAGAGGCTAGAGTGAAGCGCACAAGAAACAACAGATGAACAGGACCAGGGAATGCCCTCTGACACTCGTGAGTGAGCCTCAGCCACGAGCAGCTTGATGGTTCAGGTTTCAGGATTGAGGGAAGACTGCCACAACTTGGTGATCCATAGGGGAGTGCTCTAGAGTGTTCAGCTTCTGTGTAAACAGTCACAGGCACTGTACTGCCATCACACAAGCTAACTGCCTTCAAATCACAAGACGCTGTACTGCTCTCACAGTCAGAGGCTAATGTACCTGCAGGACTCTGTCAATGTCCGGCTGCAGGTCATCAATGCGACGCACCCACTCATGTACAGGCCCGTCAGGCACCAGCCTGTTTTGCAGCTGGACCCGCCCCTTCTTCACCACCTGCACCATCAGCACCAATTGCTGAATCAGCACAGACGCAAGAGTCACAGAGCAATTACTGGGCTTGTGCCACTGCCCTGTTTGTGCTTTGGCTACAAGACTGAGGCAGAACAAGGCAGCATGAACTTGCAGCCAGTTTTGGGGAGACAACAGCATTGCTGCATTGCTGCAAGACAGCCTAATCGGGCAACCCATAATTTTTGTGCACAAATCAACGCCTAAAGTAGCTGTTGCAGAGGTATTTAACCACAGGACTCTGAAGTGTGAGACCAGCGGCTGATAAGCCTTGCTATTTGTTCTTGGGAAGCTTTCAGCCCCAACCCACAGTCAAGATTCGGGTGGGGATAGTTAGCTTCCCAAACGTCTACTACACCATAGTATGGATCACAGACTGCTTGACTGAAAATCACAGTACTGCTTGAGTGTGATATACAATAAAGCACAGATTTCCTTAGGGGCCAACATGGCTTTGAAAGGGAGATAATTGGTCAGAAACAACAGAACAGTAGGGATCTGAGGAGGCAAACATTTAAAGTGCCGACACATGAGCTGCCAAGCTCACAGCCCACAGGAGTCATGAGCTCATCAGGGCACACACTTGCTTTGCCATGCTTCTGCCAAGTCAACACTGCCATAACAAACACATCCCGTGCAGTTTCTAAATCCGTCCAAGTCTGTGTCTAAAGCTGTCTTGCAGGCAACGTTGTTTTTGTGATTGCACACAAAGGTTGAAATCCTAGATCTAGTGGTCCTCTAATGGTGGTGCTCAACAACAGCAAGCCGAAAGGCTGCCAGTCAATGCTATCATAGTGCATCAATGCCTACTCACATATGATTGCTGCTGCAGTGCAGATGCCAGAGCTTGCAGAGGCTGCACACAACAATGACACATGCATTGCTCCATGCATTATGCTGCAGACATCAATGTGAGGCAGCTGCACCAACAAGTTTTGCACTGCATTGCCCAGCAATCAGTGCATGCAGTCCGCATGGTGAACGGAAAACACAAGTACCGCAAAATTTCTAGAGGATGTTGGCAAGATTTCAACCGCCAAGGTCAAGGCTTGTGAGCTATCAGGGGGCTGATACAACCTTGTCAGGTTTCTGTGCGGAGAACTATAGACTTGCCTTGCGTGAAAGAAGCAGAGGTAAGCATATGCTGTCTCCAGTTTGCCTTGCGTCTGCTAAAACCATTTAGGACGCTAAATGCATAAACCAGCAGTGCATGGTGCAGATTCAGTGTGCATCTGACATCGGATTCAAGTCAACCACACAGCACAGCTCTATTCTGCAGCTGATACCCTGGATCCTAGATTCCTAATCCTATATTGTGTGATGGGACTTCCAGCAAAGGGCTAACCCACCTCTTTGACAAGGGCACGGTCTGAGTCCTCAATGAGGCTAACAGCCCTGCCCTGGCGCCCTGCCCTGGCAGTCCGCCCTATCCGGTGCAGGTAAGAAGCTAGGTTTGGCGGCGAGTCATAGTTGATGACGGCCTCCACTCCTAGGATGTCCAGCCCTCGGGCGGCCACATCTGTTGCCAGCAGGAATCCGACTTCACCCTGCAGCATGGCGTGTGTGTGTGTGTGTGCTTCAGCTTAATGTTGTCAAGATATATGATAAATTGTAGGAAGCTGTTCAAAACAGCTGAACATGTATTGACATAATAAAGATATCATGATGATATATAATAATAACACTGTCATAATAACAATACAATACTAGATAATAATACTATATAGTATTATTATCAGTAATTATTTATAATATAGTATGTATTCAGCTGATAAGTCATGAACTTCCCCTGATGTGGTGAACATGATCTGTCGTATTCACTGAATGGTATCTTCAGCAAAGAGCAGACTCTCAAAGTTGTGTTTGTCAGTCACATGCCGAGTTTTGTCAATGCTGCAAGCAGTGTTCAATGCATGCCTGAGGCAACATGTGTGTGTCCTATTGACGTCAAACTCGTTGCATCTCCAAAGGTGGCCCTCACACACTCAACATTGCGCAAATCACTGATGGTATGCTGACCAGGAGATTTGCAGCTGTGTATACTTGAGTGCCCTTAGAAATGAGCGTTTGAGCACACCATCTGGCATGACGGAAAACTCTCTGAGTGTGCATGTGCCCAGCACTCAAGCAGAACAAGCAAAGGGGACTAGCAACAAGTATACGGCACTTGAGGCT
>JAABUO010007671.1_pt1 | contig 12287 bp, 16 predicted proteins | sample 5559291 | NCBI WGS metagenome assembly JAABUO01 (sample SAMN10711878, study PRJNA513372) | rock metagenome | isolation source: Antarctica rocks | place: Antarctica: Victoria Land, Finger Mt sud
AATTCACCCAAAAACAATGCAGCGCACCTGCCACAGGTACAGCTCATCTTGACAGTGAGCCAGAAAGACGCCTCTGGGGTCCAGAGACGTCAGCTGTGGCTGAGGGACAGCTTTGAGCACCAGGTATGTGGGCGCTGCCGCACAGTGCGGCGCCAGCCTGTATAGTCTGCAACCATCCACTGGGCTGTGCCGCCTCTTGTACCAGTTGAGCAACTGCAGCACCACATGACCGGATCATTGCAGTGCACTGCTTGCTTTCTTCAGCAGGTATGCACAGCAGGAATGCACAGCAGGAATGCACAGCAGGTATGCACAGCAGGTATGCCACAACAGGTATGCACAGCAAGAAAAGCTGCAATATTCTGTGCAGGGTCTGTTTTTTCAGTATGGTTAGGCCACATTTGGGCCAGTGAGCAGTGGTATCACTCAATAGGCCAGAGGCTGTCAGCTGTTCCTTTGGCTTGAGGTGTTCAGCAATGGGGAGTCAGCACCATTGTTGCGGCATTCAGCTGCAGGCTCCTGGAAAGTATGCTTGAGACCCCGCAGAAGTACAGCACAGTTTGGCTAAATGATTTTTACACGGTTTTTCTACATAAATAAATCTACCCGTGATGTGAGCAGCAGTAGCGACAGGTTTGCATATGCCTTGCAACATGCAACAATGCACATGAGGCGGGCACTTTTGTGGTGCGCATGATGAGTGACAGATGGCCACACCTGACATATGAAGCCAATGTTGGGATTTGCCACTCCACGTTTTGCCTTGACATGTTGGAAAACTTCATCATAGGCATGGTCTGAGCGCAACATGAGGAAAGCTATGAGCAGCGTGGTGCTTCGAGACACGCCTTGAGAGCAGTGGATCAGCACCTTTCCCGGGCTTCGCAGCGCATCCTGCTTGTAAACGCACATAACTGTCTGTACTGACTCATGCCTGATCTGAAATGCACACTGTACACAATGACCTGTTTGCAAATGCCAAGTCTTGCATCACGATGAGATAGCTGTTTTGGCAGGCACTATATCACCAGCCCATTTGCATCTTGCAAGTACGATGATTGTTGTTGTCTGCATAGTTGTTGACTGCTGGAAGGGTTTTCGCAACTAGTGCATCATCTTCAAGGCAGCAATACTGGCACCAACGATCGCTGCTTGATTTCATGCTTTTGAGCCGATTATTCAGCTACAAGCACTTTAGATGATGATCAGCACATGGTCCAATGATGCAATGTTGCTATGGCTCAAGCAGTGCTGGTCACCTCAATGAAAGCAAACGTGTCATACAACACACAGGTGATGTCCTCTCCGGGAGTGTCTGCACAGCAGAACAGATCTCAAAGTTATGTACTACCCAAAGTTCAGAGCGTTCACAGCTGTGTATATGTAAAAAGTAGGAGACGGAGGAGCGTTAGCTACCTTGAAGGTACAGGATCTGGTACTTCAGCCTGTCCTCGAAGTATGCAGGATAAATAAAGCCTACACAATTGACGACATGAGTGATGCCGGCAGCTTCTAGGGTGTCCCAGTTCCTCGCAACTGCATCTGACCCCAGATACAAGCCTGGGTCCACTTCTGAGCACTGCTGCTCGAAAAAAGCGAATTTGTCCCGCCTGGCACGCAGTTCTGTTGGTGGCCCGTCGTCTCGTGGAAGTGCTCGTAGATCTAAGGCTTTGAGAGCCTTAGGTTGATGTCCAACCTTTCTCGGGCTGCTACTGTTGCTGCTCGTTGATGCAGGGATCTGAGTGTTACCAGCTTCGACAGAACTGTCGTCCAACGCAGCACTCTTCCAAAAAGTTTCTCTGAAGGTGGTAAAGAGTGACCCTTTTGACAGCAGAGCCATATGTTTGTCTGCTTGCGAACACTGATCAGAAGAAATCACAAAGGCAGTGGGATCATGACAAATGTCTTTTGTTGCAACATGGATCGCACCAAACAAGGCGTGCCCAGGCTGCTTCGCTGTTCGCGCGCTTCTATCGATTTTGACTAGTTAGTCAGACTAAATCGAAGAGCGTTTTGGCAAACAGTAATTAGAATACTGCAGGCTGCGCTGCAAACGGCATGTTTTTGTGCAAAGGCCTTGCTGGGCCACATTCTGACAAACTCTTGCAAAGCTTGTCTGACAGTTGGATGGTAGTCAAAGATGACAGGATACAGAGTTGGCTTCCCACTTGTTTCACGTATCATGACGCTCACCGTACCCATGTGAATGATGATCACATGCCTTACAAAACCATGCATGTTATTGCCTCCTCAGAAGGTTGCATCATGACCGCATCTCGTATGCGGTGAAGTAGGTTTCAAGCAGATAAAAATAACACTTCTAAGTTTTCTCCGTTGGAAGGATCATGAATGACTTGGACCCTTTTGAAGTTTGTCAGGGCAAGCCGTGCAAAATGCGCCATCCAGTCTTTCAAAACCTTCTTCGCTTTCTTGTCCAAGACTCGTTTTCTGGGGAACTGTTCTACCAACACCAAGGTCAGTACCTTGTCCGCATCTCCGTGGATCTTTCGAACGGCCGTGCAAGGGTCCTGAGCTTCCCAGAAATCCTTTATGGAAACGAGGCCGCTTTCAAGCCACTCAATCAGCCTCTGAGTCTTGCGCTTGTCAAGGGCCATGTGGCCCTGACACTCAGATGCGCCTTGTACGGTCCAACTGAAGGGATAAATCTATGAATTTTCGCGCTCCACCTCAGCAGCCTTTTCAAGGCCGCTTTCTTGCAGCTTTCTTGTCTTCCACTGTTTGCAAACGCGTCTCTGAACGCCTTGCACGTAATGGCCAAGCTCACACAGCTTTTTTCAGAGACAGCGTTGGACTCAGCTTTTTGGAAAATCTGCTCAAGCAGTTCTGTCGGTAATGTCTGCATTGAGCAATGTCTGCATTGAGTATTTAGCCTCAGGTCAGGAAAGCTGGAGACCTTATGGATGAGGAACGGCCCTGCGGGCCGAAAACACGGCTGCAAGCTCGCCTTCTGTTGAGGATGGTCGTAAAATTACGACGTAAGTACAAACCGTACGTTTTCAAATAAATATAACACACAGGCTGTGTTGTCCTGAAAGACATTTCACAGACCATAATGGTTGTACACAGTGATTGCACAGGCACACTGGAACATACAGAAGTATCAGATACGTTTTTGACTACATGCTAGTATACGATTGTCAAGAAATAGGACAACCAGCCAAGCGGGCATATTCATCATGCACATAGGTCTTGTTCTTGTCAAAGGACGCTATAATCAAGCCAATAAGCAAGACACCCTCCAACCTCCTGACTCTACTCAATGCAACATAAGCCTGACCATGATCAAAGATGTCATTCCCAAGATCAATGTCAGCCTGGTGTAAACTAATGCCCTGCACCTTATGTGGCATAACCATACTTACTGCCCAAGCTAATGCTATTGGGTACTGATATACACCTTTCGTACTGATGAATACCAATGAGCAATTTCTAGCATGTGGAATGTGAGAGATTCAGTAGGCTGATGTTTGAGCCTTGCAGGAGCCAGTCAAGGATCATGCGAGGACCACTCTTGACGCTGTGGCCGTGACTGTTGCTGACGCCTCAAATCACATCAGTGACTGTGCCTCGTGCAGACGCTGAGACTGTGGCTGCTGCTGTAGTCTTTGCAGATCATCAGCCATAAACTGCCAAGCCACATGCCCAGGTATGCAGCTTGGTCTGGCCAGGTAAGCAGCTTTCTCTGGAGCATCTGCACCAGGCTGTTCAAGAGCATGACCATGCAGCTCTTCAGGTAATCAAGATATCATATCTGCACAGAGTAGTGAATAATGGTATGTCAGCTCTGCAATGGGCTGAGACTCAGGTGGAATGGGGGTAGGTACATGTTTGCTGGTGAACTGATTGCCAGGAGAGACAAATCTGGCTTGAGGTGATGTTTGCCTGTCACGGTGCTGGGGAGCTGAATCCCGAAGCAAGTCTGCAAGACTTCCAAGCTGACCAATGCTTGGTATGTGCTGGTGTCCCAGGACTCAGCTGTCAGGCTGACATGAAGCAGCCTTACCTCAATCCTACAAGCTTGTGAGCACAAAGCTCTTCACATACGCAATGCCATTGATGTTGAAATTGAGGTCTTTGAGCTAATCAACCCCCATGAGCAGTTGAAGATCTTGGACACTGTGAGGAACTAGAGCCAGCTTGAACCTGGCTAGCAAGTTGTAAGACTCTCACTTAGACAAGCTAATCCAGCGGAGACATACAGCTCCCTCAAACAATAACATGATATAGCCAGCAGCAGAGTACTGTCCACAACCTGCATAGCCTACACTAAATGCTGTTGCAGGTGGAAAGTTTATGGTGGTCAGCATTGGTGCCAATTTTGTAAGTGTTGCCAAGTCCTTGCCCCATTTGGGCTGAGGACAACAGGCACCAGAACTCCCCTTGACTTGAGGCACAGTACCGAAGCTGCAACTTCTCACCAAGACCAAGGTTGGACCAGACCCAAGTATTGCGGAGAAAGCAGGTTGATCTGCACCTTGCAGGCTGGCAGAGGTGCTACCTAAAGAAGCAGCTAGCTGGATGTTGCCACCAAGATCTTTGTCTCTTCAGTGTAATGTGACTTTGTGGTCCCGGGCACTGTCCAATTTGTCAACTGGATGCTGCCTTTGTGGCAGAACCTTCTCGAAGGACATGAGGGTTGCCGCCAGGCCTGGAAACCTAACGACAGTCTTGGTTCCGTGAGCTGATCTGTCGTATTGACTCTGCTCGCATCAGAACCATAGAATCAAGCTGTACGGTCTATGCGGAGAATGGCGATGACTATGCTACGTGCTTTACCTGTCCAGGTGCGGCATGCAATCGCGCCTCTCGATTGCGCAATGCTCTCCTGAACCAATACATGTTGTCCACACTCACTTTGCATACGTTGCAGGCACCAACAACCCGTCATGTCCAGGCTGTAAGAACACCAATACTGGCCGCTGGTGGTCTTAGCCCCGTAACCAGCAGCAGGAGTGCTTATGCTGGAATCGCAACTTTCCGGAACGGCAATTCTTTGGGCTCTACCGTCGCTTCTGGCCTTTGGCCAGGCAAGCTGGGCCGGAAATCGCTGTCGGTCAGCAGCGCAGCAGCCACAGATGTTCAGGAGGAAACTCACGAGTACCAGGCCGAGGTACATAGAGGCAATCTGCACAATTTCATGTACCTTAGTGCTCAGCCAGCTTGTGCACCAAAGTTGGGAGCTGATGCTTCAGATCAGTGATGCCCACAAAGCTAATGCTGACCTATCAAGTGGTGTGACTCAAGGTGGCCAACCACAGCTGTATGCATGTAGGTGCATAGAATGATGGACATGATTGTGAACAGCCTGTACAGTAACCGGGAAGTATTTCTCAGGGAGCTTGTCAGCAATGGCAGTGATGCTTTGGACAAGATGCGGTTTGAGGGCCTCACTGACCGCTCAGCTTTTGAGACTGGCGAGGAGCTTGAGATGAGGATCAAGGCTGACAGCGAGAAGCACACAATCACCATTGAGTGAGCATACTGCCCCTGCTGTGCATGCATGCAGAACAGTGTCATGTAGATTCACATGACGGCAATGTGTCATCACAATTTCATTACTGTCGTTGTCTTTGCACATCTGCAGCTGATGTTGTGAAACGGCTGCTTAAGGCTCACTTCATTCACACACAGATAATTTTGGTCATCCGTACAAGTGTGGACCTAAGTTGTCTATGTCTGAATGAAGTGAGCCTCAAGCAGCCAGTTCGCAATCTCAGCTGCAGATGTGCAAACAGCCAATTTTGGTTGAGTTTGTTGTTGTAGAGACCGTGTTTTAGAGACCGATTTTGTTGTTGCAGAGACACAACCCTTGCGCCCACACCTCCTCAGCTCAGCTTTGAGCAATGCCTGCACCTAGTCACTTTATGCAGGCAAAGACCTGATTATGGCGCAATTGGCTTTGTTATCAAAGTAACCATACTTGACAGCTTTAAGAACACCACTGTGTGCCTGTTACTTTTGGGGCGTCCACCGAAAAGATGCTGCGGGGGCTCAATATCATACCAGAGCAAGGAGCTCCTGCTGCATTAGCAAAGCAAAGGTTGCCTCATACAGTATCTGTTCCCATAATTGACAGATCCATTGTGACATCTCAGGGATACTGGCATTGGCATGACTAAGGAGGAGCTCCTAGACAGCCTGGGTACCATTGCCAGATCAGGCACTGCCAAGTTTGCAGAGCGGGTGAAGGAGACCAAGGGGGACGCACAGCTGATCGGACAGTTTGGTGTGGGATTCTACTCCTCTTTCCTGGTTGCAGACAAGGTGACAGTGCAGAGCAAGAGCAACAGCAGCGACAAGCAGTGGCTGTGGGAATCTGCATCTGGCAGCCACTCCTATAAGGTCAGCCTCAACCCCTAACCCAGTCTTGCATAAATGACACATGTTGAGATGACAGATGACAGCTGTTGACAGATGAGATGACAGATGACAGATGACACATGTTGAGCAACATGCAGCAGTGATGTGTTGTCAGTTTGTAGGTGTGTATGTGCGTGCCTGTGATCAGGTAATGGTAGTGCATTGTACATATGATGTGCATTGCTCTCAAGCACCTAGCCATTGTGCATCTCAGCATGCGTTTTCAAGCTTTCATGATTGATACTCAGCATTGCCCTTGTCATGATGCCTAGTCATGGAGATAAGAGCACTGATACCCAAATGATAGCATGTAACCCTATGCTGACGTGCAAGGTTGCAGCAGGAAGCAACTGATGTCACTGCTTGTTTGCAGCAAATTGCGCTTTCACAGATCTGCAGTCATTGGGTTGTGTGTCAAACGCCGTCACAGCATTGAAGGAAGTTTCAATGCTGAATGATGCTTTCCCAAGTTTTGACCATTACAATCTCGCTGTCATTGTGTTGAATGTTTGTGAAAAAAAGTGTTATTGATCAGGATCTCTGGTATGAGGTGCCTGGTCCTTGCAGGTGAAGGAGGACGACAGTGGAGAGCCTTTGAAGCGCGGCACAAGGGTGACCCTTCATCTGAAGGAGGATGCATATGAGCTGGCTGATGAGAAGAAGCTGGGAGAGCTGATCAAGCAGTACAGCGAATTCATCCAGTTCCCCATCAGGTAGGACTAACATCTGCACTTTCTCAGGTCCTGTTTTATTGACGGAAATGAACTCCTTGTTGCTCCGGAATCACTTTGTGGAGTTCTTTGATCTGCAGCTTTGATGCTGAGTCAGACACGACAACAGTTGGTCCATTTTGCATCAGATCATGATGTGCATGACTTGTGAGACCAGCTCGCAAACGCCACACATGTAAATAAAGCCGTAGGCATGCGTCATGATCTAGCATTGTTGCATTATATGTTGTAGGACATGTATAGACAGTGTTATTCAGGTCAGCTGTTTGTAGTTTTCTCAGGATGCCCTCACATGCTGCAGCTCTGAGACAGAACATATGGTGCCAAAAATACTGCTCTTGCATGAGCTGAACCTGAAAACCTTTTGCTGCATTTGTTAAGCATTTGCAATGGGAATTGCAGCACAGATGCATCTGTGGATCAGCTCAAAGCACAATCTGAACACAGTTTTGCACCAGACAGTTGTTCCTGAGTATGCCCTACCTGGCAGCTGGTCGCAATGATGCATGCACCAAGCTCATTATGTTTCATACACAGACTATATAGACAATAAAGTCTGTCAGCTCAATGTGATCATGCATGCACTAATCACAAGCTTTCTTTGTGCACAGGCTTTGGACCACAAAGTCTGAGCAGGAGAAGGTGCCAGATGAGGAGGCCACCAAGAGGAAGCAAGAAAGCGCTGATGCTAAGGTATGCTTCCTTTCTTCATGGTCAGCCTTGCGATTGCGCAGCTTCCTTGTGCACTCCTAAAGTCTTACAGCCAGCCCTTGGTCTGAGATGTTCTTTGATTTCATTGGCACGTTGAATGGCAGGCTTCTTACACTGTTGCCTACATAGAGTAGCTGCCATGAATCATGAATGATGATAGACTTTGTGAGAAGTTTTTGTCTTGTGAAGCCAATGGCAACAAACGCCCTCGCCTTGGTTGCAAAGTTTGGCACAAATTTGTCTGGACTGAGTTACACACATCTTTCATGAAAGAACGGTTGAATCCATCGATGCACCGCTTCAACACAACTCAAAGCTCCTGTTCCGCCTTGACCAGCGTTGATGCAGCTTCTGTAACGCAGTCAAAAGAGTAGCGTTGATGTAGCTTCTGCAATGCAGTCAAAAGAGTAGCGTTGATGTAGCTTCTGTGATGCAGGCAAAAGAAGAGGGGAAGGAGGCGGCTGATCCTGTGGAGCCTGTGACACGCACCGTCAGCAAAAGCAGCGAGGCGTGGCAGGTGCAGAACGACAGCAAGCCTTTGTGGACCAGATCTCCCAGAGAGGTGAGTCATGTGAAACCGTGCCTTTTCAAGCACAGCATGCATAGCATGTGCGCTCAGCGTGTCTGTGAATGTTTTGGGAAGGCATAGCATGCACAGCATGCGCGCTCGGCGTTTGAAGCATGTGTTGGCACCCTGTAGCAAGAACCTGAGGAAGTTGACCGTCAACGAGACAAGTTAGCTGACCTGCTTGAATATTGGACATATAAATGTGATGCTGTGTGCATGGTGAGAGTCAAATTGGCACAATGGCAAGCCGTTGCAAAACACCTCTAGCGCAGAATGGTGGGCGAGATCTGATTTCTGCATGCTGTGCCTGCTCTGTGCATGCTGTGCATGCTTTGTGTGATGAGGTCTAAAAGCCCAGCGCTTCATGGCTGTTGCTGGCCCTGTGACTAAGCCTTTGCAGGCGCAACATAAGGTGAGTATAGAGCATGCTGAGAGCTCACAAATGACACACAGACTTGCCTTCCTTGAATTTATGCATACACAGAGAACACAGAGAAATTTCAAATTTTGCATCTTTAGCAGCTTGCGCGGTGATTCAGATGACACACCGTCTTGACACTGCAGGTGAGTAAGGATGAGTATGATGCCTTCTTCAAGCAGACCTTCAAGGAGTTCTTGGAGCCTCTGACCACTTCTCACTTCAACGTGGAGGGAACTATTGAGTTCACGGCCATGCTGTTTGTACCAGGCATGGCCCCCTTTGAGCAGCAGGTGCGCCATTTTTGAGCTCTTTTTGCCCATTTTGTGCTCTTTTTGAGCCTTTTTAGAGCCCGGTGAAAGTCCCTGCTGAGCCCTTGTCAAGCCTCTGTGCTGATTGGCCATGGTATTGTTTTGCCCTGAGGAATGGTTCTAGCTTTTTGTGTGCAAACCCTGCTCACCTGATACTCATATCTCAGCCAAAGCAGTGGGTTGGTGCGCATGGTTGAGCAGCACTTGCATCTGTAACTGGGTGTGATCCAGAGTTCAAGCTGCTTGCTGTCAGCTGTCTGCTTGACAATCAAGTTGATGTGACGACGCTTGTTTCATGATGTGCGTATAATAATAACAATAATATAGTATAGCTGCCTGCATTGATTTGCCCTCAGACTCCATCAAAACGTGTGTTCATCAAGCCCATGACAGCTGAAACATGACTAAGTGCAGGATGCAGTTGCATCAGATTGTGGCGCAAAGACCCATATAGAGCATTGCGCGACCGCCTGATGTGTGCGTGTGTGCGTCTGATGCAGGATGCAATGGCCAGGAGCCGTAACATCAAGCTGTTTGTGAAGCGCGTCTTCATCAGTGACGAGTTTGATGAGTGTGTGTGTGTCTGTCTGATGCAGGATGCGATGGCCAGGAGCCGTAACATCAAGCTGTTTGTGAAGCGCGTCTTCATCAGTGACGAGTTTGATGAGGACCTGATGCCCCGCTACCTGTCCTTCATCAAGGGCATTGTGGACAGCTCAGACCTGCCCCTCAACGTCTCCAGAGAGATCCTGCAGGTGCATACTTCTTCATCCCTGAAAGAAAAGAAAAGAAAAGACTACACCTTTCGGCGTCAATTTAATGAGAAGCCAAGTATTATACCGGGCTGCCCAGATTCTTCATCCCTGCCTCCTTTGGGCTCTTCTTCTCCTCAGTGATGTGCGTGGGATGCCTGAGTCCTTCAGTTCAGAATTCCAGGCTCGCTGCTACCAAGGAGCTGATGTAGCTTCCTGTGGAATGCCTCTCACCGGCTGTTCTTGTCCTCTTCTTCATCACTGTGGGACCTGGCCCTGTTCTTCTTCTTCTTCTTCTTCTTCTTCTTCTGACGCTTATGCACCTTCTGCTTCAGCTGACATCTTCACTGCTTTTTGAAGACTGCTCTTCAGACGCCCCCTCTCTGGCAACCCAGCACAGCAACAATCCAACCATCAGTGGCATCAGTTGATACATTGCATGCAAGGCAGCACTCACCATGGCGCCATACAATGGGCGTCATGTAAAGGGAGTCCTTCCCAGCAACTTGGCAAATGCCACCAAGCAGATCATTGCAAGTGCGAGGGTGCTTTAGATACAGGATTCTAAGAAAGATCAAGTCAAGACTCATGGTGTCAAATTGCCTATAGCTCTGACAAACAGCCACTTACACCAACTGCATCAGGAACGCTGTGGTTGGATAATCCTATTTATTGGACTGTCCCTCCTGTCATGTAGGAGTCAAGAGTGGTGCGAGTCATCAAGCGTCAGCTGGTCAAGAGGTCACTCGACATGCTGACAGAGATTGCCAAGCGACCAGCAGAAGGTGACAAGAAGTCAGACTACTCAACCTTCTGGGAGTCATTCGGCCGGAACCTGAAGCTGGGGTGCATTGAGGATCAAGGCAATCGCAAAGTGCTGGCTGAGCTGCTGCGCTTCCCATCTAGCAAGAGCGAGGATGACATGACCAGTCTGAAGGACTATGTTTCAAGGTGAGCTTTGCTGTGGCCTGTTGGTATGACAAGATTGATAAACTATGTTTCAAGTTGAGCTTTGCTATGGCCTGTTGATATGACAAGTCTGAAGGACTACGTCTCAAGGTGAGCTTTGCTACATGCTGATGACATGATGTTCCAAGTTGAGGTGAGGTTCATGGTGGGGTGAAGACTGGAGCTGTTACTTTTGGACAGAAGCAGGTTGCCTCAGCAAGGGGCTTGCTGAATTGCTGAGACTGCCCTTGACCCAATGAGGCAACAAGCTCAACACAGTGTGTGTCCACCTTTATACATCTTGGTGCCTGAGTGAGAATCATTTTCTACTTCCACATTTTGCAGTTCCCCCCAGTTGTGCTTAAATGACGCAGTTCCCAGTTTGAGTCCCATCATAAGCAGGACAGCCCTAGCTGATGCTTGTCTACAGACTTTGTCTGGTGCAAAAGCTTTCTTAGGGGTCAGGACTTACACTGCTGCATGGTGGTGCACTTGCCCAGAGCAGTCCTGATTAGTGCATGCATCAGTCTTCCACCATCATTTGATGTTCATGACCAGGTTGCGCTTGCCTGGGTGAGCCTCCTGACATTGTCCACATACAAGGCACAAGATGGCTCCTGTGGTTGTGTAGAATGAAGGAGTGGGTTGGGGTGTATGGTTTGTTATACTTATCATTATTATTGTAACAATACCCTAAACCCCAAATATGTGGTGTAGGATGAAGGAGGGTCAAAAAGATGTATTTTACATGGCGGCGGATTCCCTTGACGCTGCTTCCTCTGCACCCTTTGTAGAGCAACTGGTACAGAGAGACTATGAGGTCAGCATGCACAAGCACACACCACTGTCACTATATTACATATATGGGATGTATGAAATAGCCTTGGAATTTTGCAGAATATTAACAATGTTTCATTATGCCTTGTAGTATGAACAAAGAATCAAGCATATGGCTGTGACTTTGTTGAGCACATGGCCAGGCAGCATGACATGCGTATGATTTGCAGCAATCAATCAACAATTCACTTATGTTTGATTGCAAAAAGCAACAGCATTCAAGCATGTGCAGCACTCACAGGTGACTAGCACCGCAATCCTCTCAGAAGACATGGGGTTCCACACACAAACAAAGTGGGAAAATGCCTCATTTGCCACTCTGTGCGGCATGACTTGCATTAAAACCGGACATGTCAGCCAACTTTCATGTCATGCCTAACAGGCAGTGTTGTGCAAGCCACATGCTAGGCTGGCAAACCCAATCGGTGGTGCTGCATGTGCATTACCATCAATACTACTGTCATCATTAATTTGTCCCTATCATTACTATTATCCTCATCCCCATGCCCACCCTCGCCCTCACCCCCACCCCCACCCCCATCCTGATTTCCATCCCCATCCCCATCCCCATCACCCCCATCCTCATCCTCATCCTCATCCTCATCCTCATCCTCATCCTCATCCTCATCC
>JAABUO010007672.1_pt1 | contig 12287 bp, 12 predicted proteins | sample 5559291 | NCBI WGS metagenome assembly JAABUO01 (sample SAMN10711878, study PRJNA513372) | rock metagenome | isolation source: Antarctica rocks | place: Antarctica: Victoria Land, Finger Mt sud
ATGCATATATATCTCACAGATGTACGCCATATCATGCGTGTAACATGAACATTATACGGTAATAGACGCTACACAAATGACCTCCACGTGTACATGGACTTGATACAGTATGCATGCAGATGTCAACAGAGTCAGCAAAAAAGACACAGATGCACATGAGCCAGACCTGTAGCCGCATGGCCGGACTCTAAAGTCTGTTTCTGAGCCAGCTAGCAATGCAGTGGCACCCACAATGGCTGGTGACTTCTCTGTCTCAGCTTCCCTGTAATGATACGTAGCTACCAACTCACCTGCACAGATTAGTCTGACTGGTCAGGATCAGTCAGAGATCTTCACATGTGACCTGGTGCCAGGCAGGCCATCAGCAGTTGTGAAACATGTGTGCGTAACATGGCTATCCATGCAAAGACAGCCCTTCTGGTGTAAGACGCAAGTGTATAGCATAGCTATGCATGCACAAACAGCAGAACCAACCAAGTTTTACTCAAAAGCTCTGCATTCTTGCATTCTTGATGTGAACCTAAACATAGTCCAGCCATGCCACAGTTGAGCCAAGATCATGTGAGCAGCCAAAGTTGCTCTTTTCTTCTGGGTTCTGATCACTGCATATGCATGTGTGACACAGGAGCACAAGGCATCTACATCCTCATGGACAGCCAAACACTCTTAGCTGCATATACATGTGTGATACAGAAACACAAGGCACCCATACCCTCATGCAACAGCCAGACACAGTCAGCTGCATGTGCACGTGTGATACAGCAACAAGGCACCCACACCCTCGTGCAACAGCCACACACAGTCAGCTGCATATGCATGTGTGACACAGGAGCAAAAGGCACCCATACCCTCATGCAACAGCCACACACAGTCAGCTGCATCTCCTTGGGCGCACAGCTCATGACCTGGTGCAACTTGAAGGGGTATGCCACGTGCTGCTATCAGAAACTGCACTTCTTCGTCCAAGTCCTGCACATATGACATCACATGAAGGATGGCATCATAGGCTATGCAAGATATCCACAAATGTGTGAGTCTGCCGGACTTTTCCACTCAGTGTTCTACCATGGCACATGAGCAGTTCAAACAGCACAGATGAAAGACACAAATCAACATGTATCGACATGGAAGTACAGCGTCCGCTGCATGTCAGCTCGCCAATGGAGAGACCTTGATCATCGTGACTTCAGCTGCAAGAGCTACGAAAGGTAATAGGAGATACATGCTTCACTCTAAATCATAAATCGTCGGCCGGGGATCTAGATTCATCAACACTTTGTCCAGTGTCTACTGATTCAACAACAAGCTGAACTTCTGTGGCAGTCTTCTTGAGTGATGATGACTGAAAGTGCAAGGTAGGCAGCCACATGCAGGAGGATGGCGATGGATGACTCACCCTAAAGGTGTGTATACCACCCATGAGCGCTTTGTTTTGGCGCCAAGCCACCTGTGCTCGCAGATGCTGAGGCAAGTCATCAAACAATCCTACATCATCTGCTGCCTGCGTCTCGTGGACCCACACCTGGCATCAGCCCAACAAAGAGTCAAACTTTCCATTTTTTTCCTTTCTCTTTTCTTCCTTTTTTTCCCCTTTTTTAAATTTTCCCCTTTTTCTTTGTCTTTCATCTTTTCTTGTCCATTGTCACCAGGCTCACAGCAAAGCTGGGCTGTTGCAAAGCAGACCACTGCAACTGACAGACTCACAGTACTGTTAGACCATTGCAAAGCAGACAATTGCAACTTGACATTCTCACAGCAAGACCAAGCCACCACAAAGCTGAGTCCTTTCAAGCCGCTTCAAAGCTGAAGAAAGCATCTACTCAGTGTGACACCCTTGCACATGACATGAGCCACAATATCCTTGACTTCTTTTGCCATGACACCTCCATAGCTTGTCATAACATGTCACAAAATTTGCCATAAGATGTCCAAAACTTGCCATGCAGGGACTTCAGCAGCCGACACAGAAATGGCATGAGTCATGCCAAGGCTTGGACCCTGATCCACAACAGAAGAGCAACAGAAGAGCCGCAGTCGTGTGATGAGCTGAGCGCACCTCAGCATAGTAGGCCCTGATCTTTGTACGCAGGTCCCTGGGCAGCTTCAGGCGAGCCATCCACGTTTGCACACTGGACATCTTGTCTCTGAACATCTCCGCTTCCTGCAGCTCCTTGCTGGCTCTGCAGCATACACAATGCATTTCATCACATGTGTGAACCCTCAAACCCTAAATGTACACACTAAACCCTAAACATCTCAGCTTCCTGCAGCTCCTTGCTGGCCCTCTGCAGTACACACACTCCATTTCATCTCAGGTCTACACCCTGGACTCACAACCCTAAATGTACACCCTAAACCCTAAGCATATGCGCGTCCTGCAGCTCCTTGCTGGCTCTATGCATACAATCCAATTCATCTTTGCAGGACACACCAAAAAGTGTTAATAGTCTGAAGCACACACAACACATATCATCTCTGCAGTACAGACTGTCTCAATTCATCTCTGCAGCACACAAAGTACATCTCCGTTTTACACAGTACTCACGATGCATGTCATCTCTGCAGTACAGACAGTCCATCTCATCTTTGCATTATATACACAACACAAATTGTACTAGCAGTACACACAATGCACGTCATTTTTACAGCGCTGACAGTCCATTTCATCTTTGCACTACACACAATCCGCGTCATCTTTGCAGTACATACAACACATTTCATCTTGGCAGTACAGATGTTCCATTGTGTCCTTGCACTCTTCTCGTATGCATCTGGGTACCCTCGCATGTGGGCCTCCTGCTATATTGCAGGAGACTGGGCAGTCTTTGCTTTGACACCATTGCACATGACTTTGCATACACTGAGCCAATACTCTTTTCTTGACACAGCGTCTGCATCTTTAGTCAGCTGTCACATGCCAAATGCTTCTCAGAGACCAAGCCACAACCTGCTATGCAAAAAGCACATAGGCAGCTTCACACACATGCACAGACGGCGCTTGTCAGCTGCTTGCCTGTAGTAGGCTGGTGATGGAGCCCAACAGGATACCGAAGAAGAGCACTCCCATGAGCTGAGCAAAGAGCATGATGGCGCGCTCTGCATCCCTCCTGGGCAGGATGTCCCCAAAGCCAATGGTTGAGACTGTGGTCAAGGACCAGTACGCTGCTGCCAACCACACTGATGGACCAGGAATGCTGTGCGCCTGGAGTGAGTGAGTGAGTGAGTGAGTGAGTGAGTGAGTGAGTGAGTGAGTGAGTGAGTGAGTGAGTGAGTGAGTGAGTGGGTGAGTGAGTGAGTGAGTGAGTGAGTGAGTGAGTGAGTGAGTGAGTGAGTGAGTGAGTGAGTGAGTGAGTGAGTGAGTGGGTGAGTGGGTGAGTGAGTGAGTGGGAATGAGTGAGTGAGTGAGTGATCATGACCAAAGATGGCAGGGGCCAGCCAAGACGGATTGACTTAAATGCAGTACTTCCAAACATACATGAAACAAAGTTGTCGGAGCCATGAATGACACAGAAGTGAATGCCTTGAAACAGTACTGCGGCTTGGCCTAGGGTGACTGTGAGTACAGGAAGAAGAGCATTGACTGGTCAGCTGCTGCAGCAAAATCTGAAGAAGCTGCGAATTGAATGCGTCTGCAAGTGGGGGACACTTGCAACAGTGAAGAAAGCTGTCTCAATTGCCTGGTAATAAGACCAAATAGCCCTCATGGATGAGCGCACTTGAATGCTGCACAGACGTACACATGATATGCGTATGAAACACTCGATCATTCAGATTATTCAGATCATTCTCAGATCATTCAGATCATTCGGACTGCCAGATACTGCCACTGATGTATGCACAGAGACAGCAGCTATACTGAGCATTACAACATAGCACACGACAGTGTGGTTGTGAGTATCTGTGTATCTGTGCAACTATGCATGCTACCTGGCAGCAGTCTCCACACACATGCTACAAGGCGATACAAAGCTGCACATGGCACCACATGGTAGCTGCACATGGCACCACATGGCAGCTGCACATGGTGCCACATGGCAGCTGCACATGGCACCACATGGCAGCTGCACATGGCACCACATGGCAGTTGCACATGGTGCCACATGGCAGCTGCACATGGTGCCACATGGCAGCTGCACATGGCACCACACAGACACAACAGCAGCCACCATGTGGTGCATGACATGGTGGTGGTGCACTGTGCCGCAAACGCTAGCAACAGAGGCTCACCTCCTGAGAAGTGCACTCAGTGTCATCAGCGGCATAGAGATCCACAAAGGGCGTGTAGGTGTTGATCCAGGTGTTGTTGTAACCCTCACGCTGCGCCACAAACACCCTGCACGCCCATGCATGAGTCCACATTGTATTGTGTTCCGATCACCAAAACATACTCCAGAGGCTGAGAGAAACAGTACTCACCGCAGTACGCAATCAAGCTGAGTGAGGCTTACAATGCTTCCCACAAAGGAGACAAGCAGCCTTCAATCAAGACACATTACACACAAGGAACAGCAGAGTTCACCTAGCCGAACGCTGCCAAGCTAACAAAAGCAGACTTTACCTGACATTGAGAGCAGTAGAAGTCACTCAACATATGTCACAAGCATATGAAGAGCAAGCACCTGGGATGGAATGACCCAAGTATTTGGAAGCTGCAAGCAAAGGCTACAGCAAGTGCACGTCATGAAGTTGGTGATGACGCCAATGGTGCAGCCCGTACGGAGTGACAGAGAGCTGTGACAGAAGCTCACCAGACGCAAGCCATGAAGTTGATGAAGAGGGCTATGATGTAGCCCAGCTGACAGAAGTAGGAGAGCCATGTTGGAGTGGTGTTGTGAATGATGGGTATGACAACCTGTGGCGCTGATAGAGACATCACAAACATGTGCTGCAGCAGATTCAACAGCCGCAGCAACCTGCAATGCATCCAAACGACTTCGAGCTCAAGCTCACTGTTTTACACATGACAACTCAAGGCTAGGGGGCAGGGGCCAGGGGGCACAGCACAGCACAGCACAGCACAGCACAGCACAGCACAGCACAGCACAGCACAGCACAGCACAGCACAGCACAGCACTAGGACCTGAGGACTGGAGTCAAGAAAGGTGACCTCACCTGAGAGCACGAGCAATTTGAATTATCTGAATGGTGGTTCCTCCCTGCTGACCAGCTAACCCAATGCCGTATCCAACACACTGCAAAATGGAAGATTTTGCTCAATGCTACTAAAAGCTTACTTCACCTTGAATGCTACTGCTGTACTCATGTGTGGCTGGCTACTGTCTTATGCAATGCCCTGTGCAAACTTATCCCATCTGCATGTTGTGGGGTGCCCCCAGAACTGTGACATGACCCCCTGAGATTTGCTGCCTTGCACATCGACCAGCAAATCACAGGAGGACATGTTGTACTTCTGTCAATTAAGACAGAAAATTAACAAGCTGTCCCCGTCAGCCCTCAAAAGGTGATATACCAATTCAGTGCTACAAAGGTCAGATCTGAAGCTGAGTCTGAGATTGCAATGCTCAGTCAGATGCATGACGAATTCAAAATCATCATTGCATGATCTAAAATGCATGATCATGTGAACATCGGGGACACATGTGGAGATGAAGCAAGAGCTGCTCCATATGTTTCTGTGCACTCAGAAGTGCATCATTAATGCAATTTCACCTGGGCAATGAAAACACAGGTGGAAATGAAGTCAAAGATGAAGCTGCCATGCCAAAAGTAGAACCAGAAAATCTTGCGGCGCCTCAGCACCACTCGCTTGCGCAGATTATGGGTTGCCACAAAAGCAACATTCCAACCCAGGAAGAGTTCAATGGCAAAAGTGCAGCCTGCAAACAACAGGCAACACACATGACCAAACTGCTGCTTTTGCTGGCATGCATATGCTCCCATAATACTTGGTGGTGGTTGCACACTGATCTGACTACAAGTAGGCAGAGGCATCAGCTGTTCATGATGGAATGTCCAAAGACAAGGTTGCTTGAAGACAAATAAATGTCTTTATGAACACACTCAGGTAGCTCTGCAGTGCTTCTCAAAGTTTCCACTGGCGACGGCTCACTGCACACACAGTAAGGCAACATGCACATTGTACATGTTTCACAGTGCCCACATGTACCTGAGTTAGAGCTATGTACATGCTGTCTTGACCGGGAAAGGTGAGTCAAATGTTTGCCTGTCTGGCTAGTGCAATTGCGGTGGCAAAAGGTGCTACAGTGTGATGACATGACAAGCCTGACCTGCAATGAAGTCACAGTAACCGGCCCAGTCCCAAGCCACATCTGAGGTATCAAATCCCACTCCAATGGGTACAATGAATGCTGTGTATGTGGCATCTGTCAGCAATACATAGAAGCACCAGCAACTGAAAATTGAGTCATATGGGTTGATGACTGGCACCCCCCTTCGCCACCACCAAGACCTGCAGATTATGAATATTTTTTATATGTCATCCATTATGAGCTTCATTTGTACAGGACATGCGCAGGTACGTGCTATTGAGTGAGTCCTTGTGTTTGTTCATGGGGACCCTGTGTATGAGTCTGGGGACCTTAGCGGTGTTTGCAAACGAGACCACACACCTCTGCACAAAGCGTTTATGCTTTTGGTCCACAGGAGACCTTGCACGATTTTTAGAGTGTTTGTGCAAAGCTGCCCACTCCTCATTGTCGACTTCGACACTCCGGTTCACGACCTTCGACAATGCGTTGTTCTCTGCACCTCAGCAAGCATATGCTTGGCGGGTGTTGCACTCGTATGCAGCCAGTTGGAGCTACAAGGTGCGACCGTAGCTTTACCGTTCGGGCTCATGACACCTGCCGGAGGATCGATGTATGTGTCATTTCCTGGAGGTCTGATGCTGCTGGAGTGCTCCATGTCGGAGGTTATGAGCACAGCCGAACCAGTACGGGGTCAAAGAAGGGAAGATCGGTTTCGTCAAAGGTTTCAAGGTAAAAAGTGCCGAAGAAAACCGAGGTGCACCATCATCGCTTGTATGTATCCTGCGCGCCCGGCACTACGTCAATGGTCATGAGCGCTGCTCTGCATGTATGTTGACTGGCATTCTGCACAGGTATAGCCATATGGCGCAATTTGGATGGCGACATAATTACGCTCAACGAGCTGTGAGATCTGCTGACGCAGAACGTGCAGGAGTCTGCACAATGTTTACATACATGGAATTCCAGCGAGCTTCGTGCGCAGTACATGCAGTTCCTCGGATGTATGTTACAGCTCTAGCTCCTGCACGATTCGCGTGACACTCCAAAACAACGCAATTCGCGCACCCATCGTTTATCAGATATCAACTGTTTCGCAAAGCGCACGAAAATTTGCCACCTCTCCTACAGACCCAAGATCCTGGGGAGGCCTTGAGACCTACGCTGCTCGAACTGGCGGAATTTTACACGTTCAAATCTTCCCAGAAGCGTCAAGGCGTCTGGTCTGTGACTTTTCCAACAACAACTTTGGCCTACATCACGTTGAAGCGCTTGCCCAGTGGCTGCAGCAGCCAACGACCGACGTCACAATTTATGCTTTGGACCTGTCGTTCAACCGCATTCAGTGTCCAACGTGGAAAGCACTTGTGCCTCTGGTCAACAAGCTTTCACAGCACGTACAGCATTTAGACTTTGGGGGTAACTACTTGCCACCCACACTGGAGTCCGACGAATCCCTCAAGCTGTTGCACAGCAGTGTCAGCTTATCAGTATTATACCACAGTCAGTGTGGCGACCCCTGGGTGGACAGCTGGACGGAATGGTCTAAGCAGTTCAAAGAATTGGCCTATGGCTCCTCTCAAATAAGATGGTAAGCATGGATGCTATACTTCATGCCTCACACAGTCCTTGACAATATTACATCAGCTGTCAGTGAATATGACTGCCTGCAGGCTAGATGACTAGTAGTTCAGTACAAGAAGACATCAAAGCTGCCTCGGTCATGGCTTCATTAGCAACTGTCAAGACAAGTCATTGCAGAGCTACATGCTCCAATGCATACTACAGAGAGCAACCGATGCTTGTTCGTCCAGCGACATGCCTGTTTGCTTTCAAAGCTGATGCTGTATGTCATGCACTGTAGCTGCTTGTACAGTCATGCTAAAGCTGCAGTTGAAGCTGAGTGGTGGTGGCTATGCTTCCCTGTATTGATGCATCTGCCAAGCCACGTGTACAGCTGTCTTCAGTGAGGAGACAGACCAGTCACCTGGAGATATGACATCTAAAACATCTCCACAATGTGGCACCGCGTTTTTATTGTCCCCAGACGTTTCTGAGTTTAGATTTCCAGTGTAGGGATGACATTTCTGAATTAAGATAGACGTTTTGGGATTGAAAAGAGCTACAACATGACGTTGGGACCTGTGCATCACAGGCCCATGCCCACATGTGTCCTCCAGATCCCATCAGTAAGGCCTTTTGCTTTACTTGAGGCAACAGCTGCCTAGTATGTAGTATGCAGCATGACAGTTTGCATCACATGAATATCATTGATCTGGTAATCGGTTTTCTTAGCAGTGTTTACAAATGGTCATACCAGTGCTGGCTCAGCAGACCAACTGGTTTGCTGTACCTTGCTATGCTGTACACTAGTGTGTTTTTCACTTATCTGAAGCGAAATATCAGGGCAGCATCTTCATACACCTATCCTGCTTTGGCGCAAACCTTGCAGGGGGGCTTCAACACACATTGTGACTGGCTTCTTGCTGTGAACCGAGTGACGATTCAGCAGCATGTGCCTGATACTGAAGCAATGTTAGCTTTGACATGTATGTTGTGGGTTTACTATAATTAGGGTTTAGGCCTGAGCTCTAAACCCCTTGGCATGAATTTGCAGGTGGCTCATAGCCAAGGCTATATCAATAGAGATGTGAGACTTGACAACATGCTGGTCGATGGAGAGATCGGAGTAATATATCTGGTTGATTGGGGCAGTGCTGTGAGAAGATTTGGCACTGCTCTGCCAAGTGAGGTTACTGTGCATTTTTGGCAGCACGCGTTCTGGATCCGCACCAGCTTGTCAACGGCCAAGCTGTCATCTTTACAATCTAAACCCTAAACCCTAAGATGATTTAGAATCAATGGTTTGCAGTGCATTTTGCTTGTGTCACCCTGCCTGGCAAGCTCAAGCTCATGGGATCAGCAAATTTCAAGTCAATCAGATTCAAGACTGGTGGCAGCATACTGTTTGGCAGCACAGGTCTTGCTGGCAGGAAGCAGTAGAGGTTGCTGGACAAAGTGACTATGAGGGTATTGCTCTGAGGCTGTAAATGCTCTAGCAATAGTGACGTGAGCCTTGTTAAGCATGACCTCATGTACTGTAACAGTGCTTCTTGAACCCGCAACCTTTGTTAGCATCCACTGTACTTGAGGAAGGCCAGCTGCACAGCGCTAGTGGCATCATGGTTTTGAACAAAGCCACATCAGTGTGGGTGGGTGCTTGTTTCTCTTGACATTACTTGGACCAAACGCAATGCGTATACTCGTTTTGCTTCCAGCAGGTCGTGTCACAGCAGCAGGAGTGCTTTTTGTGGCGTTGTAGCTGTTAAATTGGTCATCAAATAATGAGACTCCCTTTTCCTATAAGATTCGTCTACCCCAATAGGCAATCAAGGATTCATGGGGCACGGCATACCAACATGTACATGTCCCTATTGAAAAAAAGCTGCTCAAGGAAGTCTGCTGCACACATGCAGGTCCATTTTCGCTTCTGAGTCAGCTGTTGTGATGTCTTGTGATCGAGGACTGACTCAGCACGCTTCCTCGTACACTCAGAACTTTCCAAAGGGTTTTTCTTTGTGTTGCTGTTGCTTTACATGTGCTTTGCATACACACGGCATTTAGCAGCCGGAGCTTCACAAGCTGGCAATGTTTGTAGTGACCTCGATCATTAAATTTGCTCAACCTGCTGACATAACTCAAATTCTATCACATGATCATTCTACAATGATCATCAGGCCGTGCTTGTCAGACAAATTGAATACACGTCTCGACCTCTCATAAAGGTATGCTGCAGGAACAGACAATCACGTCAAAAGACATCAAGAGCAGCATAAGAGCACAAAACAGTCAAAATCTTCTCGAACTATACATGACGACGACTTTATTGATCTCGCAGGAACGTCCAGTTGAGCAGACATTGTGGACCATACGTTATTCACAATACATTTAGAAACACAAAACATACTCAGAAGCAAGTAGCGCGTCTTGCTTCTGCATGCATCAGCTGACATTGCGGCATCTCTGGCCTTTGCTGCACTCAGTGTCAATCATTTACGCTTGCTGTGTTTCATCCAGCGAACTCCACAGGCATTGCACAATGTTTTGGGACCCATGGGACCTGCTCTCCATACTGGAGTAGACTGTGCATTGCACGCTGTGCATGCTTGGCCAGGAAGACCAGAGTTGACACATCGCTGTGCCCCATTGGTGCGAGGCTTGGTACGAAGAGGGCCACCAGCACCCCAAGCCAGCTGTGAGCCTGCAAGTGAACCCGGTGAGTTGGATGAACAATCTCTACATACGCTTCGTGGAGTGCCTTCCAATATCGATGAGCCACCTAGTCTGTCTGGTCATACTTGTAGCTGCATGCCAGGCTGTCAACCCACAGGCAAGCAGAGTGGTGATGGCAGCAAGGCTAGGTAGAGTGCTGAGCGCTGTCTGCTCTGCAGTCAACTCAGACCTGATGGGCATGTTCCACCAAAGCATGCAGAAAACATATTCACACAGCAAGTCTCACACATGGCAAACGACGGTGGAATTGCTGTATGAGCCAGACACAGCTGACATGATGCAGTCTGGTGCTGATTATGTGATGGTCAGTCAAGCCATACGCTGGGGACAAAACAGCCCTTGGTCAGAATCATTCTCATCAGTGTAGAAAACGGTAATCTGACTGTTTACAGCCTTGAGCAGCTTCAGCAACACCTAAGCACATGCAGCATGACAGATGGGAATGTCAGTGTGTGCGTACCATCAGAGTAGGCATCATCAAGTGCGCTGCTGAACAAGTCGGACACAGAACAACTCTGCCCGCCAGCTGAAATGGTGGACCCACTGCAGGTACTGATCTCATCTTCTTCCTCCTCGTCCTCTTCACTACCAGAGTCATCACTATAGTCTGTGTCAGACTTATACTGCTGGATCATGTTACCCACAAATTCTGGCCTGCACAGCAAGTTACAGCACTCAGACGTCTGATTGTCATGACTGCAATAAACAGAAGCAACCCAGCTCAATGTTTGCAGTGGTGCAAATGCTGCAATCTGTTCTGGCTGCGATGCACTTGGTCTCAGCTGCTATCAAGGGTGCTCTGATGTGTTCTCTGACTGTTTCACTGAGTCTGGCCAGATAGAAGTCAGACTAAGTCCTAGGCATCATACTATCATGCATTGCTGTCAGCACCTCTGATCAGACTGTAAGCTGGCACAGAGGCTCAACAGGGACCACCGTGACTCTGCTTGTGCAAAACAGCAGCGCTGATTTGCTGGAGATCACGTCAGCGCATTAAGATCAAGAGCGCATCAACGAAAAGTTAGTGTTGGGTGCCGTGTACGGCGCAAGATGTTTGCCACCTACTTGATATTGATCAGCTGGTCGACATCATCACACAGGTACTGGTCAGCTTTGGTGTCCAGGTCCTGAGATGAGAGGGGGCCCTCCTGGCTGGACATGCTATTGCAGTGCACCAGGGGCTGCAGGTGATGCTGCTGCACCATGGGAGGCAGCTCTGTGCCAGCGTACACTGAGTAGGTGTCCAGATCTGAGCAGCTACCTGCAGCAGGCAGCAGTGTATGCAGTCAGAAGGTGTGAGGTCAGCTGTTCTGAGGTCCGGCTGTGTGAGCCTTGCAGCCGTTTTGGGTCAGGGGGTCATGTTCCTGGCCTAGCCAGCTTATACAGTGACAAAATATAAAAGACATTGCTGCCCGCTTCTGTGCCTTTCTCCCCAGCATGAAATGCATGCACAACTGATAGAGTCAGCTTGAATCTGCATGGAGTTCATCACAGCAAGGCAGTCAGCTCACCTGGCTCACTGTCCTCAAGCTCAAGCTGTGCCTCCATGGGTGTCACGGTTGTGGCAGATACTGATGGGGTCCCACTTGCTGCTGGGGACTCTGCAAATGCACAATGTAAGAGCGTGAAAAGCAAGCACTGACTGCAACAATGCAAGCAGGGGTCAGCCACGATGCTACGCCTCAGAGCCTTGTCAGTACAACGACAGCTCCTACAACAGTGCTGCAACTGCTGTGCTGTGAATTCTGTCATCTGCACAGACAAGAG
>JAABUO010007674.1_pt1 | contig 12286 bp, 2 predicted proteins | sample 5559291 | NCBI WGS metagenome assembly JAABUO01 (sample SAMN10711878, study PRJNA513372) | rock metagenome | isolation source: Antarctica rocks | place: Antarctica: Victoria Land, Finger Mt sud
TTTTCTTTAAAGCTTAATGAGCGAATCTTAAAATCTTATAAATTAATAAAATTATTATTAAGCTTTTTCGTAATTAATTCACGATATAACGCAGTACAAATTAATGATTTAAACGAAAACTTAAGCACGAAAGTTCTTTAAGCAGAACTTAAACGACGATTAAACACAGTCTTTACTAAAGCTTATATTAATATGCTTAAAGTTGTAAAACTTATACTACTGATAATAATTATAACGTGTAAAGTAAAAAAAAGTTTAACTTCATGATTAAAGACGTAATAAATTCTCTTAAGCGATTTTATACGCAAGCTTTAAATTAAAAATCATGCACATTTATTAAAGCATAGAAAATAAAAGAACTACTTCGTTATTAAAAGATTTATAAAGAACGAAGCTCGAAAGATAATGTGTAATATAAATCTTTTTATATTATTAATAAACTAATAAATATAGTTATATGATTTTATTAAATAATGTTAAATAAAAATAATGTTTTAAATTCGAAATGTAATAAAGAATTATTATATTTTTTACGACGAACTTAATACATTAAATTATATTATTAGCATATTAAATAATAATAACTTTATTAGTTTAAATATTAAAAAAATAAACATTTTTATAAACGTAATACGTTAACTAACATGTACTTAATTTAAAGAATGTCGTTTTCTCGCGTTAATAAATATAAAGATTATTACGATCTCGTTTTTTAATTAAGAAAATTATAATCTTAATTAGTTATTAAGCACGAAGATTATATTTTTTAAGCTGAAAGACGAAGTTATTATATTAATATTAATCGCAGTTTAACATGTCATTAACGAATAAGTAAGCGATTAAAAAAAGATTAAGAAATAAAAAGAGACTGTAGCAAAGAGTATAACATCTTAATCGTTAATGTTTTCTTATGCTTTATTTTTAAAATAATTAAATAATAATTAATTAACATGCGATAATAATACATTAACGAATAATTAAGAGTTAACGAAAGTAAATTAAGAATTAATAAAATTTAGTATTAATTATGCTACATAAACGCGTTATAAATTAAGTTAAATATTACGAAAATAACGTAATTAATAGCATTACTGCGACGTATATATTTAATTATAACAAGCTAAATGATTTATTAATTATTATCGTCTCTCAGAAACGCTTTAAAGAACGCTTAAACTTTATTTTCTTCTCTTTTATTAACTTAAGTTACTCGTTAATGCATTTTATGAATAAGTTTTTTAGTTTTATAAGAAATTAAATATCGTAACTTAAAAAGTTAAATAATACGAAAATCGCGACAGAAAAGACAAAGAATATAATAAATTAACTAGAATTAATTAATAAAGATAAACATGTAAAACTTTAAGAAATCTTAAATAATAAATTAAATTAAGATTTAAAAAACGATTTCGATATAAGTATTTATTTTTAATTATTAAGATAAGCGATAACTAATTTAAGATAAATACTTAAAAGACTCGAAGATATAACTGAAGTTAAACTTAATTAAATTTTACTTAACGAAATGAATAATATATATTAATTACGAACATTAAATATAAAAAATAATTAAAAGATAAGCTACGCTTAATCGTTTAACATCTTTCGCAAGTAATTAAAGATAAACATAAAGACTTTATATTATTAAAGATTAAATAAAAATGAATATGTATTAACGTTTAAAGACGAGTATTAGATTTTTCTGAAAAGAAAAAAAAAATTAAACGATAATGTTCTCGTTTAACGAGAAAGTAAAAGCGATTATATAAAATCTGTGTAATAATAATAAAATATTATGTAATTAAATAACGTATACAATTAAGAGTTTCTTTAACGCTTTTAATTTTATTAATTCTGAATAATATAACGTGCTCGCAAGAATTAAAAATCGTACGACATGCTACAAGTCTGTCTTTTTTAAAATTTATGAGTTTTAAGCAGCGCATGAAGCGACGTTTTTATTTAACAATGACGTAAATTTAAAACATTTATCTTAATTTATCTTTCATAAAATTATAACATAGTATGCATTTATTAAAAATCGTGCGCAAAATATATATTATTAAGATTAACGTTAACGTACTTTAAACGTAACGTTCGTTAAGATAATATAAATTACGCATTATATCTTTCGAGCGTATAATGCTATTTAAGTAAATAATGCTATTTAAGTAAATGATTATTATTAATAGTTAAAAGCGCTTGTAACTAATTATTAGCTCTTAATAAGTAACTAATAAAGCTTGTAAGCTAAAAGCTTAACTAAATAAATAATTTTTACTTATGCTAGCTTAATGAGCTTGTAATTAATTTTAGTTAAGTTCGTACTTTTATTAATGTTATTATTAATTAATATTAAAATATTTTTAATTAATGTTAAATCATTATTAATGAACGTATTAAATGATAATTAAATTCTTTTTAAAGAAATAAAATTTAAAAGACTTTTAAATAATTATTTAACTTACTAATTTAAAGTTTTAAACTTTTCTTTATTCTTTAAGTATTTATAAGATCGTTATTAAAACGTTTACTGCGTTTTCTTTTTTTCTTTCTTTTTCTTCTTACATTTCGTTAATTAAATCTTATAATTATTCGTTTTATAAATTATATAACTTAAATAATTCGTTAACGCTTAACGCGTATAATTTTTAATGTTATGCTTTTTAACGCAGAAATCGCATGTTAACTCGTTTTTACATGTTTTATTTATATATTTATATTAATGATATACGAAACATTAAGTAATTTTACACGTTTTATTTAAGAGCTTGTAAATTTTAATATTATGTTTCTTTATTAAATTCTCGTTAATGAAATAATTCGTTAACTTCGCGTTAATCATTTTTAAAATAAAAAAGAAATAACTTTTTTCTTTAATCTTCGTTTTCTTTAATTATATCATTTTAATCATCTTTATATTAAGATGTATAAATGCGTTTTAATTTTATAATTCGTATATAATCTTTATTTAATCTTTCGTATTTATTATTTTAATGCGAATATTGTAAACAAGTATTACGTATGTTTTTCTTATTATTAACGTTAAATTAATTAGTCTTTTCTTTTATTCTTATTTTCTTTTTATCTTTTTTTTAGTCTTACTTATAATTATTTGTAATAATAAATTATTACTGAGTAACTTTTTTATAATTATCGCTTCTTTATCTTTCGTCTTTATGCGTTATAAAAGTTTTTTTTTTAAAACGCGCTTTATTTTCACTATCTTTATCTTGTTTACTATTCGTATTATAAGCTTCTTAACGTGTTTTAAAGTAAGTTATTATTAACTCTTTATTTATATTTTAACGTTTCGTTAATTTATTATTATCGCGTAAAATAAAATATCTGCGAATCTTTTATTCTTTTTCTTTATAACGCTTTTTACAAGATCGTTTATTTTTTAATTTATTATATAAAATAAAATAAAAACATAATTATTTATCTTCGCGTTCTTTATAAACGCGTTTATTCTTTGTAAAAAAAATTATAACACTTTGTATAATATTATTATTACGTTTCTTTCGCTTATATAACAAGCTATTATTATTATATCTTTACTTTCTTTAAATATACGAGTTATTTAACTTTCGTGTTTAATTTTCTGCGCGTTTTAAACTAATCGTCGAGTCGAGTTTTAATATTAACATTTTAATTCGACTTAAATACTTAATATTAACATCATAACTTAACTTAAATACTTAATTTTAACTTCGTAACTTAACTTAATATCGATTTCAAATCGAGTTATAATTTAAGTTCTTAATTTAATTCGTTAATGACGTTAAATGTTAAGATTTATTAAAAAAAATCTATTACGTTATTATTATTAAAAGACTTATAATAATAATTAAAACTATTTCTTTATTTTTTATATTATCTTTTCGTTATTTATATTATTTTATTATATTATTAATAATATATTTTACAAAATGTTTAATTTTAATAAAACATACGAATCATTAAAATCTTTAATAATTTAATTAATTAATTATATTATTCTTTTATATTATTATATAATTATTAAATATATAATAATAATTTAATTATATATAAATAACAGTAATGATAAACGATATCGCTAGCATACAGCGTGTATATTATATATTTAATATGTAGTTATTAAAGTATGTATTAAGAAATACGCTTTGTAACGTACGAAGATATAATAAAAACTTTACATTTAATATTACTTTTAATAAAAATAATTAATTACGTCGTACGATGTACGTCGTACGATGTAATAACTTTAATATTTAATAATAACAAGTTAAATATTATATAATCTTAACGAGTTAAGTTAAAAATTCGAGTTAATACTTAATATTAACATTATAATTTAACTCGAATACTTAATATTAACATTATAACTTAACTTAAATACTTAATTTTAAAATTATGATTTAAATCGAGTCTTAACGAGTTAAAAACTTAACTCGAGCTCGATGTATTAACTCGTCGCGATTAGTTTAACGCGTTTATCTTTAATTAATCTTTATTAATAATCTTTTAATCATTTTAACTTAATATTATCTCGTTAACGAGTAAACTTTTCGTAAATAACTTCTTAATCTTAAGATTTACTTATGTAACGTGTTTACTTATTTAGTTTTAAAAATCGATTTTATTTATATATAATTATTTTAAGTCGTAATATTAAAACGATTAAATTAATTAATAAGTTTAAAAATAAAATGTTAAGTTCTTTTAAGATTAAAATCTTAGTTAAGAAATTATATTTTATTAATGTTTTAAAGAATTAATTAATTATAGTTTATCTTAATAATAAATAAGTTTAAATTATAATAATTACGCTAAAATTTAAGTAATAAAAGCTAAAAGAGTCTTTGTTAATTAAATATTAATTATTAATCTTTAAGAACGAGAAGTTACGTTTTTAAATTATTTAATTATATTATAATATTTCTCTTACGAATTATTTAAATAAAATTAAAATTTATAAAATTCTTAATTAATATAAAAACATTACGAGCTTTTAAATTTTATTATCTTAAATCGTAAAACTTAATTTATTAAAATATTATAAAACGAATTATATAAATGAATTAAAAATATTAATAATGTTTTAAAATAATATCTTCGAGCTTTTATAATCTTTCTTTAAAATAATTAAGTTACTTCAGTTCATTATTCTTCGTTAAGTTTATTATAAATAATTATTTTTTTAAAATTTTTTAAAAAACATTTAAATTAAATTTACGTAAATTTATTCATTTAGAAAATAAAATAAAATAATAATATTTTATAAAAATAAATAATATTAATTTAAGTTTTATAAAAATAATATATTAACGTTTATTAAAATTACGCTTTAAAATACGCGATTAATAATTACGTATAATTAAATACTCGTAATTTAATTATTCATTAAAAGAATAAGAAATTATTTAATAAATTTAAAAAACTTTTTAAGATTCTTAAAATAATTAATTCTTATATTTATTAATTAAAATTATTATAATATATTTTATATTAATTTATTTTAATTTATCGCTAGCGATTTATTACTTAAATAAATACTTTTCGTATTTTTTTTAATAATGTTTATAAATAAAATAATAAGTTAAGAAATAAACAACATATTAAACTTTTAAATAAAGAATTTATAATTAAAATATTTAATTTAATAAATTAAATTTAAGAAAAATAATTAAATAAAGTTAATTAACGTGATTAACGTTTTAAAGATTTTAATTAATTATTATATTTAAAATCTCGAGCGTTTAAGTAAGAATTTTTAATTAATTTATTCGTAAAGATAAAATAAGTTTAATTATAAGCTTAAAGATTAAAAGTTTCGCAGAAATTTTAATTTTATGAGAAAATTACTGTTACGATTTAAATTAATATTATAATTATATATTATAATTAATAAATGTTATTAATTAAATAATTATTTTTAAAAAGTTTTAATTATTTTATAATATAAAGAAACATAATAAAAAAGCAAGTTCATGTATTAATAAAGAAGTTATGAATATAAAATCTCTTTGTCTTTTAATTTCTTTCTTTCTTTCTCGTATAAAGTTTTGTATTAAAAACTTAGTTTTTACTAAAATTTAAAGTTTAAATTCTTTTCGTATTTAATTCGTATTTAATTCGTGCTCGACTCGTGCTTAATTCGTAACAAAATTTAAAAGTAATTAAAATGTTAAACGTGAGTTATTTAAAAAGTAATTAAAAATTTATAAAATTATGCGAGTTGAAACGAAAGCGTGTTCAAAAGGTGTCAGAAGCAGCCACGTTCCTGCTTATTCCTTTTTTACCCCTTTTACCTGATATTCACCTAATGAGGCTATGCACTCGTAGTTCTATAATGATAAGAATGAACGAAGTATTCGGATTCTGAATCTCGCCGCCCTCTTGCATCTATTTAAAACTCTGCTCTCCGCCGCAGATCTCATACCCCAATTCCCGGAGCTCTACGGACGAGACGCATAGACACATATTAGAATCTGCAGCTTTGAACCTGAACAACCCAATCACTCTCCCCTCCGCGTCCAAGATTGGACATCCGCAACTCCCATCTACTGGCTCATTCCCGTTCTCGAAAATCATCCATTGATGAGCAACATATTTGGCATTCGGGTCATCCGAAATTCGGACACCCACAGCCATAGTGAGCCCTTCACAGTTTCCAGTGAATGGATTGTTCATCGTAATGGAGTCATATATCTGTAGATGAGGAGGCGCGCAAGGGGATAGCCCTGTAAGCAGCATACCTTGAGGGTCGCTGATTGTGCCAAATGTCTCGTTTACATAGCGGAGGCCTGGGTGGAGTCGTAGAAGTGAAATATCGGTATCTGGAAGACTTTGCATAATACGCCCGATTACTTTCCCATTGTGTGGATTCGGATGATAGACTAGGCCGTCATCTTCAAAACCATGGGTTGCAATAGTAACAAATAGCTCCCCATTAACATCCGCAACCAGGATCCCAGAGGTCGTGGACTTCCATGTCTCTTCAGTTTTGCCATCGCGAGTAGTCGTCCGGGGCGAGGAGCTTAGCATAATACCAGGGCGGAGGAGAGCTGTCCCGGAAGTTGCATACATTGTATCATCGTATTCAACGCCCTGAGGCGGTTTACTCCTAAGCGCAGCAGGAACAGGGTGCGGGTTCTCAAAATCTTTGTGGTAGAAGACAGGGCATGAGGCAGCGAGGTATGGGAGGCGTTTTAAATCTATATCATCTGGTACGCTGACCTGCCAAAATCCACCGAACCAGAAAATATGGCTGATTTTGATTTTCAGTTGATGATAAGCTTCTATCACTTGTAGAAGGAGGGCGTGGGTATAGTTGATTGTTCGATGAAGATCTAGTTGCGGAAGTATCTTAGGCCCTCCAGCTAGTATTCCTTTTTTTAACGGCTCGTCATATTCGGTAGTTGTGACCTGAACGGGAAGCCCGGAGATTGTAAATGGCCAGGGTTTTGGGGGGAGTTGCCGGACGCGGATGACAAGAAACGGGGGTAAGACGCTAACGTCGAATGTTGTAGGGAATAGCTTAGCAATATCGGAAAAATCTTGGCGAGGCGGAGTGATAGCGCGCCCATTGCTCACGAGTGGATAAGACAGCTCGATTTTCTTGGAAAGTGCAAGACCTCTCTTGAAATTCTCGTCATCTTGGCCGAGTTGGAGATTGAATTCTGCGTCTGATCAAACGTCAAAAAGTATTCTGTTGGGTCATATGGAGGCGAGAGAACTTGCCTGGAATCAAGTCCCTTCCGTCTCTCCCCTTAAGATTTTTGACCGGCGAACCTGCTTCTGTTGCTGAAGCTGCTCGTTGAGGTGATAGAATCATGATCGTGTACGGTAAGCTGCTTTTCTGTGGCGATGGCTGCTTGCCCCGCTGCGGTGAATTGAGAGCCGATGAAGCTTCACGCTTGGATGGTGAGTATTGGAAAATGGTGTGAGACGCCATTTTGATCGACGTAACAAAAGAAAAGTCTATTCACTTGAGACAGCGGAGGCTGCAACAGTTAAGGTTTTTGCTTCGAAGGACTGGTGGTCTAGTAGGGGAAATGGGATAGATGGGGGTGGAAGAGTTTGTTGGTTGAGATTAACTAACTACTGAGGGTTGCCTCAGTACCTCAGACGTGCCGATGGCTTCGCCATCACTAAGCCCCTTCGAGTTAATGCCCATATGCTAAGCCCCTTCGGGTTAGCCTTGGCTGACTACTCAGCATACGAGCGACACGTCTGAGTGCAAACATGATTAATACAGTCAGATTAACGTTATTTATAATATTATTCATTAATTTTTAACATTTTAATTTAATTTTAACGTAATTTATTATATTTTTAAATAAGCTCTGTATTTAATATAAACACATGTATTTCGCGTACACAGTAAACTTCTTACATAATAATTTAATATATATTAATTAGTAAGCTTTTTATATACATTATTTTACATGTTAATTAACTTAATAATAATTATTTTACGCGATTATATAATAAATTTATTTACTAAATAATTATACATTAAATTTACTTATTAAATAATTATACATTAAACTTATTTATTAAATAATTATACATTAAACTTATTTATTAAATAATTATACATTAAACTCATTTACTAAATAATTATACATTAAACTTATTTACTAAATAATTATACATTAAACTCATTTATTAAATAATCACATAGTAAATTTATTTACTAAATAATTACACATTAAACTTATTTATTTAAATTTAACGTTACGTACTAGTCGTTAAAAAGATTATTTAAATTAAGTTTATAATGTTTTAACGTATTACATATATAAATAAGATTAGTTAATTATATAATAAAGAAATAAAAAGCGACGAAAGTAAAAAACAAAAGCTAATATATATTTAATGATATTATATTATTATTAAAATTTTCGAAAAAGATTAACTTTATTATATCATGTTATTTATTAGTTTAATTAAACATGTAATTACGTAAACGTAATGTTAAACTTCGTTTTTATAACGAATTTAACTTTAAACTTTTATATATTTTTTAAGAATTTCTTTTCTTCTTTATTACGAATTAACTTTTTTATAAGTTTATTTTTATTATAATATTTCTTTAATTCGTAATCTTTAAGATTATTACACGATTATAACTCGTTTTATAATTTTAATTCGTTTTAATTTATAAAAGTAATCATTTAATAAAAAAGATATATATAATATTAAAGAAAGTTTACAGCTTTTTACGAACGTAACGAATAAAAATCGCGCTTATAACGATAATTAAGTTAAATTGTTTTTTATAAAGAAGATGTTACGAGTGTACTAAAATTAACTAAAGCTAGATCGAGCTTATCACGAGCAAAAGCTTTAACATATTTTAACATTCTTTAACACAGCTTTAATACGAACTAATTAACACTTTTAAGTATTACATTTTCTTTATGTTATAACATTTTTCTTTCGAGTTTAACACGAACTTTAAGTTTTTAAGCATAAATATCGCTTCAGAAACTTTCTTTCTTCTGTATTCTTAAACTTTTAGTTATAATTATCTTTATAAATTAAATATTTTACTTAACTCATTTATTAATAATTAAATTTTAAACACGATCTTAACATTAGTTTAAGAATTCGTTAATTATACGATATTAATTTTTATATTTATTTAAAATACTCGTTTAACATAAATCGAGTTTAAAGAAATTTATTTACTTAATGATTAACGAAATTAAAAAATAAAATAACATTCGAGAGTTAATAAAATTAACATAATTAAGCTTAAAGAGCTTAAATTATTATTAAATTGCTAAAGAATCTAACGTTTATTTAATACGCATTATTTATTTAATTAATAAAATTAACGATAAAGAATCTTCGTTAAATTATTAAAGAATTATAAAAATCTTTTTAACAAAATTAAAATACTTCGAAATCGTTTTTATTTTAATAATATTACTGAGCATCGCTTTTCGCTCAGTAAATTTATTTATCTTTTAAAATTTATTTACGAAAATTTTAAACGATCGTCGTTCTTCGATCGTTTTTATTAATCATGATTTAATTTAACAAGTTTAATTAATTCGAAAATCTTGAAGTTATTAATAACTTTTTTTAAAACTTAATTATAACGAACTCTGTCATTTATTTTAAACTTTCGACTCGAGTTTTAAAACATTTACGATTCAATGCAGTTCGAGAACGACGCATATTTATATCTGCTTTTATAGCTTCTAATAAACTTAATAACGTCGACTCGCTTTAAGACATAAAAAAATTTCGTCAGCTTCAGAAATGAATCGAAGAAGATTCGAATTAGATTATAAAGATTCTTAACGAGTTTAAAATTTAACGCGACTTAAGTGTTAAAGCCTGCGAGCGTTTTAACGAAATTTCTCGTTACTTTAACAAAGTTATAAAGTAATTAAATGAAGCGAAGACTTAATTAAAACAATAATTATCTCAGTTTAAAGAAATCACATTATCGATTTTTACTTATTTCAATTTAATTAATCGCTTTTAAAAGCTTTCGAATTTATCTTAATTAATTAATAACGTTAAATCTTTTTAAAATAATTAACATGAAAAGATTTAAAATAAGCTAAAAATAAACGCGAATCATTATAAGAATGATCGTGCTTAATTAGCTTATGTTTATTTTAAAATTATTGAAAAAATATTAAAGATGACTTTAACTCGAAGATAACGAGATTTAATGAATCTTTATATAATAATTAATAAACTTCTTAAAGAGCTCGCTTAACTATATGACGATTTAAATAAAAAGATTAACTTTCGAAAAGAATATAATAATCTCACTTAAGAAGTTAAGAAATTTAGCGAGTTTTATTTTATATTTCAGCGTTTGTTTTTATATTTAAAATATTAAGAAAAGTAACTAATAATCGATCTGAAGAACAAGATAATTTCTCGTCTTCGAGTAGTTCTGAATAATTAAGTGATTTAATCGAGTTTTCTCGTTAAAATTTAAAATTATTTAGTACGTCTGAATAACGAGTATCGAGCTATGCGAGAAATTAAGAAAAAGAAATTCATAAAATTAAAGTTAATTAAACAAGTTACTTTTGCTAAAGATCTTTTTAAATCTTATTATTAAAAAAAATTTAATATATTAATGAATTAGTTAAAATAGCGCGACGCGGTTTTAACTAACGCGAAAGAAACAAACATGCTAAATAAAAATTATTTCGTTTATTATAAACTCGATCATATCTTTAAAGAATGTTCTCATTAAGTTATAAAGATTAATGCTTTAAATAATAATGTAAATAAGTTTAATCGTTTTAATTTTAATTTAAATTTCGACTTAAAAAACTGATTATTTCTTTAAAAGTTATTAAGAAAATAAAGATAATTTCTTTGTGTAACAAAACAAAAACTTTTCAGAAAGATAATTACTTCGAAAAGCTCTTTTTAATTAACGAGTTTCTTATCTCGCAAGATTAGTCTTTTAATATTTAATCTTTAATAAACAGCGAGTTAACTGTTTACACTTTAATATATATAAATCTAGTCACGAAAGTTTATAAGAAGCTCGATTTACAATTTATTTCGCTATTAAAAGAAAAGCTTATACGCGACTACGATGAAAAGCTAGCTAAGAAGATAATTATTCATAAAATTATTTTTATTTTAATCATTAATAATTATAAGAAATCTTTAATATTAATACTAATTACAAACATTAAACATTATGAGACGATATTAAAAAAATCTTAAATGAACAAAAATGAGATATTATTAAACATGAGTCGCGATATCATCGTTTTTTTTAGTTAACTAAAAACGTTAATATTAATGTTATTAGTTTCGTACGAATTAAAAATAATAAATTTAACGAACTCTTTTAAAGCATTTAAAGTACTTTAACGATCGGTTTCGACTTTAAAGAAAAAAGCTGATTTAATTTATAGCATAAACGTCGCGACTTTTCAGACTTTAATTAATCGTTTAAAGAAGAATCACATTAAGATTTTTACTTTATTAGTCGAAAATATTAATAAAGAGCTAATTTATAACACTTAATGTAAATTAAATTTAATTAATTTATCTTTAATTAACGAGACGACTTAAAATCTAAAAGACATTAAAGCTAAGTTATTTGCGAAATATTAGGATTTTCTAAACGTCTTCGATCGAGCTTAAATTAATAAGCTATCTTCGTATCATTTTTATAATTACAAGATAAAGCTTATTAATGACGTCGTTTTATTTTAATGTTAAGCATATTAAATGTCTTTTTACAAGCTTCAGAAAATAAAGAAATATTTAAACGAGAATCTTTTTAAGAGTTTTA
>JAABUO010007677.1_pt1 | contig 12283 bp, 12 predicted proteins | sample 5559291 | NCBI WGS metagenome assembly JAABUO01 (sample SAMN10711878, study PRJNA513372) | rock metagenome | isolation source: Antarctica rocks | place: Antarctica: Victoria Land, Finger Mt sud
CCATACTGCAAATCCGAGGGGTCCTGACAGCTCACACTTCCCTAATTGTGTTTCTTTCCGCTTGTTCTCAGCGGAAAAAGGTGATCACTTCTCTCGGGTTGTTTACTGTGACGGGTTGAGTTGTCATGTGGTCGAGTACATTAGCACACCTGTAAGCCTGTGAGGAAGACAACGGCAGTTCATCGACGTTGCAATCCTCTTTTTACATCGATGGTTGATGACCGCAACTGTTACTTACCTAATCTGCCTAAGGGTCGCTTGAGTAGAGTGGAAGATGGAAGACAAAGGAACTGGATGCCGATGCTGATGTCTGAATGTCGACGCCGTGGGAAAATCAAAAGACTCCCAGGGGTGAGGCAGCTTATCTTCGTTTGCCCTGATGATGGTGTAAACAGTCAAAAGATAAGAGGCTCTGGACCAATCGGGAAACCTCAAACGCCATCCCTGCAGCGCCGGATCATCCCACGCTACTCAGAACGCTAAGCCCCAGTCAGCCCGGAACCACCCCGGTATCTTTTTCGACAACCGACATCCCACTGGAAACCAATCAACGAACTGTATCACAACTTCACAAGCGGAAAAAGGCCATGAACGAGGCTCCTTTTGTACTTAGGTAAGCGTAGTGTTATCCAGAAAGAGGGATGGATGGGAGATACGATAAGGTAGATGTGCGCCTCCTTGTCATTACAGATTGCAGAGGGAGAAAAACAAAATGCCATCATCCAGATCCACATTGCCACTGGAGCTAGGGACAATAAGCAAAGAAATGACACGAATTGTCAAATTCGCCCTTTTTCCTACACCTGATAAGCCTCCCTACCTTACCAACCCGAGGCCCGGCGGATTGGATGGCGCTCTGACGGAACTGGATTACTGGATCATAGTCGATCGGAAACCTATAGGGCTTTAACAGAGATAAAGTCGAACCATGTCCCCCCAAGCATTCAGGTTCAGCCTCTACTTCACCCGAACCTACTTTCGATCCCATTCTGCGCCGGCGGTGGGAAATAAGTTGAACATTTTACAACATCACATTACGTACCGTTCTTTATTCTAATGTTTTACTTGCCAGCTGTGCCTGCATATCTTATCTGAACCTTTATTTGTGGGGGTGCTTAATTTTCCGGCATTCTTATAAATCACGTGTTGTTCGTTTCTTTGACTGTGGTCGATTTGACTTCCAACTTTTAATCCTGAGTGACATCCTCGAAGACCTTTCCTGTAACGCTTTCCCTACGTCAAGATGTCAGGTTCCGGCTTTGCTCCGTCGTACTCATGGATCGGAGCACCCACCCAATTCAATGGAACAAACCCGCTTACTGGCGGTGATTCATGTAAGATACGTGCCAGTCCCCCCATTGATTATCCTACACCTATGGAATCTCTATGAGGACGTTTGCGATCCCTACTAACCATACAATATAGCCGTCGAAAATTTAAATCAATGGTATGCTGCGGGCGACCAAGCATACATCATCGTGGCTTCGGCCATGGTGGTGGTTATGATTCCTGGTCTCGGTTTTCTCTACTCTGGTCTGGCACGAAGAAAGTCGGCACTTAGCATGATCTGGGTTTGCATGGGCTCTTTTTCCATCATCACGTTTCAATGGTTTTTCTGGGGCTATTCGTTGGCTTTCTCGGCACAAGGTACAAGCGGCTTCATTGGAGATCTCAATCATTTCGGCCTCATGAATACACTCGGCGCACCGAGCCCTGGCTCTCCTTTAATACCGGAGCTGTTGTACAGTTTCTACCAGGTGCGTATCGATCATGGAAACTAGAGAACGTGTGCTAATATCCTTGCGCAGATGCAATTCTGTGCTACTACGGCTGCGATCGTTGCCGGCGCTGTTGCTGAGCGAGGTCGTCTGTTACCGATGATGGTATTTCTGTTCTTCTGGGCTACTCTCGTGTACTGTCCAATCGCATGTTGGGCATGGAATATCAACGGATGGGGCTTCAAGTACGGCGTGATGGACTACGCTGGTGGAGGACCGGTCGAGATTGGCTCGGGAATGTCTGCGCTGGCTTACTCCATGGTCCTCGGGAAGCGCCAAGAGAAAATGATGATCAATTTCCGTCCCCATAATGTCTCTTTGATTGTCCTTGGTACCGTCTTCCTCTGGTTTGGCTGGCTCGGTTTCAACGGAGGCTCTGCTTTTGGTGCTAATCTTCGAGCGGTGATGGCGTGCTGGAACTCGAATCTGACTGCGATGTTTGCCGCCGCGACCTGGACAATCCTCGACTGGAGATTGGCAAGAAAGTGGTCTATGGTTGGATGGTGTTCCGGAGCCATCTCTGGACTAGTAGCGGCGACCCCTGCATCCGGATATATTACCCCCTGGGGATCCGTTGTCTTGGGTGTTGTTACCGGAATCGTGTGCAATTATGCGACCAAAGGTAGGTCAAAGACTGCATTGCCTCCTTATACTTAGGTAACTAACATTCAAGCAGTCAAGTACTGGATTCGTATTGATGATTCCCTCGATATCTTCGCCGAGCACGGCGTCGCCGGCATGCTCGGTCTGCTGGCGAACGCCCTCTTCGGTGCTACATACATTATTGGTCTCGACGGCGTAAATACGGGTGTCATTCTAGGTGGCTGGGTCAGCCATCGGTACAAGCAATTGTACATTCAGCTCGCCTATGTCGTTGCTGCGACTGCTTATGCATTTGTCATGTCCGCTATCATCGCCTATCTCGTCAACTTCATTCCCGGTCTGCATCTGCGGGCTTCCGAAGAAGCTGAGTTGCTCGGCATGGATGACGATCAGCTAGGAGAGTTTGCATATGATTACGTCGAGGTCCGACGTGATTATCTAGCGTGGACGCCTGCCAAGACCGACCCGCACAGTTCAGTGCCAGACATTCCACCGCACGAAAGACATGGCATTGGCGCCCACGGAGATATGCTCATGGGCAAGGCACCCAGCGACGGGAGCAGCAATGGAAACGAATACACTGGTATTAGCGGAGACAGGCATGGTGTAATGGCAGAGAAATTGGAGCATGAAAAGCACCACACAACATAAGTTGCTACTTCGAGCGTGACAAGCGTGTAATTTCTAAGGTTGGGTGGTTTTGGGCAGGATTTGGTTGATGAAGACTGCAAGCAGCTTCAAAGTTGGTATATAGCGCGTAACAATGTTACTTTTCATTGTATGTGATATCACTGCTTTGGAATACCAAGATTGCTGTATAATTTAGTGCTCAATGGATACATGGTTCATTCCCCAACATATGCTCGTCCTTCAGATTGCTTTGATGACTTCGCTATCTCAAATACCATTCAAACTCTGGTCTGATTTTTTTCCACCATCAGTTTGTGTGCTGCGAGGTAGACTTACAACCCGTCTCCTTTGTAATGGACCAGGATACCCAGTTCGGCACATGGAAGCCACCAGCCCTACGAGGCTCGGCTAGGTCTCCCGCATGAATGGGTGCATGACCAGCGTTCTTTCAATAGATTTCTTAATCCTTAAGCAATACGCCAGAGCCTACGATAAGTCTACCTTTCCATGAGGTAGAAGCGTTGACCATGCTTAAGCCATGATGATTTCGGCGGCTAATGGAGGTGACGTGCCTCCAAAAACTTGTCGCCCGTTCAGACCGAACGTAAGTCGCTCGGCTCTGTGATGTGATATGGCGCGAGCCTAGCTCACGATGTCAACTACAGCTCCGTCAAGCAACACTGATCTTACCAAAAACTGGCGAGCGCGTCAAAAGGGCAGTTACTTTTGGAGAGCCGTTAAGCTTAGAGGGTGCCAACAACGATGGCCCGGCAGACGATCGGTCACCTTTGCTTGGACGACGGGCCCTGATGGGACCAGAGCCCGGCACATTGCGAAGAGTAAAAAATGCGTCAAGAAAGCTTTTGGAGCAGGCATGGTCATTTGCAAATTCCAATACTGGACGAGGTGTCTTAAAGTGCAGTCTAGCATATCTGCTTGGAAGTCTTGCAACCTTTCTTCCTTTCATTGCAGCATTTCTAGGGCAACAGGATGGTAAACATATGGTTGCAACTATTACCGTGTACTTTCACCCTGCAAGGTCGAGGGGAAGCATGTTCGAGGCTATATTACTTGCTGCTTTGGCATTTCTCTATGCAGTATTCATCTGCTTCACGAGCATGGGCGTCTCCATCTTCTTTGGTCAACATCTGAACATGATCGTGCTCGGTCACATTATCGTACTTGTTGTTTTCTGCGGCGGTGGGCTTGGCTTTGTCGGCTGGGTTAAGCAGCGACTCGGCAACCCTCTCGTCAACGTTGCCTGCTCATTGACCAGCCTTGCAATTATTACAGTGGTGACAAAAGAAGGCGCCGTGCAGGCCGCTGTTTTTTCGAATGAAAAGGTTTTTATGGTCCTTAAAATGGTAATAATGGGATGTATCGCATCAACGACTGTATCTTTTCTTATTTCTCCCGTGTCAGCAGAGACAGAATTGCGCGAGAACCTGATCCAGATCACCGACCTATTCGCAGATATGCTCACTATGATCACTCGAAGTTTCCTCACAGGCTCTGAAGCGGAGCTTCACCAGAAGCAATATCTAGATGCATCTAATCAATACAAGGCGGTCTTAAACTCCATGTCCAAGAACCTGAAGGAAGCAAGATATGAGCACTTTGTTGTGGGCACTGAGCGAGAATACAGACTCGCAGCCAACCTGGTCAATTGCATGCAGCGACTCGCACAGAACATGGGTGGTCTGCGGAGTGCTGCGTCCACACAGTTTCTTCTATTGGCACAGCCAACGTCAACGGGTGGAAATTCCACATCGATCCAAATGAGCGGATCTTTCTCAACCGTAGCAGATACTTTAAGCTCGCCATCAGAGGCTTATGGTGTACTGACTGCAATTGACGAAACACTAGAAGATGGAAGCTTTCTAGAGAGTCCAAACAATAGAAGCTGGCAATCATCTCACGATGAAGGCTACCTTCCGTCGTTTAATTCCCCTTCTGGAATATTTTCGCGATTCATCATCCATTTGGGCCCTTCCATGGTCAGCAAACTTGCCCTTGGTTCTGTGAGATAGTCTTGCGGAGACTGACGTGATAGGTAGAAATCGCTAGCATTTACGTTAAAACAGATTTTGGACGAACTTCCATATGGTTCTGGTCCGGGGTACTGCATTACACCAAATACCCAGTTACGAGCTAGTCTTGGTGAAGCCATTGATTTATATACCAAGTCAAGGAAAGAAGCTTTGGCTTTGCTGTACAAGAACAAAGAGCTCAGCAAAGCACGTTCAATCGAGGTAGAAGCAGATCACGAGGAGGTCGCTGCTAGCTGTGGTCACTTCAGTTTCTCCCTTCAGTACTTTGCCCATGAAATGAAAGTCTATCTTGATATTCTTGATAACTTGAAATTTGAGATCGACGAAAGACCCGGGGGAAGAACGTGGAGTTGGCTTAATGTATGGCGTAGTAATCGAGGAACCAGGGCGGAATATAGTGGAGATCTTGGTAATCGTCTGCTACTGCACCATGATCTCATCCGCAAACTTACACTACCGCAGAACGAGAAAACCATATCAACCGTACCGATGACAATGGCCTTTCCCTTGACGTACCAAGCCCAAGCGAGAGAAATCCTGCTCCGGCCTTTATTCTCGCCGAAGGTCAGCGGGAATCGTCATATACCTATCGACTATGGAAAGCTTTGGGCTTTCTGCGAAGGGACGATACCAAATTTGCGATCAAAGTTGGTGTAGGCGCTGCACTGTATGCTCTCCCTTCGTTCCTCGTATCGACTCGGCCCATCTACCAGCACTTCCGGGGCGAGTGGGGTCTTTTATCTTATATGTTGGTATGCTCCATGACCATTGGCGCATCAAATACGACGAGCTACTCTCGGTTTCTAGGTACGTGTATAGGTGCGATATGTGCAATAGTCGCTTGGCTCGCCTCGCAAGGCAATCCGTTCGCGTTGGCGGCTTTTGGTTGGCTCATGTCATTATGGACGGCCTATATCATCGTAGCACAGGGGAAAGGGCCCATGGGTCGATTCATTATGCTCACGTACAACCTTTCCGCGCTTTACGCCTATTCGCTCTCTGTGCGAGATATGGATGATGACGACGATGAAGGGGGGGTGTTCCCCAACATCGTTGATATAACTTTTCATCGGGTGGTTGCTGTTTTATCGGGGTAGGTGTTGCATTGATCGGCAAGGTTTCTTTCCAGATCACTGATCCATACGCGCTTAGCTGTCTTTGGGGCCTCGTCGTTACCCGGTTGATCTGGCCCATTAGCGCTAGGCGAAAATTCAAGGACGGCCTTAGTATACTCTGGTTACGCATGGGTCTGACATGGAAGCGTGATCCTCTTGCCATGCTCGTCGAGGACGATTCGCCTCATCCCTACATGGACCTCCGGGAAGAGTTTGCGCTTCATCGTTTCCTGGCCCAACTGGAAGGCCTGCGTAGTTCAGCATCATCGGAATTCGACCTTCGAGGACCTTTTCCCAATGAAGCATACGGAAGGATACTGAAGAGCACAGGCAGCATGTTAGACGCCTTTCATGCGATGAATGTCGTTATCCTGAAAGATCTGACGGCATCGAAAGGCGAAGCTGAACTATTGAAGTTTACTGCCAAAGAAAGAGCTCAATTATGTTCAAGGATAAGCCACTTGTTCCAAGGTAACTCCACCGGAATGGTTTCCCAATTGATCGTCTTACATAACAGAGTTATGCCCTACTCAGAAATTCCGCTACATTGGAACCGCATAAACTAATTTCACACCTAGTCATGGCATCGTCGATGAAACTCGAATTTCCCCTGAATGATGCCCTACCTAATACAGATCATGCACGGGATCGGCTGCTAGCCAAGATCTTCCGCTTCCGTAATACAGATGATGTTGCAAAGGATATTAAAGACGAAGACTATGCTCTTTTGTATGCTTATGGTAAGGAAGACTGTTCTGCCAAATGCGACAATGTCCCAACTGATCGTTTCATTCGCAATAGCTTTGATAACAGGACAGCTGTCAAAGGAAATCAGCGTAGTCGGCAAGGAGATTGAGAAATTGTTCGGCGTTCTAGATGAAGATTTGCTCAAGCTGCAATAACCTGTGACTGAAGCACTACGCTGCTGCACCCCCGTTTTAAAAGTGTCTTTCATTCGAGAATCTGAATATTAGGCATACGAGAAGGTAAATCTCTTTATAATCGTTGACAGGCTTTCACGATCGCCTTGTTAAAGCTAGCATAGTCCTTAGAATCAAGGATCTGGTCACGTAGAGGGGGTAGGTGATGGTCCTGAAGAGGGTAGGTTGAGGACAAGGTGGTCGGACTTACGATATACTCATCTCAGAGTCCATACATATGAAGAACACATTGTTGAGGCTCAAAAATAGATTATGATCCCTAAATAGGTTGCGAGTGCTCGTAATATCCCCTCGATCCCTTTGGCGAGAGAGCAAGCGCGGTGCGGATAGCAGAAAGGCGCGAGCCGCAATCGCCGCACATCATTATCCACCCCCATCTGTACCCTGCGTTATGTTGCCTCACTCTAGCCCAATTAACGCAGTCATCCTTGCGTTTGTTCTGCTACTCTGCTCTTAAACCCAGTCACTCGTTCTGTGTCTTTCTGAGGCTAAATTTACGGTGATGCGGCGTCCACGACCGTAGATACCCAGGCCGCCGCCTCCATTGAAGCAACACCAATAGACATAATGCCAGACATTGATCCAGCTGCCCTAAGCCGCTCAGATTCCATCTCCCAGCCTACGTTAGCCCCCCTAACGACTACCAAGCTTAACGGGTCCTCTGCGACATTGTCACAGAAGAGTACAAAACCCACCAATTCTGCTCAGCGCATCGACCTTGAACCGCTGTATGGGGCCCTGAAGGCTGCCATTGGAGACCATTGGAGTACATATAAGGAAACTATAAGCTTGTTATCAAGTGGTGTGTAACCAGCCCGTCACGTCTGCTTTGTTGTCTGCTCCTAGAGAAGGTAACTGACCACCCCATAGGCCAGCTAAACCAAAACGAGCTATCAGAGCGCATAGACCATTATGTCACGGCCGATCCTTCGACGATACATCTCCACAATCAGTTCATATGTGCGCTTATTGAAAATGTACGGCGCGACCTGCCCGAGCAGGGAGTTGCGCCTTGGGTTTCTGCAAACGACAAACCGATGGTGCTGTCGAAACCGGTATCGGGAAACGCGGCAGAGCAGAGATTGAAGACGGAGGTTATGCAGTTACCCCCGAGAGATCGAAGGAGGTTAAAAGAGGTTCCTAATGTGAGTGCTAGAATGGTCTGGAATTTGTTGAAGCGAACTGAAGCGACTTTATCATGGATTGAGCAATTCAGGCGTAATCTTCTAACCGCATGTCCTCTACGTACAGTTCGAAGTCATCGATCCTGTCTCTCTTGCAGTCGCCAACGAAATGGCAGAGTACCACCTCGCCAAGCAGATCAAACTCCCCGACACCGTCCCCGCGAGCGCCGGGGGTCTGAACAAAACAAGTAATTGCTTTGCCCCCATGTTCCCCCTACACTTGTCCAGTTTACGCTTTTATTAACCACTTCCCATCTCCGTCACAGACTGGGACCTCGAAATCCGCAAACGCTACTCCCAACCCCTCGCCTCCGAAACTGGCGAATTCCCCGACACCGACGCCATCCACGGCCGCATGGTCCCCATCTGCTATGAAGAAGCCCTCCCCAACGGCTGCGCCGACTCCTGCGCCGAATTCATGGCCACCGCCACGGAGCAGTTCATCAAGGAAGTCGTTGCCGGCATTCTCGTGCGCACGAGAAGCAATACCATCGCGACGAACGGGATTGTTACGCGGAAATACCGCAGGCAGTTGGAGAGGGAGGAGGAGGGGTGGTTACGAGGAGAGGTTCTGCGCGGCGTGGGGTCCGGGCTCTTGCCCGTGGAAGCACGAGAAGCAGGTGGGCGGCGAGCGCTGGGAATGGGGGACCTGCGCGTCGCGCTCCGTGTCGGAGCCGCGGAGCTGGGCCAGATGCCGGGCGTTGTCAAGGGTGTTATGGGTGGGTGGGAAGAGGGAATCCTGGAAGGATGGGGTCGCGCCAGAAGGGCAGACGAAGATGGCCGAGAAGCGGACAAGGAAAGAATAGGAGGACCAAGGTTGAACGGCAACGCGATTACCAATGGTGTTCATGATGATGACGTGGAGACGGAAGAGGAGGATTGGGGGTGGGAGGGTGGTGGGAAACGGGATCGGGAGATTTTGAATGGGCTGTTGGATGATTGTTTGGCCGTCGGGCAGTGAACCGTCTTTCCCCCTCCCGTTGCGGGCTCCCGGGTTACATGAGTCCGGACGGATTTGGATAACCTTGCATTGCGGGCGTTTTTCGTTCGGTGGTGGTGGCCATCGCGGAGGCAAAAATATCTGAAGCTTAGGCGAAAGAGGAGTGGTTGGGGGCGTTTGTTTTGAAGGCAAAGAGATACCCCCACGTTGTATTGGCGTTCTAGATGTAGGAGAATTTGAGGTTTTTGTGCTGGTATGCCGTGGTTGTTATTCTATTGATAGGTGATTGTGGGTGTTCGATAGTCATTGATACACAACCTTTCTGTGAGATTACCTACATTGAAGACGATTGGGGAAATGATATCCGCGGGTAGATGATAGTTTTGTGCAATTGATTGGCCAGAGGTGAATATTGTGACGGTATACCTGTGTTTATTGACGTGATATGGTGCATCAAGGGAGGGTCAGCATGGAAGTAACCCCTGGCTATCCGGGCTAGGTTGTCTATGTACGAGTACTGGATTATCCACATCACGAATCGGTCCCAAGTATACCGCTGAAAGGAGGAGGGCATAGTGGGCAGAAGAAATGACGATCTTTCATGATGACCTTTGATGCTGGGTTATGGGAAGGATGAGCCCAAACGACAGATTTGGAGAAATTTCAGCCTTCTATGACAGCGAGACCATTTCTGATTCGACAAGATCACTCCTAGACAGCTTGCTAAACAGCCAGCCAGTCTCCGCAACGAGCCTGCTACTTCTTTGCAAACCTGATTTCCCTGTTACCTACTACTCCAACAACCCCACTACCTCCCTTAATACGTCCTCAACCCCCTTGCCCGCCAGTCTCGGATCCTTCGCAACGGCCTGCCACACCTCCCCATGCCTCGGCTCACTCACCACACACTTGCCCAACACATCCACCCTCTTCTCCTCCGTCCCATGCTGCCCCAAGAACTTCCAGTACCAGCCCCACGTATCCCCCAAATCGCTGTCCAGCAAAATCGCCTTCTCGAACCAACTCGCCGCTTTCTCCAAGCGGCGCTCGCCCCAGAAAACGCGCGCGACGGTCACGAAGAGGATCGGGTCGTTGTCGCATTTTTTGATGGCTTCAAGGGACCGCGGTTTGCGCTGCGTGCGGGGTTCGAGGTGCCAGATGGATTCGCTCCAGAGAAGGCCGGAGTTGGGGACTTCCTGCAGGGCCTTGGCCATGAGGACTTTTGCCTGCGCGAGGTTCTTCGCGCGACGCTCGACGCGCACGCTCTCGGTCCAGAGCTCGGGGTTTTTCGACACAGCGAGGCGGGCACGGTCGAGCATGCTGCGCGCCTTGACGACGACGCCGGCTTTTTCCTCGAGGCGGGAGGCGAGAAGCCAGAGGGGCACGGAGAGCGGGCAGGCGCGGGTGCCGGTGCTGTAGGCCTCGCGGGATTGGGGCAGTTTGTTGAGTGAGTCGTAGATTTGGCCTTTCATCATCCAGAGCTTGGCAGCTTTGGGGTATAGCTGAAGGCCTTGGGTGACGAGGTCAAGGGCGGCGTCGGGATTGCCGAGTTGGCGCTCAAAGGCGACGGATTTGATCCAGACGCGGTCGGTGCCAGCGGCTTGACGGGCGGTTTGGAGGAGCTCGCGGGCTTTTTCAGTTTGGTGGTTGTCGGCTTCGAGTTTGACGGCAGCGAGCCAGATGTTTTCGGAGTTGGGGTTTTGGGCAAAGGCATCCGAGAGGACTTTGCGGGCGTCGTTAATGGAGCCGGATTGAAGCTTCTCTTTGGAGAGGAGCATCCATAGTTCCTCGGATTGGGGGACGGCTTCGACTGCTTTTTGAAGGACTTGGAGAAGCGCTTCTTTTGTGCCGTGGTTTCTTTCGAGGTCTGCAGCTGCTGAGTAGATTGATTTGCTGGTGACATAGACTCTTAATGCATAGGCGTAGATGGATCGCGCGGTTTCGTATTTGCCTCGTCCAATGCTGGCTTTTGCGTCATCGAGCCATATTGCTTTCCGGTCATCTTCTTCTTCATCCAAGCCATAACCAAGTGTTTCTCTTATGATGGCGCCACATGTTAAGATTGCACCCTCATCTTCACAGTTCTCTGCTTCGGTAATCCACTGTTCTCTTGGTAACATGGCACCCTCACGGACCAACGAAGCGACAGCTCGGCGCATCACGTTGACCTTACCGGCATTCCCCATCTGTTCCTGCAAACTTGCTCCAGCAATCCAGATTTCATGACTAGTTGGAATCTTTTGACGGCCTTTGTTGAGTACTTTCTGCGCATTCTCGGGCGTTTCAAGCCTCGCTAACGCAAGCACCAGATCGACTGACATAGGTACCTCCTCCGTAGCTTTGGCAAGCAGTAAACGTGCATCGGCAGGATCTTCCTCTAAGTTCACAGCCTCCTTCCACAGCGCAGCAGAATGTGGTAAGATATCAAGAGCTCGACGCAGAACCCTTTTCTTAGCTTTTACGTCCTCTTCTAATTTCATAGCTTCGATCCACAGGCGAATTGATTGAGGATTATGCGAAATCGCATTTGCTGCAATGATCTTAGCGTTATGGTTGTCGTTCAAGCGCATAGACTCCAGCCATGCATCCTCTGATTTAGGACAGATTATGACGGCTTGAGCCATGATTTTTCTTGCAGCTACAATCTTTCCTGCAACTTCTTCCAAACGAGCTGCAGCAATGTGACCAGGCGCATGCTTAGGATTGGTTTGAATTACCGAAGATAGCAAAGCCCGTACTCGGTTGATGTCGCCAACCTCTGCCTCTCCGACTTTTACCTCGGACTTCGAAAGGCTGGTCAAGTAACCTTTGGGGTCGACGCTCGTAGCAGTTCCTGCTGAGGATTCCGTGCCTGATCCTTGGGCTGCTTGGTCTAATCGGACTTGCAATACTTTGTCTCGTGCGGCACCAATATCCGCAAAATTGGTCATGGTTCCATCCACGCTATCCGCTCCTGATCCATTTGCTGCAGCGCCGTCGTCGTTCACACTAGTATCAAACTGTGTCGAATCTCTCGCCCCTGCAATTACGCTATCTGGCAC
>JAABUO010007678.1_pt1 | contig 12282 bp, 18 predicted proteins | sample 5559291 | NCBI WGS metagenome assembly JAABUO01 (sample SAMN10711878, study PRJNA513372) | rock metagenome | isolation source: Antarctica rocks | place: Antarctica: Victoria Land, Finger Mt sud
GTTGCGCGGTGAAAAGAACCGATATAATTGCTTAGGCATGAACTCAACCCCGTTTTCGATCCCTAATACCCGCTTCACACCGATCTGTTATTCAAGTTGAGCTAGGAAGATATTGAAGAAGTGTGCGAGCGTTGCTGATTTATCCGCTAGCTTGTAGACAAACGCCATTCGAATAAAGTCGTCAACTAATACCAGGAATTAGCCGGCGCTGCCGAGAGAGGATGGAGGCAGTCTGGCAAGGATCCGCTGGAACCAGGTCGAAACGCCGAATGCCAATACGTAGTGAGAGTTGCAAGAACGGTGTGCGATCTTGTTGTCCAAGCACACAGGGTTGTATGTTTAAAACCAAATGAGTCCGTGGACTAGGGTGGACAAGTTTTGAAATGTAGCGAGTCCGATGACCAATTCAAGAGGGGTTGAGTAAAATACACATGTAGCGTATTATTATAGTGATTAACGACTGCTAGGATGTATAGGGTTTTCTTTTCATTTCGGCGTAGAGGCGGCAACATTGCCGGGAAACACCACTTGACATTTGCACCTTGTGAAAAATCGATCAATGTAAATTGACTTACAGGGACAGGGTTGGCTTTGAAGATGGGACAGAACGCACGTTTTCAAGCTGCACTAATGTGAGTTCAGTGGGAGTTCGAATATTAACTTAGACTGTGCCACATCCTGCTGCAAGAAATGCAGAAGGTCGGCTGTTTGTCGCAGTCTCCGGTAACCATCCTTCAGAACGTCTGCTGCTGACCTTTTCCAATACTCGTACCGTGAACCCATTGCGGCCGGACGGCATAGCGGAAGACCACACAAAGGTTTGCGAAGCTGTCTCTTTGATTGGATTTTGCAAGCTTCCATCCTTCTATTCTTTGCTTATCTCTTACACTTGATGTACAGGAGTTCTCAAGCCGTACATCAAGTAGGTATGGCATTAAGTAAGCGGGAAGGGCGCGCCTGTTATTAGAGCAGCTACAAGAAGCGTTCTTGCTGATTGAAACTGAATGTAGATGAACCGTGATCCGTGAAGAAAGCGTCTTGCCATATGACCTGTCCTCTTCTTTAACTACTCGAATACCGATCTGGGTACTCATCAATGAAGGCAGCGCGGTCTGAAGGTGCGAGAGAGCAACCCGCCATCGCGAGCGAATGACTCACCCTGACTCTCATGAAATTATCCATTAGCGACGGTCAGCAGAGGCCGCCACTATGGATACTACAACACCTACCGCAACGCATCACGCGAATGGGGTGTCGAGGACTACTTTGCACCGATCTGCATATTTTATATGCTCTAAACGTTGTAAACGAGCTAAATTGGCTGTAAGCCTAGATGTATATGGTTCCCGTCGGAGGTATCCGCGATCAGAGCCTCACTGTGGTAGGTCACTCTTTCTTAAGCCACATGCCCTGATCGCCACACTATCCTTCTGGCCTCTCACCAGGTGTCCTTTTCCCCAATGCTGACCGTCGCGGAAATTATGTCTCGTTCCTTTACCAGTCTCTTATCAGTCAGTACCCGGACGATGCGTATCTGGTGAGCTTCTGCACTTCAGTTGCTCAGCAGCTCTCACTTCATTTACATGGCAGCGGATGGCAAATATGCTAACGAGAGCCTCGAGCGGCTATATTAACGGCTTTGTTATGATGCGGAGAGAGACGTGTCATCGTGGTTTTAATCTGCTCGAGTCCGATTCGAATATTGTTTTCCTTGCTCACGAGCCATCTTAGATATCTCACAGGCATGGTGATGCGGTGCATCATTTTACCCGCTGAATGGGTGTTTACCAACCAGGTCCTCATTTTCATGCCCTTCGACGCTCATTATACTGTGATCTCTCATTTCACAGTATATGAATCCTGTTTGCATTTATAGAAGCAGCGTCGTAGATATTGGCTTGCGATGCGCTGCTGATATGTACCAATGGTCGGATGATTCCGGTGTTCCTTTGCTTTCCTTAGTGACTTGCTTAGTGACTACGTTTCCACGACTGCGGAGTAGGCCACTCTACCTCGCAGACGTACTCTCTCCGCCACTCACGATTTCACACATTCCGTCCTTCATAGCCTACCCCTATTTTCACACATACACCCAATGGCATGTAGTTCGAGTTGAGAGCCAGCCACAATGCAAATTCTTCACCAACCGAGGTAGCAAGGGATACCATCATACCACAACTTACTCTTTCAATTGCAACAAGCCTCATAGATACCGCGCTCCACGAGTCCTCACGATTAGGAGTATTTGCTTATGATCTTCGGCTCCAAAGATTGCAATTTTATTAGGGCTTCTGAACTTCCCCCATTCGAAGTCATACACAAGGGAGTCTCTATCCTCCTTAGACTCACTTTCCACATAACGAAAGGATCTGATGGATGATTGCTAGATATTGCAACTTAAGGTACCGAGTTGGTGACAACGCGCACCCACTTCTGGCATGATACGATAAAGTAGAAGTTGGGATAGGAGATATTCTCGAAAACGTAACGGCAAATAATGTACAAGGCCCCAACGCATATCAGATCGACTTAAGAGCAAGGCATCACATCTTTAGGTTTACTTGCTTGAAGAAGAGTATTCTAGACAGTTAGAAATTGTATGCATAATGAGACTTACTGGTCACTGCTTTGGTGCCTTCACTGACAGCGTGTTTGGCCAACTCGCCAGGCAAGATAAGCCGCACACTGGTTTGGATTTCTCGAGCTGAGATGGTACTCTTCTTGTTGTAAGCAGCGAGCTTGCTGGCCTCAGTAGCAACACGTTCGAAAATGTCGTTGACGAAAGAGTTCAGGATAGACATTGCACGGTTGGAAATACCGGTATCTGGGTGAACCTGCTTCAAAACTTTGTAGATGTAGCTCGAGTAAGTCTCTTTGCGCGATTTCGAGCGCTTCTTCTTGTCGCCAGTCGCGGCGGCGGTTTTCTTTCCGGCTTCTTTCTTCTCAGCTGGGGCTTTGCCGGCAGGAGCCTTTCCGGCGGTTGGTTTCTTCTCTGCAGCTTTTGGTGGCATGATGAGGCTGGATTATGAGTTGCGTGAGTGTTGGTGAGTGTGGGTAGTGGGTGTGGTGGAGAGGTGGGAAATTTACGTGTCGAGGGGGATGTGGTGGGTATTTAAATCAAACGATAATTAAGCGAGATCAACAACCCTAACCTGTCGGTGGCAAATTGCCTGGAATCACGTGAGTTGCGTCAACAAAATTAGCGATAGAATTAGCGATATATAAAGGTCCACCACCCCCCTCCCACACCCAAATCCTCCCAGTCACTCACAACCACAACCACAACCACCACCACCCACCCACATACAGCTACATCTTACGAAATGTCTTCAGGCGGAAAATCTGGCGGTAAAGCTGCCTCAAGCAAGAACAGCCAATCGCGCTCATCAAAGGCCGGCCTTGCCTTCCCTGTTGGCCGTGTTCACCGACTTCTGCGCAAAGGAAACTACGCTCAACGAGTTGGTGCTGGTGCTCCAGTGTATCTTGCCGCAGTATTGGAATACCTTGCGGCCGAGATCCTTGAACTTGCTGGTAATGCAGCCCGTGACAACAAGAAGACCAGAATTATTCCACGTCATTTGCAGTTGGCTATTCGAAACGATGAGGAACTGAACAAATTACTTGGCCATGTTACTATTGCCCAAGGAGGTGTACTTCCCAACATTGTGAGTTCCGGATAGGAAATATTGCTAATATTCAAGCACCAAAACCTGTTGCCAAAGAAGACCGGGGGAAAGCTTGGAAAGAACGACCCTTCTCAAGAGCTATGATTCTGAGGTTATTTCATCGGCAATTTCGTGTACAATATCAATGTTAAGGGTCCCTATCAGCAAGTGTAAGACCTGTCCTTCGTGCTAGCCTATTCATGAAACCCTCTACGTGCTTTATTAAGATACTTCTAAGCATAGAGGCAATTTTGTTTACATTCTCGAGTTCCTCCGAGTCAACAGAGGTTGGCACTAATGACTTTACTCAGGCGCTAAGGGTAAATTTCTTTCAAATTTGGTGCCACCAGGTCTGGTTGCTGGGATGAAAGGCTCCGGATGTCTGCAAGTTTCTAATGTTTTCTCCGTCTCTTCCAGTAGAATTCGTAGGGTCCGAGGATCACGGACATCACGACGTGCTTCAAATTGACTGCGGATCTCTAGAGCATGCTGTCGCCACACATCTCTTCTTATAACCCAGTCTAGAGAGAGCTTGAGTGCTCTTTTGTAAAGTGATGCCACTTGCCGTCGATTCGTGGTACTGAAAGCCGCCGGAACAATAGGGATGGACATATAGCGCCAACAACCCGATCACTATTCGTATTTCTTGATTGCGCTTGTTCTGTTCTGCTCTGGTACCGCCTTCGTCTTGATGTTGAATTTTCCCGTGAGCCTCACTTGGTGTATCGAAACACTACTATAATAGGACAACACCTGAACGGTCTTGTGTTGAGTCAAAAGATGCACTCTGCGAAAACCGGTCCTATGAAAGCAATAGGGTGTCTACGCTATCACTTGATAGTGGGTCGGTTGCAGAGACCATGCCGGCTGTCATTAGGAAATGGATTGCTCGCTCACGCTAGGTACTATGCTGAGAAAGTGGTAAAGGTCCCCCAGATGGCGGAATCAATATCTGAGGGAACTTTGAAGCAATGGACAAAAAGTAGGCTACTTTAATCATGATACCTGATTTTACAGAGGTGGGTGATTTCGTGCAACAAGATGAAGAGGTTGCAACAATTGAGACGGATAAAATCGATGTTACTGTAAATGCGTCGGACTCAGGGAAAATCACCGAATTGTTAGCAAAGGAAGAAGAAACAGTTACTGTGGGACAGGACTTACTCAAACTAGACTCAAGTGCTTCCGGCGAAAGTGGGGCGGAGACCTCCACCAGAAAGGAGGAGTCTTCCGAAGAATCAAAAATTGATCAGAGTAAGGAAGGTAGAGCAAACACATCCTCAGCAGAACCGAAAAATAGAGAAGATCAAGATCAGGATGGAGCGAGCTCTGCCCAGCAACGCAAAGGGGACGCCAAAGTGCCACAAGAGTTGCAGAAGCCCACAAATGTAAGCGACATACCAGCAAATACCAAGGGGCAGTCGAATTTAGAAGCGGAGGAGAGGCATCAAGGCAGCCATGATGAGGACGCAAAGGCCGACTCGATGTCATCGAATGCGGCGACTAACGAGAACCGCGGGGAGCGTAGAGTACCAACGATTGACTTCTTGACTAATCTAAGGTAAAGATGAACCGAATGCGCCTGAGAATTGCGGAGCGCTTAAAACAGTCTCAAAACACAGCCGCGTCTTTGACAACCTTTAATGAGGTCGATATGTCTAACCTGATGGAGATGCGCTCCCTGTATAAGGAAGAAATTCTTAAAAAAACAGGCATTAAGCTTGGATTTATGTCTGCTTTCTCAAGAGCTGTGGTTCTAGCTGCGAAATTGATCCCAGCTGTTAACGCATCAATAGAAGGTCCCAATGGAGGCGATACCATCGTGTACCACGATTTTGTGGATCTCAGCGTGGCTGTCGCGACCTCGAAAGGCTTAGTGACCCCAGTCGTGCGCAACGTCGAGTCTCTTGATTTTGTTGGCATCGAAAAAGTTATCCACGAGCTTGGGGTCAAAGCACGAGATAATAAACTTACGATAGAGGACATGGCAGGTGGTACATTCACAATCTCCAACGGAGGCGTGTTTGGCTCTTTGATGGGAACACCTATAATCAATTTGCCCCAAACTGCCGTCTTAGGGCTGCATGCTGTTAAAGAGAGACCCGCAGTAGTCAAAGGAAGGGTAGAAGTACGCCCTATGATGTATCTGGCGCTCACGGTAACGAGACTTAATGAATATCAACTAACAAGTTGTAGTATGATCACAGGATACTTGACGGACGTGAAGCGGTAACTTTCTTAAAAGCTGTCAAAGATCTCATCGAGGATCCAAGACGAATGCTTTTGATGTAAGTATTTCGGCATTGCCATCAATCTTTATGGAGGAATATCCACACGTTGAGAAATTTCAAGTATGTCGCTAGTTATGGACGTCTGTATATCGTGCCCTTTGCCAGCAGCGACTTTAAGAATCAATTCGTTCAGCATTGAAGATCCCAATATTGAGACGTGCTCAGCCGATGCCGGACCACCTCGAATATCAAGTGCGGCTGGTTTGTGAGGTAGTTCAACGGTAGTCACGGTCATGTTTGAAGGGTTGTATCGCTTGAAACCCCAGCCCCTGTTGCACATATATCCTGTGGATAGTAAACTAAGTATGAGTAAAACCCTAATTTGGCATAAAAACCTTACAGTTCCATCACCGTATCCAAGTTGAACTCCCTTTTCGGTGGAATTATTACTGATTTTAAGGTCTATTGACATATTCAGTCGCGAGTCTTCGTTGTTTTCTCGATAGTAATACGACCTCTCTGTTTTGATCCCAGTACCATAAAAACCTTGCGGGTAAGCTATTGTATAACAAACAAAATGTACAGTATATTCGGGTATCTGGAGCGTAAGGCAAAGCCACTTCTAATGGGTTTATCCATTTTTCCATCAGGCCATTGTTTTCGAGGACCTTTTCCTCTGTCAATGCCACACTATGACTATAGCTCTCGTTTATTTGCCGTCCAAACCACTGGGGGGTTTGGCTTAATAGAAGTTCCATACTTTTCGACATTGTCAAATTATCTGCAGCTGCTTGTTAAAGTGTTTCCACAATACTGTTGACTTACGTCCACTGGGGTGGGAGATCTTCAAAAATTCACCAAAGGTTCGTTGATGACCGTGAATGTCATCTGGAGCAAAAGTATCATTTCATGAAATAAGCCGCAGCGCAGAATACTGACTTACCCCAAACTCGATCACCACCTTTTGGGAGCATGGAGGACAAACCTGGCATTGCCCTCAGTATATCCGCCCTCTCTCCCTTGGAAAAGAACTTTTCCAGCCCATATGCGGCGAAAGCATTCAGTTCCGCTGAGTCTTTCATCTCACCTGAGAGCAATGCCGCCAATGTCTTCGGCGTTCCTTTTTTTAGTAAGCGCTCAATATTTAGCTTACCGAGTAAGGATCCACTGATATTTATGAAAGCTTCAATGTGAGAGTTTACCTAGGTTTTAGTAGAGACACAGTCATGCAGATACCCAGTTATTTCCTCCATTACCATTTCCTTCACCTTCAGCCTCAACCCATTTCATAAACCAGAAAACAACCTGCGAGCCCATACTATGAGATACTAGCACAACCTTTCGGCCAGATTGCAGGGAGGATAACTCGATGAACAGCTTCAACTTCGTGAAATAGCGATCGCGTTTTTGTAAGTTAGAATACGAAAGTCGCCAATCGTAACTAGCGGAGAGCATGTTATTCGGCTCATACCCTATGATAAATACGGGCTGCCAAGCTACTTTACCAAGAACCCTATCGTCAGAATTTTACTGATTATTTGCCTTTACCCCAAATTTTCTATTATTTTGTTCCATATCCAGTAGCCACCTACGAAAAAATCGGCTTTCACAATTAACAATTGTCCCGCAGTACCTACCAGCATCAAAACCTTGGGCTGCCCTCAATTTAATTCCTGGAATTCAGAATTTGAGGCATTCACGATTACTCACCAGGCGGATCTAAACCACTTTCTTCATCGAGACGGATTTGAGACTGCAGGTAAGCACGGTAAAGAAGCCAACCGAACCATCCAACATCCCTATTGTAAGAGATAAATTTCAGTTACTGACCTTATCCAGGAGCATTGCTCTAAGCATAGTCCAGCTCCCCCACAATCGCTTTCGGAAGTATGGCTCAGAGCACTTTGTATCAACACTCCAGCTTTCTAAACCAGAGCTTATGACACCTGGAATGAGAATGAGAGGAAAGTGGGCCGTCAACCCTGCACTCTTCATTTTTACTCCGGTGGCAAAAGACCCTTTACCAATAGTTGAGTATTGCTCGTCCACAATTGTCTTCGCATCCTGGATGATTCCCAAGGGAAGAGACGCTCGTGAGCCTGAGATAGAATAAATTTTTCCGTACCTTTCACATCGTCCATCAGTTCCAAGATTGAATCAAACTGTATTTCTGATAAAACGTCAAACGGTAACATGCTTTGCTGTCTTCCATACATAAACGCTAGAAAAGCCAGAACAGGAACTATGACAGTAATTGATAAACCAACAACTCTGCACCCAGCTAATGTTTCTCGAAAAGTTCGTGGCTTTCCGACTGGAACCACATCAAACGTTTGTTGGCTTCTGCGATTACCATTTCGGCCCTTACCTCTTGCTGGAGCGGATTGCGGCGTCCAGTGCCGGTGCATAAAAGGTATAGGGTACCACGATACCGTGCTCACCAATGCTATATACCAATATAGCACTATGATGTCGGCATTTAAAATCAGGATAACTTGTAATTAGCACCGTGTAAATTTTATTATTTAGCTGTAGTTTTTTCGAATAATTCGCCTCAATATTTGGACAACCTACCGGGTTTGGCAGGGATGAGCATTGAGTTCGAAATATACAGCGGTGAATCGCAGCTACCATCTATACATAAGCTGATCGGAGAAAATCTTTCAGAAGCTTACAGTATATATGTGTATAGATATTTCATCCATCAGTGGCCCCAATTATGCTTTGTCGCGAAAGATGTAAACAAAATTGTGGGCGTGATAATTTGTAAGCTAGAGGTTCATCGGCATGGGCCCCTGCGTGGCTACATTGCAATGCTGGCAATCTGGCAGGAATATCGTGGTCGAGGCCTGGCTACTCGATTGGTGCTGCTTGCCATTGAAGCAATGAGAAGACAAAATGCAGATGAGATTAGTTTGGAAACCGAGGTTGCAAACGGAGCAGCTATACGGCTGTATGAGAAGCTGGGGTTTATTAGGTACAAACGCCTGCATTGCTATTATCTCAACGCTAACGATGCTTTTCGCTTGTTGCTGCCTCTAAGGAACTTGAGCTTCCGAGCACTCAACTATCAATAAGATGGCTCAGTGGCCGATTGAAACTGGAACCCCTTTGAAATAGTTTCAGAGATACCCTCGCTCTTATGCGGCAACAACGAAAGAACAAAAGCAACGTCGTTCCACTCACGACCGGTCCTACAGCGTGGAAGTCTTGACGCAAGCTTCTCTGAAAGTTGCTTGGCTTGCCGCTCCTATGCAATTAGTCATCTGTCGAGCAAATGACGTTACCTTTTCTATAAACGCACACATAAATTTGAGGATGCGCCTAAACTCGTCCTCAGGAAGAGGCTCACGCTGTATTGACAGAGAGCTGAAGATGTCGATGAAGCCGTTGTAGATGGCGTTGTCCTTCGTCGATAGTTCGGTGAAGAACATCTTGGTAAGATCTGCAATCCGTTTATCACTATCTTCGAGGCATTTCGCCATTTCGCCAAGCTGACCTTTCACTTTCACTTGGCCGGCCAAAATGAGGAAGGTTAATGTCATAAGACAAGTACGTCTGACTGAGAGATCATCATCATGAAGTCTGTTGTATAAGAATGCAGTGTTTTCGTCGATCAGATGATTAAAACATACAGCCTTAGATCAGAAAGGCATCCCGAGACCTCTTACCATATCTGCCATAGCGATCACACAGTTACTTCGTGTTGTGGCATCGGGCGATTTCTCAATGAGAGTGAGGAGCAGCGGTAGATTCTGCTCACAAAATTTGGCTGTCAGTTAACAACGGAGAAAAAAAACCCATCAACCTGAAACACACATCAACTTCCCCAAGCACAATGCAGAATTCTTTTGCAATAGAGGATCCTTTGGTAAGCCATACGTGTTGAATGATTCGCACCATAGATTTTCTGTCAAAGCACAAGTTCGCCACTAAGGGACCAAACTTCGCTAGAAGTGCTGAAGGCCCAAAAAGTAGTTCTCTCTCTCGTACAATAGCAATAGCTTCCGTAAATTCATCTTCATTGCTTCCATTGATCATTTCGATTTCATCTGATTCGCCTGGTTTGAGATTTTTTACCCTCGTACCTAATTGTGAGTATAATATATCGTAACGCAACTCACCTCTTTGTTTTGCAGTTCTCTGGTTTTTGAATTTTGACTCACATTGATCCAGATACACAATCTGTTTTACTCATGTTAGTCATAATAGTGTGCACTAACATACAAGCAACATGACCGACCAGAAAGAGCATCTGGGACAAAGCGTAAGATATCATTTTGCGACATTTAATTTTCTCTGGTACAGCAGGCGCCTCGAATGTCATTTTGACTTTCTGGCGAAGTATAATGGTGTATACCTGATCGGGATGTTCCGCTAAGAAGAAAATCGCCTGTAGAGCCTGTTCCGCAGCCGCAAACCTTAGATGTTAGTTATGGCAAAAAAATAAAGGACCATTCCACGTCATAATGCCGAAGCCAAGTTAAAGCGATCAATCTCTGAATGATTGGGTGATCACAGTGGAGGGCTGCACTTCCACACCCTGTGCCTTTTGCTTCTCCATCTTCACTCGGATGGGCTCTATTAAGAGCTATACAAGAGAATTTAGCCAGCAAGAGATCCTCTTGTCCAAGATTACCTAAACCGATCGATAAGAGAAGGTCAAGCTTACGCACAACAATGTCAGATCGGGATAACGCGAGCATGCCAAGAATGACGACTGCGGCTCGTCGTCTTCGCTTTTCGATTCGCTCTGTGGTACTGTAAATTCGCCATAAACTCTCCACGACTGATTCTTCGATCAATCCCTCTAATATTATCCCACTCAGAAGTTTCTCCAACGAGGCAAGATCCGCTACAGAAGCTCCAAATGTCAAACTCATTAGGTTATCCGCGATTATGGATGCTTTCTGGCTTTTCGTGCTATTGCTGGGGGCCGATAGAAACAGTTGTTTATAGCAGTCAACTACGTGAGATTGCACCCCTTTTCCTTCGTCACTATTTCCTTTCGTCCAAGTTAAATGAAGCATTTTCCGTATACCGGGCTACGTCGTCATTAAAATTAGAATTGGAGCATACCTTCGACTTTTCCAAGCCGTAGGCATCCATCACAACAAAAAAATCCATAGCCTCAATTACTTCACTCTTATTTTTGGAATTCAAGAGATGTATCACAGAATCGCATCCCAAATGCAGACTACTTATGAACGTCAAAGCCTCAGTATAATATCTCTTGGTAAGCTGCAGCCGTTTTAGTTCTTCTGGTGATAACGTCTTTAGATCGCTCTCTTGTAAAGTACTTTGACAACTCTTTAAATTAGCTATCAAAGCTAAATGAGTAAAGTCGTCATCACCACTCTTTGCAACGCTCAACGAAATTCTATTCTCGTCGACGTCTAAATCCTCGCCCAGTCCTGGTGGTGAATTACTAGGGCCCCTCAATCCTCCCAAGTAAACATTCAGCGCCTCAAGACGAGAGAGCCATTCACTTTGGCGTAATTGACCACCATGTAAGAAAATGAAAGGATGCGTCTCAACTAACTTTGAAAGCAATTTGATCGCATACCTGCGCACGTTACTGCTTCTATCCTGCAAGCTTCTCAGTGCCAAATTCGTAACGCTTTGTCTAAGGTCGTGGAATTTTACCGCAGAACTACACATGAGTAGTGCCAAAGCCGGTTCTTACTCGCAAATCTTGATAAAAACCTGTAACACTTTGCTACGACAAAATGGATTAACGTCAAGCAGCCTGCTTTGTAGAATATTGAAAATTTTTTTGGTTTGCAATACCTGCAACTCTATTTCATCATCAAAGTTATAGAGGGCAACAATCAAATTTCCACAAATCTCGATAACACTGCACCTAAGGGCATATGCCTAGGTCAGCTACACTTACTGAAAATTTACCTCACTGTCGATATGCACAATCACGGAGGTCATTTGCTTCAAAACGATCTTTGGAAGATTTTCCGAGAGTTTAGTCAAAAAAGTCGCCACAGACTTAGGACCCTTCGAATCATTCGCATTGAACGTGCGTTCACCCAAATCCCTAATCAACTCTTCAACAAGTTGCGGATAATCATACTGTTCTGCGAGAATTCGCAAAAACTCGGCCATTGGCTCTGCAGCGTGTTCAAAGTAGAATAGCATCTGAATAATTGAGGTTTGTGCACCTGCTTGTAAGTATAAGGAACCAAGCCCCTGTACCGTAGGAATGCCCATGGTGTTTAGTCGCTAAACAGAGCACTTTGAAGGCTCTCATCCTGACAGCCATGACCCTGCACCGTTTCTCGCTTTCTAATACAAGGTAGGTTGCCCGTGTCAGAAGCCTATGGTCAATCTTTACCTACATTGACTCACCCCACAAAATCGTCACGTTCAGAAAT
>JAABUO010007679.1_pt1 | contig 12281 bp, 12 predicted proteins | sample 5559291 | NCBI WGS metagenome assembly JAABUO01 (sample SAMN10711878, study PRJNA513372) | rock metagenome | isolation source: Antarctica rocks | place: Antarctica: Victoria Land, Finger Mt sud
TGAGCCGGTGTACGCCCCTGAGGGAGCCCCATCCGAGCGGGCCCGGCGGAACGGCACCCACAATGCCGACCAGGTGCATTCGCGACCTTCCGGCGCGCAGTCGGCAGGCAACCGGGATGCTGCGTCTTAGCCAGTTCCTGTCGGTGTCGGTGCGGACCTGGCGGAGCGCGCCGACGGAAGCGACCCTCTCGGCATCAACGCCGACGGCACCACTGGCCGGTTGGTCCTCGCGAAGCGACCTCGATGACAGTTCCGCCCGGCCGGAGACCGCGACTTCGGGAGTGCACCCACTGGATTCGTTCCGTCTTCACCGCCGCCGAGGAACTTGCGGCCCTGGCGCAACGGCTCGAACCGGCGTATCACCCGCAATCATGGTGACGCGGTCAGATTCACAGGTCTCGACGCCGCAGTCGGTGAGCGCCGACGCCGAGGACTGCTCCTGCGATGAGAACGGTTGCGAACAAATCGGTCCGAGATGAGCTGAGGGGTTGACGCGCCCGGCGCCGTCACCGTGTGAATTGCCAAATTATCTGGCACCTTCTGACCGCGCTAAATGGCATCTAGTTCGAACGAACGTCCGACTCTACTAGTTGCCGTAGGGCGGATTGTTGCTGGTCACGGGGCTAGTCGTGTGCGGCGGCGACGAGCGGACCGTGCCAAATAGCGTGTACAGAAGGTGCCATTTATCGTGGCAGACGACATCCCAGATCCTTGTCAGAGTCGGTCAAGGGTCTTGGACAGGGCCGGCATCGAGATCCACCGAGGCACCTTTTGGACGAAACGCTTCCAGTGCTCGGCGGTGAGATGGCGAATCTCGTATTCCACGGCTCGCTGCGCGGTCGCCAGATTCGTCGCTGCCGACCCCTTCAACTCGTGCTTCACATCGTTCGGCAGCCCGGCGATCTTGTCAGGATCTCGAATCGCCTCGCCGAGGGTGCGGACTACCCGGTGTGCTCGGTATCCGCCTCCCGCCTGCAAAGCCCGCTCGTGCGATTCTGCCAATTGGGACTCAAGAACGCGTAGTGCAGGGACCACGTCCGCTGCGCTACATCCGCCGCGCTCGACTACTACGTCAAGCTTCGCTAGTTCGCTGATGAAGGCAGAAGGTGACGTACCGGCCAACCGGGCTGCGAGGCTCGCACCACCTGTGGTGACGGTATGGCTGGCGGCATGGAGCAGGAACGTTCCGCCAGCCATACCGAAGCCACCAGTAGCCAGACTGCCGCCTCCTAACCAAGCCAGTCCTGCAGACGTCGCCGCCGCTCCTGACAGGCCCATTTGACCCCCGATGAAGCCACCGACGGAGTCAACACCGGCACCTCCAACCACCGCCAAGGTGACCTTGATGGCGCCAAGCGTGGCCTGGGTGCTCGGCGCCATCGAATCTCGACGTAGCCGCTTTACCGTCCGCTCATGGTGCCCTCGAATCTCTTCGACCTCAAGCGGCGTCACTGTGATGGGTAGCAATTCGGAAGCCGCGGCGACGTACGAATCCCGGTGCCTGTCCCGGTACCAGGCCCGATCACCGGCGAAATTCAGGTCTTTCAAGGCCCAGCTGGTCGAGACGGTAAGTTCGACCAGTGCAGCTACGGATTGTTCTGTTGTGAGACTGGGCAACAGGCCGATGCATTCGCCTGCGGAGGCGGTGGGGTCCTGCTCGCGTAATTCCTCAAGAGGCCGGAGTTCTGGCGGGGCGCCTGAATCCGAGGCGAATGCGCGGGTCACCGCAATCAGCTTACCGAGCGCACGTTGCTTGGCTCCACGGTCAACTGGGAGCGCCGTCGCTGCAAGGTCCGCGGCAAGAACGTGGATTTGGAGTAATCGCAGAACAGCCAGTGCAATTGGCCCTTGCAGAATCTCCGGCAATTTAGCCATGCTCAACCCTTCTGAACCGGCGGCGCATCGAGATACCGGTGCCAGGGATTCGAATTGAGTAGCGCGGCCCGCTGGTTCCGTCATTCAGTCGCCACCATCGGCCGCCAGCGGACTCGCTGAGCCCGCTTTTGGACAGTGTCAAGCGGAAAGGGCCTCTGCCCCGCGATTTCCGGATCTGCATTTACGTTCCCCCTCGTGCTTACATACGACGATGCCTTGTCGGACCGGGCTTACAGACGCCGTGCTCCACTACGGCAACCCGGCACTCACAAGTTGGCCATTTTGTAGTGTCACTACACTAGCAAGAACCGACACCGCCAAGCAGACCTCGTTCGGGGGACTAATTCGCCCATATTTGTGACGCGTAGCTACCTTTTAGCCTGGATGCACTGTGCGTCCTGAAGAGCGGGAGGTGACCTCGTGATGGGGTAATCTTTGTTTCGTGCTCGTCGTCGCTTCCAGATCCACAGCGGGACTAGCCGAAACGGCACTCACTGGGCTCCTCCTCGATCGAGCACAACGAACCCGGTGTGCCTTCACCTGCTTCTTTGCGCTTGCGCCGCACAGTATCGGCGGCGACGCCGGTTGCCTTCGCCACCACCGCCACCCCACCCGGGCCTAACTCCGCAGCCTCCGCCCCGAGCCAGAGCCGCCGCTGGAACTCGTTCAGATGCGGATGCGACACCGCATACCGCCGAGCGACCGAGTCCACCAGTTCCGCCATAGCAGCACCGTAGCTGATCCGGACAGCTAAAACGATGTGATTTCATCACGCGCCCTTAAGCAGTATCCGCGACGATCTTATCTAGGCGCTTAATTATTCCGTCGACATCGGATAGACGCGGTGACAACACTGAAACTTGCTGTGTGCGAGCGGCGTTGTCTGAGTCATTAAGATTATGACGCACGACCTTGATGCCTTCATGAATGTCAGCGAGTCTTTCATTAAGCCGTTCCCTCACCCGGTCGATTATTCCTTCACCCTGCAAGATGGCGGCGACAACAAACGCGTTGCTGTACTCATCAGAAGCGTCTCTCAAACTGGTCCTCCATTCCTTGCGACGGGCATACAGATCTTCATCTTTCTGTGCCTTTCGACGCCGACTGCCCACGGTGATGCTCGCGATTAACGCGATGCCTCCCGGTACTGCGAGTAATGGTCCTACAAACGCGACGCCGGTTAACGCTGCTGCAGCAGTAACCGCCGTGACTGTTAGGTTGAGCGCGGCCATCGTTTTCGTCGTGGCGTCCGATGGAGATGACGTTCTAAATTCTGGATTGCGCGGTAGGAGGAGTTCTTCCGCCGTAATGCCCAAATCCGAGTCGGCGAATCGATCATCGACGGGTCTTTGAACAATATCGTTCGACTCGCGAACCGCGTTTTCAACGAATGTTTTTATCCATGACTTCCAAATTTTAGATGGTCCGCCTGGGTCCATTGCAAATTCGTTTATGACCTCGTCTCGGAGAAGTTCAAGCCGATCTATCACCTTGCTCTTCGTGAGGTCCCAACTTTCAATGCTGGAGCCTAGCCTCGAGGCGGTCAACGAGGCCGTACTGCTAGACCGGGCGCAAGTGCGGGTCAGGGCGTCAGCGCGGTTCGGTGTTGATCGGATGGTGGATGCTTACCTGCGGGTCTACAGCGAGATGGCTCGCTAGCGTGCAGTGGCGGACGTTGCGCCGAACCGTTCTCGACGGCCGTTATCCGGCCCACGAGTTCGGCGACATCGACCCACGCCACCGCTATCCGGGAGTCGCCGATGCCGGGCGGCAGCCACGGCCTGTGAATTGGCGATTTATCTGGCCGCTTCTGTGCACGCTAAATGGCACGATTTTCAAACACCAGTTCGAGTGCAGGGCCTGCGGACGGTAGGGCGGCCAAATAAGTCGCCAATAACGGCCAGATAGCTCGCAAAAAGTAGGCCACTTACCGGGTTCTGGCTCAAGTTTCGTGAAGCTGACTGCTGGCCGATCCGCATCGAGGATCGATGCCCGGTTCGTGCGGTAGCCCGAGTACACGGTGTCGGTGACCGGGACCAGCACACCGGACGCCGCTGGCACGCAGGGGCCGCGGCCCGCGTAGAACGTGCAGCCCGTGGGCCGCACGAACACCTCGGCTGGCTTCACGAAACTTGAGCCAGAACCCGTTATTTGGCCGCTTTTCGCCACGGTAAATGGCCGCGATGCTCAGCGTCCATGGGTGCGGAGAGACAACCTTCTGGTCCATCTCCGCAGCTCAAGAAGGTAGGAAGCAGTGTCCGCTGCGGGGCGAGGCGGACAAAATAATGTGGCGAATGTGTGCTATTTTGCGTGGCAACCGACAGCGGTGGACGAGCCGTTCCTGTTGTGCCAGGGGGCCGTGCCAGCGCTCTCGGACGTCGCTTCCGCTGGGCCGACGTACGATCGAGGTTAGCGTCGGAACAGGGCATCGGCGACCTCAACGGACCTCAGGTCCCGCGTGCGGCTCCGCGTGGTTTCCTGGTCAGGCTGATGCCCGATATAAGCGCCCATATTCCCTCTAGAAGAAGGAATCCCCATTGTCGTTCTATGAATGCATCAACTGCGAGGATGAAGGAACCGGCAAGATTCATGACGAGGTAGATTCGGGAGCTAGCATCCAGCCGTCCCAGTTGGCTGAGCGTAAAGCCGATCAGCACCAGGACCGATCCGAAAACCTGGATGACCTGCGACATGGCGTCTCCTTGGGAGGCGTCGTCTTGTCAGGCCGGGTACGGCGCAGTCTCGTCCGGAGCTTAAACCTCTGGGTCCAAGTGTGATGCCAGTATGGCATAGCCCTTGGTTCGGTTGGCCGAAGCATTCTGCGAAGACCCGGCTCCTCGTCTGGAAGTCGGTTTCACCCGGCCCAGCCCTGCGGTTCTAAACAACATCTGTCTTGTTGACGCTCCTGCGGTGGTGCACTTCCTGGCGTTCGCCGACGAAGGGGTACCGAGCCGGCGATCACCCTGTGCACACCGGCGGTCAGACCGCGACCGTTGTCCTTGACGTGAGCAGGTCCTTTATTACCTCTGTTCTGATTGACACGCCCAGGCCGGGGCCCGTGGGGACTGCGATTTGGCCGTTTTCGAGCGTGAACGGCTCGGTGACGTCTTCGGCGTAGTAGCGGGCGGAGGCTGAGATGTCGCCTGGAAGGGTGAAGTTGGGCAGCGCGGCGAGCGCAAGGTTAGCCGCCCGTCCGAGTCCGGTTTCCAGCATGCCGCCGCACCACACCGGGGTGTCCAGCGCCTGCGCGACGTCGTGCGCGCGCCGCGCCTCGAGATAGCCGCCCATCCGTGCTGCTTTGTTGTTGACGATGCTGCATGCCGGCGTGGCCGCCCGCCGGTTTGGCGCTCATGACCGGGCCGCCAGCGGCGACGCTGCAGCATATCTGACCTGCCATGGTGGTCGGGTCACGGTGGTGTCCTTTCGAAGCTCGTCAAAGCGAGGTTAAGTCGTCCATGCCGGTGGGTAATTCGACGGTCCGCGGATCCAGGCCGAGGCCCCGGATGTGCCGCGCGATCTCCTCCACCGACGCCACCCACACATCGGTGCATGACTCGACATGCGCCATGAGCTGGTCGAGCTCAAGGGCGCGGGAGGGACGTCCGGAAAGGAAAGGGTGGTTGGTGAGAACCCAGCATCCGCCGACCGACCGCAGACCCTCGAACTCGGCCTGCCACAGTTCCCGTGCCTTGGCCGGTGTTTCGATCAGTCCACTACCCGAGATCTCAGGTAGAAAGCAGTATTGCTCCCAATCGTCCAACGCCCACTGAATGGGAATTTCCACTAACGATCGTGTTGAACCGTTGCCCACCTCGAGTTCGTACGGGTAGTCGGCGTCCATCAGGCTGGAGTCGTAGAGGAAACCGCGAGCGGCCAGTAGCGCCGGGGTCCGCCAGGACAGGTCCCACATCGGGGCGCGGTATCCGACAGGGCGGATGCCTGCGACTTCCTCGAGGGCTTCGAGGCCGCGGTCCAAAGCGATCGCCTCTTCCGCGGCGCTCAGGCCAGTGGGTTGCTCGTGCAGGTATCCGTGATGGGCGATCTCATGGCCGGCTGCGGCGATGTCTCTCACAACCCCGGGATATCGATGAGCGGTGTATCCCGGAACGAAAAAGGTGGATCGAATTTGATGTTTGTCGAGCAATCTGAGCAGGCGCGGAACCCCGACCAAGGGCCCGTAAGCCTGGTGGCTGATAACGCTCATCCGATGCGCGTTCTGCGGAGTCCGCCACAGGACCGCCGATTCCGCGTCGATGTCGAAGGTGAACGACGCAGCGGAGCCCTTCCCATCCGGCCATGGGACCGGACCGGCAGGGCCGCTCATCCCAGCCGGCCGGTGGACATGATGGTGACCAGTTCGTAGGCCAGATTCGCAGCGGCGACAGCGGTGATCTCGGCGTGGTCGTACGCCGGTGACACTTCGACGATGTCGGCGCCGACGATCGGGAGCCCGCCTATTCCCCGCAGGACCGCTAGCAGTTCCCGGCTTGTCATGCCGCCGGCTTCTGGGGTACCCGTTGCCGGGGCGAAGGCGGGGTCCAGCACGTCGATGTCAATGGACACATAGATCTTGGAGCTGCCCACCCGATCCAGGACACGTTGCACGATTCCGTCGATGCCAAGGCGGTCGAAGTCGCGGCAGTGCACGATGGTGAAGCCCAGTTCGGCATCGTCGATCAGATCCTTTCGGTCGTAGAGTGATCCGCGGATTCCGATGTGCGCGGAGTGTTCCTTGAGCAGAAGACCCTCCTCCGATGCGCGGCGGAAAGGAGTGCCGTGCGTGGTCGGAGCATTGAAGTAGGTGTCCCAGGTGTCCAGGTGTGCGTCGAAATGCACCAAGGCCACCGGACCGTGTACGGCCTTGACGGCTCGTAGCGCCGGGAGGGCGACCGTGTGGTCGCCCCCCAGGCATAGAAAGGGACGGCCGTCACCGATCAACGGCTGGAGCCCGATCTCGATCTGCTCGAGCGCTTCGGGTATGTCGAACGGATTGCACGCGATGTCTCCCGCATCGACGATCTGGGCGCTACGGAAGGGCTCAGCGTCCTGGGCGGGGTTGTAGGGGCGCAACAGTCTGGATGCCTGCCGGATGTGGGACGGTCCGAACCGGGCTCCGGGACGGTAGGTGACGCCAGTGTCGAACGGCAGGCCGACGACAGCCACATCGTAGTTTTCGACGTCCTCCAGCCGCGGGAGTCGCGCGAACGTGGTCAGTCCCGCATAGCGCGGGACCTGCTGCCCGTCGATCTGCCCGACGACGCCGTCGGGGTAGTGCTGGTGTTGCTGGGTCACTGGTGATCGATCCTCTCGTCCTCTGGGCGGCGCTGTTCAGGGTTGCGGTGTTCGCTTTTCAGGCTCGGCTGCGGGTGGATCCGCCGTTGGCCTGGACCACTTGGCCGACCATGGCGGACAACCGGAAATCCGCCAGCAGCGCGACCACAGCCGAGATCTCCTCGGGTTGCGCGATCCGCCCCAGCGGTATGCCCGCGGCGTAGGCGGAATGCATTTGTGCCAGGCTGATTCCGGCGTCAAGCGCGTCGACTTCGAGCTGCGGAGTGTCGGTCACGCCCGGGGCTACGGCATTGACGATGATCCCCTCGGGCGCGAGTTCCCGCCCGAGGGTCTTCACCAAGGAGATCAATCCTGCCTTGGACGCCGCGTAGGCGGTGGCGCCGGGCCATCCGATGACGCCCCACTCGCTGGAGACGACGATGATCCTGCCTCCGCCGCGTCGGCGCATACCGGGCAGTACGGCTTGGATGAGGTGGAAGGTACCCCCGAGATTGGTGTCGATCACCTTCCACCAGTCGGTCGGGTCGCAGTCCACCAGTGCGGCCATGCTCATGTAGGCATGGTTGGCGACCAGCACGTCAACCGGGCCCAGCCGGGCCTGCACGCCGGCAACCAATCGCTGCACCACCTCCGACCCATTGCTCACATCGCCAGGAGCCGCGATGCCACCGATCTCGTCCGCCAGGGCGTCGAGAGCCGGAGAAGGGTCGAGGTCGTTGACGGCCACTGATGCACCCGAAGCAGCCAGACGTCGCGCATGGGAGGCGCCCATGCCCTGGGCAGCACCGGTAACGAGTGCGACCTTGCCGACGAGCGGCGGGTTCTCGGCCATGTCAGATCACCGCTCCAGCGTTCGGGTTCAGAACCTCGCCGACGCAGAACGAGCCCTCTTCGGCAAGAAATGCGATGCACAGAGCAACTTCCTTCGGGGCGACCAGCCGACCCAGCGGCAGGCTCCGCAGATATTCGGCGCCCCGCCAAGGCGAATCGGGTGGCAGCAGCGGTGTGTCGGTGGGCCCGGGCGCTACGGCGTTCACCCGGATTCCCCGGCCCGCCACCTCGGCGGACAGACTCCTCACCACACCCAGCATGGCACCCTTCGCCGCGGCATAGTGCGCGTCCCCCCCGCCGCCGCCCACGGCCAGTTCGCTCGACACCGCAACTACCGCACCGTTCCCGCGGGACAGCATCCCTGGCAGCACCGCACGGCACAGGTTGAACAGGCCCCCGACGTGCACCCGGAGCATCCGGAGCCAACGCTCCGGCGAAATGTCCGCTACCGGAACCATCTCGTAGTGGCCTGCCACCGAGACCGCACAATCGATTCCCCCGAATCGATCTTGAATGGACACCACGGCTGCTCCAACCGCATCCGCGTCGCGAATGTCGACCTGCGCGGTGTAGTCACACTCCGGTGCCGGTTGCAGGTCCAGTGCCGCCACGGCCCAGCCACGGTACTTCAGTTCGGCTGCGGCGGCGGCGCCGATCCCGCTGGCTGCACCGGTTACCACCGCCGTCCGGCCGGCGAATCTGCCGTTCATGGGCGGACGACCTGAGCGTCAAGCATCTCGTCTGCTTGCTCCGCGCCGTCAATGACCGCCGCGCTGATGATGCGCGGTCGCACCGCTCCGTACACGACACCGCCGATCACGCCAAGGACGGCGATCATGATCCACACGGACCAGTCCAGGTACCGTTCCGGATATACCTTGCGGGGCCAGGCGATGTTGAGGAACTCGAAGATGACCCAGATCGTCGCGATCACGGTCAGGACCATTGATCCGCGGCCGAGGGTGACCGGGCCGGGGCTCCACCGCCGCCGGGCCTGTACGAGGGAAAACCCGACTAGAGGAAACAGGAACGCCAGGAAGAACCCTCCGGCGGAAAAGTTGACCATGATCGTGTACAGGTTGTTCGCCAGTTTGCTGAGTAGAAACAGCACTGCACCCAACAGGGTGGTGATGAGCAGGGCCGCCCGAGGCAACCGCTGTTTGGTGCTCAGTAGGGACAGCACTTGTGAACCGGGAAGGGCGCGGTCCCGCGCGAAGGCCCAGATCAGCCGCGACGCCGAGGTCTGCAATGCGAGGAAGCTGGCGAGGAACCCGATGACGAAAAGCACCTCGACCGGTTTGGCGATCCCGGTGCCCAGCGCAGCGGTCAGCGTGGAAGAGACCGGGTCGGCGACAGTGCCGTTCGCAACCGCGGACAGGTCGGGAATAGCCAGGATGATGGCCAGGCTGGCGTAGATGACCACTGCTGCGATGAACACCAGCGAGAAGATGACTGCCTTGGGGAGGTTCTTCCGAGGCTCGTGAACCTCTTCGGCGATGGCACCAGCACTCTCAAACCCCACAAAGGAGAACCCGATGAAGGCAACAGCAACCAGGAAAGGACCTGACAGCGAGAAGTAACTCGCACCCTCGGCTCCAGCACCATGGAACAGCACACTCAACGAGTTGTGTCGATGGAACAGCAGCAACCAGGTACCCAGGCCCACGGAACCAATCACCTCGGCGATGATGCTCGCCGTCATGAACACTTTCAGGGCCTGACGACCGATCAGATTCAGCGCGGTGCCGCACAACAAAATCACGAACGCGATGCTCGCCCGCTGGGTCCCGGTGGGACTGTCGATGCCCGCGATGTTGGCGATGAAACCGGCAGCACCAAGGGCGACCGTCGCCATGGCGATGATCAAAGTCCAGGTGTAGGCCCAGCCGGCGAACCACCCGAAGCCGTTGCCGAGCAGTCGACGGGACCACTGGTAGATAGAGCCCTCGATCGGCCACCGGGAGACCAGCGCAGCGAAAACAAAGGCCACCAGGATCTGACCGGCGAACACCACGAAAAAACCCCACCAGAAACGCGGGCCGGCTGCGGTAATCGCCAACCCGAAGATCCCGTACAACGCGACGATCGGCGAGATGAACGCGAACGCGAACGCGAACGACGACCACAGGCGGAACTCACGCTTCAGGCTCTGGTCGGCAACTATGGGAGACGACATCTTTCCTCCTGGCGGGTTGTAGATGCCGATAATCCCCGAATCAACGGCAACCGCAAGGTTTCGTCGGGTATCCGCTCGCCGTGTACACCATCACGTCGACGTTTTGTAGGTTCCCACCACCGGCATGCTGCGGGCGACGTCTTTTGTCGTTAACCTGATCTCGTGAGCAATGGGATCGAAGTCCCTGTCGCCCGTCCTGACCAGGCGGTCGACGGGACGAACCTTCGAGATCTACTCGAGGTAGCCCACCTGCAGCTGAAGCTCGTCATGGGTGACCAGGCCGGTCTGAATCGACCGGTCAAAGGAACCCACACGACCGAGTTGCTCCATCCAGGGCCCTACCTGCGCGGGGGTGAGCTGCTGTGTACGGTCGGCGCCCTGCTGTCCGATGAACCGAGCTGCCACGCCTTCGTCACAGCAGCGTCAGCAGCAGGTGCGGTTGGGCTCTGCTTCGGGCTGGGTGACCTGCACGAGCTGATTCCCCCGGCGCTCGTGGAGGCATGTTGCGCAGCTCAGCTGCCACTGCTCCAGGCACCTCTGGGGATGCCATTCCTGGCCATCGCAGAATGTCTCGCCGAACGGCGGGCACTGGCTGCCGGAAAGGACAACCTTCGAGTGGAAGCTCTGATGACCGAGCTGCTCGAAGGTCTGCGATCGCACGCGTCCGTCACGGCTATGTTGGCCATGGCGGTGCGCTCGCTTCAGGGCTGCCTGTCGCTGGTCGTCGAAGGGCGGCCGACCGCAATCCAGGCTTCGGAAAAGGCTGTCGGCGGCGTGCTGATCACCGCCGAGCTGGACCCCGGCACAGCCCTTACCTGGTCCGGCTCTGGCACACCCCCCGATATACGCGTGCTGGCCCAGCTCGGCAGGGTAATCGAACTGGCGTCGCATAGTCGAAACGTCGAGGATTCGCTGGAACGAGAACGCACAGGTCAGCTTCTTCTGTTGGTAAGGGATCGCCTGGCCGCCCCCGTGGCCCTGCGACCGATCCTTCAGAAACGAGGAATGGGCGATCGTCCCTTGGTGATCTCCGCCTGGCCGGCCGGTTCCGGGCCGTTGCTCGCCGCGCACATGGCGGCCGGCGTCATCAGCGAGGCACCGGGGATTGCCCTCGCCGTCACCACAACCGCGGAGATGGTCGTGGCCGCTTCGAGGGTGCTGCTGCTCCCTTGCGGCTACAGCCGCTCCGTGTCACTGGACGAAGCCGCTGGCGCCATCGCCGAATCGCTTGCCGGCCTTGAACTGTCCCGCCGGCGCGGCGTGATCGTCGGACCCGCAGCGCTGACCAGCCTGGAAGGACTTCTGGAACAGCAACCGATCGAGCGTTTGGATCCGTTCGTCGACGACCTGCTCACCCCGTTGATGTCCGCCGACAAGCTGCAGGGAACCAGACAGCTGGAAACTCTCCGGAGCTTCCTGCGCAATGACGGCTCGCTGCAGCGCACGGCAGAGGACCAGTACCTGCACGTCAACACGGTCCGACATCGGCTGACACGGATACACCGGATCACCGGCCACGACCCCCTTCTCTTCGCGGACCGAGTCGCCCTCGCGATCGCGCTTTGGGCCCTGGAACGGCGCCAGAACTCTCGACGCTGAGGACGCACCTAGTGGTCTGTCTGTGAATTGATTTGGTTGAGGGTTGCGCGTCCTCGTCGGACTTTGGTGATGATGTCCTGGGCGGCGGCTTTCCAGATGAAGGGTTTCGGGTTTTCGTTCCAGTGGGCGGCCCAGGTGGTGATTGCGGTGCTCAGGTCGGCGACGCTGTTGAAGGTGCCGCGGCGGAGTCGTTTGTCGGTGAGTTCTTTGAACCACCGTTCGATGAGGTTGAGCCAGGAGCTGGAGGTGGGGGTGAAGTGCAGGTGCCATCGGCGACGGTCTTTGTGGGCCAACCACTTCGTGATCTCCGGGGTGGAGTGGGCGGATAGGTTGTCCAGGACGACGTGGACGCCCAGGCCGCGAGGGACGCTGGCGTCGATGTGTTTGAAGAATCGCAGGACGTCGGTGCCGGTGTGCCCCTTGTTCAGGTCGGTGAGGACCTGCCCGGTGGCGATGTTCATCGCCGCGAACACCTCGATGGTGCCGTTTCGTTTGTAGTCGTGGGTCA
>JAABUO010007682.1_pt1 | contig 12278 bp, 14 predicted proteins | sample 5559291 | NCBI WGS metagenome assembly JAABUO01 (sample SAMN10711878, study PRJNA513372) | rock metagenome | isolation source: Antarctica rocks | place: Antarctica: Victoria Land, Finger Mt sud
ATAATTTTCTTCTGCATACCAAGTCTTAAACCAGCTGGTTGGTCGACAACATGGCTGGCAAATTATTTCCATCAATGATCCTTCATAATCTGTTTCATAGTTGCCCTCTTCTTCGGATCGAGGTTCGTCGTTCTCAAGATCATCCTCTTGGTTTCAAGGTTGAGATTTGGAAAATCCTTTTCTTTCCATTGCGCGAAGCGCACGCTCGGATCTTCCTCCCCTACTACTTCTGATAATGCCGTCAACAATTCGCCCCAATACTCATCGTTGACGTGGGCAATCAGCTCGAATGGAACTGGCCCAAACATTGAGAGCAATCTGTATAGAATCACCTGCTCAGGCTCAGTGCCCTCGTCTTTGAGATGCTTGAACTCTGGGTGCAGCGTTTCCACGCCCGTAATGATGTAAAGACACTAGAATCGGCATTTAGCAAGAGTCTTCTTGCTAAAGCCAAGCTCGCTCACCAGAAGTCCAAAAGAAAACACCTCTGATGATTTGCCGACTCCCTTCCCTGTTTGTCCTTCCGGGCTACGCCACATGACATTTCCAATTCTGTGATCTAAAAGCTTTTCGCCCTCTAGTTTCAAAGCGCAGTCCAGATCGCCTAGGGCAACTCGCTCTATCCTGAATTGGCCGGTTTGGTCACGACTCCAGTCAAGCATGACGTTGTTAGGCTTCAGATCTGGAGACTTGAATCAGGATCAGCGACATCATGGGGTTCACTGTACCTTACCCAAGTGTATTCAGTTTTTGGAGTGAATGTCGTTTAAACCCAGTCCAAGTTCTCGTAGAATGAGCTTTCTTGCCTCGACTGAAAGGTCTGCGTTGTTCTTTATCAAGGAAAGTAGATTATCTTTAAAGTACTCGTAGACAAGAACACTTTCACCTTCAATTTCGTCAATATGCGTTCGAATACGAGAATTGTTTTCGAACTCGTGTCTGAGCTCCTGTGAAAGCTCGAATATTGACCGAGAAGCGGGTTTCAAGACGAAAGGTCGGTCCTCGCAACTAGATCCATTTGTCGCCGGATCAGTCATGATTTCTGGCCAAGGATTGAGAACGGATCATGCGACTTACTGCGCAAGGTAAATATTGAGCTCTGGCTTTCTAGGATGAATTTGGAGTACCCGGTCTCGCACATAAACACGGCCGGTACGACCAATTAGTTTCGAGGCCATTCTGACAACTCTTGTTTCCCAGGCACGAGGCGAGTGCATGCTGACATCTAAGCCGGCACGTTTTGCAAACCTGCAAGGAGAACGGTATTGACGTGATGACTTGATATTATCTCGTCCTCGCCGAAAGTCGAAAAGTAACTAACAGGTATTACAGTAGCATTGTCTAGTCGCTGTTCAAATTATGGGATAAAAGAGGTGAAGGAAGGATTGAAAATGTAAATCGAGTGAAAGGGCCTAGTTCCCACACCAAAAGCCGATTGAATCGGGATCAAAAGGCGATATCTAGGCAGCAATAATTGAAACCCTCGAGAAACTTCGAAGACATCTCTTCGACTAACTGGGGATTCAAATATTTCTCCATGTAATTACGATAGTATATGGTTTCTTGTATCTTGAGGTACTGAACAATCCTCACCATACATCAATTGGGTCTGTCGGATTGCATGCAGGTCTCTAAGTTTAGAACAATTCTTACCTTGCCAATACCCTATCGCACAACCTTCATTCAAGTGACTTCCTGAACCCCGTTCAGACTCAAGTCTCTTTTCCGCCCTTGCACCACCCTACTCTTCTCGCCCGTCCTGCCAACTTGTACAATTTATACATCGCTTGGCCTACAAAAACTGTCAATTCCGCTACTCGAGACGCAAGCCAAGCTTGATGCAGATAAGCGACAGCAGCTTACCTTTTCACTTATCCCCTTTCTGCAGTATTTGCACTTAACCGTCTGCTTAATAATTGCATCATTCGACACCCAGGTATAGGCTTGCGCAACGCAATAGAGCGCAATACCGAGGCCCAGGAAACTGAGCACTTTGTCCAGGAAAGAGCTATCGCCGATCAGCTAAGACGCAGCACCAGCACTGAGACCAAGATTGGACAGCACAAACCCATAAGCCATCACCACAGCCCCATCCTCCGAAGCCTGCTTCAACGTATTGTATCCCTGCTTGTGATGCGCCCCGCCCCTCAGCACCGCGAACTTCTCATCCAAGTTCCTATCAATGAACGGAATCAAGGAGATCGGAGGCAGCAAGATGTCGGAGACGAAGGAGTTTACGACGCTAGTGAACGCTGCGGCCAGTCTGCTCAAAGTCATTAATTAAAGGCTCGAAAGATGAGATGATTTAATATTACATTAAACCTACAGCAACTTCTAAGACGTTATCGCGGAGGGCAAAGTCCTGGAAGCCCTCCCAGGCGCGACGGGCGCGCTGGTGGACATTCCGTTGAGCGTTGAGAAGGGATTCGCTGGTGTCGTCAAGGCGAGGCATGATGGGCTATTATTGGGATGATGGTCAACGAAGGATATTAATATTTTTCATGAACGTGGTTGTAAGACAACCCCAAAATGTCAAATAGATGAGGCACTGTTGCTATAGCTGCTAGTCTAGCCCCCAACATCCAGGATGCTGCGCCTGAAACAGGTTGATGGGAATGTTGGATGTTCCCGACGTTTTCATGACGTCACACCTACCTCAGCAATCACCAAATGGACCTCTAACCGCAGCGATCTCTCGACGACGACTACAGATGCACGAATCTTGCACTCTATCCAATCGTATTCTGGGCGAGTATTCAATGACAGATGACAATTAGATTCTGAGTACCTCAGCAATCAGCTACGCACAACTTGCTGGTTGCTGCGAAACCTACGTCTCAGTGATTTCGTAGATGTCGACGACTACACCAAGAGCTTTACCCGCAACCCTTTCAAAGCTTGCAGCTCTTGAATGTGATATACCAGGCTCATCTTTGATTTGGAAATTCCTCGATGGCTTAGACCCCTCCTTTGCCTAGTTCCGAAGCGTTTTCTATATGAAATATACCATCGCTCCTGAGGAAGGGATGGAAACAGTTGGTTTCAATGGGTTGTAAGGTATAGTGCAAAGCACTGCATGCGGGATTGTGTATCGAAATTCAAAGCCAGAGAGTTGGACAGAAAGAAGAGCACCTATGAACAGAGCGAGAATAAGAGTTGTCTGTATCTCAGTTCAGTATAAAAAACTTTACACCCTAACATTCTACACATCCACAACAATGCGACTTGATCTGACATTACACTATCTGCTTGCAGCCAATAATCTCATCTCTCTCCTGAAGAGAATCGTTGCGGGATATGAAATCGTCGATGCCTCATATTCTTAACGTACGTAGATGATCCAAAAATTATCTATGATGAGTGGTGGATCGTTTTGGTTGAAAATTCTCGAAGCATATAAAATGACGAAGATCGAGCTGTTTGTTCTTCCATATAAAACTTAATTTAAAAAGTCTAATGCAGGTGCTGAGATAGGATTGAGTGCTTTTAGGTTCGATGATCCATATCTGTTACTTATTTCCACTTTCTTCAACGAGCGTTCCGCACGCCATTCTCGAGTAGTAAATATACTGCCAACTCTCATCCTCGTGTGAGAAGAAATTTCAGCTGCACCTAGACTTAGTAGAAGGAGCCTTAGCTGAAGCATATGTAAACCATTATTTTATGAATCCTCGTGCACTCGATCGTCAAAAATACGCCTACATCTACATTGACACATTCATGGGATCTCCTTCAACAAGAACAAATCCTACAGAAAACCCAGCACGCAACACCAAATCAATAACCGTAACGATATCATCCGTCCCTTGTTCACAACCATTAACCACAACCATTAACCGCAACCATTAACCACAACCATTAACCACAACCAAAAACAAAAACCCTCAGCACCCATCCACTTTTTGGAAACGAACGATCAAAAACTTCTTGATAGCTCACACCCCGACAAATATCACCAATTTTCTGGAGTGTGGAATGTTGTTAGAGATTCAGGGGGTAGGACATGAAAACCGTTGGATTGGGAATATAGATAGAAAGGGATGTGAAGTGGCAAGGATTTGTTGTTTGTAGCTTGATTGACAGGAAGAAGTCGCATGGGGCAGTGATGGCGGATGTAGTGTACGGGGATTGTGATGTTGTTGGTGTATGACTTGCTGAAGAGCGATGGAAGAGAATGCGGTAGTAAGTAGATCGGAAGGAGATAATTTCTGCTGGGTGGAGGCTGCAAAACGACCGATACACGCAAGAAAGGTGAGGCAATTCCGATCGAATCAAGCAAGGAATTGTTCATTCGATGTCCACATAAGTCTTCAATATATACATCCCGAACCCTCACCCCCCTAAAACCCTAAAAACACCATGCCCTCAGCACCACCCCTTACAACACATACAAGAAATCCGGCCTCTTATCCCCCAGAATCTCCACCTCCTTCTCCGTCTTCCCAGCCACCCACATATCCCGCTTCCCGGCCCTCCTCTTCGCATTCTCGTTTCTCATTAGTATATACTGCAGCAGACTGCCGAATGTTAGGAACAGCACCAGGTACGCCATGACGACGCCGTGCCCGATGCGGTACTTGGGCTTGTCGGAGACGCGGTAGATATTTGACGACACAACGCCGTTGAGGTTGCCCCAGCCGATGACGAAGCCGAGTGTGACGCCGCGTTTGTAGACGCCTTCTGTGTTGTTGGCGGCCCTGTGGTGGTAGTTAGTACATGTGTATGTTCTCAAAATTAGGGTGAAGCCGGATCTTTGAGGCTTACCACACGACGGTATTGGCGATGCAAGGGTAAATGCCCAATGCACCGAAGAAGGTCCCGGCGTATTGGATGCCGGGGGATTTGGCGCTGAGCAACATGGCGAAGCCGACGACGCCGAGGAGGGAAACGAAGACGTTGCAGAGACCGCGCTGGCGGGTACGGTCGGCGATGTAGCCGATCGTGATGGTTAAGATGGCGGCGGCGGCGTAGGGGGGAACGGAGAGGAGCTGAGCGGTTGTGGATTTGTAGCCGAGCTGTGAAATGTGAGTTTCAGTTTTGTGTGGTTGGGATGGAAAATGGAGATACTGACGGCAGAGATGATGGAGGGAAGGAAGAGCGAAAAGGCATAGAGCGGGCCATCGGCACCCATGTAAATGATCATGTACATATAAGTCTTCCAATCCTTGACCGAATCCCAAAAGTACGACATTTTAAAGTCCTCATGCTCGGCCGAAGATTGTTGGTCCACCTTCAACCGGCGAATCACCCGGCGACGGTCATCCGGAGACAGGAAAGTCGCCTCGTCCGGGAAATCAAAGACCATCCAGAACGACGCGACACCAACAAGCACAGTCGCCAAACCTTCAAGAATGAAAATCCAGGACCAGCCGTGCTTGCCTCCAACACCGCTCATCTTGCCAATCGCCGCAGCGAGCAGACCACCGAAAGACCCAGATACAGCGGCCGCGGAGAAGAAAATGGCCGCTCGGATACCGAACTCGCTCCTCTTGTACCAGCAAGAGAGGTAGTAATTAATACCCGGAAACAACCCCGCCTCCGCCAGTCCCAGGAAAAATCGCGCCGTCGCCAATCCCTGGAAATTATGCACCAGGCCCATACACGTCATCACGATACCCCACGCGAGCATAATCATAGGAATGAAAATGCTGGGTCGGAGTCGCTTCAGCAGGATGTTGGTCAGGGGTTCAGCCAAGGAGTAGGAGACGAAGAAAATGGATAACGCGGCATTGTACTGACCGCCTGTCATGTGCAGGTCTTGCTGCAGGCCATCGAGGCGCGCGTTGCCGATGTTGGTACGGTCAAGGAAGGAGATGAGGTAGAGGAGACAGAGCCAGGGGATTAGGCGGAGATCGAGTTTCCAGAGCAGTTTTTTGTCCTGTAGGAGGTGGTTGTTAGTGATCAATCATGTATGTGGGATGGAAACGAAGCTTACAATGGCAGCTCTCTCGGCCTCGCTGAGATGCGCGTCCGGATCAGGCGGCAGCTCGGAGCGACCGAGAGTCTCGAAATCACCTTGTTCGACGAAGACCTTTTCGTGGGAAGGGGAGTGGTCGCTGCTGTCGCTATTGTGGTCGACGACTATCTTTTCCATTGTGGTCGCGTTCTTGTCGGCTACCACCAGGTCTTGATTTGAACGAAGGCGACGATGGGGAGAGAAGACAGATAACAAGAAGGAGGGAGCCGAGCTTGATTTGTATTGTTCAGAAGCCGAGACTTCCACCTTCGGCAGTCTCGTCGACGTCAACCAACCGGCTCTGGCTTCCCTCACTCTTATTTACTACTACGTATATCCAGTATACTTGAATTGTAGCCTATATCAGCCATTCCCACATTCCCACCCCTGTCAATATCTGCCAGATCACTCCAGATGCGGGGGTTTGATTGGTTTCCCCACCAAACCGGGTGTGATTGTCCCCCGCCACTCCAGGTCTAGAACTGACATCCCCGCGTTGCTTATTAATGACATATGCTCTTCTTGGCACGAAAGGCTTGGCATGATTGGTGACGGCCAATCGGCGTCGGAGACCGATAAGCCTTTCGCCGGGACCCACGCGATGGACACGCCATCCCGGGTGCTTGGTACGGGAAATTGTATCGGCATATTCTGCAGGAGCTGACCTGACCTGACCGGGAATATATCGTAGTACGTATTGCTGTTCCACGCTCTCGGGGCAGCGGCCACTACGAGTATTGATATCGCATTCCCACTGCCCAGATCTCCTCTGAGCACACATATGATCAATGGATTTGAACCGTATCGCTCCGAGATATGCACATATTTCTCGAATGTCAAGGCTTACATTGCTCCGAATAGCTGACGTGTCGATCAGCCAAACACCCAGCAATTTCTTGTAACAGGATGAGCGAGGGAGATGGATTAAACAAAGCATCTACTTACCTACAAGACCACAGGGTGTCATGGAATGCAGAATCCTACCGTCATGTTCTTCGCTTGGCGCTTTGATCAACATCAGAAGGTGAAGTACTTGCCAATCGGAGGATCTTTAGTGACCTTTTTTTTAAGCAGCAGGTTCGCAGGGCCCATTTCAAAGTCCTCATCTCTGCTGCTTTTGTTCTCACTACGATTTTTAATCTCAAGAGTTTTGCTTTTGATTTTTGTGAATGCAAGTTGCATTACTTGCCGTCAGCTGTTCTTGGTGGTTCTGTTGATTTCTGACATTAAGAATATCTATCTTACAAGCTACAAGCGCCCTTGGTATCTCACGTATGACCCTTCTATCTTATCCCTCCAGTCTTAATTATCTTGCAGCAGACTCTCCAGGGATTGTCTTGATGGCCTCAGGCATTTCCATTCATCTCGCAACGCCTGTGCCACAAATCGTCGATAAAGCTTCCCCACGAATGTTCAGAAGAAAACAGCGAAGCAGAATCATTCATTACTCTAGCCGCTTTACCGCGCGGCGCTTCTTCGAATGTGAATGCTGTGCGTAGTGTCAATTTGGTGCATCTTAATTTGTATATAGGACTTTCTTCCGGCGTGCGACCAACCACTCTCCATCACATTGACACTGACGAACAGTAAGTCTTCTCATCGGTATACCGTTGTTTCTATAGTTCGTATTAGCTCTATGTTCACAAACAACCACTAACGTCACATCCCTAGAGCTCCCTTCACCATCAATGTAATTGCTTCGTCAAATTCACCTCGCAATTACTTCCTCTGCCGCCTGCCGCCTCCTTCTCGAGCTTCACTACTTCACCCATCGATAACACTGGTTCTTGCGCTCTGTGATCTCTCAATTCACTCTGGGAATCACCGTCAGTTTCACCTCGCAATTATAGATCGTGTGCGTGACGTTTGATTTGAACTGAATTCTGACACACGATCACACAGCATCACGCCGCTTTAGTCTCTACGTTCTTCTTCACGTCACTTCTAACCTTCATCTCTTTACTTCATCGTTTACCTGAATTTGCAATCACTAGTCATCCAAATAACTTCACCTTAACTAGATTCATTACCTTCATCGTTTATTCCCAGTCCTATCCACGATGAATAGTTACAACTCCTATCTTGAGGCTGCTGGGCCCTACCCGAGTGGGCCGCAGTCTTCGGGATACCTTCACCCAAATCAATGCTATCCAGACATATACCACACTAGGCCAAACCACGCCACGGCTCCACCGAACCTCGTTGCCTTGTGGTCTCGTGTAGCATCGTTGGAAGAACAACTCGCACATGCACGTGCAGAAGAAGACCAAGCTAATAAAGCCGTTCAATACTTTCTACGATTGCAAGTCAATAGCACTATCAATGATGCAGGGCCAATAAGTCCTAACCAGGATCTCTCTACGCTTCGTTACAAGCTTGTGAAAGCGAAAGCGGAGAATCGTTCGTTGAGATCTACAATTCGACTGATTCTACGTCTTCTCACGAATAAATCTGGATGTCTGAATGGCCGCGGATTCCCGGCGGGCATCTCTCCATCTGAGAATATTGCCACAAGCCCAAGACCAGCGGAATCACAAACCACAGGAGATCTTATTGATCTGTATTCCTCAGGCGAGCCGACTGCCGTCGATCCTTCTGAACATGAATCGGCCTCATCTGTCCAGGCAGAAGCCGAAGGGTTAAGCATAACTGAAGCTTACAATAATAATCACAACAAAGCAGAGAAGCTTGGTTCAGACGGTTCTGTCGATCGTCCCCAGACGCAGTATGTCTACCGCTTTGGTCATAGAGGTGGTAACGATGCGCCAGCTACCGACACTACTAGGGACCAAATCCCTGGTGATTACGAGGAGATAGATGAAGAGGTAAGTTCAGCGGAGAAGACAAACGGAGACCGAAGGCTAAACACATACTAGATGGCCGAGCTCGCCCTCAAATTCCAAGACATCGCATGGACGCCTCAAGGCAAGAAGCTTTTCCTTCCCGAAACAGGTGGCAGTCTGAAGGAAGTTGGCTACGAAATCGCATTGCCTTCACTCAATCCATCATTCGCCAACTCAGAACCCATAACTGTCCCAAATCAAGACGACTCTTTTAGCTCTCCAACATCTGAGCCATGTTGTGCAATGAAGCCAGGGTGGTCTGCCCCGCAAAACCTCTTCACCCAAACGGAATTAAAGTGTGTGACTGATCTAAACTGGCGCTTGGCGGGTCCACAGGATCTTCGATTCCCAGATTTGTTTAGATATGGTATACGCTTCCGCCCTGATCTCTCCGAGCGCGATGCGTATCGCACAATTATCATCTCCAATCTCCCATTAAATGTCACTATGACAAAACTTTTGAATCGAGTAAGAGGAGGACTGATTATCAGCGCCAAACTACTCGACACAGCCAAGCTTACGGGCAGAATGACTGCATTGATCATCTTCCAGTACGAGTATGCAGCTATGGCTTTCGAAGAACATGCCCAAGAATACCCGATCAAGCTCAACGCCCTCACAGCTCGCGTGGAACTAGTACCTACCCCTACTTGGCCGGAACCAATCAATCTTCGCAAGGCTATCAACGATCACCAGCATACACGTTGTTTAGAAGTGTACAATTTCCCCCGTCACATCGGTGAAAAGGTACTACGTCGTGATCTTCGAATTCATAACGTTTTGGTCTGGGATGCCGTTGAACGCGTGCAGATGCGCACTGATGGTGTCCTGGAGCTTCGCTTTTCGTCCATCAAATATGCAGGACAGGCCTTTGGGATCTTGGGCTCTTTCCGAGACTACAAACAATGCAATGCTTACTTCGTCGCCGATCCTTGCGCTCAGCCATTCGAAGTGTCTGTAAGCAATAAGGGAGCGGCTATCGTCAAAGATTATGGGAAAACTCTGAAGCTCGAGCCAGAGCAGCGGGAATCTGTTAGCTCAGAAGATGAGTCGACTGCCATTGATCAATCTGGAAGACTTGAGAAGGTCGAGCACATCACGATAGGATATGAAGGCACTCCTCCGAATCTTCGTGGTCGAGGCTATCACTCCCTAGGCTGAGCGCTTTCGAGAGATGCTCATCGACTTCGGCACTAACAAAGCCAAATTCAACTACACCCACTTGCGTTACTTCTTCAGTACTTGAAGGCCATGTGCCAAAGGTTACTAGTAAACTCTTTCCACTTTATCGATCACACCTCTTATTCAAAGAGCACCTCAATCGGTAATGTTTTCGAACATCGTTTTCGCCTCATCATTCAACGCCTAACACATTGGACACGACACACCTACCGCCGAAGGCCATCGCCAGTATCGGTTTCATCCACCTTCTTCAATATTTCATGTCAACAATAAACAACCAGCCACGCGAATCGCTCTATGCCATCTAAGTCCCTGTACATGCGCGCCGTCGATGTCATCAGAGGGACGCAAGAGCCTGGGTACAAAAAGTGGCTAATCAATCAAGACTCTTCTACTCTCATGTCACGAGAGATTTTTATCCGCATCGTCTATTCAACTTAAGAATTCAACACCCATCGCCCATGCAGGAATCGAAAAGCTCCAGTCATGCTCACTTTCATCGCGATAGTCCCTCGTTTTTCCTCACGACCCGCCCTGCAAAGAATCGTGGCTGCAAGTGCGGGTGGTATCAAAATAGCATCGTTAACCTAAAAGTTTCTGCATCTAATCGGCCGCGTGAGCATTAGGCATCATTCAACAAAAAACTCGAGGTCTCTTGGCTGAGGATGATCTTCTCAGGCAAGCAGCCTGAGATTTATTACCTTTGGTGCACCAGGCTGAACAACCTTTCGTCATTTATCATGTTACGCTTTGGTTCCATAGTAATTTTAAAAACACAATTCCTTAGATTAACACTCAGTCACTTGGCCCCTTACAATACTGATCACATCAAATCTACATACAGAACCAGAGATCTTCACGATGGAGAGGTTGTTTATTATTCACTACCATCCGTAATATACATCCCTCGGCCAAGAACACCGTAGCGCTATAAATATGCATTTCCCCTTAGACTATCCCTCCGCTCCTTACTTTTACTTACTTCATCCACTTCTGATTCCTAAAACTCGCCCTAGAAGCAAGTCTGCTTCCAAATGTTTCCCCCTACAAGAAACTCTGCCTCTTCTTATTATACGCCCTCTGATCCTTCATCCAATTCCGAAACTCGCTCACACTCCCAATCTTCTCCCCATAGTAATCCGGTACCGGGTTCGAAAACGACTGGCTCGATGGATCGACACGGTAGCGCTTGATTCGTCTGTAGAAATCTTTCTCCTTCTATTCCAACATTAGCATTCACCCTCCACCCTCCTCTTGAGAACAAAAAAGACATAAAGCAAAACTCACCTCCCTCATCTCCCCCCCAACCCGCCTATAAACCACCCCGAACAAACCCCCTCCCACAAACGGCCCCAGCAACCAGCCCACCGCCCCCGACCCCGCCGTCGCCAGCCCCAGCACGATAAACGGATCGAGCCCGAACAGGCCGCCCAGTTGCTCGAAGTTCTGCTGTTGCAGGATGCTGATGCCAATGGTCGTTGTGGCGAGGGAGGTTACGAAGGAGCCGGCGAGGTTGTAGCGGCGGCGGACTTTGCGGAGGGCAAGGTAGTCGTTCCAGGTCAGGGTTGGGTTGTTCGGCGCGGGGCCTGTTGTGGGTAAGGGAGAGGTGGTGGTGGTGGAGGCACATCGGAGAGCGTAAGGGTGGGTGGGTTCAGTGGCGGTTGGGCGGAGGAAGCGGTGCTTGTGGACGGTTGAAAGCGCCGAGGAGATGGGTTGGGGGTTGCTGGAGTGGAGTCGGCGTTGGGGGAGGAGAGGATTGGAGATGGGAGCGCATCGTGGAGCGCAGGACAGTGGTGATCTGAATGTCAGAAGGCGAGAGCCCAATCGAGATGATGGGTGGTCTCCGAGCATGGTGGTGGTGCTTTCAGAGAGTAGTAGTTGAGTTGGGGGACAATGAGGCTCGTGTACTTCTTCGGAAGATAGAAAGATTACGCTAGCTCCTTTGACATTAGCTTACTCTACAAAATAAAGAACTTTAATGAGAATCTTTAGTTCGTCAATTCGAAATATCAGTACCTTAGTCTCGACGAATTAAACCTTGCCATTGCCATTGCTAGAATACAAGCATTTATGAGATCGTAGGGGAGAATCAGGAATACCTTCATACAACGCTACGCAACGTCTAGAGAACCGGTCGCTGCCAGCTCACATAAACCCTCACATTACACAGGGTCGAGCACACAGATGGCTCGAATAGCTTGAAGCTCTCTGCAAGTGATTAGAGAGGGCTGCTTTCCCCGGAGCTGTTCACCTCATCATTCATAGGAAGTGGTCGGATGAAGGAAGTAAATTTCAAA
>JAABUO010007684.1_pt1 | contig 12277 bp, 10 predicted proteins | sample 5559291 | NCBI WGS metagenome assembly JAABUO01 (sample SAMN10711878, study PRJNA513372) | rock metagenome | isolation source: Antarctica rocks | place: Antarctica: Victoria Land, Finger Mt sud
CGCAGCCATGAGACGCATCTCGTGCCGATGGCGCTCGCGGTCGCCGAGGGGAAACGGCCGCACCTGACGATCCTCGGCACCGATTACCCGACGCCCGATGGGACGTGTGTGCGCGACTACATTCACATCGTTGACCTCGCCGAGGCGCACGTCCGTGCGCTCGAAGCGCTCGACCGGCATCCGACGCTGACCGTCAATCTGGGAACCGGGGCGGGTGTTTCCGTGCGGCAGATCGTCAACGCCGTGCGTGGCGTGACCGACCGACCGGTGCCGACCGAGGAAGGGCCCCGACGGCCCGGCGGCGCAGATGCGGCGGTCGTGTACGCTGATCCATCCCGCGCGGCGGAGTTACTCGGCTGGCGCGCGTCACGGACGCTTGATGACATGATCGCAAGCGCCTGGGCATGGCGTCAGACGCACCCGAACGGTTACGCGAAATAATCACGTCGGTGGCGGCGGGCGGAAGCCCAATACGGTTCACTTATTGCCCGTCCAACGACAGGCGATACCAGGGTTCACCGTAGGCCATTTCGCCAGTGTCGCCAAAGCCAAACCCTCTGTAGAGGTGTTGCGCGGCATGATTGCTTGGATTGACCGTCAGGTTCACACTGCGGCACTGCGGATACTGCGTTCTGAGCATCGCGACGATGGCATGCAGCGCGGCACTCCCATATCCTCTTCGCTGCTGCCGGGAATCAATGAAAAAGTGATTGATCCAGCAGCGATCGCTGCGTCCCAACTCGTAGATCAGCGCGAAAAACCCGACGATCTGCTCGCGCGCATAGATACCAAAAGGCGCTACCGTTATACCACCTGGTTGGACAAATGCTTTTGCGAGTGCCAGGGCGACGGGTGCGGGCGAGTCCGAGATGAAAGGCAGTTGCTCCGGGGAGACAGTGAGACCAAGTGCTGCGCGCCAGTTGTCGCTCGTGATCGCCCGTACGATAACAATGGGATTGTCATGGTCACTCGGTGCGTGTCGTTCGGACTCATGGGTCGCTTGGGTTGACGCGCGCTCGGTATTATCCTGAGCGGTATTCACGATCACTCCCGTTTTTCTAGCGCCTCTCACTGAACCGTATTGGGTTTCAGCCTACCGCGAGGTTCGGCAGGCTGAAGCCCGCCGCCAAAGTGCAACGCAGACGCGGGGAGAATCAGTGGGCCTGCGCGCCCGGTTCAGGGCTGCGCGGTGTGACTTTGTCGCCGATTTTTCGTTCGGTACCGGCGAGCAGCCGTTGAATATTGTCCGAGTGATTGACCAGAATCAGCGCACAGCCCACCACACCGAAGACGAAATACGCCCACGGCGAGCGGCCGAGCAGCGCGCCAATCAGCAGCACGACGGGGGCGGAGAGCGACGCGGTAACATTGCCGAGCGACATGTGGCGAGTTAGAAGCACGGGAATCAAGAAGACTGGGACGAGCAAAATCAGGCCGGGCGCCATCGTGAACGCGGCGCCCATCGCCGTGACCATGCCGCGCCCGCCACCCCGGAAACCGAGATAGGGCGACCAGCAGTGCCCGCTGATCGCGAGAATGCCCGCCGCCGCCTCGACCCAGGAATTGCCGGTGACGTAGCGCGCGAGCAGTACCGCGCCGATGCCCTTTGTTGCGTCAAGGACGAGTACCACCGCAAACCCTTGCCAGCCGAGAAGACGCAAGACGTTCGTCGCCCCGGTCTTGCCACTACCGAAATCGCGCACGTCCACATGCTTGATCGCCCATACGAGCACAAGTCCCCACGGGATACCGCCAATGCAGTAACTTGCGACAAGGACGGCGGCGATCCGCAGGACATCGGTCATGGCCCAGGCTCCTGACGATTCCGAAACCGCATGCGGATCGGATTGCCGATAAACCCGAATTCATCACGCAACTGGTTCTCCAGATAGCGGCGATAGGAGAAATGCACATCCTCCGCATGATTGCAGAAGAAGACGAACGAGGGCGGTGAGACATCTACCTGCGTCGCGTAGAAGAATTTGACCCACTTCCCCGGCTTCGACGGCGGCGCGTGCTTTTCTACCGCAGTGCGAAGCATCTTGTTCAGGGCCGCCGTCGGTATCCGCTTCTCGCGCTCTTCCATCACGAGTAGCGCGCGTTCCATCACCTGCGGGACGCGCTGATTGAACTTGGCCGAAATGAAGACCGCCGGGACGTAGGGCATGAAATCGAGCGCTTCCGCCGCCGCTTCGCGGTACTGCTCCATCGTCTTCCCGTCCTTCTCCACCAGGTCCCATTTGTTGACGACGAGGACCATCCCGCGCGCTTCGTCGGCGACGTAGCCAGCGATGTGAAGGTCTTGTGAGGTGAATCCCTCCGTTGCGTCCACGACGAGCAGGACAACATCCGCACGGGTGATCGCACGCATCGAACGGAGCACGCTGTACTTCTCGATACCCGGTTCGATCTTGCCGCGTCGGCGGATGCCCGCTGTATCCACAAGGGTAATCGTCTGGTCTTCCCACTCCAGTATGGTATCGAGCGAGTCGCGCGTCGTCCCTGGTTCGTCGCTGACGATGGCCCGCTCCTGACCGAGAAAGGCATTGAGCAAGCGTGACTTGCCAACGTTCGGACGGCCGACAATCGCGATGCGCGGGCCTGTCGCCTCCGCTTCTTCGTCATGATCCGGCAACGACTCGACAATCGCATCGAGCAGATCGCCCGTGCCGCGGCCGTGCAGCGAGGAGACAACGATTGGATCGGTCAGGCCGAGTTCGTAGAAGTCCACGGCGTTCGCCGCACGAGTATTGCTCTCTGCCTTGTTCGCGGCGAGCACGACCGGCTTTCGGGTACGACGCACCATATCAGCGACCGCGTGGTCCGCCGTCGTCGAGCCGATATTGGCATCCACGACCATGACGATCACGTCCGCCTCTGCGATGGCGTGCTGCGCCTGCTTCAGCGTTTCCGCCGGGATCGTGCTGAGGTCAAGTTCCGCGCCCCGCTCGTCTACAATGATACCGCCGGTATCAATCAGCGCGAACGAGACACCATTCCACTCGACATCGCCGTAGACGCGGTCGCGCGTCGTGCCCGGTTCGTCCTGCACGATGGCGCGTCGCTCGCCGATCAGGCGATTAAAAAGGGTTGACTTGCCGACGTTGGGGCGACCAACGACTGCAACAATCGGCTTCGCCAAAGTTCCTCCCGGACAGTTCACTGCGCGCATGCAAAAACGGCCGCGCGCCATCGCGGATACGTGCATCGAGTATAACAGAAGCAAGCGACGCGCGATTATCCGACGGAGGCCAACATCGCGACGAATTGGTCCAGCATGCCACGGTCGAGCATTTCCGTCGCACAGACCAGCATATGGCCCGCCAGCGCGGGATAGTCCGCACCCAGATCGTAGCCACCGATCATACCGGCATCAAGCAAACGTGCGTTCAGTTCCACCGGGGCAATCGGCGTCCGTACGACGAACTCATTGAAGAACGTCGTCGCCGGGCCAGCGCCATTCTGCGTCGTACCGTCCGCGTTTAGGACCGCGTAACCGGGCAGCGCGCCGATCGCGCCCGCGAGATAGTGCGCCTTGTGATAGCACTGCCGCGCTAGTTCGCGCACGCCGCCATCACCGAGCATCGCCATCTGGATCGTCGCCATCAGCGCGTTCAGCCCCTCGTTCGTGCAGATATTCGAGGTCGCCCGCTCGCGGCGGATATGCTGCTCGCGCGTCTGGAGCGTCAGCACATACCCCGGCCTGCCCGTCGTGTCTGTTGTCTGACCGACGACGCGCCCCGGCATCAGCCGCACGAGCGATTGCTTGCAGGTCAGGACGCCAAGGAACGGGCCACCGAACGACAATCCCGTACCGAAACACTGCGCCTCACCGACCGCGACATCCGCGCCGAATGCGCCCGGCGGCCGGAGCATACCGAGTGCGACCGGGTAACTGCTGACGATCAGCAGCGCGCCGACCGCGTGCGCCGCCTCGCCGAGGGCCGCGAGATCGTCAATCGTGCCAACGAACGACGGGTACTGCACGACGAGGCAGGCGGTCTGGTCAGTGAGCGCGGCACGGACATCGGCCACGGTCGTCGTTAACGTGCCGCTGTTCACACATGTGACGGTGGCAAGTTCGACATCGAGGCCACTCATATAGGTCGCCATCACTTTTCGGTACGCGGGATGGACGGAATCGGCAACGACGACGCGCCGCCGTCTGCTGCTGCTGATCGCCATTAGCGCGGCTTCAGCGAGCGCGGTCGCGCCGTCGTACATCGAGGCATTGGAAACTTCCATGCCGTACAACTGTGTCATCAGCGTCTGAAACTCGTAGATAACCTGCAAGGTGCCCTGCGAGACTTCCGGCTGATAGGGCGTGTACGCGGTGTAGAACTCGCCACGAAAGGCGGTATGGTGGACGGCCGCGGGCGTGAAGTGATTGTACGCACCCGCACCGAGAAAGGTTGGATAGCGTACCGCGTCCGCGTTCCGCTCCGCGAGCGCGCCGAGAGTACGTAGCGCCTCGATCTCCGAGAGCGCCTCCGGCAAACGGAGATGCGGAAAGCGGAGATCGGCGGGCACCGCCTGTACCAGGGCGTCGAACTGCTCAACACCAATGGCATCGAGCATCGCCCGTCGCTCAGGGTCAGTTGTCGGAACGTAGGACATGAAAATCTCCTCAGATCTCTTTCACGGTAGTCATTGCCTTGACATCTGACTCCCGCCATTGTTTCGTAGTGGCGGTTCGTGAACCGCCCTCCCCGGGTCGCCGATACCTTCCCCGCATGCACCCCAAACGCCGCAAGAGGGCGGTTCGAGCACCGCCCCTACGGGAATGTGTTAGTGTGCGGTGAAACCTTCATACGCTTCGGCGTCCATCAGTTTGTCTAACGCGGACGGATCGCTGACGCGGATTTTAATCATCCAGCCATCGCTGTACGGTGCGTTGTTAACCTGTTCGGGCGCGGTTTCGAGGGCGGCATTGACTTCGACGATTTCGCCGGAGACCGGGCTGTAGACATCCGATACCGCCTTGACGGATTCGACGACGCCGAAGCCATCGCCGACCGCGAGTGACCGCCCGGCGGCGGGTAGTTCCACGAAAACGATGTCTCCGAGCGAATCCTGTGCGTAGGCAGTAATGCCAATTGTCGCGACATCTCCATCCATCCGCACCCATTCGTGCTCTTCGGAGTAGCGCAAGTCCGCAGGAGTCTCCATGTTACGGGTTTCCCTTCTCAGTTGCTTCGGGCCGTCGGTAGAACGGCGTGCGAACCTGCTCCGCCGCCACGGGTTGATTGCGGATGATGATGTCGAGCGGTTTGCCGATCCCCGCGACATCGCGGCGGACGAGGGCAAGCCCAATGTTGGCGTCGAGCGTCGGTGCGTAGCCACCGCTCGTCACCGAGCCGACAGTCTCGCCATTGACCGCGACCGGATAGTCCGCGCGCGGGATGCCCCGGCCAATCATCTTAAAACCGACGAGCCGACGAGCCGGGCCGCCCGCTTCCTTCACGCCAAGCAAGGCACCACGCCCGACGAAGTCACCCTTATCGAAGGCGACCGCCCATGAAAGCGCCGCCTCCAACGGATTGATCTCCTCCGTCAGTTCGTGGCCATAGAGGGCCATCTTCGCTTCCAGACGGAGGGTATCTCGCGCGCCGAGGCCGATGGGCATCAGCGGGGTACCGACCTCGAGCGCCTTCCGCCAGAGGTCCATGACCCGATCAATCGGCGGATAGAGTTCGACGCCGTCCTCACCGGTGTAGCCGGTGCGTCCGACGATGGTTGGTGCGCCATTGACGGTCGCCTCGACGACGCCGAAGCGCGGTAACGCGCTGAGATCGGTATCGGTCAACCGCTGGACGATGCCGATTGCCCTCGGCCCTTGCACGGCGAGCATGCCGTATCGGTCAGAGACATCCTCCACCATCGCGTCCATCCCGCTCGCACGCTGCTGCTCCTGGAGCCAGGCAATATCCTTGTCGGTGTTCGAGGCATTGAGACAGATAAAGAGACTATCCGGCAGGCGATAGACGAAAATATCGTCCACCGTTCCTCCCGATGGGCGGCAGAGGATGCTATATTGCGCCAGCCCTTCGGGAATCCGGTCGAGGTCGTTCGTTGCGACGGACTGGACGAAGCGCTCCGCGTCGGGGCCGCTGACGCGCGCCTGACCCATGTGTCCGAGGTCGAAAATACCGGCGGCATTCCGCACCGCACGATGTTCCTCGATGATCCCAGTATACTGTACGGGCATGTCCCAGCCACCGAATGGGATCATCCGCGCACCCAGTTTTTGGTGCTCCGCGTACAGCGGCGTCCGCTTCGCCGTCTCCGTGCTCACTCCACTCTCCATCCCACGTCTGTCCGACGCGATCCGTCACAGCCGCCGCGCTAACTGGCGTATTGTCCGTGCCTCTGTGCCACCCGTCAAGGTCGTACAACGATGACGCCGCCGGTATTCGCGGATAGAATGCGACATGTTCGGCAGTCGCATCGAGGAGGGTATCGTGGGACGGTTCGAGGAACTACGCCAATGTGTGCGCACAGGGCCAGCGATTGCCCCTTCGATCCTCGCAGCAGATTTCGCGCATCTCGGCGACGCCATCGCGCAAGCCGAGGCCGCAGACGCGGCGAGTATCCACTTCGATGTGATGGACGGACGATTCGTGCCAAACATCTCGATTGGCCTGCCCGTGCTCGCATCCGTCCGGCGCGCGACATCACTGCCAATTGAAGCGCATCTGATGATCGTCGAACCCGAACGGTACGCGGAGGCCTTCGCGCATGCGGGAGCGGACATCGTCACGGTACATACCGAGGCGACGGCACATTTGAATCGCGTGCTCTCTTCTATTCGCGATGCCGGGGCGACACCTGGTGTCACGCTCAATCCGGCAACGCCGCTCGTGATGATCGAGGACGTGCTGCCGCTCGTTGGCCTCGTCCTCGTCATGAGCATCAACCCCGGTTTCGGCGGCCAGACGTATTTACCCGCCAGTACCGCGCGGATCGCTCGGTTGGCCGAGATGCGCGGGGAACGTGGCCTGGACTTCATCATCGAAGTGGATGGCGGCATCAATCCGACGACGATCCACGCCGCCGCCGGGGCGGGGTGCGATCTGATGGTGGCTGGAACGGCGGTGTTCAATTCGCACGGGACCGTCGCGGCAAACATCGCGGCACTTCAGGCGGCGATGCGTTAGCGCACGTTCGGTTGCATTGATCCCCATTCACTGGTGGCGAGCTTCAGCCTGCCACAGCAAAGGTTGGCAGGCTGAAGCCCGCCACGACCGACGCCTTGTTGGCTGATTCGCAGGGAAAGCCGCGCTAATCACCGGGCACAGCAGCAGATTGGTCGTGCAAAACGCCTCTGCGATCCGCACGATGGCGCACGAACATCAATGCGGGGAGTACCGCCACCGCGCACACGATGGCCGCAACAAGGAATGTCTCGCGCAAGACGACGAGCGAGTAATGAATCGTCTGCTCACCGATATAGGCAAACGTCCGTGTCTGGAAATCAATATCCGCCTCGCCCGGTATCCGCACCGGTGCGTTGTTCTGGAGGAGAGTACTCAACCGGCCAACACCCCAGCCACTGAGCACGGAAAGACCGACCGTCATGCCAATTAATCGCGTCACGACGACGAGGCCAGACGCGACGCCATAATGCGCCCGCCGTACAACATTGATCGCGATGGACGCCACTGGTGCGATCACGATGCCGAAACCGAAGCCCGCGAGCGCCAGTGTCGCGCTCATTAGGACGACCTGGATACTATCAGTCCAGAAGCGCATCAGCGCCAACCCGATCGCGGCGAGCACGACACCGACGACCGCGACCGGCCGCGCACTGAATCGCCCCGTCAGCACCCCGCCGATCACCGATCCGACTGCCATCAACAGCGTGAACGGTGTCAGCAGCGCCGCGCCGACGAGGCTCGCGCGCTTCGGGTCGTCCTCGACCAAAGAGGCGAACAGGGGCACGTCCACCATGACGACGATTAACGACGCGCCAACCAGCAGATTGGCGAGCGTCGCGGCGGAAAAGACGGGCAGACGAAAGAGCGACAGGGGAATCAGGGGCGATTTCGCCCGTCGTTCCCACAACACGAAGGCAATCATCGCGACGAGTGCGCCGCCGAGCAGCGGCCAGCGGTACGCTGCGAGCGGGTTCGCGGAGCCGCCGAGTTGACCGCTCCCGCTCCCCGCCTCCGACCCGGAGGAGAGGGCAAGGTTGAGGCACACGAGACTTGCCGAGAGGAGGAGTGCGCCCGCAAGGTCGAGCCGCTCGCGTATGCGCTGCTGCCGCACGCCGCGCCAGGCAAAGAGCAGCACGAGGACGGTAAGAATTGCGATCGGCACATTGATCCAGAAGACCGTACGCCACGATCCGGTCAGGCCGAGGAGCGCGGCGCCGTAGAGCGGGCCGAGCACCCAGCCCATCGTATCTACCGCGCCGACAAGGCCGATCACCGCCGCCCGGCGACGTGGCGGCAGGATGTCGCCGACGAGCGCCATCGTCACCGGGACGAGCGCGCCGCCACCAAACCCCTGAATCGCGCGCCCGGTGACGAGGCTCACGAGACCGCCCGCTCGCGCACTGAGGATCGAGCCAATGAGGAAGATCGCGAGCGCACCCGCGAAGACCGGTCGTCGCCCGAGAATGTCCGAGACCCGGCCGAGTACGGGAATCGTCACCATGTAGGCGAGAAGATAGCCGGAAACAACCCAGACATAGCGATTGATGTCGGCAGTATTGATTTGCAGATCGCCGATCATTTTCGGGAGCAGCGTGGTGATCACCGTCAGATCGAGCGAACCGACAAAGACCGCAAGGAGGGCAGCCGCGAGCACCCAGCGCGCGCGCCCTTCGGGAAACGGCTGCGCCGACGTGTCCGCTCGCTCGTCGTCCTCAATACGCACGATCTTGCCACCCTCCGCCACGAAAGCCCGTCCTATCCGCCGATCGTCGGCGCATCAATCGTGATATTGCTATTTTGTTTGGAGAGGTCGAGCGTCCAACGCGCGGCCGTCGTGCCCACCGTGACAGCATCCGCTCGCTCAGTCAGGATCAGCCGCACGACATCGTTATTCTTCGGTTCGATAAAGAGATCAACATCAATGGTATCGCCGCGCAAGGATGCGCTAACGAGATCATTGACGGTTTCCACTGGGACAGATGCGCGCACATGTTGCGTGTCGGCGCCGTTGATCTTCTCACTGCCGGCGGGTTGCCAGCCACGCACCTTCGACAGAATCGCCGCGACGCCGCGATCCTGATCGAAGACGATGCGCGGATCGTACGCGAATCCGCTCGGCGCCTTCTCCCATTTTCCGGTGAGAATGTTTGTGAGGAAGGCATTGTCGCCGATCTGGATGAATTTGAGTTGCGCGTTGATCGGCCCAACCTGCGCCTTAGCAGTGAGCGAGACTTTATCGGGGCGCACCAGATCGCCGTCAGCGGACTTCAGTTTCTGCGTGCGTAGTTTATCGAGGTAGACATCACCCTCGATACCAACGGTGAAATGCAGCGCATTGACCTGATCGAAGCGCGTCTTCGCCTTGTCCACGATTGCTTGCGATTGCGGATCTGATGGCGGGCCGACGCTTTGCCCGGCGTTCGGCGTTGCGCTCCCGACAAATGCGCTACTCGTCGCACTGAGGGCGGTGCCAGTCGCCACAAGCGCCGTTGCATTGGCAGCCAATGGCGTGGGCGTCGCCGGAATCGCCGTCGGTGGGATGGGTGTCGGCGGAATGGGTGTCGCGGTCGCAGGCGGAATAGTCGGCGGCGGGGCGGTTGCGGCAACCGTCGCGAGCGCAGGCGCGGGGGCGTTCGCGGTCGGCGTCGCCTTTGATCCTCCGCACGCCACGAGCAGCACCGCGAGCGCTGTGATCATGCTGACCGTCGGCGCCATGTTCATGCGAGGTTTCACGTCGTACCTCCTTGGATTCATCGTCGCACCGTTCGTCATGATGCACGGACCACACGAACTGCATTCGTCCGTTATCCGTGGTCCGCAGTGTATCACGCCACTTGCCGTCGGCTTTGTCTATAGCAAACACCACACCGTCACGAGAGATGCACGAATGTCGCCATCAGAGATAATGTGAGTGAATACGCGCACTTGCAGATCGTCGTGGGGTTGCGTATACTGCAAATGTGTCACGCAACGTGCGGGTGTAACTCAGTTGGTAGAGTGTCTGCTTCCCAAGCAGAATGTCGTCGGTTCGAGTCCGATCACCCGCTCCACAAAGATTCCTCAGCGTACAAGGAAGAACTGGTAGATTGGCGAGTCGCTACGCGTTTTCCGCGTTTCTTTGTTCAGCCTAATCTTCCGCCCGTGGGGCAAACACGCGGTCTTTTATGGATATGCATCCCGCGTCGGTCATCAGGGCTTATGCGTTCTCCAACATGGGGATACCGAGTAAGGCGAGTGCGGCAGATGGGTTGCCACTGTAGAAACGGAGCCGTTCGGCAATCGTGCGCCATCCCGCCCGATGCAGGACGCTGACGACGGTATCACGCAAGATTGCCATGTTGCTCGGCCCCTGTCCTTTGTGGATCAGGCTGCGATCCTCGCCCAGCGTCACATCCTTGACATAGTGCACCCCGTTCTCGATTTGCCAATGTCCACGCACCAACGCCAGCAACCGCTCCGCACCCGCAACCTCGGCAGGGAGACTGGTGATACCGTAGCGCATCGCCAGTCATGACGCGCCCTGCCCAGTCGAGGCGAGCGACCAGCGTCGGCGCGGCGGTCAGTTCGGCTTCCGCCTTTTCCCCGCTGTGGTCAAGCGGCGTCTGGGCGAGGACGATGCCGAGGTCATGCAGCACCGTGCTGAGCATATGCACCGGATATTCCGGCTGGTCGGCACAGGCGAGGCGACCCCGCTGCGCTTTGCCATCGAAGGCGACCCCCTTGCTGCCACGCACCGGGCGTTCCGAGGAGGGTGCGGGCGCAAAATACTCTGTGAGGACGGCAGCGAGCGGGAGCGGATCAAGGGTGCGAAAGAGGCGTTGCACCGTCGTTTGGTGGGGCGTGACGCCCTCCGGGAAGCCAAGCGCGGCAAGGAGAGCAGGCGATTGCCGCTTCCCCCACTGGGCGATAGCGAGCACCGAGAGATGGTTGGAGAGGATGGCGACCACCGCGAGAGTGAGGATCGCGCGCAGCGAGAATCGTCGACCGTGCGCACGGCGGGGATCGGGAACGCGCGTAAAGGCGGCGAGCAGATGACCGGACGAAAGCGTGAACACCGGCGACGTGGTTGCCGCTGGCAGGGACGACGACAGAGACTGCATGTGACGCTCCTTTGTGATTGATCGTCGCCTCAGACACGAAAATCGTAACAATGGAGCGTTCTTTACTGCCTCTCTCGGTATCCAACAACGAGAACGCATAAGCCCTGCGTTGGTCATGGAATCCGCTTGACGGCTTGACACTGTAGATATACTCTGAAGCATATCATCTCATTGTCAGATGCGCGTCTTTTTTTCCGCGCTGATGAACCCTTCGGCTGAGCGGGCAGGTCGTGAGTAGCAGAGCAGTGCATCGTTTCCCGCGTATCGTCGTAGGTTCGTCAGCGTCCCAAAGGAGTAGTAAATGGCGACAACACCGGCGGGTCCTTCACCGTATCGCTTGACCCGGCGCGCATTCCTGACTACCGCTGGCGCCAGCGCGGCAGCGGCGATCCTCGCTGCCTGTGGTGGCGGAAGCGCCGCGACTGATACACCGAAGCCTGCGGCGGCGACTACCGCACCAGTCTCTGCGGCGAGCGCCGCTGCCCCAACGACTGCGGTGAAAGCAGCCACCGCCGCGACCGGTTCTTCCCCAGCGGCCGCTGCTGCGTCACCATCGGCTGCGTCATCGTCGGCTGCCGCGCCGACCGCAGCGGCGGCCGTGAACGCTAAGCCGGGCGGCACGCTGGTGATCAGTTGGTGGACCGGTGATCCACCGGATCTCGACCCCTTCCTGAATGTCACCTTTCGCGCGCAGGAGTTTGCCGGTTTCTTCTACAGCCGCCTCCTGAAATATGACAGCGGGCCGGGTGTCGGCCCCAACTCATTCAAGCCCGTTCCTGATCTCGCGGAAAAGTACGATGTTTCTTCCGATGGCTTGACGTATACGTTCACGATTCGCGCCAACGCCAAGTGGCAGAACAAGCCGCCGATGAGCGGGCGCGCCGTGACGGCCGACGATGTGGTCTATTCCTTCAATCGGTTCAAGACGGTATCGCCGAACAAGAACTACTTCGATATCGTCAAGGATGTGAAGGCGACAGACCCGCATACCGTCGTCTTCACCCTCAACAATGTCTTCGC
>JAABUO010007685.1_pt1 | contig 12277 bp, 17 predicted proteins | sample 5559291 | NCBI WGS metagenome assembly JAABUO01 (sample SAMN10711878, study PRJNA513372) | rock metagenome | isolation source: Antarctica rocks | place: Antarctica: Victoria Land, Finger Mt sud
CCACTCACCCACCCACCTCAATGTTTTCTTCATTTGCAGGGAGGAACTTGAGTTCATTGCCAACACCCTGATCTTCGTCTTGACAGGAGTCATCATTGCCGGCAACATCTATCAGTCAGAGCACAGCGTCGGCGCCACGATTCAAATTCAAGCCCGTGATTATGGCTATGCCTTCCTGCTCTGGGTTGTGCTCATAGTAAGTTATGGTCAATGGGCTGTTACAGTGTGTAAGAGCATGCTCAGCCTGAGAGCAGCCTGCTGATGCAACAGGCAACTACTGCTGTACTGACCTGCATAGGACATGCTGTGCAATGCAGATTCTCAACCCTCTGTATGGTCATACTTATGCAGTGCAATGCCTGCTCTTTCTCAAGACATTTGCTGCTGATCAAAATTCATGCACTCAAGCAGATTGGTAAACAACCTCGTCATGCTGATGCCTTCTTTACATGACAGCGCAAAAGTTTGTGCTGTCACTGACATCGTGTGATGATTGTCGTACAGGCAATTAGGGCTGTCATCTTTGCTGTGTGCTTTCCTGTACTCAAGTACACTGGCTACAGCATTACCTTGCGTAAGGCCTTGGTAATGGTCTGGGCCGGACTCAGAGGGGCAGTTGGTTTAGCCCTGTCCCTGTTTGTCCTGTTTGATGGCCAGATCTCTGACAAGAGCTTCAGGCTTCTGGCATTCTTCTTCTTGGGCCTGATAGCTGCCATCACAATCGTGATTCAGGGGACTACCACTGGTCTTCTCCTCCAGGTGAGCATTGGCCCCAGTCATTTGGATCTTCTGCAATTCTTTGTGGCTGTGACTGATGCCACCAACCTTCTGGTCTAAGAAACCACTACTGGTCATCTCCAGGCCTGACAATAGGTTACTTGTCTCAACTTTGCAATTTGATCTTCATGGTAGATCTGCAGTGTATCGTGATGCACAATTCATTTTAATTTAATACCTTACAGTCTGGGGTGTGGAGCCAGTTGTGACTCATCAGACATCCTGGCTTGAAAGCACAGGTGTATGTGGTGTGCAACAAAGTCAAGCTGGTGCAACAAAACCAAGCTGGTACTACATGTTGCAATTCCTTGGTGTGCTTGACCACGAGCATTGCAACTCAGGTTCAGGGGTTGTTGTCTCGATTCCTCTTCTAGTACATAGTCAGACTTTGCGTTGATGGCATCACTACCACACATTGCCGTATCTGGAGGCTTGGGCTCTGAAAGGTGCAAGCTGTGTTCACACGCACATGCCCCACCCCCCACAACAATACCAAATCCCCTACAAAATCACCAAATTAGTTTTGACAACACCGTATAGTATATCAGCACATACTTTTGTATCATACATCTGTGGTGGAGGAATTCAGTGGGCACTACCTGTGGCTGTAGGCTCTGGGGTTGACACGCCGGCTATCTGCCAAGCGCACCTTCCTGAACAATGTCATGCAGCAGGTTGAGCGCTACGGCGATGCCCATGCAAAGGTGTGCCTGCTCAACTACCTGGGCTTGAATCTGTTTGCCCATGCATTTGTTCCTGCCTGCATGCAGAGGCATTGTTGCTGGCTGCAAGCTGGATTGAGCACAGTGAAAGCAGCATGTTTCATGACATTCTGTTGTCAAGTACTGACTGTTGCTGGCTTCTTACTACATCATCTTGCTGCTACCTGAGCACCACCTGCATGCATGTTTGACCAGACCAACAAGATCACAAAACATGATGATTCCGTACAACCCCAGCATTGCTGTGAAGGCTGGAATGTCCAGCAAGGACACCTTTTGCAGTGTGTTGATCTAATAATAACATTAATAAATAAAACGCTTTCCAGCTCATGATGAGCTAGGTACGTGCAGGACAAGTCTTGTCTCTCCAGAGCAGCCTGTCTTGTGCATCCCTGTAAGACCTACTAATACAAGAGTTTTGACAGTCACATAATGCAACATCATTGAAGCTAGACCTAGGGCGACCAGGTGGGCAGAGCCCCTTGACTTCACCAAACAAAAGCTTCTTAGGCAATCTATCATTAGGCATCCTGGAACACATTGAATTGAAAGCATTGTTGCGCAGATGGTGAATCACTCTGATGTGTTGGGTCCTCCAAACTGGAAGGACATCTCATCGCTGTCCTCGCTGAATGCCAAGCAGCTGCTGACGCGCTATGCCTCAGTGCACACCATGCAGCGCCCCTTCCCTTATTGGGACCCTGCAACCGATGTGGAACTTGGTAAGCTTCTGTGCAGCCCGGTGTAGTACTTGGCTTCTCATTAAACTGACGCCAACAGGTATAGTCTTTTCTTTTCCTTTTGAGTTGGTAGGTTGAGTCTCAGTCATGCTTTGCACGAAGTTGTCAGCGAATCACGACAGCACAGCTGCTGACATGTCGGGCCATCAGTGCTGTCACCCTGTCAAGCCGCCCTCCCTGATTGAAATCCTGCAGGCATGCACAACATGGTGAATCTCGTGTTCTTTTGCAGTACAAACAGTATAGTTACAATGTAACAAAAGAACAGGACAATTTCTAAGATACTTTACCAGTTTGAGTCTACATGGTCAGGGCAGCAACTGATGGCCTCCCAAACGCTGATGCAGCTTTCTCACTTATGTTGCAGCATGGCCTATAGTGACCATCACAGTGCCAAGAAAAGGAAGCAAAGTGAACCGCTTCTAATCCTGCAAGTGACGCACGTAAACTCTTTTCAGAAGTATGCTGTTTCAGGGTCTGGGTTTGCTTGTGTTATCGCTGCAGAGGATACCTCTATACAAGCAGACCTGGCCTCAAACCTACCTGGCTATCACTGGCACAACTGTTGATTGTTTAGTTGTTGTCTTTAATCAAACACTGTTTCTTTGTCCATTTTTATTTGATCATTTATGTTTTATTGTTGTTCTTGTTGCAGAAGCTTCCCACAGGCACATCACAACAGAACGCAAGACAGCTCAAGTGCGTCAGGAGACTCGCGCACGGCTGCTGCGTGCTGTGCAACAGACATACAAGGACGTGTTTGAGCGGGCACAGATTGCGCCAGCTCATATGTACAGGTTGAGAAAGAGCGCTGACCGGGCGTTGGACCATACTAATGAGCCTGTGTGCGACTGGAAGTACTTGGATGAAAGCTGTCAGCTTCCTGCTTGGCTGCACTGGCTGCATAGGTGTGACTCAGACTCAGTATGTAATGTGTGTGATGTGCATGCCTGTAGAAATTTGAGGAAAGGCTGCTGGCTTGCTTGTGTTGGCATAGAGGGTTAACCATCACAAAAGCATCAGCACAGTTGCGCCTGATGATTACTTTAGTCCTTTGCAGGTTCAGCAGTTTCCCAACTTCTAGCTTGACCCATACCTGGGTTGATAGTGAACTCACCGTGATTGTGCTTCCTTGGTAGACTGTCTAACCAATGCTGAACAGTCTGAAATTGCCTGTGCACATTGGCAAATTGCCCTTCGACAGGCCGTGCTGCCCTTCATGAGTGCCCTGTGCCCTTCAGGCTGAAAGGCCTGCCCTTCATGGCTGCCTTCTGCCGCCAGCAGCTCTTCAGCTACCTGAAGCACAGTGCATCTGTCATGGTGGCCTTCCACTACGCACACACAGACGCCGCTCAGTCCATGCTGCACTTTGATCTGCTGCTGCAAGAGGACCTGCAAGCCCAGGACCATGATAGAGGAGCTCAAGCAGCAGCAGCTGGTTTGCACGCCATAGATACTGCTGAAGCTGCAAAAGCCAAGATCATCCAGGAGGTGAGTCAGCCAAGTAATGACTGCATATGTAATCTGTGAAACGGGGATTGCAACCAATGAGCAACACATTGCTGACAGTGTTGCTTTCAGCAGCATTGGCAGCATAATTCAGTATCCCGCAGGAATTGTGCAACTGATCTGCATAGGATGCTTTTCATGGCCCATGTTTGTTCTGAGCCTCTGCTGCATATAAGTCAGAACACAAAAGAGTGTCTGAAGCAGTCATGATCTCATACAGGTCATACAAGAAAGCAAGCACCAGCTGAGGACTGCAGAGCGGTGCTTGCATGCGTTACGCATGGCGTATCCGGAGGTGATGGCTAGCATACGTACCAAACAGGTCGCTCAGGAGATGCTGCTGGTGAAGGAAGCCTACGTGCATGAGCTCAAAGCATCAGGTAACCATGTCCCTCAGCAACTTTCTGTCTGTACTTGCTGCCTGAGTTGTTCACAGGTCTGCTGTTTGTCTGCGCTTCAAAGAAAGAATTCGCTTCAATGAAAGAATTTGCTTCAATGAAAGAATTCTCCTCCAGAGCTGTGGAGGACAGCTACTGCGGTGCAACAAAAGATTCTACTGGTATGACACCCCATCTGCCTGTGATGGGGATGACAATGCCCAGAAATGCCATGTTGGCCAACTAATGCTTCACCAGGGGCACTAATATATCTAGACCGACTGGCTCAATTGGATAGCGCGTCAGACTTCTAATCTGAAGGTTGTGGGTTCAAGTCCCACGTTGGTTGCTTTTGATCTGTCCGTTTACAACTTGTGGATACCTCATGATCAAGCTGCTTCTGATTTGTGTGATGGCTGATTGCTTGCTGCCTGCTTGAATATGTGCAGTCCACTAACAGCAGACCTTGAACGGACTCAAGACTTGCGTTGCAAAGTGACATCTTGAGCAGCAAGATGCATCATGCGTCCTAAGTTGGTAACACACAAGCAGTTTTGCATAGGCAACCATAGGTATGCCTTGAAAGAGAAGTGTTCTTGGGTCGAAATCTGGCATCAATAAAGCACTTGAGCAGCTCTCAGCAATCACAGTCTCTTTCTCAGCATGTTGACACAATGCAACTGCAAAGAAGCTTGTACATTTGGAAAATAGTATGCATCCAAACCTTTGCTTGACCACAGTCATGGTAAAACAATCAAGCTGATCACAATCATGTGACGCTAACAAAGCCCGGAAGGGATTCCTATGCCAAAAACTGCCGAGATTGCCTTGACCGTAAGCTTCCTGCTTAATGCAGGTTTGATGGATGAAGCAGAAGTAGAAGAGGTCATTCATCTGGTGGACAGGCAGAAGAAGCGTCTACACTTCGCAGGGTCCCTAATGCACGTACAGCCTGCCTGCAAAGAGCTGCGCCAAATGCCTCTCTTTCAAGGCCTGAACGACCAGGACTTTGCCAAGGTACACAAGCACTCTTTTGCCAATATACTATAGCTTGTTGCTTTCCCATAAAAAGCATAGCCCCCTGATCTACATGATAATATCCTGCTGATGTTGACATACTGTGCGTATGACGATATGCAGTTGACGTTGCGTAGATGGCCGTTTTGCAAGGCAAGCTGCAGTAGGCAGTGGTCTTGTCTGAACTGCTCATGCCCAAGCAACTTGAAGGTCAGCAGATATATCAGCTGGCAAGGCTCTGCAGAGCAACCCAAGTATGGGTCACTGATAGCAAGCTAGGTTGCCTGCAGGTGACATCAGCTGCAACCCTACATCTATTTCCAGCAGGCAGCATCATTCATCCCAATCCAGCAAGCAAGGGCAGCCTGCTGTTCATTCTGCGGGGGGCAGTGGCCTTGCAGAAAGCACCCCCCTCAGACCCCCCACACACCCCAGCTGTAGCCCAAAAAGATCATCAGTCTGTAGGGTTTACAGGTTCTGCCGCTGCTGCAATGCATGTGCCAGATGCACAAGCAGGCATAAACCCACAGGCAGCAGAGTCAGACGCCCAAGCAGCTCAACCCGAACAGTGGAAGTTAGTAGACGACATGAGTAGAACGGCAAATCTAGTGAACAGTTCTAGTGCACAGCCAACAATGCCTGACAACACCGGCAGGCCGTCTGAAGTATTGAGTGTGACTGTTGGGCAATCACAGGCCTCAGGCAAGTGCACCACAGGTTCACAACCAGCCAACATCAGTCATACATCAGTGTTGGTGGACACCGTCAGGGGACAGTCCACCAGCAGTCAGCAATCATGCTTGGTAGACAGTGCTGGTGGACAGTCAGGCTTGAAAAACAGTGCTGGTGGACAGTCAGGCTTGGTAGACAGTGCTGGTGGACAGTCAGGCTTGGTAGACAATGCTGGAGGACAGTCAGGCTTGGTAGACAGTGCTGGCGGACAGTCAGACTTGGTAGACAATGCTGGAGGACAGTCAGGCAGGCAGAATGTGAGTCCTGAGCAGAGGCCTGCATTGATTTCAGATGCCCAGGCAGACAAGCATGAGCAGGCATTACAGCAAGATGTCTTGGATGCTCGTGGCTGTGCTTTTGGCCTTCCAGGCTTGATGCTAGGAGAACCACTGGACGCCAGAGTGGCTGCCAAGACAGTTGTGGAGGCTTATGCAATACCCTGGGTCTTGCTCCAGGTACTGCACACTGTAATGGACTCATCTGAATGCGCATTCTGCAATGAATCGATCTGAATGCGCTTTCCGTCTCAGATGTGAGCATCACTGCCTACAATGAGCAGCGCTGGGTGCCTGCGTGTCAAACTGCTCATGCAGTACACAGAACTGATATGAATGCGCTTCCTGTATCAAATGTGAGCATCTCTGGTCACATAGAGCGATGCTGAGTGTCCATATGTTAGAGTGTTCGTGCAATCAAGAGACGCGAGAGCAGCTAACTTGAGTGTGGACTCAGAATCCACTGTTGCACAGGAGTGCTCCTGCATGAAGCACAGCAAGTCATGTGTGTGGCTGATCAGGCGCTTCAAAGCCTGTGCCAGTTTGGCTGCTGTTGTGCCTGTTCTGTGACTGTAGTTATATACAGGTAAACAACACACTGACAATTGTTGAGCTGCTTGTGTGATTGCAGTCCCTGACAGAGCAAAGCCAGGCAATGCTGGTGAGGGTGCTGCAGCTTTGTGCAGCCCATGTGGCTCTGCTGCATGGAGGTCCTCTGTTGGAACAACTAACCTGGATGCAGCTACAGAACGCCTTCAGGTTAGTTGTCATGATACGACATGCAGTTTTGTGTGAGGCATATCCATGCCCACACTATACTTGATCATTGTGGGTGTGCAACTCCTGTTGGCATTGCACATGCAATGGTACTTAGAAGGCTCAACTGCAGCTGAACAGCGCTGTGTCTCAAGTCTGTTTGCAGAGCCTGCTGATTGGTTGAGTGATATGGATCCTGAACCTGTGTTTGAAAGTTTGCTTCTGGTATGAATCGACACGGGTCAAACTGGTCATGGCCAAAGACATATATTGCATGGCAGAGACAAGGCTGGCAGAGCAGCAGTGATATGACTGTAGAGACTGGATCATGATAGTCTCCAGGCGACGCCACTGTTGGCTATGTCATGCTTCTGCCTTGGATTCAGGAATTCCAGTCAATGCATGCTGCTTATACTGCATGAGTTCAGAAGTTCTGCTGGCAAGGCGGCGCCTCTGACCTGTTGGTTCCCTTTGTTATGCAGGAAGGCAAAGCTGCAAACTGTTCACAAAGGCCAGAAGATCTGCCCAAAAGGTCTATGCTTCCTCTTCTCTGGTCAGCTGCAGACAGCTGGCGACTTCTCCAAAGCTGGTAATCCATCCCCGGGCCCAGTCCTTGCATCTTCAGGCACACATGAGCCATCACCAGACAACAGCCAAGCAGGTGGCACCAAATCTCATGAGCAGCAGGCCATGCCTCAAGAGACTGCCATGCCACTGCAAGGAGCTGCTTTAGGGTCAGTAGCTCATCCCAATGCTTCTGGTGACCTCTCAGATGACACGGAGCATTCTTTTGCAGTCAGGGCCGGCTGTGTACTGCAAGGCCCGGCGGCTTTTGAGTCTGATGGTACCAATGCCACATGCTTGCAGGACGCAAAGGTGGGTCGCCAGATCTCTCCGTTGTGCCTGTTGATGCATCAGTCTGAGACAGGCTTTGTTGCTAGCGCCAGGGTCTTGCTGCAACACATTAAGGAACATGCTGCAACAATCTTTCACACATCCAAGCACATGATGTTGTCTGCAGCGGCATGTAATGGCGTTCCAAAAGAACCGTCATCTGTGTCTGCAATCTGCAGATATTCCATCTGCCGTCTGAGCTCCTTCAAGCAGTCAGGCAGCAGCAGCAGCAGCAACAGGGAAAGCCTGCACCATCAGACATCAACAATTCCGATAGTGCCAGTCCAACCGTAAGTCTTGCACAGCAGCTGACAGGTAATATAGGAGGCACTGCCGGCACTAATGCCGCAGATACAGGTCACTGGGGCAAAAGGCTGCATGAGCCCTCACCTTTCTTGTCACATGACCTCTGGAGCAAATTGGGGGAGAACAGCTGAAGAACATAAGTCGCAAGGATGAGACTTTTCTGCACTGATTGAACGCAGCTGATCAAACAATATCATCAGCTTGGATGCGTTCTGAGACTCGGAGGCCACTTGTACCCGCTTGTGTTTGCACTCAAGCCAAAACGTAAAGCATGCATTTTAACGAGACTGTATTCAGCTTGTAAGCATCGACGTTTCTGTTGAAGGATTTGATTTTGTGCTAATTTACAGCGACGTCTTGAAGTATGCCTGAATGCATGCCAGCCTGTATTTCGGAAGTTAAAGTCCCCGGGTGCAGGGTTGAATAGATGGACATTTAACTGCTTGCAATTTCGAAGTAGCAGTAAGGCATCACATCTGACGTACAACATTGCGCCTTACACGTGTCAAATGGCCCTGTCTCAGAAGTCATTTGCCATTGGCACACAGCAAGTCTCTGGACAACTCAACTGGTCAGATACTGATGACCCTCGATTGCCAGGCAAGCTGTCCTCAGGTGTGTCTTTATGATGCCAGGACTATACAATCTTGCATGCTGTGTCTATTTTTATTGCTTATTGAGTGCTGCAACTCCTGGTAACCACATGGGTGTCGTTTGCTGGTAGCGCCTGTATGCTGCTGCTCTGCGCGGCTGCTCCATCATTCTGGCCTCAACCAATCTAGTCACCTGCACCTGTAACAAAGAGCTCGCACCTTTCATATTGTGTACTGAGTGTGTTGAGGCTGTAGCACTGAAGATGTGTGTCACCTGACATGCACATTGTGCCAGCATTAAGCAGATACTCTAGTTTATGTAGTGACAGACTTCCTGACTTTACGCAGCCTTTCACATAGCACCGCCATCTATACTTGCTCAAAACATGTGCCAGCATGCTTGCACCAAGATGGTACAAGACTGAAGCAATTACATCTGCTGAAGAAGCGCTTTAAAGAGCTGCCAAAATGACAGTTGACGGACAATGAGAATCACACCAACAATTGTGACAGGCAAGCGCTGCTAGGCAGCCCATGTGGGCCCTCACCATGCAGATTGTGTTGAACAGGGGTCCCAGAAGAGTCCAGTAGGCATGTGAGCTGACTGCAAAGAGGCTGATGCCCCACCAGAACAGCTGCTCCCCAACATGGTTGGGATGCCTAGAGTAACGCCAAAGACCTGCAGTGTTGTTTTGGAGATCACATGACAACAGCTTGGATACTAGTTTGGCTTGCCAGCAGAGCTTGCACCGCCCTGATTTAGCTACTAATCAAAATTGTATGAATGGCCTGCACGCTGTCAGAAGCAACAACAGAGAACACCATTGAGGAGCAAAACTCGAATGTGAAGCTGCTGTTGATGTGCAATGAGAGCAGGCAGTGCAGCCGCAGGTGCCGTGATGGCAGTGATCATCATGTAGACATACAGCTGCTGGTGTGTGCATAGTGTGTGCAAAAAGATAAAGCAGCAGCCAAGCAGTTCAGCAACGCATGGCCTGTGACATACACATGTCAGTGTATAGTACAAACTCTATGATGTAGCACGTCTTATAAATATCTTCAAGGTGTGAAGGCACATCAGTGTTGCAGGCACTCTGCTAAATGAGTGTGCCGCCTTTTGACAAAATATTGCCAGATGATATTTGCCATGTTTGGCTACTATACAAAAAGACAGGTGCTGTCTTTCTGGTGCAAAAGAAAAGCATTGAAGGGTGCTCACCAGTCTGAAGCAGCTGCTGCTTGGGCTGTCCTGCTGCTTGCCTTTCCTTGTTGGCTGTGACAAACTCATGCAGGGAGGTGTCAGATACATATGCACTTATCAAGCCTGCAAAACAACCACACAAGGTGGTAGGCTCAACATCAGGCATGGTGTGGACACTGTGTGGCTGCTGAAGTGGTAGACATTGGGACGGGTGTCTGGTATGTGCGTCCATGCCGCAAACTATGTGCCAGACCTGATTGTAACACCCCTTTCCTGCTTCAATTTGACACACCAACAAATACTTATGCAGGCTTTGAAGGGCATACAGCTCCCAGCTTGGCCTATCACTGCTGACTGTCAAGCTTTCAGCTGTGAAGTCACAGAAGACATGGGGTGACAGCAGTAAGGCCAATGCCTCACAAACACACAGCGCAGGACGTGACTGGTTGTGCCAAGCAAAATCTATGGTGGGAAGCCCAGAATTTGCAGTGACAACACCTGTGATGCACTCTGGGCTGCCACCACAGGAGGCTCCCTTTATAATTGCTGAAAAGCATAGACTTTCCTTTTTCTCTTTGCTTACCTGCGATACAAATCACAACAGCAGCGTCATCCCAGAGCCAATGCCATGGAGTTGTAGAGAAGCTGGCTGAGTGCAATGGCAGGGTAAGTCCCATCAGCATAATGTACTGAGACACGTGAGCCAGGAAGAACGACATCCACCACCAGTGCTTGCCGTATTTCTGCCTCATGTCTGCAAACCGCCAATCCTCCCTTACACCAAGCTGCCAACCCTCTCTGCACCCCCGCGTGTATGGTGAGTCTGTCTGTAGTGGTGTGCATGACTGAAGGTAACCTGGTGAAACAGGTGTGCGCACTCTGACAGGTGCTTGCTGTCATAAGTACAGCTTCAGGTTTTGACAAGTTCCACACAGACACAGAGTTGTTTGGCTGCAGTGTAATGGCTGACCATAGTGGCCGCAAGTCGTGCACAGTGCAACAAAGATGCGAGGTGTGGGCTGGTATAAGCAGTTCAATCAAACAAGTGTTTCCAAGGTGACCTGTCACTCTGTATGTGCCTCACTTAATGCACATACAAGATTGTGTTTCAAGTGTGCAACCTGCCTGAGTTTGACGTAGTCACCTCCTATAGTATGAGTGACTCAAGCGAAGACTCCAGACAGCAATCAAGGCCGCAGCAGCCATTGACCTAGGAGTGCCAGCAGCTGCAGGGTGAGAAGCGTAGTAGGCTTCGATCATACAAGGAATGATTGTCCAGTATGGATCAATCAACTGCAGGCTGTGAAATGTTGAGTACACTGTATCTGCCAGCTGCAGTCAGAACATCAACACTGAAGGCTCACCCATGTACTGCTCTGTACCAATGACAGCACCCAGAAAAGGCAGCACATGTTCCAGATCAATAGAAGGTTGACAGTGGTTAGTGGCTGATCTTGCCAGACAGAGCAGGACAGCAAACCCCCAAAAGACGATGGCTCTGCGTCATCTGCATGAGCTTTAAGGCTATAAGAGCGGCAGAACCAGTCAAAGGTGATTGCTGGTGCTGGTGCGAGCAGCAGAAGCGCAGCATTGGCAACTGCCATGTCAGTCGCTCCACTTAGCGAAAACTCCTGACTACCACGATAAATGTGCTGGCCACAGACTTTGATCTGATGAGGCCCTGTTGTCGCTGCCCCCTTGCTGTCTGCTTTCGAGCTCACTCTGTGACGTTAATCGCTTGACAACAAACAGCTTCACATAGTTAGTCATTCAGGATGTGGATATACTCTTTGCATAATCACAGTCGTGACAAGACAGTTCACGGGAGTGTAGTAGGTCATGCAAAACGCGTGGCAGTCTGCGCTGAAGAATTGTGCTGACTGTGTGTGGTGGATGCAAAGGGTTGCCATACACGTATAGGACCGCAACAGGCATCACACAGAGGACGCCCAGCAGCAACACAGGGGGCAAGGAGTCTGCACGTCTACTACTCAGTAAACAAAATGAGTATGGTGGCAAGACCATCTTGCCAAGATGCACTGCATGCCATGTGAACAGCATGGCAGAGGGAATGCTATCAGTTTACACAGCAGGTTGCATGAGTATACTGCGTAGCTGTGCCCAAGTCATCAATGACTGTTGATTGTTACAGCGTATAGAAGCGATGTCACCTCAAAGTCGCTCAACACAGTAGCTTCGCTCTTTAACGTGTGCTGAAGTCAGTAAGGTGCAGGCACAAACCTTCATTGCAAAGCAGCAATGAACAGGTCACTTGAGAAGAGATATGGTGGTCAGTCAAAAGCAAGCTTGAGTCAAAATTGATGAACTGTAACATGCTGAATGAGCAAAAAACAAATTTGGTTTATTGCAAGAAAATG
>JAABUO010007688.1_pt1 | contig 12273 bp, 9 predicted proteins | sample 5559291 | NCBI WGS metagenome assembly JAABUO01 (sample SAMN10711878, study PRJNA513372) | rock metagenome | isolation source: Antarctica rocks | place: Antarctica: Victoria Land, Finger Mt sud
GTATTTCTAGAGAATGGAGTAAGGAGCGGCGCAAATGAGACCTCATTAGGTCAACTACTTTTCGCGGGGACAGTAAGATAAATTGCGGAGTGTCAGACTCAAAGAAATGAGAGGGCAAGTTCAGGTGGAAAATAAACAGAAGGCGCAAGCGTAGAGCTCGTAGAACATAGATATCTCTAGCTACGTAGATGGCATTGTAATTGCTATCAATCACAATGGAACTATGGCACTACGCAGTGGGGTATCTGAATATTTCATTCACCCCTCATTAATCACGCCTAATCAAAGACGTTAGTGTCACCAAATCCCTTAACGAAACAATACTAACTGGTAAATGTAGAAGCTCAAATTGAATGTGCTGGATTTGCTGAGTGTCTGATTTGTATCTCCGATTATAATGATATAAAATTATCTAAATCAGATGCGCCGTCGTTGAAGTTAGGAATTCAATATCTGATCTTACTAGTGTGGTAATTCATTTTACTACTACTCGTATTCACCCCTTACCCGAACACGCTAGTAGACGCTAGTATTGAATTCTATTTAATTTTACATAACTCAATGACGATGACGTCATGATTTTATTTTACAAAAAGAAGAGAATGAATCTAGCTTTTATTACTTATCACAATAATGGCGGATTAAAGCTTTTCACTTTGAGTGTTCGGGTAAGGGGTGAATACGAGTAGACATTCCTCCTTGTCATGGATCTCTGTGTTTGTCGACAATCCCAGAACAAATGGTAGAAGAAGAAGCTCTGAAGTTATTTAAGCGACCGGAAAGCTAAAAAGAAACCTAAGGCCAGAGAACTGATAGGAGAGAACCAAAGATGTTGATTAGACAGCACCATAAGCATAGATAGCGTAATCCTCTCACCACCAACGTACCTCGAATTCAGGATTGGAGATTGCTGTTTTCGTTCGGGAAAGGGAGTATGGCCGCTTTAGATGTATTTTGGAAATGCTCGACGGGATCTAGCAAGGGAGGTGTTAGTGTCGCGCTAACGACTAAAACCGTACCTTAGTATATTCTGGCCAGTCAATTACCCTGTATTTGCTGATTACGCTAACATTCCCCAACTTCAGCCTCTGTATCGGTACATCCCTACCTCTCTTTCATTGGTCACGCCGTCTTGCAAGGAATTTTTAAAGATGAGCAAACGACGCATTAGCCACGAGGGAGTTCAATACATCGGTACACCGCTCTACGGAGGCTCAGCTTGCCGCATTACAAGAGGCTCGATCTGCATTACCTCTTGGCCTGGAAAGCTTGTCACCACTCCTCGAGAATATTTTAGTCGCCTATGGAGATGTCGTGCCTCCCCATGCGAGACCGATTGCGGTGAGCGGCTAGCTTCAGTACTCTGTGAGATAATCACTAACGTTCTTCGCAGACCCGCGCTGCGACAGATCTTAGAGGGACTACAGAAGCCGCTACTGTTTTAGGCGTCGATTATAAACCCAACTCAATGGACTACATCCTCGAGCTCAAGGAGAACGAGCAGGAAGCACCAGAGCTGAATCTACATTATGGTATCTACGAGCAAATCCCAACGGACACCTGCGACCACACTGACGCATAGTAGCTGCCGTAATTGAGGATCTTAAAACAAATGAATACATCCGCCCGCGCAACCATGAAACAAAAACGCGGACTATCCTTGACCTTGTACTCATCGACCGCCTACATCAGCTCAAAGACATGGATGCATCCCGCTGACTCCTCCTCTCCGCAGAAATACCAGTGTCTGTGAAATATGTCGATGAGCGTGACAAGCCCATACTTCTGAAGGGACGTGCAGACTGGGCTCTAGATTACGGGACAGATAAGAGAAACACCGGGTCCTTGATCATCATCGTGGAGGCAAAGCCGGCGGGGAACGCGTTGGTCGGGATGCCTCAGATGTTGGTATATATGGCGGCCGTACAAGAGGCAAGACGAGATCGGACAAACAAAACCGTATTCGGCATGCTGTCAGATAGCACATGCTATACGTTTGCCTGTCTTGACAACAACAAGAGGCTTCTCATCTCCCGCGTTTTACAATGGCCGTTCGATCGACAAGCAATTTTACGGCACATCGATCACATCCTTCTTGACGCAATTTTACAAACAAATTCGATACACACGGTTCTTGTTCGAGCTGTGTTCCTGGCTGTTTTAAAGGCTCCATCTGCGTGGACAGCCTTGATCTAGGCGTCTAATCACAAATGTAGGGGGCTAAGCATTCATATCGATTGGGAGTGCCACTATGGAGAGCTTAGCTTTTGTGCCCCACACGGTGGTGCCGCCTTTGGGGACAACGGTATACCTTTAGCAAATGCCAGGGTTATTTCGGTGAGCTAATTTAGCCAACAGGTTAAGGCTGCGGCCTAGCTGCTCCCGATTGCGATGTGATTGCTGGAGCTATCAGTGGATGCTTAAAGCCGCTGCCAATCCAAAATGGATTAACGACAGGCGTGTCAGCTACAAGCGCCAAAGCAACAATTCAAGCATCTTGCCGTGTCAACAGTTCATATAGCGAGACTTCTCATCTATCGATCAAACTTACTGAGCAATGCTTAGAGCCCCAACATTGCAGCTAACACGCAAATGCACAGTGGGCGACTAATACCCAACAACGTTTGAGACCCGGCTTGCAGCTCTCACTAGTATCCATATTGGCACATCCAGAGGCATTCGGTGGGTGGACTGGTGAAGCTAGAGTTGTAGATAATGGTCCAGCATAGAAAGCTTTGTCGGCGATAACAGGGAGGACAGCGACTATGAGCAGATTAGAAAACCTCATTTTTGATTCCCAGGGCGTATCATTTGCAAGGCTAGACACCCTCGATTAGACCCTTAGGGTGAGACTGCGATATCAATATCCGAATTTTTCAACGCTCATACGAGCACTATGTAAGATATTCCTTTTTATCTTCTCACCGGTTGGCAGCCATGGGAGTTTTGAATGCGGATGGAGATCTTCGGGATTCTGCCAGGTAAAGCCTAGCAAGCGGCCCTCGGATCTCCCAACAAAGAATCCGCCAGACTTCAGTCGTTCTCCATAGATCTATGCCGTTCACTGGTACCTAAGTCAATAAGCAGCCCGTTAAATTTTTTTGTCAATCAATGCGCGATGTCAGGTGTGAAGCGCCCATTTGCCGACTCTGCACACATGAATTGCGCAGCCAATTACGTTTGTGACCTCAGGTCTCAGAAAAAAGAGCCAATCTTTATCGAAAGAAACAGAATATGGGGCGCATATACATGTACGCAGGTACGAAGATGAAACGTCGCCTGACTGGAATACTGACGTCGCGAGAGACTCTATGCATGTAGGCAGGGCATCTGATGGGTGCTCTGGTCGACAGCGGTAAGGATAGATTCATGAGATCCCGTCTCTTGCCATACTTCATATACTGGTCTGAAAAGAACGGCACCGCTGCAAGCTTCGATATGCTACTACTACCATGAGCAAACTTCTATGTGGCTCGCTGTTGTCGTCCAGCAGGCATCAGCCGGCAGTAATAATGCTGAGTCGTGGGGCTCACTTTTATCATAGATGAACTTAGCTTCGACGTATGAATGCCCGACAACAACCCGGAAACGCTTCTGTTCACAGAAACGGCTGGGGGGGATGTCGGGAAAAGTATCGAACCTTTAGCAACGAATGTATTCTATATCCGCACCTGCAAAGGACGGGTGAAACCATCGGAAGTCTACCAAGTAAAGTCCAGACATTCTTCCGCTGGATACGATCCAAAGCGTTTCGCGACTGCAAGCTATAAGGACTCGCATTGTACCGTTGTTGCGTGGTCGAATCTGCTTTGGTGATATTTCAATCCTTTCTGCAATTCAGTTCTATTCCAGAGAAAGTCATGCATATCTCTACAGCTTCATGCTTCTTGCTTAACGTTGTCGCACTCACACAAGTACAGTCATTGAGGCCGATTCGAGCTACCAATGTAGTGAATAGCTTCTGCGGTAGCTGGGCTGGCTCGCCGAACCCTCAAGATGTCCCAGATCGACAACAGCTTCCAACCTCGGATCTTGTGAAACGATATTTCATTGAGCCGCAGCTAACGAACCCTCCATTCAGACCACTCATGGGGTCAGAGGAAAAGGTTCAGATACCAAAATTGTGGGGGAACAGTAAGAGCCCTGAAACATTACCACGCAGCGGATACAGATGCTGTTACTGATGATTTTCAGACAAGTTCCGTCTGGCGCTGCTGAGTTATTATGAGCAGTTGCCAGCAAAAAGACTTTATTCTACCAGTAAATCGAGATGGGCAGATTTCCACGAGGCGCTGAACAACCTCATGACCGTTTGCGTGTCACAAGGCACTGGTGGAGCCTACCTTGTACCTCGTATGGCGCAACCTGTCCCCACACTTGTGTCAGCCAACGATACTAACCAGTCACAGCATCACCCGGTCTCACACAGGCAACGCTCGTGCTGTATGCCTATGAGATTGGCTCACAGTTTGACTTCCAAATGAACTACTACATGACCACTCCTTTCGGCATCGACCCTACAAAGCTCGGGACAACGAACAACGAAACGCTCTTTGACCCCTCTATTATTCAGACGAGCTGAGGGGTATCAACAAGTCTCTCGAAGCGTCAAGTGGCGCACATATCAGACAGTGGGCTTTTGAAACCCTCGTACCTCTCACATATCTGAGATGAAGGCAAAGCTGTCAATATCAAAATGCTCGTCTGGACATTCAGTTTAGTAATTGAAATCTTCATAAATTACTCGTTTGTTGGTCAACCACGAAAGAAGAGACCGGCGTAGCTCCATCCCTGTGCATATATACCACTTCACATTAATATCTTGATGCGCCTGGACATCATGAGGCAGTAGTCGTCTTGTAAACACCTGGCAGCCTGAAAGCCTGACGCTGTCTAGAATGGCTTTGGTCTCATCGGTCGCAGCATCGGCCCCAGAAACGAAGATCGTGGTAGAAGTTGTCAAGGAAGGGTAGTTATTGAAAGTATCGTTGACGAGCCCCACGTCTCGAATATTGATTGTCCAAAGCAAATGAAGAAAGCCAAGATCAAGACTATGTATCTGAGAGAGTAGAGGCGTGATACCTATACCACCAGCTATGAAAGGTACAGTCTCCCCTTTGGCTTGGGTGATAACAAAGTCTCCGCCAAAGCCTCGAAGAGGGACCTCAAGCCCAGCCCGCACTTGCTGTCTGTACAGGAAATTTGTGACTACTCCAACATTGCGAATAGTAATCTCGAATTCATCCGAAGGAATACTTCCTTCTAGTGGCGAAGAGATTGTAAAAGTACGAACGTAATCATCGTTTAAACTTCTAGGATCATCCTCTCGCATATGGCTGTAACCTGCACCAAGTTCATCCTCAAAAGCCAAAGCTACATACTGGCCCGGCTTCCGTTGCCCGGTCACTTTTCCACCACTCATATTGAAACGAAATCGTGCAATTGTAGGCGTCAACAGATCCTTTTTCACAAGCTTCGCGAAGGATACATCTCTGTCGGTGGCCTGCAAGTCAGGCAGAGCACGTTCTGATTCGAGAAAGCGTACCGCAGGATTGTAAGGAGAAAATTCACCCAGTGCACCTCTGAAAGACAAACCTTTGAGTACATAGCGTGCTGCAACTATGTTCAATTGGACAGCTAGATTGGACCGAGGTAGTAGTGCAGCAGCCTCTCTACCGACGACGATCTCTGTTGTGCCGGTCACGTAAAGAACATCACCACTGCCAAAGTCGGGGAAAACAAGTCCAGCCTTTGGAGTCGTCTGAAGATTGCCCAAAGTCTGATAAAGTCGATTTCCCGAGTACTCCGGATAAGCTAGCGCTGTACCAGAGACATCATTTTTTACGATACGCACGAAGCCTGGGGGACCACCACGATGGTTAGTACCCATTTGCGATTCATGGTTGGAAGATGAAACGAAGAAAACGTCCGCTTTTGCCAGCAGTGCCACTGCTTGCCAGGGTAGAGGAAGTGAGTCAGATGTCAATGTTGGTTCGGGTAAAGAAAGCATGATTTGCTTCTTATTTAGATATTTCGGGCAATTGCCTGTTGCATAGTTCAGCTTTGTAAAAAGACAACACCACAAGCGGTCTGCATACCCAGACTTTGTTCAATCTTGAAAACCAGTTGAGCTTCCCCAATACCAGCGCCATCATCTTTAGATTTGGAGCCAACACTCCCTAGAGCACCTGCAACCATTCTCCCAGATATTTTGACTCGTGATCTCGTGGCCAGATCTATGGGCAGAGCCGAGAAGACTCGACCATAAGGTATTTCTTCGCACACATCTCCGTCTTGCTTACCACCTACCAAGAAGTGCACGACAGGATCGTACCTGCTATCTACTAACGTTTTGACTCCGACAACCGAAGTTCCTATTGGTCTTGCAAACCCTGGCTCTCCACCCAACAATGTTGTCCAAGGACGGCCATCATCATCCAATGTGCCAAGAGCCATGAGTGGAACAGTTCGAAGTAGATGTGCGCCATAGGGTGATAAACCTGGCGCCGTTGGGTTGTCTTGATGTGGCACATGGAGCAGCGAATGCATCTTTTTCTCTCCTACATGCCATCCAAGCGATCCAGACTGCACGAAGGCCATGACTCTGAGCGAGGACAATTTTCTCGGATGAAGCTTTCGTCACAATTCCCTGCCAAAGCAACTTACATCTGCATCCGTGGACACGAAGGCAAGCTTTCCCTAGAATTTATTGTTTCTGTCAACGGAGACATCCTCAATTCCGAGTCCGTCAGGAGGGCCTTGAAGGCCTGACTAATATTGTGCACCTGGGCCGAATAAGGCTCGAGGGGCGGGCCTCTAGTCATCTATCGAAGGGGCAGACCGGCCTGTGGGCATTAGCGAATAGGGTTATCCCTCGGACGTTCCCTGGTGGTGTCTATTTAAAACAGTATAATGCTATTTTGAAGCAAGCTGCAGCTCACACTGTTCGAGAGACTCTCACAAAATGCATGAAAGCTCGCAATGCATCTAATGATAGGTAGAGCCTACAGCATACGCGACAAGTCGCCAAAGCTGAAACAGTGAGGCACTCAAGGCCAGCATTGTGGAATCTCTTGGGTTCAGCCTACTTCTTGAATCTTCAAGTCGTAATTCTCAATCTCAATCACTCCTTTTTTGCTTTATCGTAGACCTTACTCGTCATGAAAGGCAACATGAACAGGTCGCGCATCTCCAAGCAACCCTCCCACTACCCTCCCCTCCCCTTCCACTTACTCAGGCTGGGCCAACTGCTATCGTCTCTCATCGCAGCGAGTGTTCTTTCGTTCTTCGTCCACCACCTCGAAAAAGAAGGCTACTACATCCCCTGGACATTCCTTCTCGTGCGCATCGCTCTTCCAATCCTCCCACCTATCGCATAACGCTAACACGCCGTAGCTCCTCACCGTCTCCGTCGTCACCCTCATCGCCCTCGTCTCCACCAGCCTGCTCTACCACCTCCGCACCCTTTCCCCAAAACTGAACCTCTACAGCAACGCCTTCCTCTCCGTCCTCTGGATCCTCGGCCTCTCATTCCTGACCTGGAACCTCACCTACACCCTCGGCCATCACTGCAGCCGCGAAACGTGGAAGAACACCGCCGGCATCATGGTCTGTAGGCTCTACAAGGCCCTCACCGCCTTCATCGTCACCGGACTGTACGTTCTAACTCCCCCACTACCCATAACCCTCTCCCCTCCCAACCACACCACCTCCCTCTCTAACAACCCCACCACAGACTCACCACCCTCCTCCTCACCCTCCTCGACCTCCACACCCACCGCAAAACCACCACGCTCGGAAACTACAACCCCATGCTCGATGTCAAGCACCCCTCCCCCTACTCCAGCTCCCTCCCGCAACCCGCAACATCGTACTGCCAAGCGGACGACCCCTATGAAGCTTCGCAGGGGCAGCGCGAGACGAGCCATGATATTGCGAGACCGTATAAGGTGCAGAGGCCGATTGAGGCAGGGCAATTTGGGTATAGTGTGCCGAGTGAGCAGACGACGTATGCGGGGGGGAGTGGGGGGCATTGGTTGTGATGGGGTTTAGGGGTGGAAAGGTGAGGCAGGGGGGGAGGTAGGGATGGGATATGGGAGTGATGGGTTTCTTGGCTTTTGGGTCTTAGAGCTGGACTGGGGGGTTCGGACGCTCTCATATCGTATAATAGCGCAGCGCAAGAGAGGGGTTTATGGGGGCGTTGGATACACAAACTGGGATATACTCCCACTTCTAATTTTACAATATTAGATGGACGATACTCGAAATGTACGGAATCCAACGACAGACAAGCGTTTCTTAAGTAAAACACTGCTTAGTGACAGATGGTTGATTTCTACAAAGTTGAACCGTCCTATCTCGCTTTTTCTATCTTACACTCATGCTACGAAGCCGTCGCCCCGTAAGTATTCCGTTAGCCATCTCACATAGGGACAACATACCATAATCCCCCATGCGCCATCGCTAGATGCATTTTGCCTCGCTATGCAAAAACCACCCTCCGCCATGCCATATCATTCTGCAGCACTACGCCGTCCGTGCTTAGGAAAAAAAATACTATCGTCCCCCATCAAGCCCGTCATCCTCGAGCAGATCGCAAGTAGAACCCTCCTCAAGCCGGCACAACCGCACCACCGTCCTTCGCCCTCAGCCCTACCTTCCCCTTCTCATCAATAAAAGTCTCATACCCGCGCTTATCCAGCACCTCCTCGGGCACGCCCTTCCTCGGCTCCAACGCCCTCACAATCTCCATATTCTCGCGGTTCCCTTCCAACAAGAACCGCAGGCACATGATCGCATGTTCCCGAATATACGGGTTGTTGGCATCGAAATTGCAGCAGCTTAGGATCATTTCCACGCCGCCGTACTGCCGGATTTGGTTCTGCACCGTTGTGGATTTCCAGACTAAACTGGAGAGGACGAGAACGACGAGTTTCTTTAGGTTGCGCCATTCAAAGTCGCTGGGGTCCGCGTTGTCGATGGCGGCGGACGGGGACTCGGACGCCGAGGAGGGGGCGTAGTCGGCTGGAGGATAGGCAGGATTGGTGAAGTGGTCGTACGGGCGTTCAACAAGGCCTGGGAGGGTTGTTGAAGACGCCACGGGCTTTAAATGTTCCTCGGTCATTTGAGCGGCTGCCACTTCGGCTTCGGCTTCGGCGGTGGTTTGGGGCATCGTGGAAGTGAAAGGCGCCTTGGGGATGCTGGCATCAAGTTCGCGGAGAAGAGTGACGAGTTCAGAGACGATTTCCCAGCTGACGAGGAGGCCTTTCCAGTCTTCGGACTCGGTGAGGACGGCGAAGAATTCGAGGAATTGGTAGACGCCCTCGTAGACGCGTTCCATATCCCAGAGGTTAAGAGGGAAGTCTTCGGGTAAGGCGGCGCCGGCACGGATCTGGCCTTGGAGGTAGATGAGAGCGCAGGTTTCGGGGATGATGCATTGGCGGAAGATGGTGAAGATGTATTTGACAATGAGGAGATCTACGCGAGTCGGGGCTTCACGACGCGGCGGAGGTGCTGCTGTGGCTGGAGCCCTAAGTGCTGGAGGAGGAAGACCTTGCTTGCCACGGAAGATTTGTGTAAGGATCTTTATGACCATTGACTGCGCTGGGGAAACGATGTCCTTGACTTCGCCGAAAGCTTGGTAGGCGAATGGCATCAGACCGTTCTCTAGGATCGCTTCCATAATTTGCATCATCATCTTGAAGTAAAACTCATCATCCTGCAAGTCCCAAGCTGCAATGAAAATAAGCAGTTCTCTCAGAAGGTTTCGACCCGCCTCTTGCGCAAGTAAGATATTGCATCTTACACCTTGCATGTCCTGTGTCTCTTTGCCTTCTGATCCCTTCCTCGTTCTATGCCCACCAACAATTCCAGCTTGAATGATCATGGGCAGGGCTTCGATTTCTTGAGGACCAAGTACTAGAGGGATGTCTGTTAGGAGTCCACGCTCTTGATCTCCCGGTCCATGATAATCATCGTCTTCCTCGTCATTATTGTCCGCAATGCTACCATCAGCAGCAACATCAGAGCCGCGAACATCCCCTTCATCATTCTCGGATCCTGCGTATGGACCACGCTCGTCGCCTTCTTCTTCAGGAGATGCATCTTGAAGTCTGGCCATCAACTGATCCTTGGCGGCTTGTAGGGTAACAGCAGCCGACTGTGGTGTGCGCACGCATCTCATGTCTTCGGCCTTGATGGCACTGGCACGAAGATCCGTGTGTAGAGTAGGATCGGGCAAGCTAGTCCAGCTCCAAGACTGGTTTTGAGGCTGTACAGGTGAGGGTGCATTGTCAGACATCCGAGCCAGCTTCTGTAATGGAGGTTCGCCTTGTGACCCCTCAGTGCTCCCAACAGATTTCTCACGACCTTCTTTGATCGTGAGGTTGGCTAAGTCGCCCACTGTCTCTATCATCTTGGAAGCGATCTGAGTTGCCATTTCTGGAGAAAATTCTTTCATCTGGGGAGTCTCATCTGCCTTGGGAATTGCAGCATCACCTTTTGCACGGCCATCTACTATGTGCTTCGAAAGAATGCTTTCGGGGCCTCCAGCTGCCGTCACTCCATCGTCTCTGTAAGGATCAATAGTGCCTGAAAAGTAATGATCTGCGGTACGGGAATTGGCAAAGAGGTCGAGCCAAAGAAGAAGCTTACGCTTCTCGTTATGCATGACGAAATTATGTAGAAATTGCAAGCATGTGATCAGGAGCTTCTTGTCTACGAGTACGTTAGCTAACAGCAACTTGATAGAACTTCACAGCATTTAATGCACGATATCCTGCGTTTCCGCACAACGATCAGGATTAGCAGCGCAACTTACATGATCCTATAACATTCGCCCACTGCGTTTCACTGCGGCTTCCGGCATCTCCGTCGTAACCTCTCGCTGTGACTCGGACACAGACATCGATGAGCTTTAATACCTGCTGGTCGATCTGACTGTCTCCTGCGAGATTCTGAGCTCGTTTTGTAGTTGCAAGCATGTTCCTTCCTATCATTAAGAGGTCGTTTAGACGTTCTATATCCTTCATCAAGGTATTGTGATTCAAGGCCATCAATGTAGACGATGAGCCGTTGACGTTTGCCACAGTAGGGTCCTCGGACGCAAAAGATTGGGCCTCTAGGACAGGAACTGCCGTTTCGAAGGCTCTGTTAAATTCTTTCCAGATATCGAGATCGACTCCGAGAAACTGTCTGCAGATTTAATAAGTCCCGATACACATATTATCCTAGCACCTCAACCATGGAACTGATTTAAAAAGTCGCCAGTGCTGGAGGAAAATATCTAACGCGAAATCTAGGAGTGACACACTGAGAGACGATCGCACAACAAGCCACCTGCATGGCAAACACAGACAGGAGCAATACTAGCTTACAGATAAAAAAACAATGGGAGTTATATTAAGAAGTCATCTATTATGGACACACTGGGAATATCCGCTCCCAATAAATGCACTTGAAAGATGTTGAGGTGGAACGTGCAGATCACGACGACACCCAATCCGAGCTTTAACAACTAGATGCGTTTCATGATAGGAATAAACAGCTGGACGGTAGAGAGCAAATCTCAAATGAAATTGAGAAGCCAAGCTTATTTGGTGAAGCAGTAAATCACTGACCGTACAGCTGCATCTCGTTGACTCCGTCCAAGGACCTTCTTAGTAGTGTCCATGACTTTGTCGAAGGTCCGCTCTGGAAGAGATTGACGGTTTTCGAAAAGAGACTGCGTACACATCAAGCAAATCTTCAGCCCCAGCTGCTCCGCCTCCTGCTTCGGTTTTGCCTTGGGTGGTTCTGAAGCCATCTTTGACTTGTCACGCAGATATGTATATGAATCCTTCACAACCTCAGCCAAAACTGGGAACCATAGTCCTTTGATGCAAAAATGTTCTTTCAACGGATAGGTAAGTATCAAGCTGGGGTGTACGTGGTAGAGCAACACTAGAGCGTTTGTCCGGCGATGAACTCGCAACCTATGGCACCTTCGAACGAGATTGAGGTTATCTATCAGCTGTGCAAAAGTGACCTGCGTGTACAGGTCGTGATTATTGTAAGACCGTACCAAGATCTCAGATTCTTTAAGATTCCAAAGAAATAAGCTGGTCTTGTCGGCTTCTATCCATATGGCGTCTGCTTCTGGATCAAATGTGGTTTTGCTCGGCCACCCTGGGTAGTTGTTGATCCTGGAACCCTGGCTTCTTGGCATGATTAGCGAGCCAATCGGCGAAAAAAAAGCCGAGGTCCGATGGTTCCAACTTAAATGTAAGGCGCCTT
>JAABUO010007690.1_pt1 | contig 12270 bp, 14 predicted proteins | sample 5559291 | NCBI WGS metagenome assembly JAABUO01 (sample SAMN10711878, study PRJNA513372) | rock metagenome | isolation source: Antarctica rocks | place: Antarctica: Victoria Land, Finger Mt sud
CCAGCCGGTGCCCCGCGGCGGCTGCTGCTCCCTCGCGCTGCGGCACGCCCAGACCCGGCAGCGGCGGCGCCCGGCCTGCTGCATGGCCGGGCGGCCGGGGCCAGGGCGGCCGCACGCTGCCGGCTGCTCCGTGGCGCCGTCCCGCGCCGGCAGCCGCTGCCAGAGCTGCGCGGCCGGGCCTGCGGGCGCGCGCGTCGGCCGGGGCAGCTGTTGTTGGGCGCCTTTGTGCGCCGCGCAGGGGCTGGCGGCCCCCGGCTGGCGCCGTGTGTCGTGAGCCCGCGCCTGTGCCCGGAGCGCCGGGGGAGCGAACGGTGTGGCGCAAGCGTGTCCTGCATTCTTGGTGTGCGCGCGGGTGCGACCGGCTGCAAGTGCTGCGCTCGGTCTGCGCGCGCTGCGTGTCCCAAGGGCGGCCGTGAGAGGGGCGCTGGCCGCTGAGGGAAAGGGTCTCCTGTCCAGCTGCGCCAGGACAGGGGCCTGTAACGCACACGACGCATCTCATGGATCGCACTGCAGTGGGCACACTGACTGTTCCCTTGAGTGGAGTACCAATCATGCTTGTGTGTCCAGGCCAGGGTAGGGGCAGAGTTGGCAGCAAGCTCTCAGCTGTGTAGGAAGCACCTGTCGGCGATCGCCCCGCGCCTTGCAAGTAGAGGAACACATCTGAGTCTCCGCAGTGCCCACGTATCAAACGTGTTTGCACGGGGCAGCCCTTCTTTTGGCCGTAGTGAGGAAGTGCGCCAGTTGCGTCCGCGCGCTTGGTGCAGCAGCGCCGGCTCTGCGCTCGCTGCGGCCTGCTGGCCGTCCTCCCGCCTCACGAGCTCTGCAGCCAGCACTGTTGCTGGCAGAAGAGGGAGCTGCTCAAAGCAAGCCCCTTCCGGCTCGAACAGGCACCCCGCTCCGCCAGCAGCCCCGCCACAGCCCCATAAAAATGCGATGGCGCTCTGCAGAGCGGCGCTCCTGGGCAGCCTGCTGAGCTGCGTGCTCGCCCGCGCGCGCGCCCGCGCGCCGCCCGCGCACGCGCTCTACTGCGCCGGCGCACCCGACGCCCCCGGCTTCTACGATGCAGCCTCGGCGAGCGGCCTCCCACGCCTGGGGCGTCCCTACCCTAGAACGCCTGCCGAGCAGCGTGCGGGAGGGTGACCGGGGCGCGTGGCGCGCCGCCAGGGCGATGTGTACGTGCCCGTGCTGCAGCTGCCCGGGCGCTTCCTGGACCCGGCCACCTTCCGCGCCAGCGAGAACGCGGCCAGCGCCAACAGCAGCGTGGCGGCGCCGGCCGGCTTTGCCTTGCTCCAGGCGCTGTTCCAGGCGCGCGCCTCTGCCTGCTCTGGGCCCGGACCCTAACCCATCTGCTCCAGGCGCGCGCCTGTGGACGGGGCAGACTCGCCATCCACAGGGCTGGTCCTCCCCGGCGCATGAGCGCTCGAGCACTGCCCCACCCATCTGGCCCTGCACCCACATCTTGCCTGGGCATGGTCAGCTCTGCGACGCGGTGCGGGCTGACACAGCCGGCAGGGAGCTCCGTGCCGGCGTTTTTTACCGTGGCAGCCGGGGGGTGCAATCGGGCAGGCTCGGCGCCGACGCCTGGCCCTGCCCGGCGCTGGGACCCCTTGCAGGGTGACGCCTCGCTCCGCCTGCGATCTCAAAGGGCCCTGCGCACCGTGGCGACCATGTCAGGCAGCACTGAGCCAGGCGAGCGCACGCCCCAGGTGGCATGCGAGGGCGCCGGCATGGCCGGCGCCTTCCCGGCGGACCCGGCCGCGCGCTACGCCGTCCGGCTCTTTTTCTCGGACTACCAGGCCGCGGCGCCGGGCGCGCGCGTGTTCGACCTGACCATCGCCGGCCAGCCCGCGCTGCGCGGCTTTGACATCATCGGCGCGGGCGACGGCGCGCGCGTCGGCGTCGTGCGCACGTTCCTGGTGAGGCCATGTGCGGACCGGACCTCGACCGGGGGCTCTGCCGTGTGCAGAGGGCCTGCGCTGTCGTCGCAGTGCGCCTGCTTCGTTGTCTGCATGCGGGCAACCTGCCGCCAACCAGGCCCTGCGCGCGTCAGGGTGAGCAGACATGCAGAAAGAGGGAGCAAAGGCGCGCTCAAGCGTGCGCGCATGCGCGGCAGGTGTGGCCGGCAGCAGACGGCCTTATCTCGCTGGCGTTCGGCGCGGTCGCCGGCCTGCCTGAGCTTGCCGCGCTCGCAATCTACCAGGACGATGGGACGTCGTTCCCGGACGCGCTCTCGCTGCCCCTGGCGGACGGAAGCGCCGCGCCGCAGGACTGGCTAGCGGCTGCCCCGGCCGGCCCTCCGCCTGCCGCAAGCGCGCCCGCGCCGCCGGGCGCGACCGCCGCGGGGCCCGCGGCCGCAGCGGCCGCGCCCGGGGCGGCCCTGCGCGCTCCCGCTGCGGGCCCGACGATGGCGGCCGCACCGTTTGCCACCAGCGGCTCCGCACCTGGGGACTCGCCGCCCCTGGCCGTCACCTTGCCTGACGGCGGTGTGGCGGCTGGCCCAACATCCGGGCAGCCGCTCGCGTGGACGCGCGGCGATGGAAACGCGTCGGCCCCGGCGTGGCAGGACAGCACGGCGGCCGGGCCGGCCAGCGCGCCGGGCGCGAGCTCGCCGGCAGCGACGACGGCCGAGCCGGACGCACCGGCCGCTGCTCCTGTGCAGGCGTCGGCACCGTCCGGGCTCGGCGGCATGCCCGCGCCCCCGGCAGACGGCCCTAGCGCCGCGCCTGTAGTCAGCCTGCCCGCGCCGCCGCCGCCGCCGCCGCCGCCGCCGCCGCCGTTCTCCTTCCTGCAGGTCGCGCGCTGGCCGCCCGTCGCCGACCCCGCGCAGACCGAGTTCTACTGGGACCCGACGCTATCCACGCTGCCGGCGCTGCTGGCGGCGCAGCTGCCGCCGGGCGGCCTGGCCGCGCCGCTGGACATCAGCGCCGACCCTGGCGGCGGCCGGCGCGGCGGCCGCGCCGGCCGCGCGCCCGGCGACGCGCTCTTCACCTGGCTCGCCGTGTTTTCGACCCTGCCCGGCGCGCGGCCCGCCGCAGGGCATCTATCGACCGCGCCATTTGGAGCGCATCCAGCTGCGATCGCTGCATCGCATGCGTGCGTAGGCTGTTATGTGCCTGCATTCCGAGCGATGCTTGCAAGCAGCATAGGTCCGTGCTGAGTGATAAATGCGGATTCGCAGCAAGGCTGGCTGATCCTGCGGGCAGCCCGGCGGGCGGGCGCGCCGCAGCCGCGGCGTACCTAGCGGTCGATGCGGGCGGTGGGTACGCCGCGGTTGCCACCAGCCTGACCGCCGTGGGCGGCGCGCCGCTGTGGCTCGGCGCGGAGCGCGTCGCGCTGCTGCTCGTGCAGGCCAAGTGGGGCGCCTGTGCGCTCGCCGTGCGCATCCCGGCAGGTCACGCCGCCCCCCGCCCGTCGCCGGCGCGCATGCCGCAGGCTCCAGTGCTGTGACACCGGCACTCGCTTGCTCACGGAGAAAAACCTGAAATACAGTGCGCTGACCTGGGCGCCAACTCATGGGTTGCTGCGCCGGCCGCGCGCCTGCTGGCGCTGCGTAGGGTCCGCTGGGCCCGGCGCTGACGCCCCCAGGTGCGGCAGGCACCTTCCTGGACGCCAGCGGCGCCACCAACCCCGAGCTCGTCGCCTCCTTCCCGTGGCTGCTGCCCAACGGCGCGGCCTGCGGCGCGCGCACGGCCGCGCCGGACGCTGCCCCAGCCGCGCCCGCCGCCGCTCCGGCCGCGGGCCAGGAAGGTGCGGCGTCCCGCCGGGCTGCCCGTGGCGAACGGGCGCCGCTACTCACTGCATGCGCCAAGGAGCTGGAGGTGGCAAGCATGTCGCTGACCCTTCGAGGTACTGAGATTAGCAATGTCGTCAGGGCGTGTCTGCTAAGCCACCTCCTTTCATCCCTGGTTCGCATTAAGCGGCGATCATCACCCCGCTGCGGTCACATGCGGGACAATACAGCAGCGCAGACGCTTGCGGTCGAGCGCGTTAGGCGCCGCGGGCGCCCCGTGCGCGCTGGCGCCGCGGCCGGGCGCAGTTATGTTCACGAGTGGGCGCACCAGCCAGGCGGCCGGCCTGCTGCCGGTCGTGTTCGACGCCGGCTACGCGCGCGAGGCCTGCGCGCCCGCCTGCCTCTTTGAGGTGACGCGCGCGCGCCTGCTGCATGCGACCGCACGCTGCAGGGCTGCGTTGAGATCGCCGCACGTTTTGCGTGCTGCCGCCCTCACATGCACCATGCGCTTTGTGCGTCCGAGCGGCACTGACCGCTTCGCGCATGCATGTGCGAGCGCGCCGTGTCCGTGCCGCTCTCATGCACGCCAGCCCCTGGCTGCTCAGGAGGCTGCTGCAACCTCTGCTGCGCCAGGTCGATGGCCCGGCCGCCATCACGGGCTTCGCCGTCATGGATCCGTCCAGCGCCGACTCGGCCCCCACGGCATGGGCGCTGCATTATCAGGTCCGCGTCATGGTCCGCCGGCCCACAGCTGCACCCTCCGCGCTTGGATGTGCCTGCCACGGCTGCTGCCTTGCACCGGCGTCACCCTGCAGCGCTCGTTAAGGCAGCCGCATTGCCGTGCAGAGCCAGGCACGGCATGCATGGCCTCACCGGGTGCCGCGCGCGCGCGCGCAGATTGCCGAGGAGGGCGCCCCGGTAGGGTTTTTGCTGCGCGTCAGCCCCTGCTCCGACGCGCTCGCCTTCCTGGGCGCGCTGGTGCTGGACACGCAGCCGCCGCGGCTGCTGCGCGTCAGCAAGGTGGCCGAGCGCGCGCTGCCGCTGCCGGCCGGCGCGGCCGGCGCCCCGCAGACTGCCGTGCAGCTGCTGTTTGCGTTCTCCGAGCAGCGTGCGCTGCCGGCCCGGCACATGCGCTCCTCGTGCCTGTGCTATCCCTTATCCCGGGATGCGCGCCCTGCCCTCACCGCCAAGGGGCGCATGCGGCCGTGCTCCGCAAGCGAGCAACTGGGATGTCACTGCTCATGAATAGTTTGCCTGTGAGCGCGGCGCCCATTGGGTCTGCAGCCGCCCTTGCGGGTGTGCGCCCGCCCTTGGCTACGGGCGGGGCTTACGGACCCGCCTTGTGGGAGCGCGCATGCAGACGTTGCAGTCACATGCGCGCGAGCGCCCCCCCCCCCGTCAATGACCGGGGTCCGGCGCGCCGGCGGCGCAGTGGACGGCTTCTGCGCGGGCGAGGTGCAGCTGGTGGGCGCGCGGGCCGCCGGCGACGTCGGCCAGGACATCGTGCCAAACAGCTACATGCTGTGGGTGGCCTCCGACCCCGGCGCGGCCACCTTCAGCGTCACCCTCGCGCCGGGTGCGCGAACAGGGGCACATGCTGTTGCCCTTGCGGTTTTCGGTGCGCTGGCAGTGCTGGCCGCTGCAGGCGCGCGCTGCGCACTGGCATGCAGTGTTTGTCATTGTTAGCAGGCAGTTGAGTCTGCTTAAGCAGAGTGTGGCACTTTCTTCGAACAACATGCGGCAGTGAAAAGCAGGACCCATAAAGCCGCGGCACCCGCTGCAAGTGCTGTCGCCTGCGGCAGACGCCATTCGGGATGTGGCCGGCAACCCGCTCGTGATGCCTACGGCAACGGTCATTCCGGTCATGGCCACAAGCGGCGCCACAGCGGTCACGCTGACAGCCGGCGGGCCCGCCGCTGGCACTGCAACCGCCGGCACCTCGCCCGCGCCAAGCCCGCCGGACGCCGCCATCCTGGGCCTGCAGGCCCAGGATGGCACAGCGTCAACCACTTCGGCCAACGCTGTGCAGGTGGGAGCCAGGACGCCCATTGATGCCATTCCCTTGCCGGTGCGTTGAGCACGGTATGGGATGTGGCGTCGTTTGCATACTGCTACATGCACATGCTGGTACCACTTTAGCTCACGCAAGCAACATGGCCGCGAACACCGCCCTCAGCGCGCACTCCTTACCACGCAGGCTGCCAGCAGCGGCGCCCGGCACACAGCGGCCGGCGCAATAGTGGGCATAGCCGTGGGCATCATGGGGGGCGCCCTGGTCTCCAGCATCTGTGTCGCCGGCGGCTACCTGTTTCTGCGCTGGGTACCAGCCCCGCAGTACTGCAGCAGCGAGCACACACACACAGCACATTTGCAGCATGTGCAGCAGCCCAGGCCTTTCCTATTTTGCTTTTAAGGAGTGGCAGGCTGTATGGAATGAGGTGCTATGCTTTAAGTTGCGTGGCTGACTAATGCAACATGGAGATGAGTTATGCGTGTCTGTTCATGATGTGCCGCAAGGCATATTGGCTGCTTCAAACAGCCTGGCATGTGTGCAGCGGCAGGCCTCCACCACCAAGACATCCTCTGCGCCAGCAGCCCCATGGCCGGGCTTCATGAAGGCCGCAGTGCTGAAGCGGGCAAAGCACGGAGAGGCTCAATCTGCCATTCATGCTGTGGCTGGCGACCCAAATGTGCTGTAAATTGCTTACATGCCAACATGTTCGGTATAATTAAGAATGTTATCACATCCTTAATAGGAGTCATGCTGTGCATTCATATGTTCACAGAGGCTCGTTTCCAAGCAGGGTTCGACCTAATTGCACCCTCGCATGAAGCATCAACATAGCAAGGGTCATCAACATGCATTGTTTACTCTACTCCGTCACAGACGCCATAGCATATGACGCCCTTGCTAGTCGCTGCTGCTATGGCAGCCTAATACCAACAGAAAACCAAACCGAGTGCCCTGGACTCAATGCACACAGCGCGCAAGGGGATGGCACGCGACATATCTCGTGATGGCACGCGACAGGTCACGCAGCACATGCACTGGCAGATTCACGACAGCGCGCAACACATGCGCTCACAGGATGCATGCCGACTTGCAGCACGGCATGCAGGAAAGAATATGCATAAAGGAAAGCAAGTGATACAGCGTAGCACTGCACCCGTGCGCAGCGTGTGCACGGCAAACAAATATGCATCGAAAGCCATATTGCTGTCCATGTAGTTGACAGCTAAGCATGCCATGACCATGTGCAGCTGTCCCTGACGCTTCGAAGACCGTGGAGCTGGGACTGGCCGCACTCAAAGGAGGGCTTGCACAATTGCTACACCAGGGCCGCCAGCTGCTCGGCCTTCTCCGGAGCGACCTCGCTGAGGAAGGGGTAATCCGTGTAGCCCTTCTCCTGCACGTGCCAGCAGCCGGCGCACATCAGCGCCGCATGCCACGGAACGTGTCCTACACACACTTGCTACACACACTTCAAGCTTTGGACAAGGAGATGAGCAGACCTGGTCCTGTGCGCACAAGCGCACGTGCCCGCTACAAGCAGGCACCGAACCTGCACCACTGCGCACCCTCCCAAATGCAGCACGAGTACACACAAAGTGAGCAGAGGCAGCTGTTTCGCAGGCACGCCACCAAAGGAGAAGGCACAGCACACCGGGTCAGAGCTGTAGAAAGTGCTCCGGTCATAGGGGTTGAGCGGCGCGTCCAGCGCAAAGCGCTCGGGCAAGTCCGGGTTGGCGAGGAACAGGCGCCCGTACGCGATGAGGTCTGCGCTGCCGTCGCGGATGGCCTCGATGCCGCGCTCGCGCGTGTAGCCGCCGGCTGACATGAATGTGCCCTGTGGGAAAGAACGTCAGCCTTGGCAGCCTCGCAGCCTGGGTTTAATCACACCCTCCGGGACTCCCCAGGCGGGCAACAAAAACATTGCCAGCAAGGGTCCCTACAAAAAGCAGTCACAGCAAATTCGGGAGCAGACTCGGCACTCTGCTGCCAGGGGGTGGCTTGCATGGTGCAGTCACGGCACATCCGGGACTTCCTAACTCAAGTTCTGCAAGCAGCACACAGGCGCTGTGCGTGCCTGCTGGCTGGGCTTTCCAAGGCGAGCACGGTCTGTGGGGGTGCATGCCTTGTAGCGGTCGCGGAATGTGGACAGCTTGAATGATGCGTCATGCTCCTCCTCCTCGGTGCCCTTGGGCACGCGCGGCTCCACCATGTGCAGGTAAGCGAGCCCCAGCGGGTTCAGCTGCGGGCATGCCAGGCACAGTAAACTTCAAGTCGGGATTTGCCTGCCAATGGAATTCATGTGTCCGCAGCGCCTCATGCCAGACGGGGCACCTGGCTGAGAGGCGCCGTGTGCATGAGCAGTCACAGCTAATGACGAGCACGTATGACGTGATGTGCAGTCCGCATGTCTGCGCATTTTCTCTGAGGAAGGCACCGGCCCTCCGGCGCCCACTGGCATGCCCCGGGAGTCGGCTGCCGCAGCAACCCACAGCTTGCTGGGCCGCGCGGCGAGCGAGCCTGCGCGCCTGGTCAGTCATGTAGGTGCCGAGTGCGACGGGGTCGTCGTCGATTGCATCCAGGAACGTCGTGAAGGGCGCCAGGCGGATGGCCGTCCGCTCGGCGCCCACCGCATCGACCACCGCGCGCGTCACCTGTGCCAGCAGGCGGCTGGTGGCCAAGGAGGGCGGATGGCGCTGCTGAACCAGCACAACAAAAAAAATACGGACTGGGCGCGTGCAAATGTGTGCATTAACTACAGCAACAGCACAGCAGAAAGCGTGATGCATGTGGCCTGGTCCAGCCGATGCAGCCCAACTTGCTGCGAGACGACTCTCAACAAGCGCCGTGCTGCTGCCGCCAAGCCCAAGGCGCAGCATGACCTCACAGCAGCTCCCGCAGGCCCCGTACTGCGGGTGATGGCTGCCATGCGCACCTCCAGCGCAAAGCGCGCCCGGTTCTCGAGCGGGCCGCCGTACTCGTCGCTGCGGTGGTTGCTGCTGCTCTTCAGGAACTGGTCGATGATGTACCTGCGCACGGTCGCCCCTTGTACCCAAACGTACCCCAACCGCTCTCGCACTGTGCACAGCACTTGGCAGCTGCTCGCCAAACCACAGCAGCGAGGCCGGACATACAGGCGGCCCAGCACTCGGCAGTGCGGGCCACAGGTGTGCGCGCTCACCCGTTCGCTCCATGGATCTCCACACCGTCAAAGCCTGCAACAAATGGATAACGGACTGGAGTCATGGGGCATGGATGGCTCGAGGTGGCGCAGCTTGGCCATGGGTCTGAAAACGGAGGTACGAACCAGAGGCGCGAGCATCCCTACATAGCAGCAAGAAGACCAGCAGCTGCCTCCACTCAAGTAACAAAAGCACGGCCAGATGGCCATGCAAGCTTGCTGCATGCACCTGCGGCAATCGCGTTGCGCGCGCCGTCAGCAAACTGCTCCACGATCCGCGCAATCTCTTGCTGGCCGAGCTCGCGCGGCACCGGGTACGCCGCAGCCTGGCCGGAGGGCGTGTACACCTGGGCAGCAAGAGGCCGCGGCATGACTGGCCCGCCGCCACATGGAGCATCGACTATAGAAGTTGTTGCATGCCAAAGCACGCTGCTGCTCCATGGCGCGCAGCGACAGGGAGCAGTGGCGCTCTGAGGGCCTTCCGCCACGGGCTCGCCTGCCAGTCCGGGCCGATCGCGATGGCGGACGGCGCGGGAGGCGGCGCCCTGCACGCAGCCGCACGCGCGTGTTCACCGCAAGTGCGGAGGCTCGCCAGGAGGCATAATTGGCGCAAGCCTACTCTCCCAGCAGCTGGTGCAGACCGACCGGTATGCACGAGTTGCAGAGGACCCTGGCACAAATAACAGAGGACCCTGGCCAATGCTACCACATGCTCAGAGGGGAGGTGCTAGTGTCCACCGTGCAGCTAAGCAGCGTGCAGACTGGCAGGTACATTGAAGACTATACTCTTGTAGGCAAGATGCACCCCAACGTCTATGGTGGGAGGGCCAGAAGGATCAACAGCATGCGCTGCCCAGGACGAGCGCCAGCTCTGCCCTGTGATAGGCGTGTCAGCTTGCCGCAACGTCCAAGACCCAACTCGCAGCAGCCTCCAATCAGGACGCCCCCTCGCACCCGTGTGGCTGGTAGTCTGGGTGGGATGCCCGTCCGCAGTGCCAGAGCTGCAGGTAGAAGACCCCGCCGGCGGCGTGCACAGCATCTACCACAGGCCGCCACGCCTGCACAACCAAGCGTTTCCTCACTGCAGCCGCACAGCAGGTGCAGGGCTGCAGAGCGTGCGCTGTGACACGTAGCACAGAGCCCACTGTGTGTTATGCAGCAGAGGCAAGGTGAGCACCTCGATCTGCTCCTGGGTGTAGATACCAGGCACCTGGCGGTAGCCGTGGCCCTCCTTCGCCACGCAGGTAGCCTCCGAGATCAACAGACCGCCCTGAGCAGGCCTGAGACCGTCAGAGGGTGGAGGTGCTGAGCTACCAGGTGCAAGTGCACCATCACTTCCTCAGCATGCCAAAGCGCGTGTATGCGCCGCACCTGTGTGGTCCGCTGCTGGTAATAGGGAACTGCCTGCGGCTGCGGCACACCTCCTGCAAGCGCACGCGGGCTGATGGCCAGGCCTCTGCCACCCAGGTCGCAGGCACATGCAGGTACAGGCACACGCAACTGGGCATAGTAATATGCGTTTGCATGCACACTCATGCGGCTGGCAGCCCTTGCAGCAAGGGTGCAGCAGCCCGGGGGACACCTACTGCCCGGCAGCGGGTCAGCGGAGCGTACACGACTCTGTGCTGCAGCTGGACGCCCGCCATCTCGTACGGCGTGAGCAGCTCATTGGTGTGCGGCACTCTGCGCGGCTGCACGTCTGCGGCAGCGCTGCACACCGCCCTGGGGCCTTGGCACCTGGGCTGCCAGGCCGTGCGCAGGAGCGGGCTCACGGTGCGCATCCCTCCCAGCTGAAGGCACCAGTGCAGCTTTCCGATGCACTGCACACCACCCGCAGTCGTGCAGAGCGATTGAGAAGTGGGTTCACCAGTGTCAACATAATAACACACCGGCACGAGCGGCCATGCTCCCTGCACATGCAAGCCTGATGCGATGAACTTATGAGCGAGAACTCATTGGCGCACAATGAACACATATCACCCCATGCGTCCTGAGTCAGGACTGCTAACACGCTGTAATCGGAAGGTTGTCTGACAGTTTGAATGATGGTGCACTTTGCAGGAGCTTAGTTGTGTGTGCGTTTGTACACGCGTCGAAGCGGCCGTGAGCAAGCTAGCCTATACCTTTTGTCACTGCTTCTGCTTGAGGAGTAAGAAGAAACAACAAGCGCCGCATGCTGCGTCGCATGCAATTTGCGCCTGTAAATCAAGCAATTGTGCGAGTGTACAGTGCTGTAAAGTCAGGGGTGGTAGGGATGTACTCTTTTCAACTCTTTCAACTGTAATTCTTTTCAATAGCCCGCTGCAGCCGCCAGTCAGTGATCAAATGTTGATGCTGAGGCAGTCTCCTATAATGCCATGCACACTCGCGCTTGTCAGGAACTCACTGTATTTACACTTCAAAGCTTGTCAGGCGCTTCCTAGCTATATATCGTCCTGCGGCATTTCACCTCACCTGCCTGGGTGCTGGGCAGCACCAGAGCCTAATATACATCTAGCCACACGCAGCCCTGCATACATGCTTCACCCCATGCACACTGAGTGCCCGAGGTGTAAGGACAGTCAGAGAACCAATGTGATGTCCTCATACCATGTATCAAGCTCTCCACAACCACCCTGGCCCTGGCATACCCACCACACCCCGGGCAGGCGGTAACTCTTGGAAGTAGTGCACAAAAGAGCTGCAGCGGTCTGCAGCCCTCTCCCTCCTAACCTGGCTCCTGTGCAGCGCACTAACAACGCGCTTGGTCCATCAATGCAGAGCGCGCCGCCCTTGCGTGCGCCGCGCGGCTAGCACATGGGCGCGGCCGCGCACAGCTTGGCGCCGGACAGCGCCGCAGGCACCGTGCTGGCTTGCGGAACAAAGACAGGGGCGCTGGCGCGCAGACCGCCGCTGGGCTTGGCAAGCGCCGCCCGCGGCACAAACGGCGGCGCCTCCGCCCGCAGCTTGCTGCGGTGCATCTCCATCGCTGCGCCAGTGCCGGAGCCCGGCGCAGCCGCGGCTGTGTCCGGGCGCGGGCCCGGAGCAGCTGTGGCCGCCACCTGCGGCGCCGCCTGCAGCAGCTGCAGCAGCTTCTCGCGCACATGCGGCACAAAGCCGCTCCCGTTGCTGCTGCTGCCCGCATCGGCCGCAGGCGCGGGCGTCGCCGCGCCTGCCGCCAGGCTTGTGGTGGCCGGCGACGCGGCGTCGGCCACCGCGCTCGTTGCTGCGTCGCCGGCGGGTGCGGCAGGGGGGCTGCAGGGGCCGTCCGCGTCGGCCGGAGGTGCAGGCGACGTCGCCGCGCCTGCCGCCAGGCTTGTGGTGGCCGGCGACGCGGCGTCGGCCACCGCGCTCGTTGCTGCGTCGCCG